>Ga0181536_10001973_pt1 | contig 23747 bp, 25 predicted proteins | sample PEATcosm2014_Bin_41_FD_121105 | JGI IMG/M metagenome (GOLD analysis project Ga0181536, IMG submission 121105) | Peatland microbial communities from MTU Mesocosm Facility, Houghton, MI, USA - PEATcosm2014_Bin17_60_metaG | ecosystem: Environmental > Terrestrial > Soil > Wetlands > Peat | place...
AACCACTGACTCTCGCCCCACGCGTCATGGCCCGGCTCGTCCGGGCCACCTGTCGCCGCACCCTGCCGGTTCAGGTGGCCCGGACGATCCCCCGAACGAGTCGGGGGAGGGCCATGACGGGGGAGACAAGCGCGCTGATATCAGACCGGTGCGCCGATCCAACCGAGGAAATTGGTCATGCCTGCTGTCCCGCATCCCGATCTCGGTCCGCTGGTGGGCAGTTGGCGGCTGTTATCGGTGGAAGCGACATTCTCCGATACCGGGGAACGCGTGGCGACGTTTGGACCCAACCCGAACGGCCGCATGGTGCTGACGCCCGCTGGCCGGATCATGTTTCTCATTACGAAGGCAAATCGTCAGTCGCCGGCGAATGACGCCGCGCGGGCGACGCTGTTCAACGAAGCGATTGCCTATTCCGGCATGGTGCGATTGGAAGGTCCAGGACGGTTCGTGACGACCGTTGAGGTTTCCCTGTTCCCAGAAGAGGTTGGTACGGAAAAACTCCGGCTTTTCACAATTGATGATGATCATTTGATCATCAGGCGGCCCGAACAACCGAGTCGCGTGACCCAGGGCCGCCTGGCGGTGTCGGATTTGGTCTGGGTGCGCGAGTAGCGCGACGGACTGAATAACGACAACCGGCGCAACGCCGCCGTCACACTTTGAGCACTTCCCGCGTGATGAACCCGCCGCCCAGTACGCGATCGCCATCATAAAACACGCAGGCCTGACCGGGCGCCGGCAGGGCCGGTTCCTCCAGCCGCACCACGGCACCGTCTTCGCACGCCTCAACCACCGCCGGCCGCGGCACATCGCGCGCGCGCAGTTTCACCAAACAGCGGATCGGGCCGGCAGCAGGCGAAACCAGCCAGTTCACCTCGCGCAACCGCACCACATCGGTGGCGACGTTGCGTGGTCCAACAATCACCCGCCGCGTCCCCGGTTCGGTCGCGACCACCATTTGCCGCGCGCCGCCCGCCATCGCCGCCGCGCCGAGCCGCTTGCTCTGACCCACGGTGAACCGCGCGACCCCGTCGTGGTGTCCAAGCACCGTGCCGTCCCGCGTCACGATCTCCCCCGGCGCCAGCGCGTCAGGCCGCAACCGGCCAACGATCTCGGCGTACGATCCCGAGGGCACGAAGCAAATGTCCTGACTATCGGGCTTCTCCGCGACCGCCAGGCCCAGGCGCGCCGCCGCGTCCCGCACCGCCCGCTTGTCCGGCATCCCGCCAAGCGGAAACCAACACCGCTCCAACTGCGCCTGAGTCGTCGCGAACAGAAACCAACTCTGGTCACGATCGGCGTCGGCGGCGCGATGCAACTCCGCCCCGTCCGGGCCATCCACGCGCCGCACGTAATGTCCGGTCGCCAACCGTTCCGCGCCCAGACCGGCGGTCAACGCGGTCAGGTCGGCGAATTTCACGGATTGGTTGCAGCGGATACACGGCACCGGCGTCTCGCCGGCGGCGTAACTGTCGGCGAAATCGGCGATCACCGCCTTCGCGAACCGTTCCTCGGCGTCAATGACATAATGCGCGATGCCCAGGCGGTCGGCGACCCGGCGCGCATCGTGGATGTCCTGCCCGGCGCAGCATGCGCCTTTCCGCCCGGTGGCGGCGCCGTGGTCGTACAGCTGCAGCGTCACGCCGATCACCTCGTGGCCTTGCTCATGCAGCAGGCCGGCGGCGACGCTGCTGTCCACCCCGCCCGACATGGCGACCAGAACGCGCAATCTCAGCCCTTGAACATGTTGTTGACGCCGGCGGGCAACGTCACCACCAACCCGTCCAGCGCCTCGCTCATGATGATCTGGCAACCAAGCCGCGACGTCTCGGTCAGCCCGAACGCCAGGTCGAGCATGTCTTCCTCGTCCTCGCTCGCGGTCTTCAGCTTCCTGTACCAACCCGGATCGACGATCACGTGACAGGTGGAACAGGCGAGCGAGCCCTCGCAGGCGCCCTCGATATCCACCTTGTGCTTGTGGGCGATCTCCAGCACCGACAGGCCGGTGGGCGCGTCGACCTCGCGGCGCTTCCCGTCGCGCTCGATGAACGTCATTTTCGGCATCGTGTTCAGGCCTCGGCCAAATGGTCCGCCGCGTTTCGCCCGGAATGGGCCGCCGCTAAAGCGGACGCCGCGTAATCGATATCGGCGGGCGAGGTAAAGCGTCCGATCCCGATGCGCAAGGTGCGGCCCGCCGCGTCGTCGTCCAGGCCCAGCGCGCGCAACACATAGGACGGCTCGATTGCCGCGGAGGAACACGCTGACCCCGTCGACACGCACAGATCCGGCATCCGCTCCAGCATCGACTGGGCTTTTTCAGCGGGAAAGGTCAGGTTCAGATTGCCGGGGATGCGGTGTGCGGTGCTGCCGTTGATCGCGATGCCGGGAATGAGGGCCCGCAGCGCGTTGAACATACGATCGCGTAACACACCGATCCGCGCCGACTCGGCCGCCATTTCCTCCGCTGCCAGACGGGAGGCTTCACCCAGACCAACAACCAGCGGCGCGGGCAGCGTGCCGGATCGCACCCCCCGCTCCTGCCCGCCGCCCGAGAACAGCGGCAGCAGCCGCGCGCGCGGCCGGCGGCGGACGAACAAGGCGCCGATACCCTTTGGGCCATAGATCTTGTGACCGCTGACCGAGGCGAGGTCGGCTTTCCACCCGGTCAGATCCACCGGGATTTTCCCCACCGCCTGCGCGAGGTCGGTGTGAAACAGCGCCCCCGCTGCCTTGGCGATCGCGGCATGGGCCGCGATGTCCTGCACGACGCCAATCTCGTTGTTCACCGCCATGACGGAGACCAGCAGCGTGGGCACGGTCAGCGCCTGGCGCAACACCTCCGGATCGAGCAAACCGTCCGGGCCGACCGGGAGAAACACCGGCTCGAAGCCTTCCTCCTTCAGATCGGCGACCGATTCCAGCACGCATTTGTGTTCGGTGACGACGGTCACGATCCGTCGGCGCTCGCCATCGCCGTAGCGCGCGGCGAAGCGGGCGGCGCCTTTGATGGCGATGTTGTTGCTCTCGGTCGCGCCGGAGGTGAACACGATCTCACGCGGGTCGGCACCAAGCAGCGACGCGACCTGGCCGCGCGCGGTTTCGACGGCGGCCTCGGCGACGCGGCCCATGATGTGCTCGGCGCTGTGCGGATTGCCGTATTGCTCGGTGAACCAGGGCAGCATCGCCGCCACGACACGCGGGTCGCAACGGGTCGTCGCCTGATTGTCCAGGTAGACGGGCCGGTTCGGACGGGCGGGAGTCTCGGTCATATCCATATTCTATGGTGTCACGCCGCCGTTGGGACCAGAGCCGGCCGGAGACGGGCGGCCATGCGCGCATAGGCTGCCTCGAACGCGTCGATCGCCTCGTCCGGCACGTTCCAGGGCAGCGACACGCGGATCGCCTGGCCGGCGAGCCGGCCCAGACCCATGGCGGTCAGCACGTGGCTGGTCTGAACCTTGCCGGAACTGCAGGCGGCTCCGGCGCTGACCGCGATCCCATCCAGATCCAGCGCGATGACCTGCGCGTCGGCCCGCACGCCCGGCAGCGCGAGCGAGGTCGTGTTGGCCAGCCGCGCCGCCGCGCCGCCGCACACCACCGCACCGTGGTGCACCGCAGCGGCCTCGGCGCGGTCCCGCAACGCGGCGAGCCGGGTCTGATCGGCGCCGAGGCCACAGACAGCGGCGAAGCCGGCGATGGCGGCCAACGCCGGCGTCCCGCCCCGGCGGCCCCGCTCCTGCCCGCCACCCGCGATCAGCGGCGCGATGGTACTCAATTCCGGCGACACCAGCAGTGCCCCGACGCCGGCGGGCCCACCCAGTTTATGCGCCGACACAGCCAGGGAATGGCATCCCTGGGCGGTCAAATCGACCGCGATGCGCCCGGCCGCCTGCACCGCGTCGACATGCAACAGCGCTCCGTGCGCGCGACAGAGCGACGCGGCTTCGGCGACCGGCTGGATCGTCCCGGTCTCATTGTTGGCGAGCATCAGGCAGACCAGGGCCGCCGGTCCGCTACCCAGCATGGCGCGCAACGCGTCCAGATCCGCGACCCCATCGCGGTCGACCGGCAGCACCGCGGCGCCTGGCGTGGCGGCACGGACCGCGTCGTGTTCGGTGGCGCACACGATCATCCGCCGGCCCAGACCCAGAGCGTGCACGGCGAGCGCGTCGGCCTCGGTGCCGCCGGAGGTGAACACGACGTCCTGGTCGCGCACGCTGAACCGCGCGGCGACTCGCTCCCGCGCATCCTCCAGCAATCGCCGCGCCGCGCGGCCGGCGGCGTGGACCGAGGACGGATTGCCGGTCACCTCGAACGCCGCCGCTATCGCGGCTTTCGCCTCCGGGCGGAGCGGCTCGCTGGCGTTGGCGTCGAGGTAGTGCATGTTATTCCGCCGCGACCCGATCGAACCCGCGGAGTGGCGCGACCGCGCGGCCGCGGACCTGACCGAGGACAACATCGGCCAGCGTCACCGCGCCGAGAAACAGCGTGATCTGCCGCCCGAGTTCCGCCCACAGATCGTGAGTTTGGCATCGCTCGCTGAGTTGCCCAGGCAATGCGAGGCAGGGACCGGACTTTTCGTCGCAGCGCGTGGCGCGGATCGGTTCGTCGACCGCCGCGATGATGGCGGCGATGGAAATCCGGTCGGAGTCGCGCGCCAGACGATAGCCACCGCCCGGTCCGCGCGCCGAAGCCACCAGCCCGGACCGGCGCAATTTAGCGAACAATTGCTCCAGATAAGATAGACTCAGTCGCTGGCTGGTCGCGATTTCCGCGAGACAGACCGGACCGCATTCGCAGCCGACCGACTGGCGGGACGCCAGATCGACCATCGCCATGACCGCGTAACGGCCGCGTGTGGATAGCTGCATGGCTCACTCCGCCGCCGTCTGACGCGACTGGGCATGAGTTTCGCCGGACTCGCGCGGCCCATCGCCGCTTCGGTCGCCGGCATCCGTGTCAAACAATCCTCCGCGCGATCCGCCCTGGCCAAATTCCCCTTGCGAGGCCTGAATGCGCGCGACCCGCGCCTCCAGCTCGGTCAGTTCGGCGCGCAATCCTTCGAGATCGCGCAGCAGCGGATCGAGGCTGTCATCGCATGGCATCCCATACGGATCGAAATCCGCGGCCGGACTGCCCCCTGGGCGCGGCAATTTGCGATCGACCGGGCGGGCCGGGACGCCGACGACGGTGGTATTGGCCGGCACCGGGTCGACCACGACGGCATTGGAGCCGATGCGGGCGTTGTCGCCCACGGTGATCGGCCCGAGCACCTTGGCCCCGGCGCCGATGATGACATTGTTGCCGACGGTCGGATGGCGTTTGCCGCTGCTGGTGCGCGCGACGCCCAGCGTGACCTGATGATAAATGTAGCAATCGTCGCCGATCTCGGCGGTTTCGCCGATCACGACGCCCATGCCATGATCGATGACGAGGCGGCGGCCAAGCTTCGCGGCGGGATGAATTTCAATTCCGGTCAACCAGCGAGAGATATGCGACGAGAATCTCCCAAGAAAATACAAGTTGTGAGTCCAAAGCCAATGAGAAAGGCGATGCCACATCACAGCATGCACGCCTGGGTAGCAAAACAATACTTCGACATACGAACGAGCCGCGGGATCGCGCTCTCGATAGCTGCGGAGGGTCTCACGCAAGAACATGTAAGCCATGCGACATTTCCATTATGAATGTTGCCACAGTTTGTCATATAGTGCTGGCCACGCCGGGGTCGCCTGGCTGACTGGCCTCACGGGGGAATAGCCCTTCGCGGAGATCAGTCGGCAAGATGACCCTGGGGCTCGGTTCAACGGGGGATCAGTCACAAGACGAGGGGGAAGGAAAGCAGACCCTGCACCGAGTGGAGCCACGGCGTGAGGCTAGAATACCCGACTCAGGGAGTCAACTATCCTTGAACGGGGCTGCCGCGGACACAAATAATCAGGGCGGCTTTTTGTGTTGTGAGTGCCGGTTGGTCCGGATCAAACAGATTTGGGGTCAATGGGGCCGGTAAGCGGCAGACAGGTCAAGCGGACCTGTACGTTCGGCTGACCGGAGCAAAGCAGGAAACAGGTTTAGAATTGCCATGCCAGAGGTGATGTTCGCCGGCCCAGACGGCCGGTTGGAAGGCCGTTACCACCATTCGAAGGAGCCTGGTGCCCCCGTGGCGCTCATCCTTCATCCCCACCCGCTGCACGGCGGGACGATGAATAATCGTATCACGTTCACGATGTACCAGTCGTTCATGCGGCTTGGCTGCTCGGCGATGCGGTTCAACTTCCGGGGGGTTGGGCGCAGCCAGGGACGCTATGACGGTGGGATCGGCGAGATCAGCGACGCCGCGGCCGCGCTCGACTGGATGCAGGCGGTGAACCCCGGCCACGGGGGGATCTGGATCGCCGGCTACTCCTTCGGCGCGTTCGTGGGGATGCAACTGCTGATGCGCCGGCCGGAAATCTCCGGCTGGGTCAGCGTGGCGCCGCCGGCCAACCATTACGATTTCGGCTTTTTGGCCCCCTGCCCTTGCGGCGGGCTTATGCTGCACGGCGACAGCGACGAACTGGTCCCGGAGCCGGCTGTGCGGAAATTGGTCGATAAACTCAACACGCAGAAGAATGTCCATGTGGACTACCGCGTGTTCGAGGGCGCGGACCATGTCTTCGCCAGTCATGCCGATGCCGTATCGGAAGCGGTCGAGGATTTCTGCGGCAAGTCGATCGCCCGCCGGCAAATGGCGCTCGCCGCCGACTGACGGGTTGCTCGTCATGGCCCTCCCTCGGCCGGATCGGGGGAACGGCCGGATCATCGGTCAGCGCGCGGATGCGGATCAGACGGTCCCGCCAGGCTGTGTGATTATGGCGAATTGCGCGCGACAGGCTCCGGATCGCCTGGCTGATCACCGTCGCGCGAGGAAAATCGGCGACAGAACCGCCAGCACCCTCTCCCACCACGTTCCCAACCGGGCGTGACGCAGTCGCGTGCCGCGGTTGAACGCATGCGGCGGCGCGCCGGCCTGACCGTGCCGCGACGTGTCGCCGGCGCGGAGGTCTTCACAAGGGTCGGGACGCGCATGGCCGGGACCATGGGCGGGATGCGTGGCCGAGGTCGACAGACCCAGGCCTTGTGGCATCCAGGGGGCGGCGACATGATCGGCCGGCCGGACAACCCCCAGGTACTCCCCTGAGCAAAACCCAGGCTTCCGCCCGTGAGCTGATCCGCGACCGCGCGCTCGCCCTTGGCTTCGACGCGATCGGTTTCTGCGAGGCGCGACTCGGGCCCGAGGCACGCGAGCGGCTGGCCGCGTTCCTCGCCGCCGGGCTGCATGGCGATATGGGCTGGCTCGCCGACCGGGCCGAGCAGCGCGCTCAGCCGCGGATGTTGTGGCGGGAAGCGCGGACGGTGATCGCCCTCGCGCTGTCCTATGCGCCAGCCGGCGATCCGCTGGCGCCGCTGGCGTTGCCGGATCGCGGCACGATCTCAACCTACGCGCGGGGTCGCGATTATCACGGCCTGATGAAGGGCAAATTGAAACATCTCGCGGCCTTCGTCGCGTCCCGCTTCGACGCCGGTGTCAAGGTCTTCGTCGACACCGCGCCCGTCATGGAAAAGCCACTCGGTGAAGCCGCCGGCCTGGGCTGGATCGGCAAGCACACCAATCTCGTGTCCCGCGCGCACGGATCGTGGTTGTTTCTTGGGGAGATCTATACGACGCTGGAAATAACGCCCTGCCCGCCGCACCAAAACCGCTGCGGCACGTGTGCGCGTTGCCTCGCCGTCTGCCCGACCGATGCGTTTCCGGCCCCATACCGTCTGGATGCGACACGTTGCATATCGTATTTGACGATTGAGCATAAAGGCGCCATTCCGCACGAACTGCGACCGTTACTGGGCAATCGGATTTATGGCTGTGACGATTGCCTGGCGGTCTGCCCGTGGCACCGTTTCGCACATACCACGACACATGAGGCGTTACTGCCGCGCGACGATCTGATGGCGCCGGGACTGGCGGAGCTGGCGGCGCTGGACGACGCCGGATTCCGGCGGAGGTTCTCCGCCTCGCCGATCAAACGCATCGGCCGCGACCGGTTCGTGCGCAATGTGCTGAACGCGATCGGCAACTCGGGCGATCCGGCATTGCGCCCGGTCGCGGAACGATTGACCGCCGATCCCAACCCTGTCGTCGCCGAGGCGGCGCGATGGGCCGAGGCAAGGCTTGGCATAGCAACCCCGCGCCCGCCGGCGGAGTGACCGCTCCGGCCGCCACGTTGCCCCTGAAACCCGCCGGGCCCGCCGCGAAAAAGCGGATGAAGACCGTAGCGCGCGGAACCGCCGATATCGGCCGCGCGGCATGCCGAATGACGGGCTCGCCAGCCCGCCAGGACCCCGTATCATGCCCGCGGACAGGACGGGAGGCGGACTCTGAGCAGCCTGATCAAACGCAGTTTTTCGCTCGCCGGCCATCGGACCAGTGTCGCGCTGGAGCCCGCGTTCTGGGATGTACTGCACGAGGCCGCCCGGTCGCGGGGGATGAGCCTGTCCGGGCTGGTGGCGTCGGTGGACGCCGAACGCGATGGCACGACGCCGTTGGCCTCTGCGTTACGGGTCCTGGCGCTGCGGGACGCTCTGGGTCGCACCGGTCACGCCGCGACTGCGGCACGGGATCCCTGAGCGGCGCCGCCGCTGTCGGCGTCGAAATCGCCCATCAACCTTTCCGAGAGATAACTTTCTCGTAAGTTTTGTCCGGCGATGGTGGGGCATCGAGGCAGACGCCGGCGCGAACCAGTCGGGTCGCGCGAAGGAAACCGACCATGTTCCCCATGACCGAGTCCGGGATCCGCCAGTCCAGCACGGTCAGTCCGATGACCTTGTCCGATCGGCTGATCACGTTGGCCAAGGACGCCGATACCGCGGGCTACGCGGTCACGGCGGAGCAACTCGTGCAACTGGCGATCACGATTTTCGACGAGGCGCCGCGGCGGCCGGACTAATCGTTTCCTGGCACTTCCCTGACCTTTTCCTGGCACTTCCCTGGCGGCCCGCCACGGCGCCTCATGCCGCGCGACGCGGCTTCGCGCCCACGTCCGTCACGCCTGCTTCCGCGGGGGTTGCTTCCCCTGGGGTTGCTTCCGCCAAGGTTGCCTCCGCCGGCGGCAACATTCGCAGGATCGTGGCGAACAGCACGTCCTTGCCGACCGGTTTGGAGAGGAAATCGTCCATCCCGGCCGCGCGGCAGGCCTCCACGTCCTCGGCGAACGCATTCGCCGTCAGGGCGATAATCGGCACGCGGCGGTTGGGTCCACGCCACGCGTCAGCCTGATCCATCGGCTCGGCGGCAAGCCTGGTGCGGTCATGTCCCTTGCTGGCGTGCAGGGTGAGGACCGCGTCGGCGGTCATGGTTGAGCGGATTGTCGCCGCCGGTCCAGCGAACCTTCGCGGTCGGCCATGGTCTCGGATCTGGGGCCGCCTCCGGGTCGAGATCGAACGCCCCGAGATCCAGGGTGATGGCCGGCGGCGTGAACCAGGAATGGGTGCGCGACCCCTGGACTCATGCCGGCCAATGCCGCTCGATCTGGTCGGTGCATTCCAAAGCAGGCCGGTCGGGGCGTCAGTCATGGGGGGCAAGTCTTCCGCCTTCATGAACTTCGACCTGGCACGAAACCAGAACACTCGAAAGAGGACTGCACGCTATTTGTCGTTGTTAAGCCCTGCGCAGGGTGCGTGTCCATGCTTTGTTCTGGTATCCCCCCGGGAGGTGAATTGGGGGAAATCCAGTAAAAACATGAGGTTTTCTGGGGGTTTGGATGGTGGGCGCAACAGGGATTGAACCTGTGACCCCTACCGTGTCAAGGTAGTGCTCTCCCGCTGAGCTATGCGCCCCACCGGCGTGGGAGGCGGGTTTCTAGCCCCAGCGTCGCATCGTGGCAATTGGGTACGTGACACCAGACCAGAGGCCCGCTTGAATGGGCGGATGGATGGCCCCATCGACGCCCAGGTCGAGCCTTTCCCGTCTGCCACGCAGCCGCCGGTCCTGGTGGCGCGTCCGGCGGCGCAAACGACGCCGCTCGTGTTCGCCTCGCCGCATTCGGGCCGCTGCTACCCGGCTGAGTTCCTCGCCGCCTCGCGCCTCGACCCGCTTGGCCTGCGGCGCAGCGAGGACAGCTTTGTCGACGAATTATTCGCCGCCGCCACCGGCTTCGGCGCGCCCCTGGTCCATGCCACGTTCCCGCGCGCCTGGTGCGACCCCAATCGTGAGCCGTGGGAGCTCGATCCGGCGATGTTCGCTGACGCATTGCCGTCCTGGGTGAACACCACCAGCCCCCGGGTCACCGCCGGTCTGGGCACCATCGCCCGCGTGGTCGCCTCGGGCGAGGCGATCTACCGCGGCAAACTCACCTTCGCGGAGGCCGAGCGGCGGATCGAGACCTGCTGGAAGCCGTTCCACGATATGGTCGTGGCGCTGGTCGAGGCGACTCGCGCGCGGTTCGGGCAATGCGTGCTGATCGATTGCCACTCGATGCCGTCGCACATTCCGGTCTCCGGGCGCGGCGACCGGCTGGCCGACATTATCCTGGGGGACGCGCACGGCACCGCCTGCGCCCCGTATCTCACCCGGTTCGTGGAGCGGCGGCTGATCGACCTTGGCTACCGGGTGCGGCGCAACGACCCCTACGCGGGGGGCTTCATCACCCGCCATTACGGCCGGCCGCGGGATCACGTGCACGCGCTGCAGATCGAGATCGCCCGCGATCTTTACATGGACGAGGCCCGAATCGAGCGGTCGCCCGCTTTCGCCGGAGTGCAACGCGATCTGAGCCTGCTGATCGGATCGCTGGCCGCCGAGGTTGCCCGCCCCGCCAAGGCCTGATCCCTGGACGCGATCGGTTCGCGCCCGGGAAACCCGCCGATTCGGCAAAAAAATGGCGGTGCCGAAGCACCGCCAAGTTTAGGGAGGAAACGTCCAAGAAAGCAGACAGCTCGGTCAGTGACCGTGTTGCTGCGGTGCACAATGTAGCTCTCGGGCAGGTGGGGCGCAAGCGGTTTTTTGCATCGCAGCAATGCTTTTTTGTTGGGCAGATTGGGACATCCAAAATCGCTGCCCATTTACGCGTCGTTTACCTTTCCGGCGTAGCCTTTCGGCATGCTTCGCTACCTTCTCGCCGCCGTGGTTTTTTGTCTTCTGACAGGACACGCGCGCGCGCTGCCGTTCAGCCCGACCGCGCTGTCGCCGGGCGAGCAATGCCGCTCGGCGATCGCGGCGGCGGAACGGGGCCACCGAGTCCCGCCGCAATTGCTCGCCGCGATCGGCCGTGTGGAGAGCGGCCGGCGCGATCCGGGCACCGGGGTGTGGGGCGCCTGGCCGTGGACCATCAACGCCGAGGGCCAGGGTTCCTACTTCGAAAGCAAGGCCGAGGCGATCCAGGCGGTCCAGACACTCCAGGCACGCGGCGTGCGCTCGATCGACGTCGGCTGCATGCAGGTCAACCTGATGCACCACCCGACGGCGTTTCCCAACCTCGACATGGCATTCGAGCCGGCGGTCAACGCCGACTACGCGGCGCGGTTCCTGGTCGAGCTGCATGACCAGACCGGGGACTGGAACAAGGCGACCGCGGATTATCACTCCGCCAATCCGGACGAAGGAGGGCCGTACGCCGCCAAAGTGGCCGCGATCTGGCCGGAGGAGCAGCGTAAAGCCGGAAGCGCGCCGCCGATGCCGTTGGCATTGGGCCGGATTGGGCCGTTCGCGAGCGCGGTGCCGCCGTTTCCCGGCCATCAGTCTCCGCGATTGTTCGCGATGGCCGGGACGCCGCCGGTGATGATGCCCGCCGGGATGACGCCCCCAGGGATGACGTCCACCGGAATGTCGTCCTCCGGCATGGCGTCCTCTGGCATGGCGTCCTCTGGCATCGCGTCCTCTGGCATGGCGTCGCCTGGGATGGGGTTTGGGCAGCGCGCGACCCCGCCGGGGCGAGGCCTCGAATTCTACCGGGCCACGCCGATCAGGACGGTCATGCCGATCCGGTCGACGGTACGGTCGCTGTACGGGGTAACGATGAGATAAAGTGCTTCCCGTTCCTGTTGCGCCGAACGTACGCGCCCGCCGTCGTCACGAGGAACCTGACGGCCCTTCGGTCGAGCCCGAAGGCAGGCGCGGCGATCCTCCCGTTCGCCGGCACCCGCGCTGAGGCTGCTTCGCTTCACGCGCGATGACAGCGGCTGGACGCCGAACACGACCAGTCATGGGGCGGATGCCTGGATTGACCTTGGCTCGCCCACGGGTCATCTCATGCGGTGTCCGCGGCACGAGGACCCCAATGACCGCACTGCCCCCCTTGCCATCCGCGACCTTGCCCGCCGGCATCCGCTCCCGTCGCATCGACGGCATCAACGGACTGTCGATGCATATGCTGGAAGCCGGGTTCCAGCCCGAGGGGCGCCCGATGGTGTTGCTCCTGCACGGGTTTCCGGAAATCGCCTACTCCTGGCGCAAGGTCATGCCCGCTTTGGCCGAGGCGGGGTTCCACGTGGTGGCGCCGGATCAGCGCGGCTATGGGCGGACCACGGGCTGGGACGCGGCCTATGACGGCGACCTTGGATCGTTCCGTGTGCTGAACCTGGTCCGCGACACGATGGGCCTGCTCGCCGCTCTCGGCCGGACGTCGGTGGCGGCGGTCGTGGGCCATGATTTCGGCGCCTGGGTGGCGTCGTGGTGCGCGCTGCTGCGGCCGGATGTGTTCCGCTCGCTCGCGCTGATGAGCGCGCCGTTCGCCGGCCCGCCGGCGTTGACGCCGTCCGCGACGCCGCCGGCCGATCCGGTGCACGCGGCGCTGGCGGCTCTGGCGCGGCCGCGCAAGCATTATCAGTGGTATTATGGGACCCGCGCGGCGAACGAGAACATGTGGCATTGCCCACAGGGCGTGCATGCGTTCCTGCGCGCCTACTACCATTACAAAAGTGCCGACTGGGCCAGGAACAAGCCGTTTCGTCTGGCGTCCTGGTCGGCGGCCGAACTGGCGAAGATGCCGACGTATTACATCATGGACGCGGGAATCGGCATGGCCGAAACGGTCGCCGCCGAAATGCCCTCAGCCGCCGAAATCGCCGCGTGCCGCTGGCTAACCGAGGCGGAGTTGAACGTTTACGGTGACGAATATGCCCGAACCGGCTTCCAGGGCGGACTGCAATGGTACCGCTGCCGCACCGAGGGCGTCGGTCTGGGCGAACTGCAGGTGTTTTCCGGCCGAAGCATCGACGTGCCGTCGCTGTTCATCGCCGGGCGGAGCGACTGGGGGATCTACCAGTCCCCCGGCGCGATCGAGCGGATGCGGGGCACCGGCTGCTCCGCCCTGCGCGGGGTCCATCTGATCGAGGGCGCCGGCCACTGGGTGCAGCAGGAGAAGGCGGACGAAGTCAGCCGATTGCTGCTGGGGTTCCTGGAGACGATGCGCGGGCAGGGGCCCTCCCGGTAGACCAGAACGTTTCGTCGAAATATTGTTTTGGCGCGGCGCGACTCCGGCGGCGGAATCGACTGACCGCGCCGGTCCGGATCGCCAACTCGCGCGCGCCGCCACCTCCTGGCCCAGCCGAGGTGTTCCATCTCTCGCCGGGTACTGGGCTGATAAGATGGCACCGCGCGAGTGGAAGCGACCCAGATCATGACGGGGTTCATCGGACACGGGTCATCAATCAACGCGGACGATGTCTCGCGACTGATTGTCCTGGTGACGAACCGGGGATATCCTGCTCCCCACCATGACGGAGTGCGACGATGTCCGCCGTTTCAACCGATCTCGACGCCCTTCATACCCTCAACCGCGACTATATCAACGCCGCGCAGCACGGCGATGTCCGGCGCTTCGACGAAATCCTGGCGGCGGAGTTTTATTGCTCCAACCCGGATGGAACTCTGATCAATCGCGAGGGTTTCCTCGCGCGGACCGCGCACCCGGTGACGATCACGAACCTGCACGCGGACGACGTGATGATCCGGCTGTTCGGTGAGGTCGCCATCATCCACGCCCGCACCACCTACACGCTGCCGAACGGCGACCATGGCGCGGGTCGTTACACCGATGTCTGGGCGCGGCAAGGCGGCGCGTGGCGCTGCGTCTCGGCCCATGTCACGCGCCTGTAAGCCGGACCGGCGCGACATCGTCCGCCACATGCGCACGCCAGGGAGATCGCGATGATCGTCGTCACCACCGAAAATCTGCACGGCCACCGGGTGCGCGAGGTCAAGGGCCAGTGCTTCGGCGTCGTCGTGCGCAGCCGCGGCCTCGGCGGCAACATCATGGCCAGCCTGCGATCGATCGTCGGCGGCGAAATCACCGAATACACCGCGCTGCTCGAGGAGGCGCGCCGTCACGCGGTCGACCGTCTCGTGCAGAACGCGACACTCATGGGCGCCAATGCCGTGGTCATGATGCGCTTCGACAGCGCCGAGATCGGTCAGACCATGAGCGAAATCGTCGCCTACGGCACCGCGGTGGTGGTGGAACCCGACCAGGGCTGAGACACATGTTCCGCGCGGTGCTGTTCGTGTTCGGCGTGGTGCTGCTGGTTGGCGCGGCGGTCGCCGCGATCGCGGGTTGGCCGGCCATTCCGTTGGCGGTGTTCGGCGCCATACTGGTCCTGGCTCTGTTATTCGAGCGTTACATTTACAAGCCGATCCGGCCGGAACCGCCAGGCGCCGGCTGGGAGAGAACGGCGGAACAGTTCGCCGATCCTCATTCCGGGCAGCGCGTCACGGTATATTTCAATCCGCGGACGGGCGAGCGGCGCTATGTCGCCGACGGCAATGGCTAAGGACGCGGTGCCATGCCCAATAGTCGCGCGACACGCCGGATCGCCGCGGGGACCGGTTCGATGATTTCAACTGAGAACTGGTGACGCAATGCGCGAGCCGCCGCGCTCAGCGGTCCGCCGCCGATAATCACCGCCTCCGCTCGGTCCAGTTCAATGCAATCGCGGACCGACCGGGCCAGGACCCGTTCCTGGCGCGACGTATTCGCGGCCAGCACCAAGGGATCGCCATCCGGAACGCGCACGCCGGTGAAGCAACCGCCAAAGGACAGCCGCTCGACCAGGCTCTCGATCGGACGCCGCAAACCAGGCGTGGTCGTGGCGATGCCAAATCGCCGTCCGCCCGCCGCCGCCTCGACGATCGACGCCTCCCCGATCCCCACGACCGGCACACGGACCGCTGCCCGCAACGCCGCGATCCCCGGATCACCGAACGCGGCCACGACGATCGCCGCCACATCCGGCGCCTCCTCCACGCCGAGGCGAACGACCTCCTGGGCGGACGCGCGGAGGTCCGCTTCGTTGACGATCATCGCGACGCCGCACGCCGCGCTGATCCCCTTGACCGCAACGCCCGGGGGCAACAACGGCGCGGCGATTCCCACCATCATGCGCAACGATCGCACCGATGTGTTGGGATTGAGCAACAGGATGGTTGTCACGGGAACACCTTGGCGGAACGCACGGCATGGTTCCACAGCCGCGATCGCGCCACCACCGTCAGCACGACGGCACCGGAATGAAAGCCGCGGCGGCGGCGCGCTACCGGTTCACGATCCGGCCACCCGGCATCGGCGCCGGGACGCCGGTCGTCCCCGGGAAGCTCAACGGCAGCCCGCGCGCCACCCGGGCCGCCAGGAAGCCGAAGCACTGCGCCTCCAGCGCGTCGCCGTCCCAGCCCACGGTCTCCACCGGTTCGACCGGCCCGCCCAGAGCGCGCCGCAACGCGGCCATAATCGCCGGATTGTGCCGCCCGCCACCAGTGACCAGCCACTGCCGCGGTGGAGCCGGAAACACCGAGGCCGCGACGGAGGCGGCGGTGAAGGCCACCAGCGTCGCCGCCCCGTCCGCCGCCGTCAGCATGTCCACCCCGCTCGCCGCGAGCGCCCAGGAAAAGTCCAGCCGGTCGAGCGATTTCGGCGCCGGACGCGCGAAATACGGATGCGCCATCAGCGCGGTCAGCACCGCCGCGTCCACCGTCCCGGCGCGGGCCAGCGCACCATCCCGATCAAACGCCTGGCCGGTGTGCCGCATCACCCAATCGTCCAGCGGTCCATTGCCGGGTCCGGTGTCGAACGCGATCAACTCGTCCGCCGCCTCCCCGATCCACGTCACATTGGCGACGCCGCCGATATTCAGCACCGCCAGCGGCCGTGGCCGATCGTGGGCCAGGGCCGCGTGGTAGACGGGCACCAGAGGCGCGCCCTCGCCGCCCGATGCCACGTCGGCGGAGCGGAAGTCGTATGCGACCGGGACGCCGGTCGCACGCGCCAGCAGCGCCGCGTCGCCCACCTGCCAGGTCCGGCGCCGGTCCGGCTGATGCAGGATGGTCTGGCCGTGAAACCCGATCAGATCGGCCGGCCGGTCCAACGCCTTCACCGCGCGCACATGGCACTCGGTCAGCCGCGCCACCACGTGCGCGAGGCCGGGGTCGCCTTGGCTCAATCCAGGCGCACGGTCGAGAATCGCGCGCAGATCCCGGCGCAGGCCGGCGTCGTACGGGATCGTCAGCGTGGGACCGAACGCGGTCACCGACTCGCCGTCGGTGTCCAGCCAGGCGGCGTCCACACCGTCCAGCGAGGTCCCGCTCATCAGTCCGATCGTGCGCGGCATGTTCCTCTCCCGGCCGTCCCCTGGTAATCAGCGGACGCATCACTCCAGCACGGGTACCATATCATGACCATGTCAGAGTCCCCGGACCGGTCGCCCGGCGACTTTCTGTCCGAGGCCGCCGCGCGCGGTTTCATCTTCCAGTGCACCGATCAGGAGGCGCTGGCCGAGGCGATGAAGGCGGGTCCGATCGCCGCCTATATCGGCTTCGACTGCACGGCGGACAGTTTGCATGTGGGCAGCCTCGTGCAGATCATGATTCTCCGATTGCTGCAGAAATACGGACACAAGCCCGTGGTGGTGATGGGCGGCGGGACGACGCGGATCGGCGATCCGTCCGGCAAGGACGAGTCGCGGCAAATGCTGACCGACGCCATGATCGCCGCCAACATGATCGGCATCCGCCGTTGCTTCGCGCCGTTCCTGCGCTTCGGTGACGGGCCGTCCGACGCGATCACGGTCAACAACGCCGACTGGCTGGACGAGCTGTCCTACATCGGCCTGCTGCGCGACGTGGGCACGCACTTCACGATCAACCGCATGATGACGTTCGACTCGGTCCGGCTGCGGCTGGACCGCGAGCAGCCGATGACGTTTCTTGAATTCAACTACATGATCCTGCAAAGTTACGATTTCCGCGAGTTGCATCGCCGGCATGGCGTGGTGTTGCAGATCGGCGGCTCCGATCAATGGGGCAACATCGTTTCTGGCCTGGAGCTGACGCGGCGCAGCGACGGCAAACACGTCTACGGTCTGACCACGCCGCTGATCGCCACCGCGTCCGGCGCCAAGATGGGCAAGACGGCGGCGGGCGCGGTGTGGCTGACCAGCGACCGGATCTCGGCGTACGATTATTGGCAGTTCTGGCGCAATACCGAGGACGCGGATGTCGGCCGCTTCCTGCGTCTGTTCACCGATATTCCACTGCCGGAGATCGCCCGGCTGGAGGCGTTGCAAGGCGCCGAGATCAACGAGGCGAAGAAACTGCTGGCCACCGCGGCCACTGCATTGGCGCACGGTCAGGCGCACGCGGACGCGGCGGCGGAGACGGCTCGGCTGGCGTTCGAGGAAGGCGAGGCGGCGGATACGCTGCCCAGTGTGTCGTTGCCTCGGGATGAGCTGGAGACGGGGATCGCGGCGTTCCGGCTGTTTACGCTGGCGGGGCTCGCGACGAGTAATGGCGAGGCACGGCGGCTGATCCGCGGCGGCGGGGCGCGGGTGAACGATACGCCGGTGACGGAGGAAGGCTATCTGATTTCATTGCGCGACGCCAAGGAGGGGGCGATCAAGCTGTCGGCGGGACGCAAGCAGCATCGGTTGGTGCGGGCGGCGTGAACGGGAAGGACGCGGGTCGGTGACGTGCGTTGAACGAGGTAGTGGGTCAATTGAATGTCCGCAAAGGGTGGATTCCAGAGTGCGCCGGGAGACCGGCAAGGAGTAGGTGGTGCAAGTCCACTGCGATGAAGGAATAGCAAACCGCATCGGCCCCGAGCCGTGCGTCCGCGACCGTGAGGCGCGGGCGAAGCGTCGGCAGGGGATCGCATAGGCCAGCCATTGAGCCGCGAAAGCCACGTCAATCTGGGTGCCGACACCGTTCCGTTGGTGGAAGGCAACACGGCCGGGGGCGCCAGTGCGAGCACCCGGCCGGCCCGGCGCGGTCGGAGACCCTGGCATGTGTGGACGCTCCTTGCACGGGAACCGGGAGATCTCACGCCTGGCCAGGGCGGCATGCCGTTCCTGGTCCGCATCGGGAAGGCGAGGAGCCAAATCCGATGATGCACGGACGTGAGAAGTCAGACCTCGCCGTAGTACCTCACGTCGTTAATTCTGACCAGAGTCTGTGACTCTCTGGCAACGCAGTTAGAACATTGCCGGGAATCGAGTCATGCCAGAAACTGAGATCAAGAAATACGTCGTCCGGCTGAGCGCGGACGAGCGTGAGATACTTGAAACCCTGATCCATAAGGGCAAGCGGCCCGCGGCTCAGGTTCTCAAAGCCCGGATCCTGCTCAAGGCTGATGTCTCGGAGGCAGGCGAAGGCTGGAGTGACGGTCGGATCGTGAAAGCCCTGGACACCAGCCTGTCGACCGTTTTTCGGACGCGTCAGCGCCTGGTCGAGGAAGGCTTCGAGGCCGTGTTGAACCGCGAGCATTCGCCGAATTCGGCCAGACGGCGTATCTTCGACGGAGCGGCCGAGGCCAAACTGATCGCCCTGACCTGTTCGCCGCCGCCCAAGGGGCGGGCGCGGTGGACTTTGGTGCTGCTGGAAGACAAGGTGGTAGAACTGAACATCGTTGAACGCGCCAGCGACAACACGATCGGGCGGACGCTAAAAAAATATCCTCAAACCACATCTGAAAGAGCAATGGGTCATTCCACCCGACTCGAGTTCCGCTTTCGTGGCCGCCATGGAAGATGTGTTAGAGGTGTATCACCGGCCGCATGATCCGGAATGCCCTGTCGTCTGCCTGGACGAGACATCGAAACAACTGATCGCCGAGACACGCGTGCCGATCACGGCGAAGCCGGGACGACCGGCGCGGTACGATTATGAATATGAACGCAACGGCACCGCCAATTTGTTCATGCTGTTCGCGCTGTTGGAAGGCTGGCGCCACGTTGAGGTCACGGACCGGCATACCGCCCTGGATTACGCACGCCTGCTCAAGGAATTATCCGAGAAGCACTTTCCGAACGCGGCGCGGATCGTCCTCGTTCAGGACAATCTTAATACCCACAGGCCAGCTTCACTTTATGAAGCCTTTCCAGCCGCGGAGGCGCGCCGGCTCGTCGAGGTGTCCGAATGGCACTACACGCCCAAACACGGAAGTTGGCTGAATATGGCGGAGTCCGAACTGAGCGTGCTGTCGACGCAGTGTCTGAGCCGACGCATTCCAGACAAGCAAACTCTGACCGACGAAGTCGCCGCCTGGCGGGCTGAACGCAACAAAAAGCACGCCAAGGCCGATTGGCAATTCACCACGGCGGAAGCCCGTGTCAAACTGAAGAGGTTGTATCCGTCAATATGAACGACTCGGGGTACTAGTGGCAGGCGCTTAACAGCGCAACCTGCAGCGAGGACAGTTCCTTTTGCGCCTGAAGGATCAGGTTTTCAATCTGAATGGCCCGCTCTCGGTCCAGATCGCGATTCCGCAATACGTCGCACACCGCGCGCACCGCGGAGAGCGTAAGCATACCGCTGGACAACGCGAGTTCCGTGACATCCCCGTCAGGCTTCGATATCGCTTCCGCCGGTCGCCGAAGTGCATGAAATTCCGTTCCGGCGAGAAGGCAATCGACCATGCGACGATCCGCCAGTTCGCGCAACAGCATGTTGATTTCGCGTGGATTGAATTCCGCACGATGACTCAACCGGTTATAGAAAGCGCCATACGATAGCCCCAGAGACTCCGCGAGTTCTTTCAAAATCCCCCGGCGCTCGTGGATTACGATTTTGCGAACGATCTGGCCGAATTCATCCGGCGTCTGAGCGTCCGGCGCGGTCATGCGGGGTGGCAGAATTGTTTGTGTTTCCATTTGATCCTCAGCTTGCTTACGCCGACCGCCATCCAACACACAGGCGAAACGTTAATCCAGCGGCTTCAACTTTTCGTAGGTCAATTTCCGTCACATATCGTCACACTTGTTCAGCGGCGGCCTGTTCCTCAAACGTTGCGCACGCGTCGTGTCCTTTTTCAAGACTTTCGAGATCCGCGCGGGCTTCCGCGACGCCCAGGTCAGCTACGCTTGAATGCCAGATTCTGGCTGCTTCGATATACCGGTCCCGACCCACGCCACCAACCGAACATACTGGCCTGGTGCCAGTTGGGCCTGGGCATGCTCCTGTCGTGCCGACGCGAGGACCCAGCCCCGCGGCGGCGGGGAATCGGTGGGCGCACCCTAACGCTCGGTCCGGATCTCGCCAGGCGCGAACTTCGCACCGCCGTTGTTCCCGGCAGCCGCTTGCGCGAACAAGGTATCGGCGCGCGCGCGCGGGATCGGCTGGTCCGCCGCGCCCGTTGATGAGCAACTCCGCCAAAGCCGCCGCCGTCTCAGCAACGCCGAGATCCGCCCCGCAACTGAAGTGACGCCTGGCCTTAGCGAGATTCACCGGCACGCTGCGGCCGTCGGCCATCACGAGACCATACCAGTACCGCGCGCTGAGAAACATGCCGCGCGAGGTCGTCGCGCCTGCCCATGTCGCCGACCGCTGCCGCGGCGCGGAGCCAGATAGCCGAGATCGCCATGGAGCCACCCGGCCGCCGCGTCCCGCCGAAACCAGCTTCGCGTGGCATTTTGGTCTCGTATCGTTCCGGGGCCGCAGCTCAGGATATGGCTCAGCAGGCCCTGGTCTTCGCTGGCGCCCACCTCCGCGGCGCGGCGCGCGCCGTGCGGCCGGGAAATCGGGGCCGCTGTTTGTGTTGGACGCGAACAAACCACCAAGGCCGCGTGGAAGCGCGGTGCCCTGGGGATCCTGGACGAGGTCCAGCAGCGGGAGATTGGCCGGCGGGGTTTGCGCCTCAGTGTGTCCCTGACGGGTGGCCCGTCCCAGCCAATGGGCGGCATCGGCGCGACTGAACGCGACCGATTCACCCTCAAAATAAGTCCGGCCATCCTGGTCCGCGGCCTCAGCGCCGCCGCGACGCGTGGCCCTGACGTAACGTTCGAAGGCCCAACCCACTCTCCCGCACCGCGCATGACGCGCCGCCAGCCTCAGGCGGCGGGAGGCCTGCCGTGGGATGATGGACCAGCGCACACTAGGCTGCCTGCGCACCAGCGTGGACGGAAGGATACGGCACCATCCCTGTTAGCTGGATTTCGATCGTGCGCGCGGGGAACGGCAAGGGAATGACGCCGGCGCCATCGCTCCAGCGCCAAAGGTTTCCGTCTTCGTGTTCCGCGCGCCACCAGCCGCGGCACAGGCTGGGGTGATCCGCGCTCAGGACCTGCAGATCGCCCTCTCCGCGCAGAACGATGCCGCGGATCGCGACGCCGAGTTGGCGTTGGTCCTCGATCCAGGGGCGTTCCCGTGCGGGACAAGCTGTTCGCGACAGCAATGTGACCTGGGACAGGTCGCGCGGCACGACGAATGTGTAACGGTCGTGGTCCATCGTCACGGGTGCGAACTCACGTCCGCCGGCGAGCAGCCGAAGCCCGGGGTCCATGGTGACCTCGGTCGCGGCCGTCGCGTATCCGAGCGCACTGGCGCGTTCGGCGAGTCGCCGCCACACCGGTTCCCGTTCCGCCGGCGTATCCGCGAGGGGCGCGCATGCGTCCTCCGCCCAGCAACGCAGGGTGGCGTTCACCTGGAACTGAGGGTAAAGCATGAGCACCAGACCGCTGTTGTCGAAATAGGCGCGGTTGCCGGTGTCAAGATAGGTTTCAGCCGGCAGGCCTTCCGCCAGCACCACGGCATGCCGTTCGGTCTCGATATGATAATATTGGACCACTGGACAGGAGAAGTCTTGCTCGATGGTCATGCCGTTGACCAGCCCGCGGGCCACGAACAGCTTCCCATCGATGAACAGGCAGTGGTCCGGCGAGACCAGAAGGTCACGGTGCGGCACGTTCTCGGCGAAAGCGTGTCGCCGGATCCGGATCGGCGCCGCGCCGGCGGGATGCGGATGCCCGGCGAGGCGAACCCGCATCTGTCCCACCCAGGTCACCGGCATCGGGACGTGCTGGTCGCCGCGGAGGGTGATAACCCGCGTACCCTCGACAATCCGCTCCACCTCGATTTCGCCTTGATCGGTCAGCAGGCGGGTGCCGGCTGCGTAACAGACGGTGGTCAGGAAGACGTCGGTGCCGCCAAGGGTGCCGTCGGCGGCCGTCATGACGTAGGTCCCGCCGGGAAGCGAGCCACCGAGGGCCAGCGTCGCCCCATCGGACAGGAGGATCGTATTGCCCGACAGACTGGCGGTGACGTTCGCATTCACGTCGATGTAGTTGCCGGTGGGCGCGGTGGCCGAGGTTCCCACGTTCAGGCCGGCGATGGTGCCGGAGAAGCCAGTGTCGTCTTCGATCTGCAGAACGCCGCTGCTGGCGCCGTTGAAATCGATCGCGGCGCCGCTCGCCACGGTGCTGTCAAGCCGGAGAATGGAGCTGGCCGCGGTCCCGATATCGAACGTGTTGGTGGTCGAGACAATACCGTTGACGAGCTCGAATGTCCCGCCGCTGGCCGTGACCGCACCGGTGCCGGCGAAAATGCCCTGGATGTTACCGAAGCCTGTCAGGACGCCATCGATCGTGATCGTGCCGCCGCCAACGACAGGGGTTCCGGTTGCATTGTTGTCGGCGATGATCGTGCCGCCGGCGTCGGTGATCGTCCCCGCCGTTTCGACCAGCGGAGTACCGGTCAGGTCGGGCGACGTGCCCGACACGCTGAAGTTGTCCTTCAAGGTCACGCTGTTGGACCCGAGCGACAGCGTCGCCGACGGATCGCTCATCTCCACCGCCGAGAGCCCACCGAAGCTGTTGATGGCGAAATTCAGGACCAGCGTGGATGTGCTCGTTCCATCGATCAATGCAACCGAGTTCTGACCGAACGGATAAGCCGACGTACCCCAGTTGGCGTCCACGTTCCAGTTGTAGCCGCCACTGCCATTGGATGTCGCCGGAGTGAAGGAAAACGTCGTCGCCATCGCATGCCCCTTCGCATTTGCCAAACCGGTGATAACCGGCTGCGGGATTTACCGAATACTGAAAAACCTTTTTGACAGTTATACCTAAATCGCGATCTCGATCCAGTCCAGGCTATTTACGCGTATTCCGTCGAAAATCCGATGCCCCTTAGGGTCAACACACCGAGCGGTGCGAACTCACGCCACTCCGTGCGAGCTCGACGACAGGAAGGACGCGGTTGTGAAGGCCGTGACCGGCATGTCGAACGCGATCGAGCCGCCGCCTTGCAGGGCCAGCGTGTCCTGCGTCGACCCGAAGGTCATGTTGGCCGTGACCGCGTTGAACAGGGCCGTGCCACTGAGGCCGCTGAAGGCGGTACCGTTCGCACCCACCAGACTTTGCAGATCCACCACGTCGTTACTGGCGAAGCCGGAGATTTCGACCGTCCCGCTGTATTGGCCGTTCCCGGTGAGCGCCTGAACGGTCACCGTATC
>Ga0181536_10001974_pt1 | contig 23745 bp, 19 predicted proteins | sample PEATcosm2014_Bin_41_FD_121105 | JGI IMG/M metagenome (GOLD analysis project Ga0181536, IMG submission 121105) | Peatland microbial communities from MTU Mesocosm Facility, Houghton, MI, USA - PEATcosm2014_Bin17_60_metaG | ecosystem: Environmental > Terrestrial > Soil > Wetlands > Peat | place...
CACCGAGTCGAAGTACACCGCGTTGTCCGGGCAATCCGCGCCCGGTTCGAGCGTGCTCGCCACGCCGCCCCAAGTGTTGGCCTCACCCATGTCGATAAACGAACGGTAATACCAGCCTTCCGCGGGGTCCTGGTACGGAACGAAAATCTCCGCGAGCGAGCCCTCATACAAAATCGAGCGCGCCTTGCCGCCATCGCTGTAACTCACATTCGTTACCACCACGCCTATCTTCGGATCAATGCGAAAGTGGAAATGCCAGTTCTCCCAGCTCACCTCGGTGCCTTCCGTGCGGAAACCGCGAACCGGCTGCATCACGGCAATCGGTCCCGGAACTTCGCGCGAAGGAATCGCATCGGCGCTGTAATCCGTGCTCTCGGGTGGAACCGGCACCGCGCCGGTATCAATCACCCGGATGATCTTCCCCTCCTCCGAATCCCACACCACGATCAGGCCTTCGATCGGGTGTCCTCCGCTGTCCTCAGCTCCCCTGCCCTCCGAGCACCGCACGCGCTGCAGCCGGCGTCCCTTCTCCTCGGGCGTCGCAAAATAACCGGGCGAATCGCCGTCGCAGGTCACGGTGTCGAAGTCGGTGATGCCTCGCTTCCGCATAGCGGCTTGCCATTGCGGGTCCGCCTTCAACTGTCCCTCAACTCCCTCGGTCTCATCCGCGATCAGCACCGGCTCAACACCTTGCTTCTCTTTCCACGACACCAGCTTTCGATTGGCGACATCCACCACCGCTTCAAACGTTAGCCGCCCCTGTTTGACAATCGCCAGCGCCTCGCGCCGGAACGGATCGCCTGCCTTCCACCGCAGCACCTCCTCCTTCGGCGGCTCGTGCAGCGTAATGCCGGCGAAGCGGCTCGCCGCGTCGAGTTTCCCCGACGCCTTCATGGTTTCGAGAACCGTCCAGTATTCCTGAAAGGTGAGCGCGTCCAGCGGATGACTGGCCCGCTCGGCCGCCCTGCTAATAGGAGCCAGAACGGCAAGGAGAACAGCAGATACGTAGATGGCAAGACGATTCAAGACGACCCCTCCAAAAAGTGACGTGCAGGTGGATTCGGTTGAGCTTATCACACGCCCATCGCAGCCACGCGCGTGTTCTTAGTGTCCGCACCAGCGCGCTACGAATCAAACTGATTTGATTTGGGACATTCTCGGCGTCTCTGCGCCTCGGCGTTGAGCCTGGTCTTCCGTTTTGGCATGACCTACGGATTGCGCGGTAGCTATTTCACTCCCAGCGCGCACACCACGCCCACCGGCTTCATCTTCTTGGATTCCAGCCGCACCTGGGTGAATCCCGCGGCGCTCAGATGCTCCACCAGCTTCTGGCCAGTCTCGCGCGCCGTCCGCTGGGTAGCTCCTTTAGACCGCGGCTGAACCGCAATGGCCACGACGCCACCCTCGCGCAGCACACGGCGCATCTGGTGGACCACCGCCCCCGGCTCGGCCCAGAATTGCGCCACGTTGATCGAGAAGACCTTGTCGAAAGAGCCATCCGCATAGGGCAGCCGCGTCGCGCAGCCAAGCTGCAACTCAACTCGCCCGGCGCGAATGCCCGCTGCATTCCGCCGGCGTGCCTGCTCCAGCATGACTTCGGAGTGGTCAATGCCCGCGACGAATCCATGCGCTGCGATCTCACTCACCCGCCGCACATCCACGCCCGATCCAAAGCCCACTTCAAGCACGCGGTCTTTGTCGTTGATCTCCAGTAGCGGCAGCACCCACCAGCTGCGCTCTTTGTTCCGTAGTGCCATCAGGTGCCCGGCGATCTGGCCGAGTACCCCGTGGGCCGCGCAAACTGCCCCCGCCATCCCGCTGGCTTGCTTCCGCCGGGAACTTCGATTGCTAAAGAGTTCGTGAGTGCGTTTCTCATGAATCGGCTCTTTGGTGCATTACGAAGATTTGGCGCTCTGCGTTCCCTTATTTGCCTGTGCCAGCATCGCCCAGTGAGGTGTGGTTGGCCCGGCGGCAGGCCTACGTTGTCCCTTGGGGAACCATCCGCTACAATAGTCGCTTATCACTTTTTATGGTTTGAAACGGAGTGCGGGTGTTTTGCGTCTTGATTGGTCGCAGAGTGGAAAGGAACCCATATTTTACATGAGTGTTAACAGGCGAATGCGCCTGGCTATCGCCCTGCTTTGCCTTCTCCCTTCGCTTACTCCCGCTTGGTCCCAGAATGCTTCTCCTCCGGCGCCCCAGCAGACCGGGAGCGGAGCGAAGCCGCCGGAGCAGGCCAAGCCGCCCCAGGAGCCCTCCCAAGCCAATCCGTTCGAAAACGTGCAGGAAGCCGCTCCCGAGCCGGCACAGCCCGGCAAGCCGCAGCTCGAAGCTCCTAAACCTGCCGCTCCCGAGGCTGCCCCTGCGGGAAACCTCATCGAGGAAATCCAGATCCGCGGCTCACGGCGCGTGCCCCAGGATACTCTGCGTGCCATCATCCAGTCGAAGAAGGGCGATGTATACAGCGAAGACGCTATCCACCGCGATTTCATGTTGCTCTGGAACAACGGGCGGTTCGACGATATTCGCATCGAGACCGAGCAAGGCAAAACCGGCATCATCGTTCGCTTCGTTGTAACGGAGCGGCGCGTCATCCGGTCCATCAACTACAGCAAAGGCATGAAGTCCGTCTCCGTGTCCGAAGTCCTGGACCGCTTCAAGGAGCGCAAGGTCGGGCTGGTTACCGAGTCGCAATACGATCCCAACAAGGTGCAGCATGCCGCCGTCGTGCTCAAAGAGTATCTCGCGGAGCGCGGCCGGCAGTACGCTACCGTGGAACCGGAGATTCGCCAGGTTCCGCCTTCCTCGCTCGAAATCACCTTCAACGTAAATGAGGGGCCCAAGGTGAAGGTAGGCAACATCGATATCGAAGGCAACGACCACATCAGCGACCTCGAAATTATTCGGGTCATGAAGAATTTGCATCCCATCGGCATTCCGTACTCCATCTATTTCGAAGATTTGTTTCCCAAGACCTACGACTCCTCCAAGCTCGAGGAAGACGAGGAACACATCCGCCAGTTTTATCAGGACAAGGGCTACTTCACCGTGAAGGTCCTCGACCCCTCAGTCAACATCCACGATGTCGGGGGCCATGGCTTCCGCCTCCCTCTCATTAAGCCCGATAAGCCTGGCAAAAATGCGGACCTCACGATTCCCGTCGAAGAGAACAAGTTGATGCATCTGAATAAGATGAATTTTGTGGGAGTCAAGCTGTTCAAAACCACTAGCTTCCTCCAGCAGAGAATCTTCCGGATGCAGGACGGCGATGTTTTTTCTACCGCCAAGCTCCGCAAGGGCATTGAGGACATCAAGAAGCTCTACGGCGAGTTTGGATACATCGACTTCGTTCCCGAGCCTTCCTTCGATGTGAATGGCGATAAGGTCGACCTCACGATCACCGCCGACGAAGGCAAGCAGTTCTTTGTACGCCGGATCGATTTCACCGGTAACACCACCACCCGCGACAAAGTCATCCGCCGCGAAATCCTGCTCGACGAAGGCGATATTTACAATTCGCGCCTATGGGAAGTGAGTATCCTGCGGCTGAACCAGCTCGGGTATTTCGAGGTCCTGAAGGCCGAGGAAGCCGCCACGTTGCAGCGCAATACCCAAAGCAACACCGTCGATATCACGCTCAAGGTGAAGGAGCGCGGCAAAAACTCCATCGGTCTCAATGGCGGCGTATCAGGCATCGCCGGCAGTTTTATCGGGGCGAATTACTCTACCAATAACTTTCTAGGCCTGGGTGAGACGCTCTCGCTCGAATCCCAGCTCGGCACGCGGCTTCGCTCCGTGAGCCTCGGATTCACCGAGCCGTACTTCCTGGACAAGCCCGTTCAGATGGGCTTCCGCGTGTATCTCACCCGCTACGATTACAATCAGGCGCGCGAAGCTTCGATTCTCAGCGGCGAAAACCTGATTCCGCTGTACAACTCGTACGGCGCCAACAATCTGCTGAATTACATCCAGAACAGCGTAGGCTTTACGTTCTCCGTCAGCAGGATGCTGCGGCGCAGTTTCGCCCGTGTCGGTCTCACTTACGGCTACGACATTTCCCACGTGCATACGCTCAGCACCGCGGCCACAACATATTTCACCTACATCAATTTCGAGGGAGTGAACGGACCCAACTCCCTCAGCGGCATCCGTAGCAGCACCATCACGCCCTCGTACAGCTACAACACCGTCAACCATCCCATCAACCCGACTGGTGGCAAGAGCATTTTCATTTCCGCGGCCTTCACGGGTAGCGTCCTGGGCGGCAATGTCAATACCATCCGGCCGTCCATCGAGTTCAAGTACTTCCACCCCAACCCCCTCCACCGGAAACATATTCTGGCGTATCATCTCCTCACCTCGCTGATCACTGGCTACGGAGGCAAGGATGTTCCTCCGTTCTCGCGCACTTACATCGGCGGTGAGCAGGATGTTCGTGGGTTCCAAATTTGGGGCATAAGCCCGGTGGCGTTCATCGCGAGCTCCTCGAGCGTCAACGTGCTGAATAATGACGGGTCGCAGCGCTACCAAAAGGTCTACGTCAATGGCGTCGCTGAACTGCAGCCGGTCAGCCAGCCCATACCCGTCTACCAGATCATCTTTCCGGGTGGCGATGCGCATGCCGTCTCGAATTTTGAGTACCGCATTCCGATTTTCGGGCCAGTTACCATGGCTCTTTTCGTGGACGCCGGCATCAACCGGATTCTCCTGCCTAACGAGTTGACCATGAATCCTGACCGTGTGACGCAGTTGAACCAGGAGTTCCCGCAGGCCGCTTTCAATGGCAAGGTGGTGCTGGCCCCGGGCACCCAGAATCTTCGCATGTCCACTGGCATCGAGATTCAGGTGGTCCTGCCCGTGGTGCAGGCGCCTTTCCGCGTTTACTGGGCGTACAATCCACTAAGGGTAGACGCCAATTTGCAACCCCCCATTGTGGCCGACCGTGCGTACTTTCCGAATAATGCGACCTTTCTTAACTCAATCGCGTCGTTCGGCCAGACCTATCCGTTTTACGAACAAGCCAGCACGTTCCGGTTCACCATCGGACGCACATTTTAAATCCGGTGCAGCAACCGCATAGAATAAGTACGGGAAGGGCCGATCGCCCCCCGATTTTTGAAGGAGTCTTGTAGTGAAAAGCATATTTTTCGTTTTGCCCGTTGCGATGCTCTGTGGTGCTTTGCATTCGTCCGCACAAAACGCCAATAAGGTAGCTGTGATCAACGTTCAGAGCGCCCTCGTCAGCACCAAGGATGGCCAGAAGGCTGCCGGTGAAATTCAGGGGCGGTTCAATCCCAAGAAGACCGAGTTGGATAAACGCCAGACGGAAATCTCACAGTTGCAGGATCAGCTCAACCGTGGCCGCAATACCCTGAGCGATGAGGCCCGGCAGAACCTGGTACGCGAGATCGACCAGAAAACCAAATCGCTCAATCGCGACATGGAAGACGCCCAGGCCGAGTTGAATCAGGAAGAACAGAAGATCATGGGTGAACTTCTCGGCCGGTTGATGCAAGTGGTCAACAAGTACGCCAAGGACAACGGTTATGTTCTGGTCTTGGACGTCAGTTCGCAGCAGACACCGGTGATGTACGCGTCGAACACCATCGAGATCACCAAGGATATTATTGAGCTTTACGACAAGAACACGCCGTCGGCGCCGGCCACTCCCGGCACGGCCGCTGCCCCGGCCCCCAAGCCAGCCGCGCCCCCGAAGTGATCTGAGGAATACATCGTGAAGATCAAAAAGTTTGCACTACCGGCACTCGGCTTGGCCATGGTCTTGGTGGCATCTGCCCAGAGCAACGGCAAGATTGGTGTGATCAACATCCAAGCCGCCATTGCCACCACCAAGGATGGCCAGAAGGCCGGCAACGATTTGCAGGCGCGCTTCGGCCCCAGGAAGGCGGACCTCGATAAACACCAGGCCGACATTCAGCAACTCCAGGCGCAGCTCGCCAAGGTGACCGACGATGGCGAGCGCCAGAAACTCTCGCGGGAAATCGACCAGAAGACCAAGTCCGTCAATCGCGACATGGAAGACGCCCGCGCCGAGCTCGACCAGCAGGAACAGAAGATCATGAACGAGCTGGGGAGCCGGATCGTCGTCGTCATCGAGCGCTACGCGAAGGACCATGGTTACGCTCTGATCCTCGACGTCAGTGGTCAAAACACGCCAGTGGTATACGCCGCCGAGAGTATCAACATCACCAAGGACGTCATTGACTTGTACGACAAGAACTCACCCACCGCGGCCACGGGGACACATCCGCCCCCAGTACCAGCAGCAAAACCAGCCGCCGCTCCAAAGTAACAATCGGGTGTAAGCTAGGCTTTTAGGGAGGCGCGCCGTGAAGCCCTTCAGAATTAGTGTATTTGCCTTAGCTTTCACCGCAGGTAGCTTTGCCCAGCAGTCCGCTCCCAAGCAACAGGCTCGAACCACCTCGCGGCCTGCCACCTCCAGTACCCCATTCTCTATCACCAATCAGGCCTTTGCTTCGAGCCTTGGTGCTACCGTGGCTGGGCGGGGTGGTTCCGGTCACGCGCACCGGTATTACTCTCAGCCAGCGGTGGTAGTGCCCTATGCATATCCTGTGTACATAGGCGGTTACGGATATGACAGTGGCTTTGCGCCCGCACCAGAACCGGTCCCGACGCCTGACGCGGTCATTAACCAGAACTTCGTTCCAGAGCATGCAACCCCGGTGATCCACGAGTATGGCGATGACACCTCTTCCGATGGTGTGCGCATTTACGACGCCCCGGGACGCGAGCCGGCAGACTCCTCGGCACAAGACGAAGTCGATTATTTCCTGATTGCCTTCAAGGACCACTCGATCTATTCGGCATTTGCCTACTGGGTGGAAGGCGAGACGCTACACTACGTCACCGCGCAGCGCGTACACAACCAGGCGTCGCTGAGTCTCGTGGATCGTGAGCTAACCGCTAAGTTGAATCGGAACCATACGATACAGGTGATGCTCCCGAACTAGAGGCCAGGGAGCGCACAAAATCCACATCCCCTTCGAGAAAATCGTAGTCCGGCAAGCGTTCGCGCTTCACCCAGCGGATGTTGTGGTATTCGCGGTTCTCGATTTCTCCCGAAAAACGTGTAACACCACAGAAAATCAATCGGATAGGTGCGCGCCCAGGGTATTGGTACTCGGATTCGCCAATGGCGGGGCCGATTTCGGCCGAAATGCCGAGTTCCTCTTCCAGTTCGCGGCCCAGCGCGGCAGCCGGCGTCTCACCCGGCTCGACCTTGCCGCCCGGAAACTCCCATTTGAGCCCGTGCCACTTGCTGGCATGGCGCTGTCCGATTAGTACTAGCCCGTCGCGCTCGATCACTGCGGCAACCACGATCTGCATAAAATATTGGAGCATAGGTCACCGATGTACAGCCAGCGCCTGTTGGACCATTTTCAGAACCCGCGCAATGTAGGGGAACTGGACCCTCCGGCCGTTACGGTAGAGGTCAGCAACCCGGCCTGCGGCGATATTCTGCGGCTCTCCGTGCGGTTCGAAAACGGTGTGGCCACCGAAGCGCGTTACAAGACCCGCGGCTGCACGGCGTCAATCGCGGCCGGCTCAGCCTTGACCGAGTGGATCGTGGGAAAGACGCGCGCCGAACTCGCGAAGCTCAAGCCGGAAACCATCGAGGAGGCCATCGGCGGCCTGGAGCCGGAATCGAAGCATGCGGCTATGCTGTGCGTGGATGGCCTCCGGGCCGTGCTAAGGGCCGTCTAGCGCTCACTCCTCGTCGTTCTGCGCGGAGAGGCGCGTCACCACCGATAGATCTTCGAGGGTCGTCACGTCTCCGGTTACGGAGTTCGAGGTCACGATTTCCCGCAGCAGGCGGCGCATGATTTTGCCGCTGCGGGTTTTGGGGAGGGCGTCTGTGAAGCGGATCTGCTCGGGTCTAGCAAAGCCGCCGATTTCGTGGGCGACCCACTGGCGCAGGTCCAGCGCGAGCTGTTCGGTGTCCCACTTGCCCTCTTTCAGCGTTACGAAACACGTGATGGACTGGCCGGTGATCTCGTGCGGTTTGCCTACCACAGCCGCTTCCGCGACCGCGGGATGGCGAACCAGCGCGGATTCCAGTTCCATGGTGCTCAGCCGGTGGCCGCTGACGTTCATCACATCATCGACGCGGCCGAGAATCCAGTAGTAGCCGTCAGCGTCGCGGCGGGCGGCGTCGCCGGTCAGATAGTGGCCGGGCATGCGCTTCCAATATTGCTCTTCGTAGCGCTGGGGATCGCGCCAGATCGTGCGCAGCATGCTGGGCCAGGGGCGGCGGATGATCAGGAAGCCTTCCTGGTTAACGCCGACGGGCCGGCCTTGGAAGTCGACAATCTCGGGCAAAACGCCGGGCAACGGGAGCGAGCCGGACCCCGGTTTCAGCGGCACCGCGCCGGGCATGGCGGAGATCATAATCGCACCGGTCTCGGTTTGCCACCAAGTATCGACGATGGGGCAGCGTTCCTTGCCGATGGTCTTGTAATACCACTCCCAGGCGGCGGGATTGATGGGCTCGCCTACCGATCCGAGAAGGCGGAGGCTCGAAAGATCGTGCGCATTGGGCCACTGATCGCCCTGGCGCACGAACGAACGGATGGCCGTGGGCGAAGTATAGAGAATGTTGATGCGATATTTTTCGATGAGGCGCCAGAAGCGATCGGGCAGCGGGAAATCGGGCGCGCCTTCGTACATCACGGTGGTTGCGCCGGCGGAGAGCGGGCCGTAGACGATGTAGCTGTGGCCTGTGACCCAACCGATGTCGGCAGTACACCAGTAGGTGTCTTCCTCGTGGAGGTCGAAGACCCACTTCATGGTCATGGTGGCCTGGAGGAGATAACCGCCGGTGGTATGCACGATGCCTTTGGGTTTGCCCGTGGTGCCGGAAGTGTAGAGCACGTAGAGCGGCGTTTCCGAATCGAGCGGCACGGCGTCGCAGGTTTCGCCGGCCTTCTCGTCGAGCTCGTGCCACCAGAGATCGCGGCCCTCGCGCATGACGACCTCTCCGCCAGTGCGGCGGTACACGATAACATCGCGAACCGTGGGACAATCCGCGACCGCCTCATCGACGGCAGGTTTCAGCCGGACTTCCTTGCCGCGCCGCCATCCGCCATCGGCGGTGATGACGACCTGGGCTTCGAGGTCCTGAATACGGGCTTTGAGCGCCTCCGCGGAGAAGCCGCCGAACACCACGCTGTGGATGATGCCGAGACGCGCGCAGGCCAGCAGTGCCACGGGCAGCTCGGGAATCATGGGCATGTAGACGATGGCGCGATCGCCGGTTTTGAGGCCGCGCGACGTCAACACGTTGGCGAAGCGTGACACCAGCCGGTGGAGCTCCTGGTAGGTAATCATGCGCTGATCGCCGGGCTCGCCTTCCCACAGGATCGCGACTTTGTTTTTGCGGGGAGTCGCCAGGTGGCGGTCGATGCAGTTGTACGACACGTTGGTTTTGCCGCCGACAAACCACTTCACCACGGGCGGATTCCACTCGAACGCTTTCGACCACTTCTCAAACCAGAAGATCTCCTTTTCCGCGAGCTCGCTCCAGAACTCAGCTGGATGCTCCTCGGCGCGCTGGTATAGCGCGCGGTAACCGTCCATGCCCTTCACGTTGGCGTGCTCAACGAATTCCCGACTTGGGGGGTAAGTGCAATCCTCGGCCATAGGGAGCATGGTAGCAGAGGGAAGGGGGGCGGGCTGGGCTAGCCGGGCCACAACCAGTGAGCGGACAAGTTGCGTCTGGCACCTTGGCGTGATTTGATGAGGCTCGAAGATGAGGATGCCGAGCGCTGGGTCAGCGATGATCGACCGCAAGAAACTGGAAGGCTATCTACTATCGCCTACCCATCCGATCGGCGGCCCAAAATCGCGGTTCTTCCTCAGGATGGGCTTCAACGCTGAAGCGCTCGAGCGAGAGTTACTCGAAGTGGCGCGGAGCGGCGATGTTTCGGAGACTACATCTTCCCCGCATGGCGTGAAGTACACAGTGGATGGCGTAGTCTCGACACCCTCCGGACGGCGGGTGAGCCTGCGAACGATTTGGATAGTGGAGCAGGCTGGAACAAGTCCGCGCTTTGTAACGGCGTATCCGTTCTAGAATAGTGGGTGACCAGGATGATTCGCGAACTAGAAACCGTGGTTTTGTTGCACGACGTTCCGCGCCACGACCTCAGGGCTGGCGACGTGGGAGCCGTCGTGCATGGTTACGGTGACAACGCCGGTTTTGAAGTAGAGTTCGTTACCGCAGAAGGTAGAACCGTAGCGGTGCTTACTCTTACGGAGTCCGACGTTCGACCGGTTCGAGGCAGTGAGATCCTCCACGTGCGGGAATTGGCGCCAACGGAGGTCTGATCTCTGGCGTCAGACGAGTGAGCCGATGGACTTGAAGTTGCCCACTCCGTCTGCGACATGCGTAAGCAACCGTTTCCGAGTTTTCTTTTCCTCGACGCTTATCCTCACTGGAGAAGTACTCAATCGCGCCTGGTCCTCTGCATATACAGCGGCCTGTTTCCGTTCAAAAAAGCTTGGGGGATCGACCTCGCGCTTGCGAATCCCCCTTTGGCCTGTTGCTGCCTGCTCGAACCTAAAAGTAACGATGTACACGTCGGTTTCTCTTCTAGCGGAGCCACGGCATGTCGTCGCAAAAATTGCGCAGGTGATGCTCACAGCGGCCTGCATCTATTTGAAGCGCCTCGGCAATCTGGGCAGGAGACATCTGGCTCTGCAGGTTGGCATTCAGAATACCTGCGACCTGTTGGCGGCATGCCAACCGGTATGATGGCGGATAAGAGTTTCCGTACACGGTGTTTTCTCCCTTCTTGTTAAACTCAGCCGTATAGCAAAAACGCCCGACCGCAGGGGTCGAGCGTTCCGTACGAACGTGCTTACGTCCACTCAGAATATGCCATAAGGTCCTGCCGAGCACAAGCCCCATAAGCCTCATCGTCCGCGAGCAGAGCGCTTGACTGAGTTTGATCGGTCGCCGCGTCGCAGCAAAGCTATCTAGCCGCCCGCCCCTACTTCCGCAAACGCTTGAAAACGCCGAGGGCCAGTTCCAGATCCTCGGTGGTGTGTGCGGCGGTGACGCAGATGCGGAGACGGGCGGCGCCTTGTGGCACGGCGGGGAACAGCACGGGCGTCACCACAATGCCTGCTTCGCGGAGGCGGCCAGCGAACAGCGCAGCGTCGGCTTCGTCGCCGAAGATCACGGGAATGATGGGAGTCGTGGACAAGCCGAGCTCGAAGCCCAGATTGCGCAAACCGTCGCGCAGGAAATCCGCATTCTGTTTCAGGCGCGCAACTCGCTGCGGTTCGGCCCTCAGAATGGAGAGCGTTTCGCAGACCGCGGCGACGGCGGCGGGACAGAGCGCAGCGGAGAAAATAAACGGGGCCGCCGCATGCTCCAGGTAGACGCCGACCTCTTGGGAAGTGGCGACGAAACCTCCGTTCGATGGAATGGCCTTGGCGAGGGAGCCGGTCCAGATATCGACCTCGGTGGCGGCAATTCCGTAATGTTCATCGGTACCGCGCCCGTGAGTGCCCAGAACGCCAGTCGCATGCGCCTCGTCGATCATGAGGTAGCAGTTGAATTCCTTCTTGAGGGCGATCAGTTCCGGCAGGCAGCAGACGTCGCCATCCATGGAGAAGACGCCGTCCGCGATGATGAGCGTGCGGCCGGTGTGCGGATCGGACTCCAGTTCATGGCGGAGCGAAGACGGATCATTGTGCTGGAAGCGACGGAGGGTCACGCCGGAGAGACGGCAGGCGTCGACAAGACTGCGATGTGACAGGGAGTCGAGCAGCACCCGGTCCTGCGGCGAGAGCAGGGCTGATAGGACCGCCAGGTTGGCCAGGTATCCCGAACTGAACGTGATCGCCATGGCAGTGCCTTTGAAGGCGGCGAGATCGCGTTCCAGTTGGTGATGGAGGTCGATGGTGCCGGTGAGCAGGCGCACGCCACCGGTGCCGGTGCCATACTTGCGGATGGCCGCAATGGCCGCGTTGTCGAGGCGTTCGTCACCGATCAGGCCGAGGTAGTCATAAGACGAGAGCATGAGCATCCTGCTGCCCTCGGCTTCCACCCAGGGGCCCGACTTGCCTTCTAAGGCCAACTGATAGGGATAGACGCCGTGCTTGCAGGCACGGTTGGCCATGTCGAAGATGCGGCGGGCGCGGTTATCGACGAGCCCCGACTTATCGAATTGCCACTTCTTTCCCGGGGCAAAGAAACCGTTGAAAAGATCGCCCGATGCGGACGAAAAGACCTGGGTGCCGTTGTGTTTATCGATCATTCAAGAATAGAACCTAAACCGGAAACTGTAGGTAATATTTTACACATTCGTTACACTGAAGGTTTGGCTGGTCTGGAAAAAAAGATGGCGGGGGGTGGGCGAAGCGGGTTCGCAGCGCTCATGGTGTTGCTGTTCGCAGCCGTGGGAGCAGTGGCGGCAACGGAGCCCTCACCGGCCGGCCGCTGGACGGCGGTGGACGACCGGACTGGCCAGCCCCGCGGGACTGTGCGCATTTACGAAGAGAACGGGGCATTCTTTGGAAAGATCGAAGGCACTCTGAAAGCAGCGGATGCCAAGGAGCACTGCGATCTGTGCACGGATGGCCGCAAGGGTAAGCCGATCATCGGGCTTGTGGTCTTACGCTCGCTAAAGAAGGTGGGAGACGAGTACGCCGGCGGAGACATTCTGGACGTGGACACAGGCAAGGTGTATCGCTGCAAGCTCCAGCTACTCGAGCAGGGCAAAAAGCTTCTGGTGCGCGGATACGTGATCGCGCCGATCCTGGGCCGTTCGCAGATCTGGATTCGGGAACCGTAATTACATCGAAGGCGGCGTTTTGGGGGCCGGCGATTGCGCTTTGCTGCGCACCGTGGGCTCGGGCTTGCGGCTGGGCTGCTTCCGGATCTGCTCGAAATACTGCTGCACGTATTGCTGGAGAATCTCCGGCACTTCGTCGCGGCTGATTTCGCCGCCCGCGTCGCCGTGCGTCGCGTTTGACTGCGAGTAGGGGGTTTGCAGGCGCTGCTGGCTCGATGGCACTTCGACGGTGATCTCACCGGTCACATTGGCCGAACGCTTTCCGATAATCTCGCTGATCTTGCCCATGGCGGCGGCCTGCTCGGCAAGCTTGGTGTCCTTGTTCCCGTCCTGCCGGCCGATGCCGCTGCCGGGCTGGTTGGCGCCCTGCTGGTCGTTGCTGTGACCGGCCCCCTGGGCCTGCGAGTTCTGGCCGTTTTTGCCCTCGACGCTGGCCTGCTGGCCCTCGGCGTCGGCGGATTCCTGGCCACCGTTCTGCTGGTGCCCTTCTCCGGCGGCTCCGTTCTGGCGCTGCCCCGCGCGCTGCGCGCCAGGCTTCTGAGCATTCTGGCCGGTGTTCGACTGGCGCTGCGATCCTCCCCCGCTCTGCTGATGCATCTTCGAAAGCAGATTGGACATGGCGTCGCGCAGCTTCGCCATCAGGCTGGAATTGGCATCGGGGTTGGAATTCTCGGGCTTGCCTGTATGGGGATCGTCGCTCTGCTTGCCATTCGCCGCGCCCTGCAGGCCGTCGGGCTGGCTTTCTGCCGAAGCGGAATCGGCGCCCTCGGAAGTTTCCGAATCGCCCTGGTCGCCTTCTGCTTTCTCTGAGCCCGACGACTCGGATCTGACTTTGCCCTGGTTCTGGTTCGGATGTAGCGGGTCGTTCACCGCGTCCGGCACGCCCACGGTATCGAGAGCGGAGTCCGGCGCGGGATCGAGCGGCCGCGGACTTTGCTCGCCGTCCGGCAGCGTGAGCCCGATGGGCTTCGGAGCATCCGGGAAGAGCGCGCGTGAGCCCTTGTGCAACGTGGCCTCTTGCTGTGCCGGGCCGCTGAAATTATCCATCACGATGCGGGCTAATGACGTGCGGAAATCGAGCGTGCGCGTGAAGCCATAGCGCAGAGCGAATAAGCCAGACGCAACTAAGCCCAGCACCGCGAGGGCATAAACAGCGCGTGGCATCGAAAACGGCACGGCACGGGCCAGCTCGACCTGCTCGGCCGTGCGCTCGGCCTGCGCGCGCTGCCCGGCGCGCATCGATTCCGATCCCTTCGCTGCTGCGGTTGAGAAGAACAGCGCCGTCGACAGCACATCCGCCAAGGAAAGGCGCCGGTCCACAAGCTGCGCGATGGCGTAGGAAGAAGGGATGCGGCGCAGAGTACGGTAGGCGCCGAGCGCCAGCGTGCCCACAATGATCGCCACCAGGAACGGCCAGTCCAGAATCTGCGTGCCCGCAATCAGCAGCAGGATGACCCCTGCCATGCCGGCGCTCACGGCATAAGCGCCTTGCGCCAGAAGCTCGTTCCCGATGTAACGGCGGCGCGCGCGACGAATGAGAGCTTCAATCATAAGGCTGCTTGGAATACGGGGCCAGGCACGACGCGGTTACCAGCCGATCTCCTTCCATTATGACTCACCGCCGTTCGCGGCGTGCCGCTTTTGGGCCGGATGGAGGATACAATGAAGCCAGTGGACAAGCTCATCCGAGTCCTGATCGTCGATGACGAAGTCAGCCAGCGGACCGGCCTGGCCGGTATGGTGAACGCCTGGGGCATGGCGGCGGATACCGCTTCCGAAGGCGCCGAGGCTCTGGAGAAGGTCGCCGGTTTTTCTCCTGACGTCATTGTGACCGACCTACACATGCCCGGCATGGACGGCTACGAGTTTCTCGAAAAGTTGCACGAGGCCGGGGACGCGCCGCCGGCCATCGTATTGACAGCGTTCGGCAACATCGAGACCGGCGTGCGCACGGTGCACGAGCTCGGTGCATTCTGGTTTCTGGAGAAGCCGGTGCAATCCAACGTGTTGCAGGTGCTCCTGCGGCGCGCCGCGGCACACAACAGCCTGCGCACCACCAACCGGGCGCTCGAGCGGCAATTGCTTTACAAGGGCGCGCTGGGCGAGATGGTGGGCAAGGCGCCGCGCATGCAGGAGATTTTCGTGCTGTTGCAGCAAGCCGGCCCGACCAACGCCTGCGTGCTCATTTCTGGGGAAAGTGGAACCGGCAAGGAATTAGTCGCGCGGACGCTGCACGCGCTGAGCCCGCGCCGCCAGGGCCCCTTCTTCGCCATCAACTGCGCTGCGCTGCCGGAAACTCTGATTGAGAGCGAGCTATTCGGCCACGAAAAGGGCGCGTTTACGGGAGCTTCGGAACGGCGCGCGGGATGCTTCGAGCTGGCGCAGGGCGGCACGCTGCTGCTCGATGAGATCGGCGAGATGCCCGCGCTCACGCAGGCCAAGCTGCTGCGCATCCTGGAAGATTCCAAGGTCCGGCGCTTGGGCGGCAAAGCGGAATTCGAGGTCGACGTGCGCGTGGTGGCGGCAACCAACAAGATCCCCGAAGAAGCCGTGCGCGGCGGCCACCTGCGTGAGGATCTCTACTACCGCCTGAACGTGTTCCATATTCACTTGCCGCCGCTGCGCGAGCGTAAAGAGGATATGGTCCCGATTTCCGAGTTCCTGATTGACGAACTGAACCGTAAGCACAGTTGCCGGGTGAGCGACATTTCCGCCGGAGTGCAGGAAGCTTTGCTGCGCCATAACTGGCCCGGGAACGTGCGCGAGTTACGGAACGTGCTCGAGCGCGCCGTGATTCTGGCTGGTGAGGGCACGATCGAGATGAAGCACCTGCCGGCCCTGTTTCAGAATCGCACCGCGGCCACCACTACCGCGGCAGTCATTACTGATTCACCCACCCCGGACAGCGATCACATCCACTTCGCCGTCGGGACCACGGTGGAAGAGGCCGAGAAGGGCTTGATTCTGCGCACTCTCGAACACACCAAGAACAACAAGACCCGCGCCGCCGAAATACTGGGAATCAGCCTCAAGACGCTTCACAACAAGCTGAAAGAGTACGGCTCGAAGGAAGGCGGAGCGAGCGCGTAGACTTGAGACGCTGCGCGGATCAGTTCGCGGCCTGTTCAATCAAAGTGCCGGCTCCGGCAATGCCCTTCACCGCCTCATCGGTCAGTCCGAAACGGCGTTTGAGATACTTGACATCGTTGTAGCTGAGCCAGACTTTGCCGTCACTGTCCTGCCACGCGAGCGCTTTCAGAGGCAGGTCGATCGCCGACGTTGGCGCCGCGAGCATCGCGGGCGTGCCCCCCTTCGGGTTCCCGAATATCAGCAGTTGCGTGGGAGGCATTTTCAAGCCCACTTTTTCGGCCTCACCGCTGTGATCGACCCTCGCGAAGACGGTAATCCCCTTCCCGCGCAGTAGCGCTTCCAGCCGGTCCAGCGTCTCCGGGACCGAATATTTGCTTGGTTTGCTGACAACTCCATCGCCTGATTTCATGCCCTCGAGTTCTCCCTTATTGATTGTGGCCGTACCCGCGTTCGCAGCCCGCCCGCTAGCCAGGTAAACAGCCATGGCCAGACCGGCCGCGGCCAGGGCAAGCGCAACGACTAACGCCAGCCTCGACGGACGGCCCACGGCCTGCCCCCCTTGGTTTAGTATGCGAACGAACCGGACGTGCCCGACCGAGGCGAAGATGTTCACCACCACGCCGAACAGCACAAGCGCGGTGCCCAGTGGAATGGAGAGGCCCGAGGCGGCAACTGGCGAGCCACCGCCGGCGACTGCTAGTTCTCGCAGAAAAAGTCCGAATCGCGCCACCACGAACCCGAATCCCATGAGCGCCAGACCGGTGCGGATCCAGGCTAGGAACGTGCGCTCGGCGGCAAGGTAAACCCGTGGATCGCGGGAGTCATCTTCGCGTGCCATAGACGTGCGGCGAGGCTGCTGTCCACGTTAGATGCAAGGCGAAGCGCCGCGGTGCGCAATCTGCCAGATTTCTTACAAGAGGTGCAGTTTCCGGTGAATGGCGTACAGGGCCAGTTCCAGGCGGTCGGAAACTCCCAGCTTGTCGAAGACGTTGTGCAGATGGTTCTTCACCGTCTGCTCGCTGATGAACATCTTCTCTGCCATTTCCTTGTTCTTGAAGCCCTGCGCCACCAGCGTCACGATCTCGCGTTCCCGCTGGCTCAAAGGCAGGCGCTCGCGCGAGCGGCCATTGGTGGCTCCCAAGGGCACTTCTTCGCCCGAGGCAAACTGACGGATTACCGCCGCCGTGGTGTGCGAGTCCAGCCAGATCTCGCCCTGGTAGACTTTGCGAATGCTTTTTAGCAGCAGTTCCGTGGCCGACTGCTTCAGCACAATCCCCGCGGTACCCAACTTCATAGCCTGGACGAACTCGTTCTTGTCTTCGGAGGCGGTCAAGACAATGACCTTGGTTTCCGACCCGGCGGCCTGTAATTTCTGCAAAATCGCCAGCCCGTGCGTTCCGGGCATCTTCAGATCGAGAAGGAGGATGTCGGGATGGTGCTTTTCCACCGCCGGGACCACATCGTCTCCGTGGCCCGTTTCGCCGACGACCTCGAAATCCTTCTCCAGCCCGAGCAACTGCTTCAGGCCGTCCCGAAAGATCGGATGATCGTCCGCCAGCAGGATTCGGATTGGTTTAGAAGGGCTCGTTTCGTCCGCGGCGCAATTCTCCCCTGGTGTGATTGTGGCGCTCATCACGTTGGTACACTGGCTCAATTGTAGAGTCCACCCAGTACTAAGTCAATGCTCGTAACCCCTAGAACTGCGAAGGTTTTCACCTGATATCGATCGTTGTACGTCACGTACTACCTAACGGCATTAGGCCCTTCGTCAGCCCGAGCGGCCCGCCCTTGTCCTCTGTTTACAATGTTTTTGAATTTCTCCGTCTTGTTGGTATTGTTTAAGGATTCCAATGGCTGATGCTTTTGTGGAGGTCGAGTTTCAACGGTTCTGGCGCCGCTTGCAGCACCTGGGGCTAAACGCCTACGAATCCAGATCTTATCTGGTCCTTTTGGGGCATCCCCGCTTCAAGGCCCTGGAACTGGCGGCGCGGGCTCATGTTCCCCGTCAAAAAATCTACGAGGTCCTCGACAGCCTGGTGGAAAAGGGGTTCGCGCAGGTGGTGCAGGAGAAAACCAAGCTGTTCTCCGCGGTCGAGCCGAACCTGGCCATCCCGAGCTACCTGTCGCGGCGCCGGCAGTTGATGGAGCACGAGCTCACCGACCAAAGCCGCGCGGCATCCGGCCTGATGGATGATTTGAAGGCGCTGTATTCGGAGGGCCAGGGCGGCCGGGGCACGCTGGATTACCTGCGCATTGTGACCGAGCCGGCGCAAACGGCGGCCGAGTACCGCAAGATGCTGTCGGAAGTGCAAAGCGAGTATCTGGAGTTCTCGCGGCCCCCCTACGCGGTCGATCCGCTGGACGAGAAGCTGGTCCGGCAGGTGCGCGAGGGTGGTGTGGCTTGCCGGCTGCTGATCGAGTCGGCGTCGCTCGATGACGGGCACCGGCAGCGGCTAGGGGAATATGCGGCGGCCGGTGTCGAAGTGCGCGAGGCCACGTCGCTGCCCATGAAACTGGCGCTGTTTGACAGCCGCCGCGGGCTGATCGCGCTGCTCGATCCGGTCATCACGCGGCCCAGTTGGACGTCGCTTGTGTTCGATCACGAAGGCATGGGCGCCGCCATGAAGGGCCTGTTCGAGGAGTACTGGGGCCGCGGCAAGCAGTGGTAGCGGTCGCTCACCCCTCGTAACGCAATGCGACGGTGGGATCGACGCGGGACGCCCACCGCGCCGGAATGTAGCCAGCCAACACCGCCACCGACGCCAGCAGCAATGTCGCCCCGGCAATTGCGATGGGATCGAGCGCCGTCACTCCAAAGAGCAGGCTGGAGACATACCGTTTCGCGAGCATGATCGACGGCAATCCGAGAGCCACGCCGATCGCGATGAGAATTAAGGTCTCACGCAGAACAATGCGCAGAATGTCGCCAGGGCGCGCGCCCAGAGCCACGCGGATGCCGATTTCGTTAATCCGGCCGGTGACGCGGTAGGCCATCACGCCGTATAACCCGATCGATGCCAGCACGAGAGCAAGGACGCCAAAGAAGCTGGATAGCTGAGTGATGACGCGCTCGAAGATCAGAGTCTCTCCCATGAGCTCGTTCATGGTGCGGACTTGCACTGGCGGAACCGCGGGCGCCACTTCTTTCACGGCAGCGCGAATCGCGGGCACCACAGGGGCCTTGTCTCCCCAGTAACGCACTTGGAAGGAACAGAAGGAAGGTTCGTTATCCTTCGGCCGGAAGAAGGGCAGCCAAAATTCCGGCATAGGTTCTTCACGAAGGGTGTTGTGTTTCGCATCCGCCACGATGCCAACGACCTCGAATTGGTCCGGATGGTCGTGACTAAACCAGATCCGCTTGCCGATGGGGTTCGCGTTGCCGAAGAACTTTCGCGCGAGCGTTTGATTGATGACGCCGAAGAGTTGTTGGCTGCGCTCGTCGCTCGATGAAATCTCGCGGCCTGCGAGCAGCGGCTGGCCGATGGCCGCGAAGTGGTTCGCGGGCACCAGATCGTTTCTCACGCGGTGCGCTTCATCGCTCTTCGGTCTCGATCCATCGAGCGAGATCTGAAAACCCGTATCGTTGCCTGCGAAGAGTCCCATGAATGCGAGCGTCGCGCCTTTAACCTGCGGAGTCGTCTGCAAGCGCGCCAGTAATTCCGTGTGAACCTGGTGGATCGCGGCGGTACCTTTGTAGCCGCTCGCCTCCAAGAAGCCAAGATCGAACTGAAGGATGTGATCGTGATCGAATCCTGGATTCACCACAGCCAATTTCTGAAAACTGTGGACGAACAAGCCAGCAACAATCAGCACAGAAAGGGAGACAGCAATTTGCGCCGCGACAAGCATTCTGCCAGCCGGTACGCGCCCCTCTTCGCTGCCGCCCCGCGTCGCGCCTCTCGCAGCGCCCTTCAATGCCGAATTCAAATCGAGACGCACGGCACGAAGTCCCGGCAGCAAACCGAACAGAACGCCGGTGAGCACCGAAACGCCTAGCGTAAATGCGAAGACAGCCGGGTCAGGATGCAAATCAAGAAGGACGGGATCGGATTCGCTCGAAACCATGCGCAGGAGCAAAACATCGCCCCACTGCGCCAGGATCAAGCCGAGCGCTCCTCCGGCAACCGCGAGTAGCAGGCTCTCCGTCATCAACTGCTGCAATAGCCGCAGCCGGCCCGCGCCCAGCGCCACACGGAGCGCAATTTCCCTTCTCCTGCCCGCGCCGCGCGCCAGAACGAGATTGGCGACGTTGGCGCACGCGATAAGCAGAACCAGACCCACCACGGCCATCAGAATCTTCAGCGGTTCTTCCGTTTCATCCAAGTCGGTGGCGCCGCGGCTGCCGTCCACGAGATGAATCCGGGAGTCCATATACTCGCGCCTACGTTCCGCGGACATTCCCGCGACGTCAGCCTCACGCATGTGGCGCAAAGTCAGATTGATGCTCACCTGCGCCTGGGCCAGAGTCATTCCGGGCTTCAACCGCGCCATGATCTGGAGCCACTCGATCTTGTTCAGTGGGTCGGCCGGCTTATCCAGAAAGTTCGTCCACGCCGGAAAGACTTCTACTTGCATGGTGAGCGGCACCCAAATGTCGGTGCTCGCTCCGATCGTTTCGCCGGTAAAGCCGCGCTGAGCTACGCCGATGATGTCGCATGTCGTCCGGCGCAATTGAATCTTGCGGCCAATTATGGAGGGGTCCTGCGCAAACCGGTTTTTCCAATAGTCGTAGCTAATCACAGCGACGGGATTGGCGTGCTGCACCTTATCGACGTCTGTTGTGAAGGTGCGGCCGCGGAACGGACGAATTCCAAGAACCCGGAAGTAGTCACCGCTGACCATGGTGACAGCAGCCTGCTCTGGTTCGCCGCTACGATTTGCGTTGCCGATGGTTATGTCAATACGCCGCGCCCGGCTGTCGGCCGCGAAGATACCAGAGAAAACCTGGTTCTGATCCCGCAAGTCCTGGAACTCGGTATATGCGTATGCGTTTCGTACGCCGGATCCATCCCCGCTGCCGATCCCGTGGGCGGCCGGATTCGAAAGGATGACGAACCGCTGCGGGTCCTCGACTGGCAACGCGCGCAACAGGACGGCGTTGAGAACGGTGAACATCGCGGTGTTGGCGCCGATGCCAAGAGCTAACGTCACCACGGCGACAACCGTAAATCCGGGACTCTTGATCAAACCCCGGATGCCCAGGCGCAGGTCTTGCCAGATTGATCCCATCGAAATCCCCAGCCTTCGGTGCAAATCGCGGGCCAAGCCGCGCCAGGAGCTAAGTGTTTGACGCAAAACGGCCCAGTGCTGGGACGGCCGAGGTTGGATTGTCCGCATTTGGGACTGACGATTAGCCAAACCGGACAGCAACAGCGTTAGAACATGTCAGAACTGAAGCCGCAGCAAGAAGTCGATGCGGCGGTTGTCGGTAGGGTTCAGTTCCGCTTGGTATCCGCCTGCAATGCCGGTGGACTGCAGGAAGAACGGCGAGCCCATCACACCGACAGGAGGCATAAGGTTCGCGCGATTTAGCAGGTTGCGGGCGTTGATGGAGGCCGTCAGATTGAAGCGATGCTCCGTAGTTCCGCCGCCGAACGGGCCGCCGCGGCCACCCCCGCCGAAACCACCAAAGCCGCCGCGCCCACCACCGCCAGGGCCACCGCCACCGCCGGCGTGGGCTCCTCCGCTGGGGCCTGCGAATTTGGTGCTGCCGAATCCCCAGGTACGGCTCAGCCGTAGATTCACCGTGAACTGTGCGGGGCCCGTTCCGATGTTACGCGGGATCAGTGGTTCGCCCGGCGATGGATTCGGATTCAAGTATCCGTAAGGCGTGTCAACAATTCCCGGTCCGGGGCCGCTGGCAAAGGCAGGCCGCGCATTCAGAACCCCGTCGGCAAGGTAGTCTCCGCCGGTCGTAATATTGAACGGCACGCCCGAGCTTGCGGTGATGAAGGGCGAGAACTGAAGACGCCAAGGCGCCGTCACAGTTCCCGCCAGAAACATACGGTTTTCGATATCTAGCGAGGATCGGCTCCATTCGGCGTCCAAATCGTACTGGTTGACCGGAGTGGAGGTGCCGCAACCGAATGACGACGCACACAAATTTCCGTCGGTATTGCCGTGCGCATTGTTCCAGATGTAGGCGCCGAACAAGCTGGCGCGGCGGCCAATCTGAGCGTTGATGCGCGTGATCACCTGCATCTGCTTCAACAGGCCGCTGGATTGGTATTGGTAGATGTCGCCGATGTTGCCGTACGGCCGAAGACCATCCGGCAGCGGAGCATTAATGTCGCTGGTCACGAACTGATGCACTCCCCGCGTATCGGTCAGGTTGACGGCGAGCGTCGTGCGGCGGTTCAATTGCTTTTCGACGGCAAATGCGGATTGAATCAGATAGGGCGCGCGCAGGCCGTTGCCCGCGATAAAGCGAACTGCCGGATTGGTTGAGACTGGCAGCGAGGAAAGAGGCGGGATGTCGAAGACCAGCGCTCCATTACTGAGCGACTGGAAGAACGACGGATTGTTCACCAGATAGGAAATCTGATTCGTCCCGTTATATTCATTTGTGTAGAGCGTATTCATATTCGGGTAGCGAATATAGAACATGCCGAAGCCGCCGCGGAATACCAGGCTCGGAGTGCCTTTGGAGCTAGACTTGCCGGGCGCCCAAGCAAACGAAGCCCGGGGGGCCGCATCGTGCCAATCGTGAATATTGGTCTGGCCTTCCCAACGAAGGCCGGCGCTGAGCGTCAGCCGTTGCGTGGCGCGCCAGTCGTCCTGAATAAATGCCCCCTCGTCAAACATGCTCGATGTCACGGTAGGGTTACCGCTTGGGCTGGTGTTGATGGTAAACTGCTTCGGTCCCCCTCCCTCAGCTTGGATTTGTGAGAACGGCAGGCCCGCCAGAATTCCCTTTTCCGTGATCTCGTACGCATTGAACGTAGCGAATGTAAATAAGCCGTTAAAGTTCGCCGGTGTGTAATAGTTCAGCAGATCTTCGCGCTCCCGCGCCCCAAACTTGATGGTGTGCTTTCCGTGTGTGACGGTAGTGTAGTTTTGCAGCTCGAAATTGTTGTCCGTCTGCGTCGTGCCCTTGCAAACATTGCCGGCGCAGGGGCCGAAGCCCTGGCCGCCGATGTCTAACGTGCTTGGCACAAGCACCTGCGGCGCGGTGGAAACGTCATTTTCCCCGAGCACGTCATGGTGGAACTGGAATCGGGTTTCCGTCACCACACTGGTGGAGACCACCGCGGTTTCGGTGATTTGCGCCAGTTGCTGCGTCTGCTTGTAGCTGTATCCGTTATCGGGAAGGTTGGAAAGACCAACCCCCCACAAAGGCCTATTCAGGTCCAGATAGGAATAGCGCATGCTTAACGTGTTGTTCGTGGTCAGTTGATAATCGACACGCGGGCTGAACGTCGTGCGCTGCTGGGGCGTGGGCGTGAACCCACGATCGGGCAGGAATGTCGTCGGATCATAAGCGTTCAGAATGCCGTTATCGTCGATCTGGCGCCGCTCCACGTCAAGAAAGAAGCTGGCCCGTTTACTGAGGGGACCGCTCACGTTTCCGCCGTAGGTCTGCGCTAAAAAGCTCGGAACCGGGTTGGTCGTGATAAATGGATTGCGCGCATTCCACACGCCGTCGCTGACATCATATTGAGCCGTGCCGTGAAACTTGTCCGAGCCGGGCTTGGTAAAGATCTCGATCCGGCCATAGCCTAATTTGTCGTACTCCGCGGAAAACGGATTCTGATTCAAGCGGATCTCGAGGATGGAGGACTTGGGCGGAAGCTGGCCGCCGGCGAAACCA
>Ga0181536_10001975_pt1 | contig 23742 bp, 25 predicted proteins | sample PEATcosm2014_Bin_41_FD_121105 | JGI IMG/M metagenome (GOLD analysis project Ga0181536, IMG submission 121105) | Peatland microbial communities from MTU Mesocosm Facility, Houghton, MI, USA - PEATcosm2014_Bin17_60_metaG | ecosystem: Environmental > Terrestrial > Soil > Wetlands > Peat | place...
GACTTTGGCGACACGGCCATGACCACGCCGCTCCTGATGATGTACACGCTGGGGCACGATTTCATGCCGCCGTCCATCCACGCGGGCGGGCTGCGTTACCACGGCATGTCGCCGATGGTCAGCCACGCGCTCAAGCTCGGGCTCATCGAAGCGGAAGCTTACCATCAGACGAAAGTCTTCGAGGCCGGGACGCTCTTTGCGCGCAGCGAAGGGATTGTACCCGCGCCGGAATCCGCGCACGCCATTGCCGCCGTCGTCAACGAGGCGGCCAAGGCGCGCGAGGCGGGCAAGAAGCGCGTCATTCTTTTCAATCTGTCCGGACACGGGTTGCTTGACTTGAGCGCCTATGAAACTTACCTCACTGGAAAACTGCAGGATGTTTAAACCTCAACTCCAACATTCAAAAAAACATGAAAACTCGAATTCAATTCCTAATGCTGGCGGCGTCGTTGGTGACATTGCCAGGTATTTTGCAAGCCCAACCCTCGGCCGAATATGTGCCAGGCGCGGAAGGCCTCAATTGCGCATCCTTGCCGCCGCCGGGGGTTTATTTCCGCGACTACAATTATTTCTACTGGGCTGACCAGTTAAACACCCCCTCCGGCAATAAATATGGTCCAGCCGACCTTGATACCTTCACTTACGCGAACTTACCCCGTGTGATTTGGATCACGGACACGAAGTTTCTCGGGGGATATGTTGGTGTGGATGCACTCCTGCCTCTTGTCTATCAGCAAACACGCCTCAACACGCCGGGGGGTCCGTACAGTGGCAGCACCTTTGGTGTCGGAGATCTCTTCGCCGAGGGCACGCTCTCATGGCATCTCAAACAATTTGACTTTGCCGTCGGCAGCGGCGTTTGGGCGCCCACGGGCGATTCAGGACCGAACACCACGCGCGCTGGCAAGGGCTTTTGGACGTTCATGCAAACCGCCGGGGCCACCTGGTATATTGATGAAGATAAAACCTGGTCGGTGTCGGCTTTGAACCGTTACGAGTTCTGCACTGAACAACGCGACCTGGATTACATTCCCGGACAGACCTACACGCTGGAATGGGGCGTCGGCAAAACGGTGGCGAAGGTCGTCACGCTGGGCGCCGTGGGCTACTATCAGCAACAGGTGAACCCCAACGAAGGTGCCTCATGGAGCAGCCGCAGCCGCGTGGCCGCCGTCGGCCCGGAAGTCAACGTGGCTTTTCCGAAGCAGATGTTCTTCGTCTCGCTCCGCTACAATTACGAATTCATGGCCGAGAACCGGGCACAAGGCAACGCCGTCACGCTGACGCTCACGAAGCGATTCTAGCCGGGGGCGGAAAACTTTTTTGCGATTTGCGGTCACGGGACTAGATTGCCAGATGGAAGTTTCTGGGAAAATCCAGTGTCCGTTCTGCGGGCAGGCGTTCGAGATCGTGGTGGACACGAGCATATCGAGCCAGCGGTTCACAACGGACTGCGAGGTATGCTGTCGGCCGTTCGAGGTGTTCGCCGAGTGCGAGCCGGGTGAAATTCTGAGCTTGGACGTGGCGGGAAATTGAGGCAGCCTGCGGCGGTGCACAATTTTGCCAACACCGTTCTCTGGGTTTACATCGTCCTGCTGCTGGTTGGGGGGCTGATGGGTTTTCTGAAGGCGGGCAGCAAGGTGTCGCTCATCTCATCGTCGGTATTTGCCGCGTTGCTGGTATTGACGGCGGTGCCGGGAGTGTTTCAACCGGCGTTCGCGCGCGGACTGGCGAACGTCATCCTGGCGGCGTTGCTCGTGGTGTTCGCGGTGCGGCTGGCCAAGACGAAAAGATTCATGCCGAGCGGCTTGATGCTGGTGCTGACGATTCTGGCGCTGGCGTTGCGGAACATCGTAATCGACAAGTCAGAAATCGTCAGTATAGCGGTCGTGGCAGTAGCTATTGGAGTTGGGGTAGCTATTTTCGCAACCAGTAAAAATTCCGCACGCGTTTATAAATTTGTCTATGTCGGCCTTTTGTTAGGAGCAGCTGTTGGTTTTTTACTTCGACCTTCGGCAGCAATGGGTGGTCAATTGCCCCTCTCTGTTGTGCTTACTAGAGGCGTTTATCTGGAAGGCTTAGATTCAATACTCGTTCCAGCAGCTCGGACATCTTTCAATTTTGTCCTCGCCGGGGGGATTCTCGGAGCGATAGCCGGTTATCTGCTATCGAAATTTATGGCTAAGAAATGACTTCCAACGTGCTGTCTAACTTTGGTCCGTTGGGTGGCACTGAATTGCCGGACCGGGTAAAATTCCTTGCACAGACGGTCTCCGATTCGTAATTTACGTTTCCTTTTTGGTGCACCCATAGCTCAATTGGATAGAGCGGCTGACTACGGATCAGCAGGTTTCAGGTTCAACTCCTGATGGGTGCGCCAGTAAAATCAAGGGTTTTTCATGTTCTGCCCGCTGCCAATTCCGCCGAGTAGTATCAAAAGTAGTAACAGGGGCGTTTTGAAACGCTCCGTTTCGCAACGGGTGCAAATGTTGTCCACGCCTTGCGCCGAAACGCCTTTATCACCGCACCCGGCCAGTCAAACGCCCGTCCTGCATAAGCCAGCGACGCTAGGCGAGCATCGTGGCGGGTGCCGGGCTGGTTGCGGTCGAGCCGGTCAACCGCGCTTCCGGCTTGGCGGTCGCCAGCGGTTGCCGAATCATGCCGACACTGGCCGCGCTTGGCGTCGGATGCCGAGAGCATGTCCGGCAGGGTTGGCAGGGATGCCAGTCACCCGGCGTTGTGGTCGGGCCTGTCCACGGGCGGCAGGTCGTCACCGTTGCCAGCGGATCGCCGGGGCACGTCACGCCGCGTCACGCGCTCGCGCTCGGTGAGACTGTCCGGCAACAAGGAATCCTTTTTTGCGCGGCTCGACCCGTCCCCACGGTGTCCGGGGGGGAGGGGGAATTTGCGTTTGCCGTCCGTGCGTGGGTGTCCCGCCTTTAGCGAAAGGTCGTTTCGGTAAGCGGGGTGTTCTGGCGGAAGATGACGACAAATAAAGAGATTCCTTTGGCCGGGACAGCAGCGGGAAGGCCGGGGCAGCCCCCTTTTCGGCGTGGCCACTCTTTCCCTCATGTGCCCTCGAAACATTTTGGGATTTTGCGAAGTTTTAGCCCCGGTGTAGTGTTCAAACATGGTATTAAATCAAAAAACGGCAAGGGCCTTTTTGCAGGGTTGGAACGCCGCGCTTGATGTTGTCCAGCGTGGGCTGGCCGACATGCCCGACGATTCTTTAACGCCCGACCAGCAGGAGTTGCGGGAGGGCGTGTTTGACTTTCTGAACGCCCGGTTATTTCCTGAAGACTTGTTGACGCTCAAGCCGACAAACGCGGAGCTTGCCGTCAAATACGCTTGCAGCCTGCGCACGATCTCGAATTGGCGGCGAGAAGGGTGTCCGTTGGAAGATGGCCAGTGGCGTGTCTTGGACTGGCTGAGTGACCGGCATTGCGTGCCCAAAAGCACGGCGGCCAAATTTGCCAAGCACTTTGCCCGGCGCAATGGTAAGTCCGTGGACGAGCTTGGATTGCTCCGCCGGCTGATACGGATGGCAAAGCTGGTGGGCGCATCGTGATTTTTATTGCTAACATCGCGCAAGGTGATTGTCCCGGTAGGGTGTCACCGAGTCATAAATTTACGGCGGAAATTGTCTTTCGGGTGCTCAGGAGCGGGGCAAAAGAGAAAGTTTCACGAAAGCCACTTTTGGCGGACTTGCAGGCAAGGTGCTTGACGATGAGGACTCTCTTATTTTTTCGCGGCGACCCGTCCCCACGCCCTGCCGGGGGGAGGGGGGAATTCACACCAGCCATTCGCGCATGGAGTCCCGCCTTTAGCGAAAACCTGTTTTTCTGACAAACCGCGACACCAAACCGCCAAGACGAAATTCCCGTGCTTGTCGGCGACATCGGCTTGCTGGTAACGTTCCCGAAACGACCTGGCCATGCCGACGCTGGAAATCAAACCGACTCACAAAGTTGTTCAGGCTTATTACGAGTCTCTTAAAAAATTTGAAAAGCTCGGCGTCAAACACGAGGGCGCGGTTCGCTCCGCTTTTCAATCACTGCTTGAAAACTGTGCTTCGCAGGTTGGCCGCGTTTTTATTCCCGAATACCAACTGACACGCAAAGGCGCAGTCCCGCTTGAGCCGGATGGCGCGGTCGTTGACTCATTGAGCCAGATTCTTCGCTACGGACTTTGGGAGGCGAAAGACACGGACGACGATCTGGAAGTGGAAATCAAAGCCAAGTTCAAAAGCGGCTACCCGCGCGACAACATTCTTTTTCAGGAACCGCGACGGGCAATTCTCTATCAAAACGGCGAGCGTCTGTTTGATGCCGATTTAACGAAGCCTGACGATCTCGTTCACGTTATCGAATTGTTTTTTGCGTGGCAGCCCCCCGTGTTCGACCAGTGGGAAAAAGCTGTCGCGGAATTCAAGCAGCGCGTGCCGGAGCTTGGCAAAAACTTTGCGAAGCTCATTCAAAAAGAACGGCAAATCAATCCAAAATATCAAACCGCGTTCGCCGAGTTTCTCCGGCTTTGCCGCGCATCGCTGAATCCGAATCTCTCCGAAGCCGCTGTCGAGGAAATGTTGATTCAACACCTGCTCACCGAGCGCATTTTCAGAAAAATTTTCGACATCGGCGACTTTATGAAGCGCAACGTCATCGCCGCTGAAATCGAAAAGGTCATTGACGCGCTCACCTCGAAATCGTTCAGCCGCGACCATTTCACGAAACCGCTGGAACATTTTTACATCGCCATTGAGCAGGCCGCTGAAACCATCACCGATTTCCACGAGAAGCAAAAATTCCTCAACACAGTCTATGAGGAATTTTTTCAGGGGTTTTGCGTCAAGGACGCTGACACGCTCGGCATTGTCTATACGCCGTTGCCGCTGGTTAATTTTATGATCGCCAGCGTCGAATATGCGCTGCGTGAACATTTCAACAGTTCGCTTTCGGAAAACAACGTTCACATTCTTGATCCGTTCACCGGCACAGGAAATTACGTCGTTCATTTGATGCAGCGCATCAAGCCAAGCGCGTTGCCGCACAAATACCGGAACGAGCTTTGGTGCAACGAAATCATGCTGCTGCCTTACTATGTCGCTTCGATGAACATCGAGCACGCCTATTGGGAAGCGACAAAAAAATACGAGGCGTTTGAAGGTATCTGCCTCGTGGACACATTTGAAACGGCGGAAAAACAACAAAGCGAATTCGACATTTTCAGCGAAGCGAACACCGAGCGCGTCAAACGGCAGCGCAAAGCTCCAATCAAAGTCATCATCGCCAATCCGCCTTACAACGCCGGGCAGATCAACGAAAACGACAATAATAAAAATCGCAAATATCGTGAAATGGATAAACGTGTCAGTGTCACCTACGGCGCGGATTCCAAAGCCACGTTGCGCCGGAAACTTTCCGATCCTTACGTCAAAGCCATTCGCTTTGCAACTGACCGAATTGGCGATGCCGGCATCGTTTGTTACGTCAACAACAACAGTTTCATCACTGAAAAAACTTTTGACGGGATGCGCAAACATCTCGCCAAGGATTTCGATTTGATTTACGTCCTCGACCTCGGCGGCAACGTGCGGAAGAATCCGAAGCTCTCCGGCACGACGCACAATGTTTTCGGAATCCAGGTTGGCGTGAGCATCAATCTTTTCATCCGCCTGCCCAAATCCAAAGACGCGGAGCGCAAAACTGGAATTTATTATCACGCCGTCGGCGGCGACTGGCGGAAGAAACAGAAATACACTTTTCTTGAATCAAAGGAACACATTAACGGCGTGAAGTGGAAAAAACTCACGCCCGACGAACGCGGCAACTGGCTCACAAACGACACCGACGAAGAATTTGATTCATTCCTGCCCATTGGCAGCAAGGAAGCGAAAGCGGGAACGAGCGTGCCGACGGTTTTCCGCACTTACTCCCTGGGCGTTTCCACCAACCGCGACGCAGTGGTTTATGATTTTGATACTAAGCGGCTCGCCAAGCGTGTTGAGCAATTTTACGAGGATTACAATGCCCAAGTCACAAAATACCAAAGGAAGGGCAGTCCCGCCGATGTGGATAATTTTGTGGATTATGATGACCGCATAAAGTGGAGTCATTTTCTTAAACAGCACTTGCAAAAAGGACATGTTGCAAAGTTCAATCAACGAGTCATCCGTGATACGCTCTACCGACCATTTACGCGTAAGCACATTTACCTTGAGCGTCCGGCTGTGGATGCACCAGGTCTGCAATTTGAATTTTTTCCGACACGAAAAGTTGAATTAGAAAACACGATTCTTTCTTTATCCGATGCTGGTCTGCGGTCTCCGTTTAGTTGCATGGCTTGCCATCTGATTCCAGATATGCACTTGTGCGCCAGCACAGATGCGTTTCAGTGTTTTCCACTTTTCACTTATTCCGAGGATGGCAAGCACCGGCAGGACAACGTGACGCCCAAAGCGCGGACGTTGTTCCAGATTTTTTACGACGACGACAGCATCACGCGTGAAGATGTTTTTTATTACGTCTATGCGCTGTTGCATCATCCGGCCTACCGCCAGCGGTTCGTGGAAAATTTGAAACGCGATTTGCCGCGCATCCCGTTCGTCGCCGCCGACGGTTCATTGCACGCGCCGCCCGAACCCGGCAAAGAAGATGACCGCAAGCCGTTCAAGAAAGACGCCGCGGTGTTTCACGCCTTTGCCGAGGCCGGACGCAAGCTCGCCGGTTTGCACATCAATTACGAATCCGCCAAAAAATTTCCGCTCGACGAAATCGAAAACAAAGACGTGCCGCTCAACTGGCGCGTCGAGGCGATGAAATTGACAAAGGATAAATCAGCCATCGTCTATAACGAGTTTCTCACGCTGTCCGGCATCCCGCCGGAAGTTTTTGATTACAAACTCGGCAACCGTTCCGCGCTGGAATGGATCATTGACCAATACCGCGTCACGAAAGACGAGCAAGGCAACATCGTCAGCGACCCGAACCGCGCCGATGACGAAAAATACATCGTGCGGCTCATCGGCCAGGTTATCACCGTGAGCATGGAAACGATGAAGCTGGTGAAGTCGTTGCCGACCCTGAAATAAATTCGGGGGTATGTATTTAACGCAAATTGGCTAAAAACAGCACATTGTTTTAATTTGACGGCTTTTCAGAAATTGATTTTCATTCCTGCGTTTGAATCTGCCCAAAGTAAATTTGTTACCAAATTCGACAAAGGGCTTTCATGGAACAACCCATGAAGCGGCGGACGAAATTTTGCGAACCGACTTCAAGTTACCTGCTCGTAATTCTACAGCATATTTGGGTGAAGGGGTTTATTTTTTTGATAACCAATTCTCTCATGCTTGCAGTTGGGCAATAAATCATGCAGGAGATCGAAAACGAGGAACAAAGGTTGCTGTCATTGAGTCGGATATTAGCTACGGAAAGTTGTTAAATCTGGCTAATCCTGAACAGTTTAACCAAATGAAGTCGTTTAAGGACGCATTTGAAAGAAAGACCAATACCCGGACAACTTTGGCCACCATTATCGATATAATCGCCGATAAAGTGAATGTCGATGTAGTGAGAGCCTTTAGAATTTTGGGTGGCGCTCAAACCTTGGGGGCTGGATTTTCAGCCGATATAGAGCTAATATTGGCCGTGAGGAGCCTAAAAAATATCTTGTCAAAAAATTTGATTTGGAGTGGAATTATAGGCTATTTATGAACGATATGCGACAGATTCTTGAGGACTTTTTGAACAATTCATCGCCCGAACAGCTTCGGGCAGAATTAAAAAAAGGCAATCGCCCGTTCTTTCAAACAATAAAAGATGCCGTGCTGGTGTGTGAAAGCGGGTCGCTCTTTCCTGTATCAATCCAGGCAGGGGTGTCGTTCTTTAAGGGAATTTTTTCGCAAGAAGGGGCCGAGCTTAAAGAGTGGAGCGGTCTTTCTGCCGCAAAGCGGGCGTTGGCTGAAAACGCTGCCAATCAAGAACTGGCACTCGCTGCTTAAGCCTTATGGCGGATCAACAACATTCGCCGAGCTATCCCATACAACCTACGTTCATAATTGTAAGGGAACTTCATTTTATTTCAAATCGTCCGCCGAGCAAATCAGATAAAATTGACGAATCGAAAATTAAGTTTTCGCGGACGATAACCCCATTCGATGAAAAAAGTAAGCGTCTTCAAGTAACGCTTAGTGCCGAATTTGGTTTTGAGCCTGACCAAGAAGCACCCAAACCGCCGTTTTCTGTAAAGGTTGTAATGACGGGAGAGTTTGCCATTGAAGATAATTTTCCCAGAGACAAAATTGAATTATGGGCAAGTATAAATGCCCCGTTTGTCATTTACCCTTATATGAGGGAGAGGCTTTACTATATTACGAATCAGGGCGGTTATCCTCCAATTATGCTGCCCCTGTTGCAAATTCCAACAATAAAGATCGAGAACCCAAAGTCTGAATTGGTGAAGGGGTGATTTTCTATTTCGGCCAACCGCTGACGGGGCGTTTCTTTTGGAAAGACTTTTTGATCGCCGCTTCCCAATTGCAGTTCAACTTTAACATTTCTGGCTTTGCGCCGCGTTTCATCGGCTGGCGTTTTGTTGATGCTTTCATTTATACGGACACATTAAACTCGCGGACGCGGTTTGCGAATGTCCATGACGGCGATTGACAGCAAAAGCAGCACGGCGGCGGCGGCGTCAACGATTGCCCAAGTGTCGCGCTTGATACGGAGCGGGGCAATGGGATTAAGCACAAGGGCAGCGATGACGAACACGAACAGCCAGCCGGTTTTTTTGCTCTGCATGGCTTGAAACGCGGTGTAGGCGCACACCCCGCAGGCTACCCAGCGCAGAAGCGTGTAGTAGTCGTAGGCGTGACGGCCAAGAGCCGCAAACAGCATCACCGCAGCAATCAGCTTGGCAATGATGCTCCCGATATTGGCGGGTTTCATGTGCGTTGAATTTTCGGCTGCGCCGCTTTTTGTCGAGGATGCCCCGGTATGTTTTGGACTGGCAACAATTTCCGCGCGTTTGTTTGGCGTCGGATTCGTCAGCTTTTTTATTTCACTGGCAAGCTGTTCGGCCTGTTTTTCCAATTCCACAATTTCAGCTTCAAGCTGCTTCGCTCGTTCTGCCGCCAGTTCATCCAGCACGCCGGGTTTTTGCTCGCTCAATTGGCATAGCTCGTAATCAGGGCTTTCGCGCAACTGCTTCAATGATTCTGTCACAGTGGCGATTTCCTTTTGCAATGTTTCATGCAACCGCCGTAATTGAGCCAATTCTTCCGCGTCGCCGAAATCCAGACTCGCCCAGCCTTGACGCAGCATGAAACCTTGCGGGTCTTCCGCAATCTCCCGCAACGTCTCGATGTCGCCGCTGTCTTTCGCCCGATTGATCGCGGCAGTTAGCTTGTGATACGCCTCCAGTTTGTCCGGCTCGTTGGCAAAGCGGTCGGGGTGATACAGCTTCACCAGCTTTTTCCAGAGTTGCGTCAACTCGGCTTCCTGGTCGGCGGTCAATTGCTGCTTTTTGTCCGCCGCTGCCGACAGTTCCTCGTAATCCCTGTCCGCTTGCGTTCTGGCCTGCTCGAAATTCTTCTCGGCCTGTTTTGCTTCATCCGAATTGCCGCGCATGAGCGCGTCTAAAAACTTACGCCGGTAATCAACCACGAGCCGCAGCCGGTCGCGTTTTTGATAATGCTCGCGCAAGTGCCGGAACAAAACGGCTTGCACGGCGTCAACACGCGATTTTTCTTTGGTGTAATCCGTTTCCAATTCCGCCAGCCGCGCCCGTGCGCCCGCCACAAGCTGACGCAATTGTTCCAACTCTGGACTGACGGAAAGAATTGGCTTTGTTGTTTTCATGTAACCCAATCTAAATCGTTTTCCAAGCAGAATTCACGGAAGCGACGTTCCCCTTCGGCAATTTCCACAGAATTCATTTGTCCCACTAGGCTCTTCAATAATGTTGCCCCTTCGTGTTCCATTGCCGCCGAGATTTTGAACAGTTTGTAAGCTTCAGAACGGTCTTGCGGAATGCCGCTGCCGTTTTGGTAACAAATGCCCAGATCACAGAGGGCATATTCGTCTAATTGGTCGGCAGCTTGACGCAACCACTTCACCGCCTCGGTCTCATTCTTCTCGACACCTGCGCCGTGAAGATAGGCAAATCCCAAAGAGCCTGAAGATTCAGGCTGATTTTGCTCGGCTGCTTTGCGGTGCCACTTCAGTGCTTCAACCTCATCTTTCTCGACTCCAGAGCCGAACTCGTAGCTTGCGGCCAACTCGTGTTGCGCTGCGGCATCTCCCTGATCCGCCGCTTTGCGATACCACTTCACCGCTTCTGCGTAATCTTGTTTGACACCAAGTTTGCATCGGTAACAAATGCCGAGATACAATTGCGCTTTTGCGTATCCTTGTTCGGCTGCTTTGCGAAACCACCTAACTGCTTCGGAATAGTCGCGTGGCACACTCCGTCCAGAGTAGTAGTTTGCGCCCGTCTGAAACCAGTTTTCCAATTGTGCAGCAGTAATGACCGGAGACGTTTCCACATCTGCGCCTCTCAAAACCTGCTGCGATTGATTGTCACCGTAATTCTCTTGCAAATGGAATTCACGGTAGCGACGTTCGGCTGCCTCCAACTCGTCCGGTGACATTGTGGACGAAAGCGAAGCCAACAGTTCCGCAACGTATTTGCGACCTTGTTCAGCAGCGAGCACAGTAGTAGCGAGTTCCGCGTCTGTGACATTGTTCGTAGTGGGTCTGAACCATTTGTAATGCTCGTTTGCGCTGTTGTTCGCAGCGAGCTTGAACCATTTGTAAGCCTCGCAACAATCACGGGCTACGCCGCGACCGTCCCTACAACATCGGCCTAGATTAAGTTGGCCACGCGGATGACTTTGCGCTGCCGCTTTCCGAAACCATCTGACAGCCTCTAAGTCGTTTTGTGGCACTCCCTGACCGTCATAGTAGCAATAACCTAAATCACTTTGCGCGTCGCTGTTGCCCTGTTCTGCCGCTTTCCGAAACCATTCCACTGCTTCCGTGTAATCTTGTGGCAAACCGATACCATCTCGGTAGCAGACGCCAAGATTATATTGTGCAAAATCGTTTTCCTGCTCGGCTGCCTTCCGATACCACATGATCGCCTCTGAATAATCTTGTGGAATCCCCCGTCCTGTCTGATAGCAAGCGCCAAGCGCGTTCTGACCGTGGGCATATCCTTGTTCTGCCGCTTTCCGAAACCATTTTACCGCTTCCGAGTAGTCTTGGGGCACTCCGCGAGCACGTTCGTAAAAACTCCCAAGCCAGCACTGCGCCCTCGCGTGGCCTCGTTCACCAGCCATGTGAAACCACTTTGCAGCCTCCGGGTAATTTTTTGGCACGCCCTTTCCGTAGTAATAGCTTTCTCCTTTCTTGCACCAATTCTCCAACTGGGTGTCAGCTAGTTCAAGCGCGTCCGTAACCATGCCGGACAAAATGAGTTTTGCGCCGGGCGCGGCTTTTTCAACCGTGCTTGACGGTCTTCGCACCAGCGGAAATTCGTTGTGCTTTTCGCCGTTGTTCAAGGGGCGGCCTTCATTCATGGCAGTGGAATCGCTTCCAAAAGTTCGCCTTTGACGGAAAATCCCTCGTCGTCTCCGGGCAATCGTTGCACTTCATGGCATCGGGCAACCACCACGAAGCTTAAAAGCTGATTCGTGCCGGTGAAGATTGTTAATTGGCCGGGACTACATTCAAGTTTAAGCGACAGGCTATTAACAGTGTCCACGCTCGAAAGACCGGCAATGATTTTCCCGTCTTTCTCAACAATGTCGTCCAGATTGCATTCGATCAACACGGGCTGTTGATTGCTGCCGATTAACGCTCTCGCCACATCAATTGAAAATGGTTGCTCGCCCGCACCCCGGTCAGGCAGTGACGCTTCCCAGTTGGTGACAGCGTTATATTTCAACGCGAGGGCCACGATGCTGGCATCTTTCTGTTGCTGCCGGATTTCAGCGATGTGATGTTCCCGCGCTTGTGTTAGAAAATAGTGTGTCAAATACCAAGCCCCGCCCCCAATCACTGCCAGCCAAAAAATCCAAGTGCCTACCAATCCCCAATCAATGCGGCGGCGTTCGGGCACGGCCAGCGAGACATTTTCTTGTGGTTCGTTTTTCATAAGCCGCTTCGCCCATACCGATACGACGACGATGGGATGCCGTCCGCGTTCACAGTATTTGTTTTGATTTCGCGGTTCCGCCCGGCCAAACAAAATGGGCGTGACTTACTCACGCTCCGACACGGGCACTGGTATGCCCTCATAGGAACGCTTTCGGGCACGCCCGGCTTGGGCGTGCCTCGAACCGTGTCCCATGAATAGAAATTACCAGTTTCGTGTCGGACAGCAGCCGAAGCCGCAAATTTGGTTTGTAGTTCTGTTTTCTGGTCGTTGTTTTTTACCGAACAATTGCGATTCAACTACCACCGCCGGTTATGTTCAAGGTGGTTTTGCACGGCTGGCCGCGCATTTTTCGTGTGGCATTAAACAGAACTTATGGTAACTGAAAGGGACAGTTCAAACAAGGTTTTGTTTGATTGTATGCCCGGTTCCCCAAATCAAGGCGCGGCCATGAAGCTGCACGAAAAAAGTGACGCGAGTGGCGGCAACGCGGCTGCCCGAAGCGCCAGCACAGACGCGGCGCAAGAAGGTGTCACGCCCGCCACAGATCAGGAGATTGAACGCGCGCGCGCAAAGTGGGCGAAAAAGCAACGGGCCGAGCACGGCAATTTCGTTAAGCAATTCTCGTTTCACACTTCCACTACGTTCATGGACTACCTGCATGGCGACGTGAAGGACGAAGAAGCGTGGCTTGCGTGCCTCTACGAATATGCGCGGGAATCGAAAAGCCTGCGGGAAGCAGCGAACCGGCGCGACGAATTGAAGGAGAAAGAGAAAGGACTGGACACTAAAAAAGCTGCGGAGTGGGCACTTCAAGATTTGAAGCAACAACCTCGCTTCTTGATCGAGATACTGACTTTTCTCGAATGCGAGTCGTTCCCCAAAAAAGATTGGCCGGAATTGAGTCAGCAAGATCGTAACAAAATCATCCGGTTTCACCCGACGAAGAAAATTCCGCCGCTGTTTATGCCTGACGTGTGGACTTTGAAGGCAATGGGCATCTTGGAAAAATTCAAGGTGATGGGCGAGAACGCCAAGCCGGTGGTTGAAGACCACGACCCGCAGCGCGGCAAGTTTGCGCAGCCTTACAAGCCTGTGCCTGCGCTTTTGCAGCAGCATAAATCTTTTTATCACGCGATCTTCACCTTGGACTTTTCCGAAGGCGAAACGCAACTCGTCAATCGGTTTAGGGAATGGCTGAGGCTGCCGGAAAATCAGGAGCGTTTGGCAAAATACAGAAAAACAACGACCGGAACGACCGGCAAACCACTCGACCGGCTCAAAGACTTGGCCGCTTGGCGTCTTTACCGCGAGCTTGGAAATAATTGGAATAAAGCCAATGAGTTTGCGGATAAACACCGGAAGCGTTTTACAGCGCAGAAAATCCGCGAATGGTTCAAGACCGAAGAGGAACGAGGCAATTACCGTAACGGCGACCCGATGCCATTCCGCGACGCAAAATCAAAAAAGGAAAAATGGGAGAGCGGGCAACAGGTAATCATCCCCGCGAACGAAGCCGACCTTTTTGGCGAGGACGCCGACGCGCGCGAAGCGCAAGCAAGCGCGTGGAAACACTTGGCGGAGCTAATGCCACAAGAGTTTGATCCGCCCGGCCCGCACATGTTCGCCATGTTCATTGAGTTAGAAAAATCTCTGGCCTCGAAAGGCTAGTCTCTGCCCGTGCTCAGAAAGAATTATTCCTTCTGAGCATAAAACAGAGCAGACCTTTAGCGTATAAGTGCTCTCACATGAGAACACTATCACGCGATCAAAAACCGCCGGGCAAGGTTGAAATTGCCCAAACCAACAACCAGCTTCCCGCTGGTCTTCAAACCGCAAGAGAAGTCGCTGCCCAAGCGAACTATCGCTCCCCAGTATCCGTTCTGCGCGCCTTTCGCCGTGGCGACCTGCCGGGCTACAAACTTGGCCTGCGAACAGTTCGATTTGCTGAAAAGGACGTGCGGGCTTGGATCGCGGCGGCGCGTGTCAGCGGGAAAGCAGGTGCGAAAAAGGAGGCGCAATGAATTGCCGAAATTTACGCGCCGCGATGCGCCAAGCGGGTCTGGACTATGCCGGTGAAATTATTCCCGATAGCAAGTTGCATCGCTTCAAAGCCGCTGGCGACCACGAGAAAAATTCATGGTATGTCTTGCACGCTGGCGTGCCTGCCGCCGGTGCTTTCGGATGTTGGAAGCGCAGTTTCAAAGAAACATGGTGTGAACGCAACGGCCAATTGTCGCAAACAGAATGGAATGAAGTCCGCCGACGCTGGCAGGAAGCTGAATGGGAACGTGAGCGAGCCGAAACGGAGCGGCACACAAAAGCGCTGAAAGTTGCCGTGTGGATTCTTGAACGCGCCAAGCCGGTGACGACGCACGCTTATCTCACGGCCAAAGGCGTGCAACCGCACGGCGAAATCCGTCAATGGCGTGGCGCGCTGGTTGTGCCATTGCGTGACGTGAACGGCGAGCTTCACAGTTTGCAATTTATCGGCGCGGACGGCACGAAACGATTTTTAAGCGGCGGGCGAATTGTCGGTTGTTTCTTCACGTTGGCGGACACGCCCGACGGATCGCTCGTCATTGCCGAAGGGTTTGCGACCGCTGCCAGCATCGCGGAAGCGACCGGGCTTGCAACCGTGGCCGCGATGAACGCGGGCAACTTGCTCGCCGTGGCGAAGGCACTGCGCGAAAAACTCCCGTCGCGTGAAATCATCATTGCGGCGGACAACGACGCTTGGACAGAAGGCAATCCCGGCGTCACGAAGGCAACGGAAGCCGCGAAAGCAATCGGCGCACGGCTGGCCGTTCCAGTGTTTGCCGACGTGACGGTCAGGCCAACGGACTTTAACGACTTGGCCGCGCTTGCCGGACTCGTGGAAGTGAAACGACAAATCGAAACCGCCTCAACGCCGAAAGAAACCGATGAAGAAACTTTTACACGGCTCGTCAAGTTGTCGCCCACTGATTACGACCGTTGCCGCGACAGCGAATCCGCCCGGCTGAAAATTCGCGTCACCACGTTGGACGGCGAAGTCGAAAAACGTCGCCCAAAATCCGGCGAGAAATTACAGGGCGGTGCGTTGAACATGGCCAACATTGAGCCGTGGCCGGAAGCCGTGAACGGCGCGGAAGTGCTTGATGAAATCTCCAAAACCATTGCCAGTTACGCCGTGTTGCCGGGCGGCGCGGCAGATGCAACCTCCTTGTATGCGGGACATACGCACTGCTTTGACTTGTTTCAGTGTTCGCCGCGTTTGTTCATTAAATCACCGGAAAAACGGTGCGGCAAAACCACCTTACGCGATGTGCTTGGCTTGTTTGTGCCACGTCCGCTGCCAACCGAAAATATGAGCGTTGCGGTGCTCTTTCGGATAATCGAATCCTTTAGTCCGACCGTGTTGGCCGATGAGTGTGACGCTTGGATTAAAGACAACGAGGAATTGCGCGGACTGCTTAACGCTGGACACCGGCGCGGCGGACAGGCTTTGCGGTGCGAAGGTGAATCAAACGAAGTCCGGGCGTTCAACGTGTTCGCTCCTACTGTGCTTTGTGGCATCGGCTCTTTACCCGGCACACTCTATGACCGCTCCATTGTCATTCCTCTTGAACGCGCCAAGCCGGGGGAATTGAACAAGCGTTTTGATTCGCGCCATGTGGAACACGAAAAAGAGCTTTGCCGGAAGCTGGCGCGGTTTTGTGCCGACAACCGGGCGCGACTTGAAACCTGCGACCCGGTGTTGCCGCCGGGAGTGTTCAACCGGCTCGCGGATAATTGGCGGCCACTTTTCGCCATTGCCGAAGTTGCGGGCGGTGATTGGCCACAACGCGCAGCCAATGCGTTCGCCAAGTTGACCAGCCGAGAGGATGCGGACGCACAGGGGATTAACGAGATGTTGCTGGCGGACGTTTGGCAGACGTTCTGTGATTTGAAGGTTGCTCGGTTGTTCTCAAAAAAACTTGTTGAGGCTCTTTTACAGATGACAGACCACCCGTGGCCGGAAGTAAACAAAGGGCGCGAAATCAGCGAGACATGGCTGGCGCGTCGGCTCCGCGCTTTCAGCGTGTCACCGAAACTTATTCGGGTGGGTGACGAGGTTGGCCGGGGCTATGAACTGGCCGACTTTCAGGAGGCGATTGACCGATACCTGCCCGCACCGGAGGATTCAAAGCGTTACAGTGTTACAAAGCCCGTCAATAAAGGGGAAAATGAACATTCGGAAGTGTTACAGGCTGGATGCGGTGTAACACTTGGAAATTCTCAAAATGCCAATGTTTGCAAGGGTTGTAACGGTGTAACACTTACAGAACCCCAAGCCAAGGAACTTGCCGAAGCCGACTTAATATGAACGCGCACGACCTTTACTTGGAAGCGACCCGGCGCGGACTTAAGCTTGAGCCTATTGGCGACAAGTTGGCAGTGCGCCCGAAAGGGAAATGTCCACCCGACTTCGCCAACGTGCTCCGGGCGCACAAGGGCGAGCTTTTGAATTTGTTGGAAGCCAACTCCGCGAACTTGACGCCCGATTGCGCGGCATGGCTTCCCGTTGCCCGTCAAATTCTGGCCGGTGAGTTTGTCGGTGCGGACAGTTCCACCGTTGCCAGTGTCACTATCGGGCTGCGAAGCATCTTACATCCCTTATGCCAGCGCGCACTGGAACGGTTGCGCGTTGAACGTAACACCTGATTTTTCTTTATGACCACTCCAAATTCACATTGCACCAGATGAAAGCGCCAAACTTCACGCGAGAGAATGCGGCTGAAATGGCCCGCCGCGCTACCAAGGCGCGTGTTGCTTCACGCCTGCGCGAGAAGGCTGAACTTGCCGCTTATCGTGCCCTTGAACGCGGTGAACAGACGCCAGACGCGAGAACCAAGCGCGTGTTGAAGCAAATTAAATACTGCGATGAACTGCTCGACGCGCGGCCTGACGCTGAAACCTTTGTGAAGCTGACCGCCGCAAAGGAACGCCTCTGGAACCTCGTCTTTCCCAAAGCTGGCGTCATGCGCCCGCGATCCCAGCCCAGCCGCCGGCCTCCTCCGACGAGCGAGAGGCCACAAGAGCCGAGTCCTGCACCAATTCCGCCAGCCGTTTGACACCACAACCGGCAGAATCACATGGACACTCAAAACAGCAACCGTTTCTTGAAATTGAAGGACGTTCAAGACCTGCTTGGCGTGTCGCGCACTACGCTTTGGCGCTGGCAGGCCGAGCACGGCCTAAAAGTTGTCCGCGTCGGCGATGTTGTGCGGGTGCGCGAGAGTGATTTGCAGGCGTTCTTGGAACGGCATGAGTCAAATCCGCTGCCTGACGCGGTAGCGCAAGGCGGCGAGTGCGTGAATCTTCCCCCCGCACGATGAGAACCTGCGCAACCGAGGCGGCGAGAGCGGGGCGATTACTGCTTACTGGCTGCCTTGATAAGCGCGTTGCGGAGCCAATTAGCCCTGGCCTGGCCGGAAGCGCGAATGGCACTCGCCACGTTCCGCGCTTCATCTGGTCGCAAGCGCACGGAGAAAACTTCCCCCAGAGCGTTCTTTTTCGCCAGACGCGGCCTGCCGATTTTCTTTGGCATAAAATTGTTTTTTGTATACAGAAAATGCTTGACTCGGATTTGATTTTCGTTTACAACAAGGCCAGTCTTGAAAATCAAGACTCGGCCTTACCAGAAAATGCCCGCACGTCTCTGGTAAGACTAGCAAACCAGAGACACCCGGCGTCAACCGGGGCGGGCAGAGAAAGACTAGCAATGAAAGCACGTTTACTCAAGATCGAAAAAACAGGGGATTTTTGCTATGGCAAAATCATTCCGCGAATCAGAATTGCCGGACAATGGCTGGAGCAGGCTGGCTTCAAGCCCGGCCACCGCGTTGAAATCCATTTTGATCAACCCGGAAATCTGACGCTCCGGTTTTTGGAGCAACCGAAGGAGGTGGCGCTGTGAAAACTTCCAACACAGAAAGCGAGCACGCCACGAAGTTTGAGCGCCTCGGTGAGTGCCTTTACCGGAAGGGGGGCGCGATTTACGCCCGTGTGCGGGTCAACGGCAAATTGACTTGGCGTTCGACCGGCACGAGTGAACCGCGCGAAGCCCGTGCTTGGGTGAAAAAGTGGAAACACGATGGATGGTTGTTGAAAAACGGCATTGAAACCAAAGGCGTCGTTTTGCAGCGGCAACGCACGACGGTTCAAGAAATCGCCGATGCCTACCTGAAAGCCAGTTGTCCGACGCGCAAAATGCTTCTCAAGTCACCTTACACGGTTAAAAACGAAAAGAAGTTTCTCAATCCCGTCCTAGCCTATTTCGGGCAGATGCCCGCCGCTGCCCTCACACTTGGGGATTGTGACAAGTATCTGGACTGGCGCACGAGCGGCGGTTACGTGGCGAAGTTCACCGTTCGGGGCAAACCGCAAACGAAGCAGACTCACGGCGGCAAACGGGCAGTAGATTTGGAGCTTGTCGTCTTGGGGAACGCGCTGAGTTTGGCCGTCCGCCGGGGCGTCCTGAATACAAATCCGCTGGTTGGCCGGGGTCGTTACACTTGCGCTTCGGAAGTGAGGCATTGCCGCGAAGTTGCGCCAACGCCAGCAGGATTGAAGCAGATTGAATACTGGCTGCGGGGGCGAAACGAACACTCGGCTGCGGACGTGGTTTGCTTCTTGGCTTATTCCGGGCTTCGCATTGGCGAGGCGCTGGCGCTGGATTGGGAGGCGGTGGATTGGGGCGGAAAGGTTTTGCAAGTCAAACGCGAAAAGCGCGGAATCATGCCTTGGGTGCCGATTTTGCCGGAAATGGAGACATTGCTGCGGCGGATGCAAAAGCGAGCGTCAAGTTACTTGTTGTTTCCATCGCCTTTTGAACCTGAGAAGCCCCGTGATTGTTCAGCAATTGGGCATAGGCTTGCGGCTGCGTGCAAGGCGCTCGGCTTGGGGCATGTTACGCCGCACGGCTTGCGCTCCTATTTCGTCACGCAAGCGCGAGAGAGCGGCCTTTCTGACGCAGAGATTGCCATGCTGATCGGTGACAAGACCGGCCCGGCGATTATCGCTCACACTTATGGCGACGTGCGGCCCGATCACTTGCTCAAACAGGCGCAACGGATACGGTTGACCGCAACGCAACCAAGCCAAGAGAGTAGTATCAAGAGTAGTAACACGTCGCCCGGTGTTACTACTGGTTTCGTGTTGTCTCGGTAGAACACGCGCAATGCAAAAACGGCTGAAATCAAAGGCGTTTGATGCACTTTCGCGCACTCCACAGAAACACGGAGAAACAAGCCTTCGATTACTACGGATCAGCAGGTTTCAGGTTCAACTCCTGATGGGTGCGCCACTTATTTTACTCAATGTTTTCAATAGTTTTGTGAGTTCTATTCCGCTGCAATTCTGAATCAAAAAAATCTCACTGAGCCACTTCTGAGCCACTTTTCGGTATCTCAACACCCTTCTGCACTGGTTTTCTTTAGGGGCAATGGCTGGCAGGAGAACGTGATCAAACCGGGCCGGGCAAAGCAAATGGCACCCTCCTACTTGTGCGAGTTCAAGGTGGCTCCTGAATCATCCTGGCCGACGACCTGGCCGAAGCCAAATGGCAAGCGTCGTCGTGCCTGCCGGCAATAGCCAACGTCACGGAACACAGACGCGCTGGCGCGGCGGCCAAGCGTCTGGTGTGTGGACGAGGCGGCGAGTCGGCGGCTAAGGGAAATCAAAATAATGACGGTGCAAGACGCGGCAGGGGGGCGGGGGGGGGGTAGCGACGGGCGGTGGGCGAATCAACCCGATGGATTCGTCGAGCGCGGAATTTTTGGCAAAAGGGCCAAATGGTAAACATTGTTTCGAGAGACCTCCGCAACAAATTGACATCCGATACCCCCGCGATTTCAAAAACCAGCCGAGACGTTTCGGAAGCTTCCGTTTGCAGACGTTTCCACCGCGCTCGTGGAACTCGCCGTGATTTATGCCGGACCGAAACTCGCGGACGACAATTGCGGGCGATTGCTGATTTGAAACACCGGTTTGCCGTCCGCGTCGCGCTCGACAATGGCGACGGAGCACGCGCCGCAATCGCCCTCGGCGCAGCCTTCCTTCGAGCCGGTCAGCCCGCTGCCGCGCAAAAATTCCAGCAGCGTCGTGTTGGGCGAAACGCCTTCAACACGAACCGGGCGGCCGTTCAACGTAAATTCCAGCGGGCAACTCATAAGCTGCTTCTGCAAATTCGTCTGGAAATAGAATTCTTCAAGCGTTCACAATTGTGGCTGCGAAAATGGAAGTCCGTGCGCTTCAGCCACGGCCTTGTGGGTGATTTTGCCGTTCATCACGTTGATGCCGCCCAGCAACGCCGGTTGGCGCTGGCACGCTTCGGCCAGGCCGTGGTCGGCGAGTATTTCGACGAAGCGACCGGTCACGTTGGTGAGCGCCTGGGTCGCGGTGCGCGCGTAGGCGCCGGGCATGTTCGCCACGCAATAATGCGTCACGCCTTCCTCCACGAACACCGGATCGTGGTGCGTCGTGGGGCGCGACGTCTCCGCGCAGCCGCCCTGGTCAATCGCGATGTCCACCAGCACGCTGCCGGGCCGCATCCGCCGCAGCATTTCCCGGCGAATCAATTTCGGCGCCTTCGCTCCTGGCACGAGCACCGCGCCGATGAGCAGATCCACCGCCGGCAAAAGTTCCATCAGGTGTGATTCGTTCGAGTAAAGCGTGTGCGCCGTGTGCAGCGTGATGTCGAGAAAACGCATCCGTTCCAAATCCACCTCCAGAATCGTCACGTCCGCGCCGAGTCCCTGCGCCATGCGCGCGGCGTTGACGCCCGCCGCGCCGCCGCCGATGACGACGACTTTGCCCGGCAACACGCCCGGCACGCCGCCGAGCAACGTGCCACTGCCGCCAAAATGCTTCGCGAGAAAATAACCGCCGACGAGGATGCTCATGCGCCCGGCGATCTCGCTCATCGGTTCAAGCAACGGCAGGCGGCGGTTGACCTCGATGGTTTCGTAAGCGATGCAGGTCACGCCGGATTTCATCAACGCTTCTGTGAGCGACTTGTTCGCGGCGAGGTGAAGATAGGTGAACAGCAATTGTCCGCGCCGCAGAAAACTGTATTCGTCCGGCAACGGCTCTTTAACTTTCACAACCAAATCCGCCTGCGCGAAAATACCGGCGTGCGAGTCAACCAGCTTCGCGCCGGCCTGCTCGTATCCGGAATCGGGATAGCCCGCGCCCGCGCCCGCGCCGCGCTCGACGACGACCTGATGCCCGCTTTTGACCAGTTGATACACCCCGGCTGGCAGCATCGCCACGCGGTATTCCTGCTCTTTGATTTCTTTGGGAACGCCGATGATCATAAAATTATTTTTGTAAAATCTACCGCAGCTTCGACTATTGCTTTTAGTTTCATATTAAAATTTGAATCAAATGCGGGAATGAATCCAGCCAATTGCTCATCTGTGGACGTTCATCTCAATTGTCTCACCAGTGGTGAGACTTTTGGCCGCCGGGGAAGCGCCTAGAAGTTTTCGCCCCGTCCATCCTCTATGAAACTTTCTTCCGGGCTTGCCATTGACAACCGAAGTCATCTTTCGTTGGTCCAAACCATGCAGCCTACAAAATTCGCTGAGGTTACGAGTAATAAACATCTTGTTTTCAGGACTGACTATTTCGTAAGTGAATTTGCAAACAGCTTTTCGCAATGCTTCAAGCCTCGGCAAAAGTGCTGGTTTCGCTCCGTTCAGGCGTTCGGCAATTTCGGTGCTGCCGTTGATGTTCACGTATCGTCCTTTCCACCCTTTGTGATGAAGGCGTTTGCCATTCAAAACATGATACAAGTGTTGAGTGGAGAGCCCGTGCTGTTCAGCAAAGGTTTTCAAGTCGTTAGTCCTCACAACGATTTGTCCGTCTGGGCTGGTAAACTCGTATTCACGTTTCAGGTGAGAACGTTTGATTCTTTGCTTTCGCTTCGTCGGAATCGGCACACCAGAAAACTTTTTCATGGCAAGGCGAATCGCTTCGCGATTCTTGATCGAAAGAGGCTTACCAAGTCTGACAATCCGGAGCTTCTGCTTGGTGATGTCGGCAACTATTTTCCCACGGTTGCCGGCGGCAATTCTTTGTTTGGTTTCTTCAGAATGTTTTGTGCCGAGCCTCCGCAGGCCAAGCAGTCGGCAGTAATCTTTTGGCATCTTCGTGCCAAGCTTCATCTGTCGGAGCTTTTCCTTGGTGCTATCCGAATGTTTGAAGCCCTGTGTTCCATCGCCGCCTAAAGTCTGGTTGTAGCCCTTGTGTTTGGATTTATGCAGCCGTATCCAGATTTTCTCGCGACGCTTTAGCTCCTCGACTGACTTCGCGTTTTGATCCACCACTTCAACGATCATCACGCTCCAACCGTATTTGCGAATTGCTCGGTGTATCGGACTGTTGTATTCGACCTTGCGCGGATTTTCCGCAATCCGGCGGTGGCTGTTCATCCGACTTGGAAAATACTCGTCCTTGCCGATGTAGATTTTACCACTCGGAGATTTGATCCTGTAAATCGCGTAGGATTTTTTCTTTTGATACGGCATCTTCAACCTGCATCTTGGATGGCTTTCAATAATTTGTGTAACCGGCGAAGTAGCTCCTCGCGGCTAATCTTGCCAATTAAAAAAGTTGCGACATCCTTTTTCTTTCCTGGCATGGCGTATTCGTTCCAAGCATTCTCTACGCTTGCCCACCACTTAGGCTCGCACGCGATAAAATAGCTTGCGTGGGCAGAGAGCACTCGAACCGAATGTGCATACCAATTTACGAAAGCGTCGTCCAAATTATCTGGCCTATCCCCTAAATCACGAGCGACAGCCTGAACAGCAAACCGGAAATCATCTCCGGTTCTCCTGCGTCTGCGCCACTGTTCCATGAGGACTCCAGACACGAATCCGCCAACAGTCGTGGCGATTGGAACGACAACGTCCTTAAGAAATTGGCACATACAATTAAGTTCTATTTGCTAATGCTGATCCACTTCATCGCCTTCTCCGCGAGTTTGTCGAACGCCGTCACGCAGAGTTCGAGGTGTTCTTCCTTAGTGTCCTCGATTTTGTTGTGGCTGATGCCGTGCAAACTCTGGACGAACATCATCACCGTCGGCACGCCGGCGCGCGCAACCTCGGCGGCGTCGTGCAACGGGCCGCTCGGCAGGCGGTGAACCTTGCCGCAGGTTTCGCGGATGGCTTCGTCGCACAGCGCAATGAGTTCATCATTGAACGGGCGCGGGGCGATTTGCCAGAGCCGTTCCCAGGAAACCTTCACGCTGCCTTCCTTCGCAAATTTTTCGCTGGCGTCCTTTGCCTCCTGCAACATTTTTGCGAGCGCGGTGGTGTCAAGATGCCGTTGATCCAGCGTGATGCGGCATTCGGCGACGACGCTGGTGACGATGCCGGGCTTGGTCGTGCATGAACCGATGGTGCAAACGCCGCCGTGGCTGCGTTCGGCGATGCGATAAATTTCGGGACTCATTTTCGCAGCGGCAAGGAAGGCGTCTTTGCGGCGGTTCATCGGCGTGCTGCCGGAGTGCGCGGCCTGGCCGTGGAACGTGATGGCGTGCCGCTCGAC
>Ga0181536_10001976_pt1 | contig 23732 bp, 17 predicted proteins | sample PEATcosm2014_Bin_41_FD_121105 | JGI IMG/M metagenome (GOLD analysis project Ga0181536, IMG submission 121105) | Peatland microbial communities from MTU Mesocosm Facility, Houghton, MI, USA - PEATcosm2014_Bin17_60_metaG | ecosystem: Environmental > Terrestrial > Soil > Wetlands > Peat | place...
GGCCCTGAAACACGATTATGGCACTACATTGAAAAACCGCGGGCCACTCGACTATATATCAGGGTTTTTCCGTATTCGTTGCAGAAAGTGACGGGAAAAGTGCTAAAGATGGGTTAAGAAACAGCACGAGAGTGCGGGCTATGCTCAGCGCGAAGTCCCGCCCGTGATCCTCTTCGACCAGCCCCAGCGCAAGGTCGATTCCCGCCGAAATACCCGCTGACGTGTAGAGCGCGCCATCACGGATGAAAATCGCATCGATATCCACGATGGCCGCCGGATGCCGCCGCGCGAGTTCCGCGCCGAACGCCCAATGCGTCGTCACCCGTTTACCGTCCAACAGGCCGGCGGCACCCAACGCGAAGGCACCCGTGCAGATCGAACCAAATCGGCGTGCCCTTGGTGTGGTCCGCTTGAGCCAGTCGAGGATTTCGGGTTGCGTCCCGTCGGTCGCGGTCGATACGCCTCCGCCCGACACCAGCAGCGTATCGACCGGTAGCGGCAGCGCCGCCATCGCGCAGCTGGGCAGGAAGGCAAAGCCAAGCGGCGTCGGCACCGGCTCGGCGGTCGGCGCCACCGTTATGATCTCGTACAGTTTTTGCTTGCGGAGACGGTTTGCCAGATCGAACACCTGCAATGGACCGGTGACGTCGAGCGGTGTCACGCCGGGATAGATCAGCATCGCCACGCTGCGTGGCTTCGGGGTGGCTGGCACCGCGTATCGCATCGCCTCGGTCATGCTCCCTCCCGCCTTCCGCCGCGACTCCACTGTAGCCCCACGCCTGGACCATGGTACGATCAAATCCCGCCAAAAATAGCGTAAATCCCGCAAAGCGTGCTCAGCGCACTTGGCCTGTGGCCAAGTTTCAGCGTTATACGCCGACATGGCCATCTCGCCAGGAGGATGAACCGGCGCTTCTTCATGTCCGTCCCCCTTTCCAAGGGTTCCGGACTCTACTCATTTCCGGAGGAGGTTCACGGGCTCAGGTCATCGACACTGACGTATTCACAATGAAACAGCAGCAACGGGCGCCGACCTGTTCGCCGGGACTTCATGTCATTATTGTGTAGGGGAATGGACCGCGATGAACCTTTTACCCATCTTGACGACAATCGGCTTTAGTCCATCAAGCACGTTCGTCGAATTTGTCCACACCTGGCAGGGACCGCGCGAGACAGAAGTTCCAGGCCTCGGACCCCGTCTTCCGCTCGAAAGCCCAGACGGACAGGCCGCTCTGGCCAACGTGGTTCAGCACGCCGCGCCGCAACTCCTTGAACTCGCCGAAGCCATCCGCGGCATCGTCGCCACCAGCGCCGGCGCCGTCCTCGTCAAGGGGCTTGGATTCGAACGCACCGCCGCCGTGAATGGCGACGCCGTGCGAGACGCGCTGGTCCTGGCACTGACTTCGGCGATCGGCGAACCGACCGATCACTGCGCGGACAAGCGCGTCATGTGGCCCGTACACAGCCGGCCGGTCGCTGCTGGAAACCAGGCAACCTTTTCTGAAAGTCTGGGTGAGGCGCCGCTGCACACCGACTCAGCCTTCTCGCGCCACCCGGAGCGTTACAATGCGCTTTACGTGGTCCGTCAGTCTCGCTGCGGCGGCGGTCAGACGGTCGTTGTCAACGGACCACGCTTCCTGAGGGACTTCGCGAAGACCTCGCGAGGCGCGGACTGCATTCGGTTCTTGCGAGAATCCGACTATGCCTTTCGGGTGCCTGACGCATTCTTCACCGGCCAACGCATTATCACCGGCAAAATTCTCGCCGAAGAGCCTATGATACGATTCCGTCACGACTGCATCGAACGGGGCTTCGACCTCCGCCCCGATCTGGCAACCAAGGAGCACCGCTTCAACTACTCGCTCTTCCGCGACGCCGCCGAGGCCCACGCGTCGCGCACCGAGTTCCTGATGGCCGACGGCGAGATGATCGTTTACGACAACACCCGGCTGTTGCATGGCCGGACCGACTTTCAGGATCCGGTCCGCCACCTGGTCCGGATCCGGATGCATGAACGCAAACCCGCCGAAGCGCTGCGACTTGCCTCCTAGCTCCCCTTCTGGCTCCAGGACAACGGCCGAGCATTACGCCCTCATCGCCACCGCCTCCGACGCGATCGGAGGGCCGGCGGACTTCCCGGCCAGCGCCGCTGGTTCAGCACTACAAGGATTTCCAACCCACCTCGTGCTGCTGATTGGCGCCCTCGGCGTGGCCCTCCTCGCGGAATCGCGACAGTCAGCCGCTGCTTACGGCGTGCTGGCAACGGCTTTGGCCCTTGGTCTGGTGCCAACGCGGAAGCACTGGGTCAGACGTCGCAGCGGCAAGGTGGCAATTCTTCTGGCGATCGGCGCGATCCTCGGCACGCTCGCCGTTGGCGGCGACCTGATCCGCATCTTGGTCGCGGCGTCAGGGATGGCGGTCGTTATCGTCCTCATCCTCTGCGTCGCGCTTATCCGCCCGGCCCTCGCCGAACTTGGGCTCGACCACGCCGTCGCCGCGATCGCCGCGCGGGCACCAAGGTCGCTCCGGGGTTGCGCGATTCTCCTCGGTGTGACGATTGCCGGACTCGGCCTCTCCTTCGGCGCCGTCAGCATATTTGGCGGGTCACTTCGAGGACGAACGGACGACGACGCGACCGCGGCACGAGCGGCCATGCGCGGCCTCGCTCTCTCCATGATCCTCGGCCCGTCCACCGCCTCGGTCGCCGCGGTTATGGCAGCATACCCGCACGTCGGCTGGGGCGACGCATTGCTGACCGGGCTGCCGATCGCGCTCGTCGGCATCGTCATCGGCTCCATCGCGGCCCGGCGTCTGACGATCGCCGCCGAACCGGCATCAGCCAGGGAACTGACCCGTGCCATTCTCGCGATCCTGGCCGTCCCGGCGGTGGCGGTGTTGCTTCGTCTTGTCTTTAGTCTGTCCATGACTCTCGCCATCGCAACCGCCGCTGTCATCGTCGCGGTGTTGTTGCTAACCTGCGCCACGAGGAAACAGCGCGGTGATATGCGTCAGGTGCTGCTGCGATCCGACGTCCAGCTCGGCGAGGCATGGGCACACGCAGGCGCCGAGACCGCACTCTTCCTGGCCTGCGGCCTCGTCTTAGGCTTCATGCGGGAACCCGTCATCGCCGAGTCCGCACGCGCCGTCTTCGCGTTCGTGCCACGCGGATATCCTGGCCTCCTTGTCATGATGGTTGGCGTCCCCCTTGTCACCACCCTCGGCATTCATCCAATGGCACTCTTCGCCATCCTCGCGCCGGTGCTGACGCCCTCCATGCTCGGCATGTCCGAACCTGGTGTGTCCCAGGCCTGGATCGTCGCCGTCGGCCTGTCGATGATCGTTTCGCCGGCCTCAATCCTCACCGTAACGACGGTATTAAGCTTCGGCGTGCCGGCCGATCGGCTGTGTTTGCGCGGCAACGGCTTGTATGCCGCCGGCCTTGCCGTCATCGCGACGTGTCTCTTCTTGATTCTGTCTTGATAGTGCATCTCCAGACTGAACGGTCACACCGCGACTGCCCCGGTCATAATTCTCCGGCACTTTCCACTCCGATGGCGTCCGCTCAGGCGGCTTCCCGCTGATCCTGGCGGTGCCTGACCTCGGCCATGTTCCATGGCAGCAGCTCGTGCACCTGTCTGACCGGGTGATCAGCGATGCAGGTCAGGACCCTGCGCAGGTATCCTTGCGATCATCCTCCTCACATTGGCAACCAACGGTCTGATTTTTGCGCTTGGAAGGGCGGGACTGTCAGTTGAAGGACTACCACGTGTGCGGTGCCGTTCGTCTCTCAAAAATCGTATTCTGTGATGCCCGGTGTTGCCCGGCAGTCAGACTGTCCATTGCCAGCGATCAGAACAGGTTACAAATCACGGAACGAAGGACCGCTTTCCACCCATTGCAGACATTTAATTTGTGATACCACGCCCACCGTCGAGGTTGTTAACGCGATCGACTCGCGAGCCCATCTTCAACGAATCAGGATGAGCCGATGGTCGCGGCCCGATCATCCCACCGCCAGCCATGCGATGCGGTGGATATCCGCACACCGCCGAGAAACCGGTCCGACGGGTACAGCGACTGAAAGTCAACCCTTCCGGACAACACGGCCCGCCCCAGATCGGTGAGGCTCAGACGCTCCCGGAACCAACGCCGGTCCTCGTCATCGAACCCGGCGGTGAACACCGGCCGATCCACACGTTTCATGCTCTCCAGGATGAAGCGCGGCATAATATCGCCAAGCCACGGCAGCGGTTCGCGCTCCGCCATCAGGTCGCGGAAGATCTCACCCATCGTGCGTGGCTGTTCGGCCAGCAGTCGCGGCACCAGACGCTCGGTGAGGCTCAGTCCGTCCTCGATCCAGGGGAACTCCTGGCAATGCCGCCTGATGGCGGCCGCCTTGAACTTCAGTTCCGGAATGCCCATCCGCGCCGTCTCGGCGAGCGAGGTCGGATCAGCGGCGCGCAGCATGTCCCACACGCGCGCGCCGCCCGCCAATCGCGGTTCCGAAACAGACCGCCGTTGGTCCCACAGCGGCGGGAATGCCTCGGGCGGAAGCTGACCGAGGCCGATGAACCGGGCCGGACCCGGATACTGATTGACCTGCACCAGTTCCAGCCCGCGTGGCCTCGTCTCCGCGAACTGGGCCAGACAGCGAGCCAGGATCAACTGGTCGCAGCTGTCATGTTCGAACCACAGGACGATCCGCTCGTACCTCTGGGCGGCGGCGCGCGGATCGTGATTGGCGCGGTGCAAGCCTTCGGATATCTCGGTCAGCGAGCGGTCCAGCAAGCCGCCGTAGGCATCCATCAGGAACGCGGCGCGATCCGTGAGCCAGTCGTCCGCCGCCAGCACGGGGCCTTGGCAGAGCGGGTCGGACACCTCCAGGTAGTCCGCCGTGAAGCCGGCCGCGCGCAGCAACGGCAGCAGATCGGAGCCGCATCTTATGTGCGGGGTCGGAACGCCGGCGTCGGGGGGCTCGCGGCATGGGATGGCTCCGCTCCTCACGCGGACCGCGCATGCGAGGATAACCGGAACGGGTCCGGCGGCGCGAGATGCCGTCGCGGCCGGCGGATCGCGGACGCGCTACCGGATCGCCTCCACGGTCACGCCGAGCGTCGCCGCGACGTCGAGCCAGGACCGGTCGGCGGTCAGCGCCGGCAACCCGGTGCGCCGCGCCAGAGCGAGACAAATCCGGTCACCCAGCGACAGGCCAAGCGGCCGCGTGACGGCGGCCATCAGCGCGGCCTGTAAAGCGAGGTCCTCGTCCACCGGGACGAACAGCACCGGCAATTCGTTGCGCAACCGCTCACCTTGCGCGGCGGCCCCGCGCAGGACGTATTTCGTCACGACCTCGGCGAAATTGATCGTGCTCATCCGCGGTTCGCTCAGCAGTGCCGCCATGACGCGGTCCTGCCCAGGCTCGCGGAGAAGAAAAGCCAGGACGGCGGAGGCGTCGAGAATCACGCGGCGCCGGCTTCGTCCCGCGCGGCCTCGGCCCGGCGCTCGGCCAGGAAGCCTTCGACGGTTTCACCGGAGCCGGCGAACACGGTGTCGGCGTCGCGTTGCAGGCTGGTCAGCACATTGCGCACCGCGCGCAGCCGGATTTCGCCGTCCACGACCGTCATCACGACCGGACCACCGCGCTCCAGACCGGTCTGCCGGCGGATCTGAACCGGGATATTCATTTTGCCCAACTCCGAGACTTTGGTCACAATGGCCATTTTGGTCCCCAACGCTTAATTTAGGGTTAATAACACAGGTGGGACCCAATGAGCAAACGGGATCGTACATGCCGATTATCCCCCTTGGAAGTCCCCGGTTTCCGCGACCACCCCTTGCAACCGGCGCGCGCAAGGTGCATTGGTCCCCTCGTACATCGAACCGGGCTCTGGGCGCCCCTCCCCCTTGCCCAGGCTCCCAGATGCGTGAAGGATTGGTTGGATGCGCCTCGCGGTGCTGAAGGAACGGCGTGTGCCCGAAGCCCGGGTCGCGGCGACGCCGGACACAGTCAAACGCCTCATCGGTCTTGGCCTGACCGTCGCCGTCGAAACCGGCACGGGCGCCCACACCTCCATCCCTGACTCCGAATTCGCCGCCGCCGGAGCGGAGATCGCCGCCGATCCCGCCGCCGCCCTCGCCGGTGTCGGAGTCGTGCTCGCGGTGCAGGCGCCGCTGCCGGCCGAGCGCGCGCTGATCCCGCGCGGTGCATTGCTGATCTGCATCGCGGGTGCGTTCGCCGACGCCGATCTGGTGCCGTCGCTGGCCGCCGCCGGGATCGATACCGCGGCGATGGAGCTGCTGCCGCGCATTACCCGCGCCCAGTCGATGGACGTGCTGTCGAGCCAAACGAACCTCGCCGGTTATCGCGCGGTGATCGAGGGTGCCTATGCCTTCCAGCGCGGCTTCCCGATGATGATGACCGCCGCCGGCACGGTCCCTCCGGCCCGGGTGTTCGTGATCGGCGCCGGCGTCGCCGGCCTCCAGGCCATCGCCACCGCCCGCCGCCTGGGCGCCATCGTGTCGGCGACCGATGTGCGGCCGGCGGCGAAGGAAGAGATCAAGTCGCTCGGCGCCACCTTCGTGGGCGTCGAGGATGCGGAAACCGCCGGTCAAACCGGCGCCTACGCCCGCGAAATGAGCGAGGCGTTCCGTCAGAAGCAGGCCGAGCTGATGGCCACCACAGTCGCCAAGAACGACATGGTGATCTGCACCGCGCTGGTGATGGGCCGCAAAGCGCCGACGATCGTGACCAACGCGATGGTCGCCTCGATGCGGCCGGGCAGCGTGATCGTCGATCTGGCCTCCGACGCCGGCGGCAATTGCGAGGCCACCACGCCCGGCGAGCGCACCGAGGTGAACGGCGTGACCATCCTCGGCTACCACAACTGGCCGAGCCGGATTCCGGTCGCGGCGTCGTCGCTGTACGCGAAGAACCTGCTGACCTTCCTGACGACGTTCTGGGACAAGGAGGCGGGCGCCCCTCGGTTGCCGGAAACGGACGACATTATCAAGGGCGTCATGCTCACCCGGGGCGGCGCGATCGTGCACCCGGGCTTCCTGCCCTCCCAGGCCGCCTGAGTTCCGGAGACCATCATGGACCCGTCACAAATCGCGGAAGAAGCCCGCCGGCTGGCCGAGCAGGCGAACGCGCTGGCGCTGCACGCGCAGTCGATCACCGGGCCGATCGGCGAAGTGGCGCCGATGGTGGAACCGTTCGTGTACTTGCTGGCGGTTTTCCTGATGGCGTGTTTCGTCGGCTACTACGTGGTGTGGAACGTGACGCCGGCGTTGCATTCGCCGCTGATGGCGGTGACCAACGCGATCTCCTCGGTCATCATCGTCGGCGCCATGCTCGCCACCGGACTGGGCACGTCGTGGTGGTCGATCGCCTTCGGGTTCGTCGCGGTCACGCTGGCCTCGGTGAACATCTTCGGCGGGTTCCTGGTGACGCAGCGCATGCTGTCGATGTTCAAACGGAAACAATAGGCAGCGCCGATGTCCGCCAGTCTCACCTCGCTCGCGTATCTGGTCGCGGCCGTCCTGTTCATCCTGGCGTTGCGGGGACTGTCGTCCCCGGTCACGTCGCGGTCAGGCAACCGATTCGGCATGATCGGCATGGCGGTGGCCATCGTCGCCACGCTGCTGCATCACGGCATGGGCGCGGGCGGCTTCGGCCTGATCGCTCTGGGCCTGGTGATTGGCGGCGGCATCGGCGTTGCCGTGGCGATGCGGATCCAAATGACCGCCCTGCCCCAGTTGGTCGCGGCCTTCCACTCGCTGGTCGGTCTGGCGGCGGTGTTCGTCGCGGCGGCGGCGCTGAACGCGCCGGAAGCGTTCAACATCGGCATGCCGGGGGCGCTCCACACGCAGAGCCTCATCGAAATGTCGTTGGGACTGGGCATCGGCGCGATCACGTTCTCCGGCTCGCTGATCGCGTTCGCCAAGCTGCAGGCGCTGATGAAGGGCGCGCCGATCACCTTCGCCGGTCAGCACTATTTGAATTTGGGCCTGGCGATTTTGTTGGCCGTGCTGGTGCTGGCGTTCGTGCTGACCGGCGGCAATCAGATCCTGTTCTGGCTGATCGCGTTGCTGGCGCTGACGCTCGGGTTCCTGATCATCATTCCGATCGGCGGCGCCGACATGCCGGTCGTCGTTTCGATGTTGAATTCGTATTCCGGCTGGGCCGCGGCGGGGATCGGCTTCACCATTCAGAACCTGGCGCTGATCATCACCGGGTCGCTGGTCGGCGCGTCGGGCGCGATCCTGTCCTACATCATGTGCAAAGGCATGAACCGCTCGATCATCAACGTGCTGCTGGGCGGGTTTGGCACCGAGAGCGGTTCGGCCGCCGCGGCGGGACCGGTGGGCGACCGATCGGTCCGGGCCGGCAACGCCGACGACGCGGCGTTCATCCTGAAGAACGCCTCCAAGGTGATCATCGTGCCGGGCTACGGAATGGCGGTGGCGCAGGCGCAGCACGCGCTGCGGGAGATGGCGGATACGCTGAAGAAAGAAGGCGTCGAGGTGAAGTATGCCATTCACCCGGTCGCCGGCCGGATGCCGGGCCATATGAACGTGCTGCTGGCCGAGGCGAACGTCCCATACGACGAGGTGTTCGAGCTGGAGGAGATCAACAACGAGTTCTCCACCGCCGACGTGGTCTACGTGATCGGGGCGAACGACGTGACCAACCCGGCGGCGAAGACCGATCCGTCTTCGGCGATTTACGGCATGCCGATCCTGGACGTGGAGAAGGCGCGGACCGTGCTGTTCGTGAAACGCTCGATGGCGTCTGGGTACGCCGGGGTGGATAACGAGCTGTTCTTCCGGCCGAACACGATGATGCTGTTCGGCGACGCGAAGAAGATGACCGAGGAGATCGTGCAGGCGTTGGGGCATTGAGGGGAAGGGTTTGACGCTCCGCCCGTCGTTCCCAATCCACGAAAAAAAGGCCGGTGCCCTTTCGGAGCACCGGCCTTTTATCATTCAGGCGTAACGTTACTCCGCCGCCTTCGCCTCTTCGATCCGCGGCGTCACCAGCCCACCCAGATGCTGCTGGTCGCGGCCAGCGGCGATGGCGCGGAGGCGATTCATCACCGCGCCGGTGCCCGCCGGGATCAGGCGGCCCACGATGACGTTCTCCTTCAACCCCATCAGCGAGTCGGTCTTGCCGGCGGTCGCGGCCTCGGTCAGCACCCGCGTCGTCTCCTGGAACGACGCCGCGCTGATGAAGCTGTTGGTCTGCAGCGAGGCCTTGGTGATGCCTTGCAGCACCGGCATCGCCACCGCCGGACGGTCGTCCTTCAACAGACGGTTGTTGATGTGGTCGAACTCCGTCCGGTCCACCTGCTCGCCGGCCAGGAAGGTCGTGTCGCCCGGATCGGTGATCTCAACCTTCTGCAGCATCTGGCGAACGATCACCTCGATGTGCTTGTCGTTGATCTTCACGCCCTGCAACCGGTACACGTCCTGGATTTCGTTGACCAGGTAGTCGGACAGCGCCTCCACGCCGAGCACCTTCAGGATGTCGTGCGGCACCCGCGGGCCATCGACCAGCGGATCGCCGCGGCGCACGAAGTCACCCTCCTGCACCGAGACGTGCTTGCCCTTCGGAATGAGATACTCGGTTTCCTCGCTGGTCTCGTCGTTCTTCACGATGATGCGGCGTTTCGCCTTGTAGTCCTTGCCGAATTCCACGCGCCCGTCGCACTCGGCGATGACCGCGTGATCCTTCGGCCGGCGTGCCTCGAACAACTCCGCGACCCGCGGCAGACCGCCGGTGATGTCGCGCGTTTTGCTGCCCTCACGCGGGATCCGCGCCAGCACGTCGCCCGCCGCCACCTGCGCGCCGTTGTCGACCGAGAGGATCGAGTCCGGCGACAGGAAGTAGCGCGCATCGGTGCCGGTCTCCAGCCGCGCGACCTCGCCCTTGGCGTCCTTCAGTTGCAACCGCGGCCGCAGATCGGCGGCCTTGGCGCCGGACTTGTAGTCGACGACAACCTTCGAGGTCAGACCGGTGACTTCGTCCATCCGCTCGACCAGGGTGACACCCTCGATCAGATCGAGATACTCGATCTTACCGGCGCGCTCCGTGATGATCGGCAGCGTGTACGGGTCCCACTCGGCCAGCTTCTGCATGCGCGTGACGGTCTGGCCTTCCTCGACCAGCAGCCGGGCGCCGTACGGCACCCGGAAGCGGGCCCGTTCGCGGTCCTTGTCGTCGCTCAGCACGATCTCGCAATTGCGGCTCATGATGATCGGCGCGCCCTGGCTGTTCATGACGACGTTGCGATTTTTGATCACGACGGTGCCGTCGTGACTGGCTTCGACGCTGGATTGCTCGGCACCCCGTTGCGCCGCGCCGCCGATATGGAAGGTGCGCATGGTCAGCTGCGTGCCCGGCTCCCCGATCGATTGCGCGGCGATCACGCCCACCGCCTCACCGATGTTCACCGTGGTGCCGCGCGCCAGATCGCGGCCGTAACAATGGCCGCAGACGCCAACCGCCGAATCGCAGGTCAGCACCGAGCGGATACGAAACTGCTCGACCCCGGAGCGCTCGATCAGGTCCGCCTCGTCCTCCTGGATCAGCGTATTGCCCGGCACCAGCACGGCACCGCCGGCCGGATCGAGCACGTCCTCCGCCGTGGTGCGGCCGAGGGTGCGTTCCGACAACGAGGAGACGACCTCGCCGCCATCCATCACCGCGCGCACCGTCAGGCCGCGGGTGGTGCCGCAATCCTCCTCGACGATGATGCAGTCCTGCGCCACGTCGACCAGACGCCGGGTCAGATAGCCGGAGTTCGCCGTCTTCAACGCCGTGTCCGCGAGGCCCTTGCGCGCCCCGTGGGTGGAGTTGAAGTATTCAAGGACGGACAGACCTTCCTTGAAGTTGGCGATGATCGGCTGCTCGATGATCTCACCCGACGGCTTGGCCATCAGGCCGCGCATGCCGGCGAGCTGACGCATCTGCGCCGGCGACCCACGCGCGCCGGAATTCGACATCATCCAGACCGAGTTGATGGGCACGCCAACTTCCTGCTTGCTGATCTCCTTCATCATCGCGGTGGCGACCTCATCGGTGCAGCGCGACCAGGCGTCGACGACCTTGTTATAGCGTTCGCCGGCGGTGATCAGGCCGTCCTGATACTGCTGCTCGAACTCTTTCACCTCGCCCTGGGTGTGATGGATCAGCTCGCCCTTCTCAACCGGAATGATCAGATCGTCCTTGCCGAACGAAATGCCGGCCTTGGCGGCCTGGCTGAAGCCAAGGCCCATGAGCCGGTCGGCGAAAATCACGCACTCCTTCTGACCGCAATGGCGATACACCATGTCGATCACGTCGGAGACGCTCTTCTTCGTCAGCTGCTTGTTGATCAGATCGAACGGCACGTTCGGATGCTTCGGCAGGATCTGCGCGATCATCATGCGCCCGGCGGTGGTGACGACCACCGAACGAACCACGTTGCCGCCGGCGTCGATCGTTTCCATCCGCGCGCGGATCTTGTCGTGCAATGTGATCGCGCCCGCGAACAACGCGTGCTCGATATCGCCGATGGTGGCGAACGCCGAGGTCGCCTGATCCGGCGTATCGCGGTACGCCGGCGTCTCCAGCGACAGATAGTACAAGCCCAGTACGATGTCCTGGCTTGGCACGATGATCGGCTTGCCGTTCGCCGGGCTGAGGATGTTGTTGGTCGACATCATCAGCACGCGCGCCTCGAGCTGGGCTTCCAGCGACAGCGGCACGTGCACCGCCATCTGGTCGCCGTCGAAGTCGGCGTTGAACGCGGTGCACACCAGCGGGTGCAGCTGGATCGCTTTGCCCTCGATCAGCACCGGCTCGAACGCCTGGATGCCCAGACGATGCAAGGTCGGCGCGCGGTTCAACATGACCGGGTGTTCGCGGATCACCTCTTCCAGGATGTCCCACACCTCAGGACGCTCCTTCTCCACCATCCGCTTGGCGGCCTTGATGGTGGTGGCGTGGCCGTACTTCTCCAGCTTCGAATAGATGAACGGCTTGAACAGCTCGAGCGCCATCTTCTTCGGCAACCCGCACTGATGCAGTTTCAGTTCCGGACCGACCACGATGACCGAACGGCCGGAATAATCGACGCGCTTGCCGAGCAGGTTCTGCCGGAAGCGGCCCTGTTTGCCCTTCAACATGTCGGACAGCGACTTCAACGGGCGCTTGTTGGCCCCCGTGATGGCGCGGCCGCGGCGGCCGTTGTCGAACAGCGCATCGACGGATTCCTGCAGCATGCGCTTTTCATTGCGGACAATGATGTCCGGCGCGCGCAGCTCGATCAGCCGCTTCAGGCGGTTGTTGCGGTTGATGACGCGGCGATACAGGTCGTTCAGGTCCGAGGTCGCGAACCGGCCGCCATCTAGCGGCACCAGCGGACGCAGCTCCGGCGGAATGACCGGAACGACGTCCAGGATCATCCACTCCGGGCGGCTGCCGGATTCGCCGAACGCCTCGATCAGCTTCAGGCGCTTGACCAGCTTCTTGCGCTTCGCCTCGCTGGTGGTTTCCTTCAGGTCGGCACGCAGCTTGACCTTTTCCGCGTCCAGATCGATCCGGCTGAGCACCTTCTTGATCGCTTCGGCGCCGATGCCGACATCGAACTGATCCTCGCCGAACTCGTCCTGCTTGGCGAGCAGTTGGTCTTCGGTCAGCAGCTGCAGCAGCTTGAGGTCGGTGGTCCCGGGTTCGAGAACCACGTAGCTCTCGAAATACAGGATTTTCTCCAGCTCCTTCAACGTCAGGTCGACCATCAGGCCGATCCGGCTTGGCAAGGACTTCAGGAACCAGATATGCGCGACCGGCGAGGCGAGCTCGATATGGCCCATCCGCTCGCGGCGGACCTTCGCCAATGTCACCTCGACGCCGCACTTCTCGCAGATGATGCCGCGGAACTTCATCCGCTTGTACTTGCCGCACAGGCACTCGTAGTCCTTGATCGGACCGAAGATGCGGGCACAGAACAGGCCATCGCGTTCCGGTTTGAACGTGCGGTAGTTGATCGTTTCGGGCTTCTTGATTTCGCCGAACGACCAGGAGCGGATTTGCTCCGGACTCGCGATCTGGATGCGAATTTGGTCGAACGTCATGGCCTGGCCGGTTTGGCCGAGGATTTTCATCAGCTCATTCATGCGACTGATACCTCAATGGTGCGTGTGTCGAGAAGAGCCGGGGCTTCGCCCCGAGACCCCACCAAGGGGCGCCGCCCCTTGGAACCCCGCCAAGGGCACCGCCCTTGGAACCGCTCAATTTGGCTGGTCCTCTGAGGGGACCAACCCGGACCTTGATAAACCATGGCAGGCCCCCTCAGAGGACCAGCCAATGGATGGATCGCAAAGGCGTGCCGGCGCCTGCCCTCGGGCTCTTGACCCGGGGGGCCGGAGGTCCAGGAGGCAGCGCCTCCTGGCGGGTTTCAGGGCGGAGCCCTGACCTTTCTCCATCACGCCGCCCGATTGTCGAGATCAACGTTCAACCCAAGGGACTTCAACTCCTTGACCAGAACGTTGAAGCTCTCCGGAATGCCCGCCTCGAAGTTATCCTGCTCGCGCACGATCGCCTCGTAGACCTTGGTGCGGCCGGACACGTCGTCCGACTTCACCGTCAGCATTTCCTGCAACGTGTAAGCCGCCCCGTAAGCCTCCAGCGCCCACACCTCCATCTCGCCGAACCGCTGCCCGCCGAACTGCGCCTTGCCACCCAGCGGCTGCTGGGTCACCAGGCTGTACGGCCCGATCGAGCGCGCATGGATCTTATCGTCCACCAGGTGATGCAGCTTCAGCATGTAGATGTAGCCGACCGTCACCTTACGCTCGAACGACTCGCCGGTGCGGCCATCCGTCAGCACCACCTGCCCCGAGGTATTCAGACCCGCGCGGGTCAGCATGCCCTCGATATCCGACATGCGGGCACCATCGAACACCGGCGTCGCGATCGGAATGCCCTTCTTCAGGTTTTCCGACAGTTCGACCAGTTGTTCCGTGTTCAGATTGGCGATCTGGCTCGCGAACACCTCCTCACCATAGATCTCCCGCAACCGGTCCAGCAGATCCTGACGCCGCGCGCCGGTGCGCCGGTATTCGTCCACCAGCGCCCCGATTTGCGCGCCCAACGTGGCGCACGCCCAACCGAGATGGGTTTCCAGAATCTGGCCGACGTTCATGCGCGACGGCACGCCGAGCGGGTTCAGCACCAGATCGACCGGGGTGCCGTCTTCCAGGAACGGCATGTCCTCCACCGGCACGACGCGGGACACCACACCCTTGTTGCCATGCCGGCCGGCCATCTTGTCGCCCGGCTGCAGCTTGCGCTTCACCGCGATGAACACCTTGACCATCTTCATCACGCCGGGCGGCAGCTCGTCGCCGCGCTGCAGTTTTTCCACCTTCGACTCGAAGCGGTCCTGCAACTTCTTGATCGCGACGTCGTATTCGCGGCGCAACGTCTCGATCTCGGCCATCACCGCGTCGTCCTGCACGGCGATGTGCCGCCAGGCGCCACGCGGATGCTCGGCCAGCAACGCCTCGTCGATCACCGAGCCGGCCTTGATGCCCTTGAACCCACCGGCGGCCTTGCGGCCCGTCAGTTTCTCGCGCAACCGGTTGAGAAACGAACGCTCCTGGATCGCCTGCTCGTCGTCGCGGTCCTTGGCGAGGCGTTCGATCTCGGCGCGTTCGATCGCCATCGCGCGCTCGTCCTTGTCGACGCCGCGGCGGCTGAACACCCGCACATCGACCACCGTCCCGGTCACCCCGGGCGGCAGCTTCAGCGACGTATCCCGCACGTCCGACGCTTTCTCGCCAAAGATGGCGCGCAGCAGTTTCTCTTCCGGCGTCATCGGGCTTTCGCCCTTCGGCGTGACCTTGCCGACCAGGATGTCACCCGGGTTCACTTCCGCGCCGATATAAACGATGCCAGCCTCGTCGAGGTTTTTCAGCGCCTCTTCGCCGACATTGGGAATATCCCGGGTGATTTCCTCCTGGCCGAGCTTGGTATCACGCGCCATCACCTCGAACTCCTCGATGTGGATCGAGGTGAACACGTCGTCGCGCGCGATGCGCTCGCTGATCAGGATCGAGTCTTCGAAGTTGTAGCCGTTCCACGGCATGAAGGCGCACAGCACGTTGCGGCCGAGCGCCAGTTCGCCGAGTTCGGTGGACGGCCCGTCGGCGATGATGTCGCCCTCGTCCACCACGTCGCCGACCCGCACCAGCGGCCGCTGGTTGATGCAGGTCGACTGATTGGAACGCATGAACTTCCGCAGGCGATAAATATCGACGCCCTTGGTGGTCGCATCTTCGCCGGTGGCCCGCACGACGATGCGCGCGCCGTCGATCTGATCGATCACGCCCGGCCGGCGCGCGACGATCGTCGCACCCGAGTCACGCGCGACCGCGGCCTCCATCCCGGTGCCGACCAGCGGCGCGTCGGCGCGGATCAGCGGCACCGCCTGACGCTGCATGTTGGAGCCCATCAGCGCGCGGTTGGCGTCGTCGTTCTCCAGGAACGGGATCAGCGCCGCCGCGACGGAAACAAGTTGCTTGGGAGAGACGTCGATCGCGGTCACGTCCTCCGGCTTCACCAGGCGGAAATCGCCCTGCTTGCGCACGGACACCAGTTCCTCGGTGAACCGGCCGTCGCTGTCCATCGGCGCGTCGGCCTGCGCGACAACCAAACGCTCTTCCTGCATCGCCGAGAGATAGCGCGGCTCCTTCTGCACCACGCCGTCCTTCACCAACATGTACGGGGTCTCGATGAACCCGTATTTGTTGACTTTCGCATAGGTGGCGAGCGAGTTGATCAGACCGATGTTCGGCCCTTCCGGCGTCTCGATCGGGCAGATGCGGCCGTAATGGGTCGGGTGCACGTCGCGCACCTCGAACCCGGCGCGCTCCCGCGTCAGACCGCCCGGCCCAAGCGCGGACAAACGGCGCTTATGGGTGACCTCGGACAGCGGATTGGTCTGGTCCATGAACTGGGAAAGCTGCGAGGAGCCGAAGAACTCCCGCACCGCCGCCGCCGCCGGCTTGGCGTTGATCAGATCGTGCGGCATGACCGAGTCGATATCGACCGAGCCCATGCGCTCGCGGATTGCCCGCTCCATGCGCAACAGGCCGATGCGGTACTGATTTTCCATCAGTTCGCCCACCGACCGTACCCGCCGGTTGCCGAGATTGTCGATGTCGTCGATCTGGCCGCGGCCGTCCTTCAGGTCGCACAGCGTCTTTACGGTCGACACCAGATCTTCCTTGCGCAGGATCCGGGTCGAATCCGGCACATCGGTGAAACCCAGCCGCATGTTCATCTTGACCCGGCCCACGGCCGACAGATCGTAACGGTCGCCGTCGAAGAACAGCCCGCGGAACAGCGCCTCGGCGGTTTCCGGCGTCGGCGGCTCGCCCGGACGCATGATGCGGTAAATGTCGATCAGTGCCTCATCGCGATTGGTGTTCTTGTCCACCGCGAGCGTGTTGCGAATCCACGGCCCGTTCGACTGATCGACCGCGAGCGTCGGCAGCCGCACGATGCCGGCGTCTTCCAATGCCGCGAGACGCGCTTCCACCAGTTCCTCACCGGCCTCGGCGTAGATCTCGCCGGTCTCCATATTGACCAGATCCTCGGCCACGAAACGGCCGAGCAGATCGGTGCGGCCGACCAACACTTCCTTGGTGTTCTCGGCGATGCGGCGCAACTGGCGGATGGTCAGTTTCGCTTCGGTATCGGCGACGATTTCCCCGGTGGCGGCGTCGACCAGCGGCTCCAGCAGCTTGATGCCGCGGAACGCCTCGGGATCGAACGGCCGCGCCCAGCCTTTGGTGGTGCGATCGAACACCACCTGGGTGTAGAAGCGCGACAGGATTTCTTCCTGGTCCATGCCGTGCACTTCGCCGGGCTCGACGGTCTCGCCCTTGGTTTCCCGGGTCGCGCGCAGTTGCTCGGTCACCGCGCCTTCCAGCGCGTAGAGCAGCGTGGTCACCGGCAGCTTGCGCTTCCGGTCGATGCGCACATAGACGATATCCTTGCTGTCGAACTCGAAATCGAGCCACGAACCGCGATACGGAATCACCCGCGCCGCGAACAGATATTTGCCGGACGAATGCGTCTTGCCCTTGTCGTGATCGAAGAACACGCCAGGCGAACGATGCATCTGCGAGACAATGACACGCTCGGTGCCATTGATGATGAACGTGCCGTTATCGGTCATCAGCGGCATGTCGCCCATGTAAACGGGCTGTTCCTTGATGTCGCGGATCGAGCGAGCGCCGGTGTCTTCCTCGACGTCCCAGACGATCAGCCGCAAGGTGACCTTCAGCGGCGCGGCATAAGTCATGCCGCGCTGAATGCATTCCTCGACGTCGTATTTCGGCTCTTCCAGTTCGTAGTCGACGAATTCCAGCCGGCCGCGGCCAGCGAAGTCGTCGATCGGGAATACCGACTTGAACACTTCCTGCAGGCCGGTATGCGTGCGGCTGTCCGGCTTGATGTCGCTCTGCAGGAACGCCTCATAGCTGGAGCGCTGCACATCGATCAGGTTTGGCATGGGCGCCACTTCGCGAATCCGCCCGAAGCTCTTGCGGATTCTCTTGCGCCCGGTAAACGACCCGTTGATCGCGTTCATGGATTGTCCTGCCTGAAGTTGCTCTCAGAAGCACCCAAATTGGGCGCCGTACTCAACGCGTAAAGGGTGATGGGGCGGGAATCGTCCTGACTCCCACCCATCACCGGACCAAACCAACCCAGGAGCCGCCCCCTGGGCCAGATTTTGAATGCCGAGACTCGCGTTACTTGACCTCCACGGTCGCGCCCGCGTCCTCGAGCATCTTCTTGATCTTCGCCACCTCGTCCTTGCCGATCGACTCCTTGACGGTCTTCGGCGCGCCCTCGACCAGGTCCTTGGCTTCCTTCAGGCCGAGGCCGGTGATGGTGCGGACTTCCTTGATGACGTTGATCTTCTTGTCACCCGCCGCGGTCAGGATGACGGTGAACTCAGTCTGCTCCTCGACCGGCGCGGCGGCGGCGGCGGCAACCGGGGCGGCGGCGGCGGAGGCCGGCGCGGCGGCCGAAACACCCCACTTCTCCTCGAGCAGCTTCGATAGCTCGGCGGCTTCCAGCACGGTCAGGCCGGACAGTTCCTCGGCCAGTTTCTGTAGATCAGCCATTTTCGTTCGTCCTCATACGATCATATAGAGTTATGGTTGGTTCCTCGCAAGCCGGTGCAACCCAGGAGTGCATCCGGCCCGCGTTCCCCCGGACAAGCCGGGGGACGACGTCAGGCGGCGAGTGCCTCATCCTTTCTGGCGAAGGCCCCAAAGACCCGGGCGAGTTGTCCCCCTGGCGCCTGGAGGATCGCCGCGATCCGTGTCGCCGGGGTGGCAATCATCCCCAGCAATCCGGCCCGCAGCGTTTCCAGACTCGGTAGTTCGGCCAGCGCCTTGATCCCGTCCGCGGTCAGCGCCCGGGTTCCCAAGGAACCACCCATCACCTGGAACTTCTCGTTGGTCTTGGCGAACTCGACGGCCGTCTTCGCCACCGACACCGGATCGGTCGACCACGCGAGCGCGGTCGGGCCTTTCAGGAGTGGCATGAGGCCGCCGAATTGGGTCCCCTCCAGAGCGAGATGGGCCAGCCGGTTTTTCGCGACCTTGTACGTCGATCCTGATGCCCGCATCTTGCGCCGCAAATCCGAGGCCTCGGCGACCGTCAGTCCCCCATTCCGGGCGACCACGACCATCGTGGTGGCTTGCAACGCCTGATTGAGCTCAGCGACGAATTCGCGTTTTTCCGTACGGTCCACGCATCGTCTCCGTTCTGGTGCCTCCGGGGTCGCCCCCATCGGCACCTGGTTGCCCATGGACCAGAGCGGTGTGACCCACCCCGGCCCGGTTCGCCTGTCCCGCACCGCCCCGAAGAACGACACGTCAAGCCGGAACCACCAAACTCACGCCCTCGCCCCCAGGAAACCCATGGGCCGAGGTAGATCCTTTGGCACCCCGTCTCCCACCCGCGGACCCGGAGGTCCATTAAAGCGAACTGCGTGTGGTCTCGGACAGGTTCGGACGCCCGAAAGCGCCCTGCCCACCGCCTTGCGGCGGCGTATCTCGTTAAACCCCGAGCGAGCTGACCTCGACCCGGATGCCGGGTCCCATCGTGCTGCTCACCGCGGCGGCCTTCATATAGGTACCCTTCGCCCCGGTCGGACGCGCCTTCTGCACCGCATCCGCCAACGCGCGGGCGTTTTCCAGCAGCTTGTCCTCGTCGAAGCTGACCTTGCCGATGCCGGCATGGATGATCCCGGCCTTCTCGGCGCGGAACTCGACCTGGCCGCCTTTCGCCGCGGTGACCGCGCCCTTCACGTCCATGGTCACGGTGCCCAAACGCGGGTTCGGCATCAGCCCGCGCGGGCCAAGGATTTTGCCGAGCCGGCCGACGATGCCCATCATGTCCGGCGTGGCGACGCAGCGGTCGAACTCGATCGTGCCGGCCTGGATCTTCTCGGCCAGGTCCTCGGCGCCGACGACATCGGCCCCGGCGGCGGTCGCCTCATCGGCCTTCGGGCCACGCGCGAAGACGCCGACGCGCACATTCTTGCCGGTGCCATTGGGCAGGTTGGTCAGCCCGCGCACCATCTGGTCGGCGTGCCGCGGATCGATGCCCAGGTTGAGGGACAACTCCACCGTTTCGTCGAATTTGGCCTTGGAATTGGCCTTGATCAGGCGGATCGCCGCGTCCAGCGGGTAGGATTTGGTCGTATCGACCGCCGCGTAGGCGGCTTTCAGCCGTTTGCCCTGTTTCATCGCTCAGCCCTCCACCACGGTCAGGCCCATCGACTTGGCGGAGCCAGCCAGCATGCGCACGGCGGCCTCGACGTCGTTGGCGTTCATGTCCTTCATCTTCTGCTCGGCGATCTCGCGCAGCTGGGTCGTGGTGACCCGCCCCACCGCGGCGCCCTTGCCCACGGTCGGGCTGCCCTTATCGATCTTCGCCGCCTTCTTGAGGAAATAGGTGTTCGGCGGCGTCTTGGTGATGAAGGTGAAGCTGCGGTCGGCATAGGCGGTGATCACCACCGGCACCGGCATCCCGGGCTCCATATTCTGAGTGAGCGCGTTGAATTCCTTGACGAAATTCATGATGTTCAGGCCACGCTGGCCGAGCGCCGGCCCCACGGGCGGGGACGGATTCGCCTTGCCGGCGGGTATCTGCAGCTTGATGTAGCCGACGATTTTCTTCGCCATGATCCGTAGGTCCTGTTTCCAGTTCGAACCCAGGGACCGCGGTACGAACGACGACAAGCCGTCATTAATCGACGGCTTGCTGTCTCCCGCGTTCCGAGTGAGGGGGCGTATGTAGCGATGCGCCCCGCGTCTGTCCAGGGGCAATTTTGTCCAAACCCCAGACGCCGGTCTCAGCTGGGTTCCACCTCGAGGACGGGCACCCCCCGAGCGGTCGCCAGCACGGCCCCAGGGTCGGAACCTGGGTCCGTGAACCTCGCGTCGTCCCCGCGCGTCATCACGATCAGCCGTTCCTTGGTTTCGCCCAAAGCGGCGACCACGTCCTGAGCCGAATTCCCGGCGAGGAAGCGAATGGTGGCCTCACCGCCAACCTCGCTCCCCGTCGGCGCCAGCACCATCAACCCCTCCCGTTGCTGGGTGGCGATCCGTCGCGCCACCTCCAGGCTGGGATCGCCCGCCCCGGCCACCACCGCGACGACCGGGCCATGCCGCCTTCCGGCACCGGGCGGCAGGAACAGCACGGAGGCCGCCGAACGTCGCGCCGTCTCCCGCAATCGCCGGAACCCGAGCGCGGTCCCGTTCCCTGGGCTGCGCGGCGGCGAAACCACGACGATGTCGCCCGCCACACAGGTCTCCGTGACGTGCAGCGCGAGATCACCGCGGCGGACCTCAAAATTCTGCCGCACCCCGGTCGCCCGGGCTACCTCCACGAGGTGCCGGCGGGCCCGATCCGCCGCCGCCCGCAGCTCGGCCTCCAGCTGGTCCGGCTCCAGCGGCCGCCATCGATACGACACCGGACTGATTTCCCGGGTGAACGGCAGCGCGCTCGCGTGCAGCAGGGTTTCGTCCTCGATGAACAAAGCGTGCAGTTCGGCGTCCAACAGGCGGGCGAAGGCCGCGGCCTCCCGCATCGTCTGCGGGTCGGCCGCGCCATGCCCAAGCTCCAGCACCAGGCGGCGGAAGCGATTGGTCGCGCTCATCGCTTCTTGCCCTTCTCGTCCTTCTCGCCCTCGTCGTCGCCCGCGGCCTCCTTGCGGGCCTTGGCGAACAGCGCCAGCCGGTCGGCCACCGCGCGGTTCACCGTACCCTCGGGATACAAGCCGTCGGCGCCGCGTTCGCCCACCGGATGCCCGGTCAGCAAGGCGATCCCCTGGTCGATCGTCTCGATCGGCCAGATCGAGAATTTCCCGGCGGCGCACGCCTCGATCACGTCGGCGCGCAACATCAGATGCTGCACGTTGCTGGCCGGGATCATCACCCCCTGCGTGCCGGTCAGGCCGCGCGCGGCGCAGATGTCGAAGTAGCCCTCGATCTTGTCGTTCGCGCCGCCGATCGCCTGCACGACGCCCAGTTGATTGACCGAGCCGGTGACCGCGACCTCCTGGCGCAACGGCAACCCGGACAACGCCGACAGCAGCGCGTACAGCTCAGTCGAGGACGCGCTGTCACCGTCGACGCCGCCATAGGATTGCTCGAACACCAGGCTGGCGTTCAGCGACACCGGCTTGTCCTGACCGTACCGGCTGGTCAGGTAGCCGGACAGGATCAGCACGCCCTTGGAATGCAGCGGACCGCCGAGTTCGACCTCGCGCTCGATGTCGATGATACGGCCGGCGCCTGGGCGGACGCTGCAGGTGATGCGGGTGGGTTTGCCGAACATATAACCGCCCAGAGCCATCACGCTCAGCCCGTTGACCTGACCAACCTGCGCGCCCTGGGTGTCGATCAGCGCGATGTCCCGCAAAATCATCGATTTGCCGAGGTCGCGAATGCGCGAGACGCGGACGATCTGTTGGCTGATCGCGTGCTCGACATCGGCCCTGGTCGCGACCTTGCGCCCGGCGACGCCAGCCCAGTGACTGACCTCGGTCAGCAGGTCGCGGATCAGTTCGACGCGCAGGGTCAGCCGCTGCTGGTCGTCGGCGATGCGGGCGGCGTGTTCGATCACCCGCGCCACGGCGTCACGGTCGAGCGGCTGCAGGCCTTCCTGCTTCGCCATGCCGCCGATCATGCGGCCGAGCATCATTTCGTTGCCGGCGGTGCGTTCCAGCTCATCGTCGAAATCGGCCAGGACCTTGAAATGCCGGGACAGATCCGGATCGACGGCGCTCAGCATGTAGTACAGCATCCGATCGCCGAACAGAACGATCTTCACGTCGAGCGGGATCGGATCGGGTTCCAGCGACACGGTCGTGGTGAGGCCGATGAAACGCGTCACGTCCTCGATGACGATTTCCCGGCGCGTCAGGGCGCGTTTCAGCGCGGCCCAGGAAAACGGCTCCGTCAGCAGGGCGCGGACGTCGAGCAACAGGGTGCCGCCATTGGCCCGATGCAAGGCACCCGCCTTGATCAGCCGGAAATTGGTGACCAGCGCGCCCTGCATCTGCAAATACTCGATGCGGCCGACCAGGTTGGCGAGGGTCGGGTTCAGTTCCTCGATCACCGGCGCGTTCGAGCCATGGTCGGATTGGGTGACCATGACGTTGACCTCGAACCGTTCCAGCGCACCACCGAGGCGCATGAGCACCATCGGGTCGGCCGCCGCTTCCCGCGGCTCGGCGAACAGATGCACGTTCTCCAGGAGGTCTTTGGTGATCTCGTCGATATGCGCCAACACGCCGGGCAGGTCGGCGAAGGCGGCCTTCACCGCCGCGACCAGGTGTTCCATCGCGAAACGCGCGGTCTCCCGTTCCAGCGCGAGGACGGCGTCGCGCTGCTCCTTCTCCAGCCGCGGCATGCCGCGCAAGGTGTCTTCCAGGTCCTTTTCCAGCGATTCGATCGCCTGTTGCACGGCGATTTGCTGTTCCCGCGGCCAGGCGTTGAACACGTCAGGCGGAACGATCTTACCATCGCGGACCGGCGCCATGGTGAACCCGGCGGGGGTGCGCAAAATGACGATGTTCTTCGCCTGCGCCTTTTCATTGAGCGCGGCGAAGGCGGTCTGGCCCTTGGCCTGGATCGCTTGCTCCACCGCGCCGCGCTGTTTCTGATAGTCTTCACTTTCGAACACGGCGGGGAGCGCGACTTTCAACTCCTCGATCAGGTCGTGCACCGCCTTCTGAAACGCCGGCGCGCGGCCGGCGGGCAACGACAGCGCTTTCGGCCGCTGCGGATCGGCGAAGTTGTAGACATAGACCCAGTCGGGCGGCGCCGGTTGGCTGAGCGCCGCCTCGTCCAGCATCAAACGGACGGAATCGCGCACCCGGCCGGCGGTGTCGCCCACGGCGAAGATGTTGAAGCCGGGCTGGCTGATGCAGGTGCCGAAGCCGATCGCCTCGCGCGCCCGCGACTGATGGATCAGCCCAGGGAGTTGGGCCATCTCGTCGGTGGTGGCGAAATCGAGCGCGCCGGGATCGGTGGTGCGATACAGACGATCAGGCGACAGAGGCGTGGGGGCCGCTGGCATGGATGGCGTTTCCTCATGGTCGTTGGCCGGTGGTCCGTGCCGGGCTGCCAGCATGGCATATCAGGCCGCGGCC
>Ga0181536_10001978_pt1 | contig 23726 bp, 19 predicted proteins | sample PEATcosm2014_Bin_41_FD_121105 | JGI IMG/M metagenome (GOLD analysis project Ga0181536, IMG submission 121105) | Peatland microbial communities from MTU Mesocosm Facility, Houghton, MI, USA - PEATcosm2014_Bin17_60_metaG | ecosystem: Environmental > Terrestrial > Soil > Wetlands > Peat | place...
GCACAAAGATATATCGACGAATTTGATAGCCTCTTGTGAATCACGTCGAAGATTATCCGCCATGAAATTCGGAAATGAATGCCATCCTGTTTGCGTGCGGCGTGGCATATGACAGATCTCTTGGAGTAGGTTCTTTGTATGACCAGAATAGGGCTCATCTGTTTTGTTGGAATCGACGGATCGGGAAAAACCACAATTGCAAAATCGGTGGTTAATGACATGGAACGACTCGGCATTCGTTGCCGTTACGTTTGGTCTAGAGGCACCCCGAAGGTCTTCATGCCTCTGATCATCTTTGCAAAGAGGTTTATTCTGAGAACTTCCGACCGCGTGCTCTCGACCGATGAGGGAAATCCCTTCAACCGATCTCTCGCCTCTAACACACTCCTCTCACGGCTTTGGCGAACAATGCTGATTATTGATTCGCTCTTGCAAGTGACTTTCAGTGTCCGCATTCCGATGAAAATGGGCACAGTCGTGGTGTGTGATAGGTACATTTTTGATCAGATGGTGGACATTGCGGTTGATCTGCGTTTGTCTCCGATACAGCTTGAAATATGGGCAAACAATTCAGTTTACAGCCTGTTTCCGCGACCGGATTTGACTTTCCTGATGGATGCTGACGAAGTCAAGGCCTTTGCACGGAAAACCGACGTTCGCTCTGTAAATGAACTCAGACTGCGGAGGGCGTCCTATCTGTTGCTCTCAAGAATCAATCGTATGATAGTAATCGATGCATCTGAGGAGTACGCCACTGTTAGTCGTACGATTAGGCAATATGTTGTTAACGCGATGCAGTCGTGATTCTAGGCGCTTTTGGTGATTGAGATATGATCCGGCTTCCTAAGAAGCTAGTACTTATCGGAATCGACGGTCTCGATCCCCACCTGCTATCGCAATTGCATGACGTCCTTCCCAACTTCACTGCGCTGGAGGCTAACGGCCTGAGCCTGCCTCTTCGCTCAGTTTTCCCTCCCGATGTAAGTACAAAGATCGAACCAGAACTTAACACATTGCACGTAGTGAGTTGTATGGAATCGAGCGCTTTGCGTTGCCTGCCGGATTACGCTTCACATTAGTTCTGCTAGTCGGGGCTTCTCAAATACGCCAGGGAGATCGGTCTCACACCGGTTATGATCTTCCTCACATTACTCGCTGTTGGGCTCTCGTTTGTGGCGCTAGGAGACAAGTTCAGTATACAGCGTGCCCCGTAGGCATGTGATACTCGCCTGGTGAGTGTGTTGAGGCTTATGCGTTTTCAGACATATCTTGGAAAATTACCGGAATATGCTTTGTTCGGTGGAACGCTTTGAGAATCTGTTTCGTAGGCGAGTACAGTGGTCCTTTGGATGAGGGTATGAAGAACGTAATGTATCATCTCACGCGTGAAGTCTCACACCATCATGAAACGATTCGATTGTCGCAGACTGACGCAGAATTTCCTTTCTCGAGAGATCGGAGGATTACTTTCCTCTCGTTCAGATTATCAGAGCAAGCCAAAAGATTTCGACCTGACATTGTACATTATTTCCCGTGGTCGGGTCTAACCGATTGGTCTCTAGTGAGAGCTAAAACCATAGCCGCTCGCGCAGGCAACGCAAAATTAATAGTCTCATGCCTCCAGCGGCCACAACTGGGTTTTTTCGCTAAAAGCATGCTCTCAGCTTTGAGACCAAACATCATACTGGTCCAATCGCAGAAAACTGCTTTGATATTGAATCGTCTTGGAATAAGAACAACGTTTTTGCCAAACGGCGTCGACACAGGTAGATTTTCTCCAGTGTCGAAACTCACAAAACAAAGACTTAGGAAATTATACGGCGTCGACGACAGGTTCGTCTTTTTGCATGTGGGGCACATCATGGAGAGGCGAGGCATTAGGAGTCTAGCGAATGCGGTAGGTCCAAACACGGCAGTAATCTTGGTCGCTAGTACGTCCACAAGGCCAGACCAGCGTCTGATGGCTTATCTTGTGAAGAGGGGCGTTCAAGTTTGGAGGAGATATTTCGAAAACCCGCAAGACCTCTACAACATGGTCGATTGCTACCTCTTTCCGGTGAGAAACGACATAGCGAGCATTGACCTACCCCTTTCCGTTCTAGAAGCGATGTCATGCAATTTGCCTGTCATTACCACGAGATTCGGTGGCCTTGATGAGGTTTTTGACGAAGGTGAGGGCTTGTTTTTCCTTGACGATGATACCTGCTTGAAAGAGAACCTGAGAATCATACGAGATGGCCTAGTACACATTGAAACCCGAAAGAAAGTCATGTCGCTATCATGGGAGAAAATTGGCCATGCCTTGGATAGGATATATGATCAGATCGCACTTGAGGACTCGTCTACCGCGTAGACGGATTCCTAACGAACTTGTTTCTGAAGCCAAACTTGCAAGGGATAACGAACTCTTGTATCACCTCGTAAGAAGTGCTTTCTACATTTATGAGAACGCCCAAAGAGCTTTGACAAAACTTCTAGAGAATGAGCGCTTATGAAGAGAGATGGCCAAAAAGCAAGACTTTGGCAGATGCTAAATATGACTGAAAGAAGGTTGCCGATAGATACATTGCGGAATTCGAGAGTCTAACATAACCAACATGAAAAGTGGCACGAATGATGAGCGTAACTGAATCGATAAGATCACCATCGCGATGCGATTCCAACGCGTCATTTGTCAGAGAAGAAGCCTTTCTTGCATCGGTTTTGCCGCGCAAGACTAGTGGTTATGTGTCCGGCTTTTTGTCGGTGGATCCAAGCCATGACCATTGATACCGCTAAACCATTACTTGTCATTGGAATCGATGGTTTCGATCCTCATTTGCTTCATACATGGTCAGACGATCTTCCGAATCTTTCCGAGCTAGCAGAACAAGGCATTAGCCTTTCGTCTAGATCGACGGTCCCTCCAGACTCTATCCCGGCTTGGGCAACCATTTGCACCGGATTGGATCCAAGTCAACATGGCTTGCTTGGTTCTCTTGATTACTGGCGCGGCGGAGTTGACGGCCAAGTCAAGGAGTTGGTGCCAAATGTCTTGCAAGGTAAAACGTTCTGGGACTGGGCTTCAAAGGCCGGCAAGAAAGTTTGCATATTGAACCCCTTCTTGGCCTATCCCGCGTGGCCTGTGAATGGCGCAATGATTTCTGGTCCCTCACTAACGAGAGGAGAGACCTCATGCTTTCCGAGATCTCTGACTGAAGATTACGATGTGCCGCGCTTGGGAGGATTCGAAGATTATCCAACACGAGTGGAGCTGGACGTAATCCTCGATCATTGTCTGCAGGAAACAAAGAGCTTGATCCGCCTCACCTGTCAGCTTCTTAGAGATCTTCAGTGGGATTTGTTCTACACATTTTTCGTAACTGTGGATCGCATCGAACACTTCTTTTGGAGATTCGGTGATCCTGAAGATCCATTGTTTCCTGGACCTAATCGCTTTCAGAATGTGATAAAGGAGTTTTACGTGTTAATGGACAGGGCAGTCGGAGACTTCCGCAGCAATATTGACTCTGACGTTGCGATCATGGTCATCAGTGACCATGGGCATAGGTTGCGATCGACCAAACTGGTGAATTTCAATGAGTTCTTGCGACAGAAGGGGATGCTAGTTCCTAGAGGTAAGTTGAGGTCACAGTCTCTGGAGAGGATGAGGTCCTTTGCTGTCACCACTGCTCAGAAGCTGAAGGCAGAACGGTTTCTGTATAGGTTTGGGAAGTTCTTCCCTAAAGCTAAAGAGATTAGGAAGTCAGGGTTGTCAATCGACTTCGAGCACAGCATGGCGACACTCTCCGATTTCGCTGGCTCGACAAGTTTCGGTGGCATATGCCTCAATCAGACGGCAATCCGTAGAGCAGGACAAGATACTCAAGTCATCAAACAAACGGTAATGGATCTCTTAGATTCTCTGACTGACCCTGTGAACAACGTCAAAATCGTAAAAGAGATCTATCCCAGGGAGAACGTGTACCATGGCATGTTCGCGGATAAATTCCCCGACATCCTTTTCGTTCTACGCGATGAATATGGCGTTCACTGGTCAATCTACGACAAGCCGATTGTTCCCGACTACGCGCATCGAATGGTTTCAGGAGGGCATAGGCGAGAAGGCGTCTTCATTTTATTCGGGCATGGTAGATCGCCCTCCAAACAGACTGCGGATTTGGTGGACATCACACCTACGATTCTTGACGCCCTGGGTGTCAGAGTTGAGTTGGCAACTTCGGGCCAGAGTCTGCTTCCTAAGTAATCGCTCCATAGTAATCGAGTGGACCAGCAACTTGAAACTCATTGCAAAACGTCTGATGACAGTCTTCGTGCTAATTTGTGGAATAGAAAGGTCGAGTAGGATCGAATAGGAATGTTGGGGTCTGTTCTTGTAGATGACTTCCACGAGAAACTGGCAATTGCGCACGTTCGGGTTATTCTTAGCAATCATCGAACTGTACACATTGACCACGATACCCAGGCTCTCAACGACGAAACCCTCGCTACGAATCGATGAATGAATCTTTGCTTTACTCCTTTGCACCTTCTTCACATAGGAGAAACTGAGTTATGCCAACCAAACCGGGGCGCGCGACCGAGGATTCCACATGACACGTAGTGATTTCCCCAGAATCTCTGTGATAATTCCCACAAGAGATCGACCCTATGACTTGACCGACTTAATGAAGACAATCTTCGGCCAAACAAGAATGCCGTTTCAAATAATAATCGTAGATGGATCACAAAACAGATCTGCCCGGCAAGTAGCATTATCTTTTCACGCCAAGTTCGAACCGCGTGGTTGTCAGCTAATATACGTGCAAGGAGGATCAAATGGGCTTCCTGCAGCGAGAAACTTGGGAGTGGAATTCGCCAAAGGAGACGCGATCTTCTTTCTTGATGACGACACCTTGGTAGATCGTGATGTTATTCATGAGCTATCTAACTTCCTAAGAAGCAACGAGACAGCGTTGGGAGTTGAACCTTTGATGATTATTAGCGGGAAATTGCTTTCTGACAAATTGGACAACGGAAATGCCTGGAAGATTCTAGCCAAGATTCTGATGTTGGGATACAGAGAGAAGAATCGATTAGGCGTGCGCAGGTCCGGGGAAACCATTTTGCCAAGCAGTCTTACAAGGCCGATAATCGCACAAAGGCTTCTCGGGTTCGCAATGTGCTACCGGGTCTCAGTCTTTAAGAAACATAGTTTTGATACTAATTTGAAGCGTTGGGGGTACCTTGAAGATCTTGATTTCTCGTATAGAGTCCAGAGGAGCAACCCCAATTCTCTCTACGCCATTCCCCAAGCGAAAGTACTGCATAAAATTACCCCTGCATCTAGGATTGACGCAGACTTGCGGGCTCAAATGATGGCGGTATATCGTTTCTACATTTTCTTCAAGAACCAATCTCATGAGTCAATATTGAATATACCAGCGTTTCTGTTGGCTCAGTTCGGACGACTTATAGAGGCTATCATAAGATTGGCAATGACCAGATCACATCAAGATTCGTGGCAACTGATTTATTTTCTTCGATCATATGTCTTAGCTTTCAGGAATCTACGTGACATTTTGAAAGCAGATCTCGAATTCTTCAATAACAAAGTGAATGCAGCGTGATGGAATTTGTATCAAATAAGTAAGAAGAGTGATGATCCGCAGAAATCAATCATTCAAGAAACCCATGTTTCAACCAAACTGTGCCGGAGAGTTTGAAAAGATGAAGGCGACCAGACCCTTCGCCCTGACCATCGGAAACAAACGATCGCACAACGTGGTAGAGTCATTCATGATAGGTCAAGGATATGGAACGACCCTTCGTATGGAAGAAATCGATTCGACGGTTGGAAACTGAGGAGGTCGTACAGATCATTCCGCGATATGCATATGTGAAACACGAGCGGCTGAAACTGAATTTGAAGCACACGACACGTGGGACGGGGCGTCAAGAGAGTCTTACGCACGCTCGAGGAAGGTATATGATCAAAATCGATTGGAAGACGCTATCATGAGAATTATCATGATTTCCGGACTTGATGCTAACCATTTCTATGGGTCATCAACAAGACCCTACTACCTTAACAGAAGCCTGTCAGCGTCGGGAGCAAAAGTGCTTCACATATGTCCTGAACCTCCTAGGGAAGGGATTGCAAACACCTCTTTCGTTCGAGTAGGAACGAGATCCAAATTGAAGGTTGTAATTGTTTGCAACATCTTGGCTCGTTCGTGTCTCTTTCACGCAGATGTTCTGTACGTTCACCAGTCTGGGTGGATGAAAGCCCTTGGAATTCGCCTTTCACATCTCCTCAGCAAGCCAGTGGTTCTCGACATGCATGGCTCAGTAACGCAGGAGTTGGAAGAAAGTGGACTGTCTGAACCTTCTAGGATAAAGAACGCTGAAGAGATGGACAAGAGGGCGCTGGCTGCAGCAGACAAAATCATCGTCGTGTCGTTGGAGCTCAAACAATTCCTGCAAACTAGGTTTGCGGTTCCTGCAGAAAGGTTAGTGTTGGTGCCAAACGGAGTTGATCTAAGCAGCTATGGGTCCAGCATAGCAGAGCAGGAAATAGACAGTATGAGGGCCCTGTTGGGCATACAGCGGGGCAACAGGATAGTGACTTTCACGTGTCCGCGCATTGAGAGGTTCATGAGTAACGAAATAGCTCTCAAATGGTTCTTTGAAGCTGTGAAGATACTGGATTCGAGAAGAAACGATCTGACGGTCCTGATATTGGGAGGTGGCAAGATTATCACGCCACCCTCAAGTTCTGTACTCTATTCGGGTTTTGTGGAGAATTTGCCCTGTGCGCTTGCATTGTCTGATGTGTGCGTTCTTCCGTATCCGCCGAATGCTGTCTGCGGAGGGGTAAGAAACAAAGCGTTGGAATATTTCGCTGCAGGAAAACCAGTAGTATCCACCACTGAGGGGATAAGAGGGATACAAGAAGCCGCAGCAGGACGCGACTATCTGCTAGCAGACAACTCCGAAGACTTTGCGCAGAGAATCGTTGATGCAATCTCAGATGAAACATTGGCTCTCAAGATTGGCTCTAACGGTTTGGCGCTAGCGAAACACTATGAATGGGCTGTCTTGGGACAAAAGGTATACGATACGCTCCTACTGGCAACTCGGAAGTAGCCTAAAGATTCCAGCTCGATCTCTAATTGGGTTGACAATTGGCTAAAGCCGCGCCTCGACAAATACAAAGCACCCGACAATATAGTGTTCCTGGGAAAGGAAGCGTGAGGATTGGTAGTTCAGACCGGGCCGCTTAGGGAGGTCACTCCACTGGTCTCTTCGGCTTTAGGGCTGCAATAGTGCTATATTCCCGGACGGAAAGTTTCGGAGAAAGCAACGTACATGACTGTCTACTAAACCTACTAGGTTCTAGGCTCAGTTGGTCCAAAGCATGAAAAACGTCAATCCCATCGAAGGGAAAGAAATCCTTGTTACAGGTGGGCTTGGGTTCATCGGAAGCAATTTGTCGATAAAACTTCTGCAAATGGGAGCACGTGTCACGATCATTGACTCAATGCTCCGCGGCTCAGGAGCAAACATGGCAAATGTTGCCCCGAATGCGAGAAGATTCTCGATAAGAAATCGAGACGTAAGAAATCGCAGCGCGTGTGAGATAGTCGGTGGGGGACAGATTGTTTTTCACCTCGCGGCGCAGACCAACCGATTGCGTGCCCTGAAAGATCCCAAGATGGATGCTGAAATCAACTATGTCGGTACGGTTAACGTTCTTGAGTCATGTCGGAAGAACGAGTCATTTGAAAGGTTGGTTTTCACAAGTTCTAGGGCAGTTGTAGGTGATCCCTCGAAACTTCCCGTAGACGAGACTTACACGCCGAGGCCGAAAGACGTTTACGCCGTCAACAAACTCGCGGCCGAGCGCGCATGCCTTCTCTACAGGGATCTATACGGTATGCCAGTAGTGATCTTGCGTCCGAGCAACGTCTACGGTCCGCGCGGTCAGATACGCTATTCGGAATATGGTTTCATCAATCTGTTTGTCGGAAACGTCTTAATGGGCAAACCAATTCAGGTGTTCGGTAGCGGAGAGCACACCCGAGACCCCATTTTCGTTGATGATCTGGTAGATGCTCTTATCCGTCTCTCAGTTGGGAAGGGAGTCGAGGGCGAGACGTTCTTTGCTGGCTCAGGGGAGGAAGTCAGTATTTTGCAGATTGCGAGACTTGTCCAAAAGGTCTGTGGCAGAGGAAGAATAGAGTTTGTTAGGTTTCCGGAACCTCTAGCGCGTGGTGAGATACGAAGATTCAGAGTCGACTACGGAAAGCTGGCGAAATGCGTCCGCTGGCATCCGAGAGTCAGACTCTCGGATGGTATAAGAAAGACTGCTTCGTACTATGCGCGAAGACTTAGGCAATATGCTTGAAAGTTGTTAGATGGGTGACTGAGTTTGCTTAGGCAAAACTACTAAGTGGGCATAGGTTTGACCGATGTGCTGTTCAGTGTAATAATCACGAATTGGAATGGCAAAGAATTCCTCGGGCGTTGTATCGATTCAGTAATCTCGCAAAGTATTCCCAGAATGCATTACGAAGTGATAGTGGTGGATAATGCTTCGAGCGATGGTTCCGCGGAGTTCGTGAAAGAGCACTATCCAGACGTGATTCTGATCGAGAACTCGACAAACCGCGGGCCTGCGGGAGGCTACAATGACGGTTTCAATGTTGGACGAGGAAGGTACTTCGCGTTCCTCAACAACGACGCCCTTGCCGATTACAACTGGCTTGAATCCATGAAGGGCGAGTTTGAGAATCACCCAAATACAGGCATCATATCCTCAAAGGTTTTCCTCTGGAACAGAGAAAACGCTGCCTTTGAAGAATCAAACGCACTCGATGTAACCTGGCCGAAGCTGAACACGTGGAGTGGTTTCGGGCTTCACTTAAGGGACGAGCGACCCAGGCACAAGGTAGACTATGCGTCAGCCGCCGCGATGGCAGTGCGCAAGAGCATTTACAGTAGAATAGGAGGGTTTGATGAAACTTATTTCGGGTACTACGACGAGACAGACCTGTGCGCGAGGACGATCCGGGCTGGCTTCGATATAATGTACGTTCCAACAGCAAAGGTATGGCATCGCCTGTCAGCTTCGTTCAAGCGCGCCCCGGGCTTCCGTGACCGCATATTGGTAAGGAACCGGATCCGGTTCGTCCTCAAAAATTTTGACGCGAATTACCTCATTTCATTCATGATTCTGTATGTCCTGGAGATAGCTGCGAAGGTATCCCTGTTGGCACCATGGGATTTATTCGTTTTCTTGAAGAAGCTTTCAAAAAATGATGCGAGTGCACCATCCTCCGGAATTGAGTTTTATTGGACCCCGCAGGTTAGGAACATGCCCTATGCCGTATGGTGGAACCTTTCAAACCTCGGCGAGACGCTCGCAAGAAGAAAACAAGATAACAGGCGAGCTGGAAGCGGACGATATAACGAGAACCTTCCGTTAAGAAATGTTAGAGTCAGACGATTTCTGATGGGCAAACTGCTGGCGAAGCTAGGGCTTCACCCCATCGATACAAAATGAATTACGGAATCCCACTCGAGGCTCCCATAACCGAGGATATGATTCTACACCATTGAGAGCTTGAGAGAGAGAACTCACTATGCAGTTGAGAGACTCGACGCCGGATAACCGATGGGAAGCACCCGATCGATGTTACAGCACATTGTACGCTAAACTTGACTGGCTCAACCGACTCTCCGAGACAAGTGAAGATTCGAGGGCAAAGAACATAAGAGCTTGGCATGGCTGGTTCTACGAATGGTCAAGCGTAAGACCCTTGATGCCGTGATAGAACTGCGATTGCGCGAGCAATTATCCTCGAGGCGTTCTCCTTTAAGAAAGAATCAAACTAGGCCGCAATAGAGCATTAGGCGCGGAAATAGGATCCGAAGAGGCAAAAGGATTCGTTCTGTGTATTACGCAGTATATAGAAGCAAATATCACTACCCCGTTTTTCCAATCCTTTCAAAACCATGCGTTCTATGGCCTACAACAGTGAATAACCTGTGTCGGTGGTTCTCTTTTTTTGTGTGTGGCGTTGGACTTGAGTCTTTTCAAAGCCTAGCACGGCAAGAAATCTCTGAATAATGCTTGGTGTCAATTGCCACCAAGTCTCTTTGGGCTCGCAGGTTTTGAAGTCAGGCAGAAATCCCATGCAGGTTTTTCCCAGGTTCCAAGGTCTTAGCGGGAACCTTAGACTCCGGTAGAAACCTCGGAGACTTAGACTTCGGTAGGCTTCGGTTACAATGACTGTCTCTCTGGTAAGCCGTAGAGCGTTTTGCAGGGCGAGAAACGGGTCGCGCAGGTGCAGCAGGACGCTACCGAATACTGAGATGTCCACCGTTCCTATTTCGGGGGGAATTTGGTAAACAGACCCATACACCATCTTGACACTTGATCTGAACGCTTTGTGCGCCAACCAGAAACCGTTGTTGAGTCTCCCTATTTTTTCTCGTTGATCCAACAGGAATCGCTCATAGTCATATCGCTGATAAGGCACGATATCCCATGATTCGTCTTTGGAAAGATCGAATCCGACGACTTCCGCTCCTTGCTGTTCCATGTAGAAGCAAAGAAAGCCGCTGGCCGTTCCAACATCCAGTACTCGCTTGCCTTTGAAATCGACGCCACCTAGGTAATCGCGCACGCCTCCTCGAAGGTCCCAGTCACCTTTCACGTGCCCATATTCCGGGATATCCATATCATGATAGAAGTAGCAGTCGTTGAGGTCACTGACTAGCCTCGGCGTAGCGAAAATACCTTCAGTCGGCATAGAAATCAGTACCTCGGGGCTGTCAATATCTGCTTTTCTGTCGGACGCGAGGGCGCTGTCAAAAGTGCTCTGGCCGACCTGCCCTACGTCATCACGCAGCGTCGGTTTGTGCAAAGATTTGTAAGGAAGGTTTCTGATATGCATCTCCTTATGCGAGCTTTCATTTATCCTTCTCCTCTACCAAGGTCTATCCGCGTCGGTGTCGGACTTAAGACTGATTGGTCGTTGTGGCTCCACGATTGAACCTGAAGTATTTCTCCTTCCCCATAGTCGCTGCCTCGGCAGCAGTGATCAGGTTCTATCCGCTTCTGGCGTATGCGACATTCCAAGGCGGATGGATTATGCAATACGTCTTTGGGGTGGACTATATAATGCAAAGCGGACATCTGATTGGTTTCTCTGCTAATCCTCATCTTCCGTATTCATCACCAATAATCTATTCAGCATCGAACCCGAGCGGATTCCTTCTTCATGCGATTCTTCTGACCGTGATGGGCATACAAGCAAGCGAACCAATGGGGCTTTTCTTCAAATATGTGCCTTGGCAGGGAGCTGTAGCGATTCCGCTCGTCACACTGGCGATCGCCCGTCGATTGGCGCGGAAGGCCAAGGTACGGTTGCCTTTCTACCAGCAGATTCTGATATTCGCACTAGGTGCTTTTCTGGCGCCTGGTATACTGTTCGAAAGTCAATCTGGGGTCACTATTTCAACATATGGGGTTTTTTGGTTTCTGTTCTTGGCATACCTGATGATATGCGATACTCGTTGGTCCTATACGGTAGCTACTTTAGTCGTACCAATCGCCGTGTCGTATCAGCACAGCTTTTTGTTAGTTTATGCTACCACGACTATCTCAATAGGACTCATCATAATGCTTTACGATCGTACTGGTTTCAAAGTTAGGTTTGCACGTCTTGCGGTGTTAGTGGGGGTTATCGCGCTCGCATATCTCGTCCTGTATGACCAGGCCGACTTCACGGCCTATGTTCCGAGTATAGAGAATGGCTTGTCCTCTTTTATCGGAACCGGACACCTAGCAAGTAACGTCGTTTACAATCCCGAGTTCGTATTTTATTATCCACGTCTGCCTGTTAGAGTTTTGAATGATACTTTATCCTTAATCATCGTCGCAGTCCCAACTGTGTTTCTTGTGAGTAATATAGCAAAGGCCGTAAGGGGAAGGAGACTAGGTTGGAACGATCTCTTCCTTTCTTGCACTCTGTTGGGACTGGGTGTCTTTGGAATCGGTTTGTACCTCGAAGGCGGGTGGATTTTTGTGTTCGCAAGGGTCGTATCGGAATGGTTGCCGACGACTAATTCTATGCTGATTTCGCGCAAGTTAACTGTGAAGAAATCAAGATTACTGCCTCTGGTTCTAGTTATAATAATCTCATTATCAGTGACATCCTACCTGGGCCAGGGGCCTCTTTTCAACTCAGAGTTCAGGGTCAGCCAGACAGAGTGGCAGGCGGGGACTTGGCTGTCAGGTCACTCCGCAGCGGACATGCCCATCTTCACGGATTTTAGATTAGCAGGAATAGTCGTCCAGGCTGGGCACTTTAACGTGATGGGCATCATTGAAAATTCTCAATACTTCAATCGAACCGACCAAGTGTTCCGTTCGAAAAACGGAACTGTCGGTCTGAGTACTGCTTATCGCGTGACTCGGCTACAAATGGAGGCTGCTGGCTTCGACGCCCCTAGTGAAATGGCGCTATTCTTTTCAAGCCATATGGCCGACCCTACTCTCGGGATTCAAGGGCTCAATTTCAACCAAGCGGGGGCAAGCCCATATTTCTATGTTCCCTATCAGATCCCACCCGTAAATCAGATTTACTCGAACGGTGAAACCTACGTCCTAAGCTATTCACCGCAACAGCCTCCGACTACGACTCGCTGAAATCGAAAATCGGTGTGCAGTAACAAAAAAGAATGGACTCACCGAACGCTATGATTCGGCGAAATTCAAGAAGATTCCGCAGGTATCCGGCTTCGAGGAAAACCTGACGTTCCTCAGCAACCCAGCGTGACTCTTGGTTCCCCCGCCCCGCCCGGCCTTGCGCTCGCAGGCTTGATCGAGAAGAAGGCGTCATAGTTGAGTCGAGGATTGATCTCCGGAACCAAAGGAAAAACAGGAGACGTTTGCGATAAGAATTTCAGTTGAGCGAAAGTAGAATCAACGATCAAGCTCTACTGGATTTCGATATGATTCTGTTGAGTCTTTGCCTGTTCTTTGCTTTGCATTCAGTTCGATCTGCCACACCAAGAATCCCACAGCCGCAACCGCAAAAGCCATCATCCCCACCTCGTCAAGTCGCCAATTGAAAGGGTAAATATTGACATGAGAGAACGGTTCAACGAGCCATCTAGGATGCGTTACTTGAATTACCACGACATACGCCCAAACAAGCAGACTAAAAACAAACGCCGTCAGAGCGACCGCACGCACTATCCCATGTTTACGCATCAATCCATCAAGACCTGATGTTTCAGTCAACAATATGTTCGTTCCGCAGTGAGACATGTTCAACTATAATAACGTCAAGTTGTCGATTGTTCTATGTTTTCCGCCGATTTTTCGGCTGTCAAAAGTCGGTTGTTGCGCGTGCTCTGTTGCGTAAGTCATGTTCCATGCTAGAAACCAATTGTTCTGCGAAGTACAGGGCCTTGCATATCATGTTGAACAAGACCATCGATGAGTTAACGATGAGAATGTTCGCGAAGTTAGCTGAAGTTACACGCATCACTTTCCTACACGGCCACTAACGAGCACTATAGAACACATTTGAATCCATTACGGCTATATTGATCAGTAAGACACTGGTCCACTGAATCTAACATGACACGAGCCTCGGCTTGGCTGATCCTCACCACCGCAATCCTAATTGCAGTAATCATGATCAGCCCGCTCTACCCATCAGCTCAGATCAACCAGCCTCTACAACCAAGTTTTGGCCAAGCCATTGTGGCCGTCAATAATGCGGAAGCGGCGGGGGCTACTCCAAACGAAACTGCTCCGCTGGTAGCTCTCCTCAACAAAGCGCTTGCACTAAACCAAGAAGCATCCAGCCTGCCCCCCAATCAAACCGCCCAGGGTAATACCATATTATCAGGCGTGAACCAAATTCTGACGAATGTTACCAATCAAGCAAACGACCTAACCACTACCTCAACCCAAAGAACCTCCACGAACAAGATCATCACATACGTCGCCGGCCTAATTCTAGCAGTTGCCGGAACGTTCGCCTACGTATTCGGCGTGGAACTTTACCAGAGGTATCGGATCAAGAGAACTTTCCAGATGAGGATTAAAGCGAAATGAAGCTCACCTCAACACAGAATAAACGAAGCCTAATCGCGGTCTTCATCGTCCTCATAGTCATCGCGGAAACCGTCGCCTTTGTGACAACCACGCCCAGGCCACAGGAGCAATTCTTCCAATTCTACGTCCTCGGCTCGAACGGACTTGCAGCTGACTACTACCCCCAAAACAACCCCAACCTTAACCTAGCCTCGCCCGTCTCATGGTATCTTGGCGTAACCAACTCCATGGGAAACGTACAATTAGTCGAGATCAGATTGAAGCTGGGCAACGAAACCACGATCCCCCCCAACGATACGACTGATACACCAGCTTCGGCACCGGAACTCGTAGCATTCGACCGAGCCCTAATGGATAACGAGACCTGGGAGTTCCCATTCGTCTGGAGCATAACCAACGCCACGTCAACAGCTGGAGCCACACATATTCTCACGATACAAATCAACAATGAAACCTACAATGTATCCAATTGGTCCGCCACTAACGGCTACAACTTCCGACTGATCCTCGAACTCTGGGTGTGGCAGACAAATTCTAACACGCTCGCGTTTGGTTGGAACAGCAATGGAGAACATCGCACGGCATGGCTTCAACTCTGGTTCAACATGACGACCCCCACTCCGCCTCCACCGCCAGCCTGATCAGGAACCAGCGAAGATGGACCTGAAGCATTCAACATCGGTACAGCTGGTACCAATAGTCATACTCGATATTTACGAACGTTTGTTCAAGAAGTCCGCTGCTTCTACAACAGCGGAGGGCTTTCCCGCTCTTTCGCCGCCTCGAATAGAAGACCATAATGTCTCCCTCTCTTTTCCGCGGAGGTCTTTCAATATTGTCGCCACTAGTGGCAAAGGGTCCCTCCAGGAGAAGAGCGCAAAGCATTTGGGTCCGGCATAGCTTCGAACCAATTCGCGTAATGATAGTTTCTTTTTTCTCATTAGATGAAGACATGATTGGGCGTCGCCCTCCTCTTGGATCCAACGAACGGGCTCACGTACGGGGTTTTCTGAAACGTTCATCTTTGTCAAGTATGCGTAGGTCAGTAGTGGAAAGTTCACTCCGTTGGCGGTGGCTGTCTCCGACAATGTGCCTACGCGCCCGATACGTGGTTCTATAATTTTGTATCGCTTATCTCTTGCATCACGCTTGAACTCAACAGCTCCTAGCCCCTTCAGTTGAAGTGATTCAAAAAGCCTGATCGTTTCCTTTTCGATCTCGGGGCAATAGATCGGTTCAGCCATGCAGGCGATCCCTGCTTCGGTAGGCCACTGTCGCAACTTGTGGCAGGTAAATGACGCAATACACCGTGAGTTGTCATCAAAAAGCACCTCACAAAAGTGAAGTTCCGACTCCGGGCCCTCGATCCACTCTTGAAGTACATAATGCTCTTCGGTCGAATGAATCATATCGTACAAGGGCATAAGGTCCTCTCGGCTTTTTGAGCGAAACCCTTTGGGGTAAGCCCTCTTCAGCCACTCTTCGTTGCGGTACCGTGGTTTCAGGAACCCGGGAAAACGAATCTCCCGCGACGCCTTTTCTAAGTCATTCTTATCATTGATTACCCAGGTCCCCGGAATCGAAAACTCGTTCTCTTTCGCGTAGAGGGCGAACCTTGTCTTGTCTACTAATAACTCGACCACGTCGTTGGTGGGAAGAAGTAAATGGTAATATGGGCTCAGTCGCTGCCTGTGTTTTGATACTAACAAAACCGTCATATCGTCAGTGAGAAGGAGAACAGGCTTCACCGAGAACCTTCGGCCAAGATCTATGAGGTTCTCGATTAGTTTGGGGGAACCGAAGCCCTGGCAATAATACTTCCTATCACAAAGGCGAGTGTAAGCTCCTGCTCGCCATAACGATTCACAAACACCAATTATCGGAACATCTCGGGAAACAGTTTTGTCCAAAGAACGCACGGCACCGAGACCGGTCGGGTTCAACGCGATCACGACGGTTGAAGCATTCCCTGGATTAACATGGTCCATGAATTACTCGCCCTCAAACGGCAATCGATGTGAGGTTATGCCAAGCAAGAATCTCCGCTTCATGAAGAAAAAGCCACGCGTGAGGATACGGAAACTCTGTCCGAAACATTTGCCTCAGCAGCGTGATATCGTAACGTCGAGCATTCGTATGACGGTATCAATGGAATGCATAAAAAAGCTACTGCTTTTTCTCTGTCACTTTGCGTTGCCAGTCACCGAAGAATTCATCTAATCTCGCTCTCAGGTCCTTGTAGACTACAAGAGAATCGGGCTTTTGCTTTCTCACGTAGATGGTGAAGCGTGCTCTTCGCCTCGATGACCGTATATAATTGCCACGTATAACCTGTTAAGACGTAATCGCAAGTAGAGTCACAGACCAAACTGCCGCGAATGCGCCCCGAATCCTCCTATTCCCTAGTCGTTGATAACAATAGGCTGTCGGAAAATTTTGCTGGAGGATTAGGTCTTAGGCCATAAGAGGATCCCTCTTAGGGTTCACGATATTCTTCAGGGGCTAAGAATCGATTTCGCGCTGAATCTCTTCTTCGAAACGCTCGACCTGACATGGGTTGGGGTGAGACTTGCCTCCAGCGTAAGCGGCGTCCTGCCATCCCAGGGATACCGCTAATTCGAGCCCACTTGTTCAAGAACATTCGTCAAATCAAATCCTACAGGAAACTACAGAAAGCGCGTGCTGAACATGATTGTGGGCGCGAATTCTCGGGTTCAACAGACCTCCTCACCATGACAGTTTTTCGGCTGGTTGGGGATACAGTCTGCAACCGTTTTGCGAGCCGTGCAAAAACCTAAGTTCATGCCCCAAAAAACGTAGCATCCGAAACAAGATGGAGATATAGGTTCAGATAAAGAAAAACCACCTGATTTTGACAAAATCAAGATAAAAACATGGTCGAGGTTGGATGAAACGTCAATGTTCTATTTACGGTATATTGATATATCATTCGATGGAGGAACACCGGTTGATGATAATCTTTGGTGTTTACATCCTGCCTGAGAGGCAAACGGCTAAGGTTTAGCATTCTTCTTGTCTCAATAATTGTTCTTGCAACTGCTAATTCTAATTTGGCGTTCGTTGGCCGAGAGACAGATGAAAAGCATTCTACTCAATGGAGTCCGCAACGTTCTCAACGATGCCAGAGAGCCGAACAAGTAATTCCAGCATACGGCCATTCGTGAGGATTTAAACCGCGATCCACCTTGTGTAGACGCGCACATTTTCCCCCAACCCTAATCGGTTTCGCTGCGGCTAAGATTCAATTAAGATGGCGAAACTGCTACAAAAAAATGAGTTTTTCGTACCAACTCTTCACGCACGGAACCACGACTTGCCCAGGTGATGTCGCGTATAGGAGGAGTGTAGACTAATTGTGAATCGTAAAAAATCTCTCGCGTATGTGCTTCTGGTGCTAGTGCTCTTCCTAGTTCCAATCCTTCCACCAGCGCAACAAGTTGCGCATACCACAGGAAACATAAACAGCCCTTCGCCACTACCTGTAAGAAATCCTGTTCATGCACCCACTGTGAATGCCCTCTCTGATCCCATTAATGCTGGCAGCGCATGGCTAAAGCAACAGATGGCTGCAGCCGTTCACTACTACGGCTACCTCTCCAGCAACATACCCAACGTCTACGCTTCAAGTAACTTCGGGATTAAGAGTACGGGTTCAACAAGCTACCCGTCAAGCACTCAAGCGGTAGGGGATACATCAAGTAATTCGAATGGAATTCCACAAAATAATTACCTTTTCTTTATGCAGTTTACCGCCACAGCCAGCGCCACTGTAACTGCGGTTGGCGTAAACGTCTACGGAGCGTCAGGTGATCTTGAGACAGGGCTGTATAGTAACGTATCTTCAAAACCCGGTGCCCTACTCGCATCAAGTGCAAGCACCGCTGTTACTGCTACTGGCTTCAATAATCTCGCGCTCACAAGCCCCTACTATGAGACTTCAGGAACCGTCTACTGGATGGGTTGGATTTGTAGCAGTTCCAGCTTCTACTACTATGCTCATAGTGGTGGCGGTTCAAATTACGTAGAATCGTTAACCTATGGCTCTTTGCCTTCGACGGCAAGCAGCTTATCGAGTTATACGAACATAATCAACATGGAGATTACCTATGTTCAGATTGAAGGTTATACCCAGGGGACTCGGACTCAGTTTACAGGTGCTAGTGGAGCTACCGTGAGCGGATTTGACTTCTACACGGCTACAGGGTCGAGCAGTGACCATTTCACGTTAGGCTTCTACAGCGACACAGGCTCAGGTGATTTCGGGTACGCAACTAAGGGTAGCGGAAGCATAACCCTAGGTGCTCCGTCAATCTTGTTTGTTGATCCTAGTGCTGCACCAAGTCTCGGTGGAGAAGTTTCTAGCGTGACTGTTTACCAGAACACTTCATGTTCTGGGCAGTCCGTGCACTTTGGGCTTTTCACAGATGTCGGTGGCGATCCGTCAGCTCTAGTTTCTGGGTCTGATAGTGGCTCCATTTCGCTCTCTGCTTCTACAGGTTGGGTAACTTACAGTGTGTCATCATACAGTGTTAGCAGCGGAACGTACTTTTTAGCTGCCGATACGAGTTCGACTTTAGGTGGCTGCTGGAATTACAATGGGGGAGGCACTGCATACTCATGCACTTATGCCTACGGAGCACTACCAAGTACCACTTCATGCACAACCGTATGGGCTGGCAGTAACCTTTCAATGTACGTCAACTACACTGGTCTTCCATACCAACTACTATGGAATTCTGCGAGCACGGGGTCTGTAAGCTCCACATGGAATGTGGTTAGTGAATCGTCTGGAACGGCAGATAATGGTTGGAACGGGCAATTGACCCAGAACAATTACTACTGGTTTATGTGGCAGTGGAATAGCGTAGACCCAGGACCAAGCTATGCTAGTGGCAGTTCTAATTCAGGGATCGTGTTAGCGCAACCCTTCGGTACTCTTTCAAGCACATGGTCAGGAGGTACATTGAACACCTCCAATTGGAGTGAATACCTAACCTATTCAACTTCTGTAACTACAACTTCTACTTCTACAACTTCTGCTACTGCAACAACCACAACGACATCAAGTTCAACCACCACTTCAATTTTAACCACGACGACTCAACCCACAACCACAAGTTCGAGCACGCCAACGACTACAGGCACGACAACAACGTCAGGTACGACTACAATGACAACAGCTCCGGCAATAATTAGGGTGCAAGGGGACGCTAGAGGAACATCGACAAGTAGCCCCATCTCCGTGACTATGAGTGCAGCGCCTCAGCAAGGGGATACTCTCATCGCTGTGATAGTCACACGAAGCTACACAGCTTACTCAACTGTATCATCCATCACGCAGACAGGTGTAACTTGGACTCACGTGACTAGTGGTCAGGGTTCTGGTTACTTAGATGTTGAAATATGGATAGGCGTAGTTGGTTCTGGCGCTTCAAGCTCGGCATCTGTCGCCGTAGGTAGCAGTGTTGTTGCAGGTGTAGCGGATATCTGCGAGTACAAAGGAATAGCAAGCAGTCCCACAGACGAGACGGCGAGTAACAGCGGGAGCAGCACAACCACAGACACTGGAACAACACCAACAACCACGCAAGCTAACGAATTATGGATAGGAGGCATAGTATCAGCGTCAGGCAGCCAGCTAACAAGTCCGACTAATGGTTTCACACTTCTAGATGGAGCAGGATACAATTACCTAATCAGTGCCGCATACCTGGAAAAAATCGTTTCATCGGCCGGAACAGCCGACAGCGGAACAACAGCGAGCTCTGCACAATGGGCGGGTTGTATTGCCGCATTCAAAGCTGCTACTGCAACAACCACAACGACATCAAGTTCAACCACCACTTCAAGTATTTCCACAATAACGACTATGAGCACCTCTGCGACATCAACTCATTCAACTTCCGCAACAACAACGACATCAAGTTCAACCACCACTTCAATTTTAACCACTACGTCGTCAGCCACCGCCACAACGGTCCCCCAGTCGGAATGCTCATACAGCATCTTCATGAGCGGAAGCACCGTTGAGGCCGAGAACTGTGCCACTGGTGCTGTTGTCTATAGCGGCACGGATGCGGCAACGGTGATTAATGATGCCATATCCGCTCTATCGCCTTCAGGAGGCAGAGTATTCATTGAATCTGGAACTTACACTATCTCAACAACCATCGGGACATATTCAGCGAGTAACAATAACATTGAACTATATGGTCAAGGTAATGCAACTATTCTACAGGCAGCTACGAACCTCAATAGTGATGTTATTGGAGTTTACAACGCGAATGGATGGTACATTCATGACTTACAGGTAAATGGCAATAGAGCTAATCAGAACGGTGCTGGTCAAGGAGGAGGCTATGATGGCATTGAATTATACAACAGCAGCAATGGCGTGGTGGAACATAATTACGTGCATGATGTTAAGACTGTTGGAATATATCTAAGTGGAACTAATGATAAGACATTGGATAATCTAGTCGTAAACAGTAATGCTAACGGCATCCAAGTTTACGGTTACTCCAATTATCTAATTGAAGACAATACAATCAATGGCGCAAGTGATGTTGGAATCAGTATTTCTGGAATGTCAGCTACTCAAACAATTTCAGGAGTAGTTTGTGAAGGCAATATTATCACTAATATTAATTTGGATGTCTCACCGTACGGTGTGAACAGTGGCGACGGAATCATCACAGGGGATAACGGCATCGCTGGTAACGGCATCGCTGGTGGCAACATTACCATTTCCAATAACTACATAGACGTCGCCTATGTTGGTATGTGGATTAGTCAAACTCAGGGTGTCATAGTTTCGGGTAACACGATCATTCCGACTGCAACTACGGGGTGGGGTGCTGGCATAGCGATTGGAGAGGCAGACGAGGAACCAACCGAGAACGCCCTTATCGAAAGCAATCTCATCAGTTCAGCTTCTACAGGAATATACATTTACTCTTCAGCCACCAGCACCGTTCAATTCTTGAAGAACACAATCACTTCAACAAGCCTTCCGATTGCAACTAACTCGGCACCAGTCATTATTGAGGGTAATATTGGGTATAATCCGGTGGGACCTATCTCATCGCCAATATCCGGCAGCACCATCGTTGACTCCGGTTCGAGTAGTAAATGGACGAGCGGAACGACCTATACGAACTGGGAATCCCCCAAGGTTCTCAGTATCTCAGGCGGAACAGTGACGGCCATCGAGGTTAACGGGCAGGCGCTCTCCCCCACGACGTCCACAATCACACTGCAACCTGGGGATACCTTCAGCATAACTTTCAGCTCTACACCAACAATCAAAGTTTCCGGACAGTAGATTAAAAATTGAGGCCTTCGTACGGCGATGGCCCTCGATGGTGATGGGAAAAGCAGATATAAGAACAAAATCGTTGCCGCCAAAGAACTTCCGATTCAAATCCATATCTTGCTCTGCGATTTCCAGCTGCTACAACAAAATCAACATGTATGTCAGATAACTGCTGGGAACACGTGCATCCTGACGTTCATTTATGTGCCCGACCAGTTCGCTGGCTATTCGTACTGGATAGTCTTCACTCCCTATCCGTTAGAGAATGATCGATTGGAGAATCCCACAATACAGGCAAGTCACACACATATCGCGTAAGGTCGAGCATTTCTATGACGGTATCAACGGCACGCATGAAAAAAGCTACTGCTTCTTCTCTGTCACTTTGCGTTACCAGTCACCGAAGAATTCATCTAACTAATCTCGCTCTCATGTCCTTGTAGATGACGAAAGATTCAGTGCAAGTCCTAACTCACCTGTTTTCACTATCTAGAGACATGCCTGGTGAGTAATTGAAAGAAGAAGGGTGGAACGGATAGAAGTTCTCCCGTTCTGCGACGCTTACGTGCGTCTTCGTCTGAGTAGGTATAGTGACGTTGCTAACGCTGAGAAGGCGACAACTGCTACTGTGCTGAATTCTGGGACGGGTGACGTGGAGTCGCCGAACAATTCAACACGATAATTGCCACCATCGACTACGTACACGTTCCCTGAGGAATCAACAGCAACACCAGACGGACCGTTGAATCTGCCGTTACCAGAACCACCCAGACAGCCGGTTCCAGCGTTGGTGCAACCCCACGCAGTGAGGTAGGTGCCTGTGCTATTGAACTTCTCAACACGATAATTGCCACTGTCGACTACGTACACGTTCCCTGAGGAATCAACAGCAACACCAGACGGACCGTTGAATCTGCCGTTAACGGAACCACCGGAACCCCATGCTAGAATGAATGTGCCTGTGTTAGTGAACTTCTCAACACGATAATTGCCACTGTCGACTACGTACACGTTCCCTGAGGAATCAACAGCAACACCAGCCGGAGAGGCAAATCTGCCGTTACCAGAACCACCGGAACCCCATGCTAGAATGAATGTGCCTGTGTTAGTGAACTTCTCAACACGATAATTGCCACCATCGGTTACGTACACGTTCCCGCCTGAATCAACAGCAATACCAAACGCACTCGCACGACCGAATTTGCCGGGACCAGAACCACCCGAACCCCATTGAGTAATGTAAGTGCCGTTGCTAGTGAACTTCTCAACACGATAATTGCCAGCGTCGGTTACGTACACGTTCCCTGAGGAATCAACAGCAACACCAGCCGGAGAGACGAATCTGCCGTTACCAGAACCACCGGAACCCCATGCTAGAATGAATGTGCCTGTGTTAGTGAACTTCTCAACACGATTATTGCCAGCGTCGGTTACGTACACGTTCCCTGAGGAATCAACAGCAATACCAGACGGACCAGTTTGGGTGAAGTTGAATTGGCCTGAACCAGGACCCGAGGAGCCCCATGTGAGTAGGAAGTTGCAGGTGTTACAGGCTTGGACGGGGGGAGGTGGGGTGACTGAAAGAGCGCCACTCACCACGACGAGTAATATGAGCGTAAGGACGAGAACGGTTCGAAGATTACGATAAGCCATAAACATGCTTCTCAAAACCAATAACTGGACGCATCTTCCATTCTTAACATTTGAAGTTACGGGAATCAGTACTCAAGGTTTCATGTGGTCTAACGTAATCATTAAAGATTCGCAGACCTGAAAGAATCGGTGTGTTCGGTTTCGCTAGGGTTGGCATTACTCGTTCTCTGACCGCTGACAGCCGTAAGGGTAATTACGAACAAGAAAAGAATTTGCTAAGACACTAACCATTCTAGAAGCTGAATAAGAAATACGCCACAGAGAGAGTAATCATAACATAATTTGGTGGTACAAACTCCGCAACTGGAAGGACGGTTAGCTGCGTAGTCAGCGTGTCGCTGGAAGATTCTCATGCCTAAACTGTGGCCTAGCTGTGGATGCGGATGTGAATGGGGCATGGAATATCGGGAAACGGGCTCATGGCATGTTAAGCCATGAAGCAGGGGGCTCATTGATAATCCCCAGAACTCTAGCCGTGTGTGAGCCATGAAGACGCCTGAGTCGATAGATAATCTATCGGGCAGAACGCGCGATTTGCTCAAGCCGTCTCGTCTCCCTCCCCCTCAAAGACTCGAGTTCATGCCAGGCCTCCCGATCACCCCGCAAACCTCCAAA
>Ga0181536_10001980_pt1 | contig 23716 bp, 26 predicted proteins | sample PEATcosm2014_Bin_41_FD_121105 | JGI IMG/M metagenome (GOLD analysis project Ga0181536, IMG submission 121105) | Peatland microbial communities from MTU Mesocosm Facility, Houghton, MI, USA - PEATcosm2014_Bin17_60_metaG | ecosystem: Environmental > Terrestrial > Soil > Wetlands > Peat | place...
ATAGGCTTAACCATTTTCCCGTTAACTGGGAGATTAAGCAACGTGTTTTAGTGAAGCGCGGATCGATCCAGGCACGAGGCCCAGATCGATCCGCTCGGCTCACTTGAGCGCCTCCAAGCGCTCGCTGATTGCCGCTTTGCGCTCAGCCGCCGAGGCCTTCTGGCTCTCGTACTCAGCCTTGGCCTCCTCGGCGCGCACCTTGGCCGCCTGGACCTCGCGATCGATGCTCTCGATCGCCCGCTCCAGGGTCGCGCGCGCGTCTGCAAGCGCATCCTCCGGCGTCGTCTCGCGCCTACGCGAGCGGGTAGCGCCTGCGGTCTCCCGCGCCACGGCGTAGTAGGCGCCGCGCACGGAGTTGAGCTTCACCGAGAACTCCTCAGCCACTTGGGCGAACGCCTCCGGTCGGGGTTTCCCCTCGGCCATCAAGGCGTCCGCTCGTTCGCGGATCTCCTGAGCTCTGGTCATGACATGACCTCCTTCGGTCGGTGGATGGCTTGGTCGGTCGGCAGAAAGAGCGGACTCCTTCCGCCGACCGGTCGGCCATCCACGGACGCCGACGGTAGCTCTCGGTGGGACCAGTAAGCAAGGCGCGCGGTAGCGATCTCGATGTAGTCGTGCTCGCGTTCGATACCGAAGAAGCCGCGACCCTCACGGACAGCGGCAATACCGGTTGAGCCGCTCCCGGCGAAGGGGTCGAGCACGACACCGCCCTCGGGGCAAGCCAGGCGCACCAGCCAGGACATCAGCTCGATCGGCTTGACAGTCGGGTGGATGTTGTGCCTCCGCCGCTCTGGGCGGCGTCCCTTGCTGAAGATTTCGTGACTGCGCGCCGGTAGCCGCTCGCAACCGACCTCGCGCTCGACGGTCGAGGTCTTCGCGCAGTAGAGGAAGCGGCTGGGTCGCACGTCCGGACGGGCTCGATCAAGCAAGGCGGCAGGGCAGTCAGTGGTGCAACGCCGGGCGGTGCAGCTGGAGGCGTGGGAGAGCACGACGTTGGGCGGCCAGCGGCTGGGCTCGCCCGGTCCGATCACGCTTGCGGCTTCGATCTCCAGCGCTCCGGTGCCCCAACGCTCGCGTGTGCCGACAAACGTTCCGCCGGGCGGTTTGCGGGCCAGCAGGATCGGCTCGTACGCCGGTTTGAGCGCTGTTCCAGCACCGCCGGGCAGCCGCCTGGACTTCGGCACACCACTACCGAACAGCCAGACGAGCAGGTCGCGGATCTCGAAACCAGCGTCCTCGACCCCGGCAATGAGCCGATGAGAGGTCCGCGGCGCCCCAAAAGCAGCGAGGTATCCGCCAGGCTTCAGCACGCGCCAGGCGGCGCTCGCCCATTCTTGCGTCCAGGCTTGGAACGCTTGAGCCGGGCTCACTAGCTGGGAGTCTCCGGGCTGGTCCCAGGTCTCGCCACGGAACCCGAGCGCATATGGCGGGTCAGTTAGAACGGCGTCAACGCTCCGCGCTGGCAACCAAGTGAGCAGACGGAGCGCGTCGCCGTGGGCCAGCCCCCAGCGCTCACTGTCGTCGCGATACAGAGCTACCTGCCTCACGCTTGGGCCTCCGCCGCCAGGCGAGCCACCGTCTCCTCAAACAGCCACACCGAGAACAGCCGCTCGGGAACGTCGGTTAGCCGAGCGAGCGCGGCGATGATCTGGTCGGCTCGGCGCTGGTTCGGTACCGCAAAGGCCACTCGCGGGAAGACGTGGCGGCGGCGCTGCTCGGTCCCTGAGTGCATGTAGGCGAGGTAGCGCTTGGCCTTGCGAGCGATGGCGGCCGCTGACTCGGTCGCCCGGTCGATCTCTAGCCACCAGGAGTCGGTGTGGACGCGCCCGGCACCGACGGTCACGCCTAGATCCGGTTTGAGTGTTACCGGCGTGCCGTAGCCGGAGACGAACCCGCGCCAGCACTGCGGCTCGGTTTCCAGTACGCCGACGAGCTCCAGCTCACCGCGGCGGTCCGCCTCGGCCAGCTGCACGACGATCTCGGTGACCGCCACGGCATGGTCGATGTAGCGCTCGCCCAGCTGATGTAGTCGGCGCGGCTCAAACCCCTGCGTCACGAGTAGGCGATGGCCGCTGCGCCCGAGTCCGTAGACGATCGAGCTTGACCCGCCACGCACGCCGCCACGCCGGTGCAGCTGGCGCTCGATCACGCGCCAGCGCTCCAGTCGAGCCAGCGCCCGTCGGGCAGCGCGCGACCGCCCGTCGGTTGGTTGCTGAGCCGACCAGAAGCGCCTCGCGAGCTGATGTCCGGTCGCTAGACGGACGTCGGCCAGGAACAGCGCGACAGCCAGGTCTTGGTCGGAGAGACTGGACGTGATCTGATGGAAGCGGGGAGTGGAGATCCGAGGAGATGGAGATACCGATGGGGGTACATCTGTCCCGGTCGTTACGCCTGCGGAAACACCGCGGGCGCGGGGAGATTGGCCGATCTGACTCGACGCGACTGGTCGCACCATTGGTCGCGTCACCCCTCCCTCCCACCACGGCCGAGCGCGGCCTCTTCGATGTCTGCTGGCGCAATGTCATTCGGGCGGCGCGAGCCATAGCGCTGGGCCGACAGCGACCTGATGCGGGCGCCTTGGCCGGTGGCTGGTGGCAGCGGCTCGGTGCGGCCGGTGACGACGGTGACGGCGCTGCCGAGACCGGTGCCGACGCGGCCGGCTACCTCGAAGCGGCCGAGCGACTGGACGTCGCGGGCGCCCAGACCGGGGAGTTCCTTGCTCAACCGCAACGACTCATCGGCCGAGGCGCGAAAGCTCACCAGTGAGGCGACGTTCCCCAAGAGGGCGCTCCTCACCTCGTCTGGGATTCGTCCCAGGGTTTGGACGCCAACCGACAGACCACCGCCAAGGCCGCGCAACCGCTCGAACATCAGCGGCAGGGCGAACCCGATGTCTGCCACCGACGCCAGCTCGTCGATCGTGACGAAGATCGGGTGGCGCTCGGCGGTCGGCCGGGTCACTCGCGACTCCATGGCAGACCAGATCAGGAACAGCAGCGACGCCGCGACGATTCTTGCGCCGGCTTCGCCAAGCGTGCCTGGTGAGATGCTGGCCAGTAGCCAGCCCTTGTTCTCAAGCAGCTGGCTGACATTCAGTCGCGGGTCTGGGTTAGCCAACAGACCGCGGACACTGGGGCGCGACAGCACCATCATCACGCGCGCCATGGGGGCCTGCACCACCTCGACCTGCGCCGCCGGTGACAACGCCTCGAACGCCCGCCACTGGTCCAGCAAGACCGCGTCAGACAGGCGCGACACGGCTTCCACGCGGAAGCTTCGGTCGGAGAACAGACGACCCAGATCGAGCAGATTCGCCCCAGGCACCTCGCTCAGCGTGCGGAGGCCGAGCTGCAGGAAGAGGTGGGTGCGAATCCCGGTCTCGGGCGTCGCCTGACGGATCACTCCCGACAGGAGCTCAGCGGCAAGATCGCGATCACCAACGCCGAGCACGTTGACGCCGATAGGGGGATCGCCCGCGGCCGGATCGATGACGACGATTCTTGGGGCATCCGCCGGGGCGACGCGCTCGATGATGCTCGCCGTCAGGTCGCCGCCTTTCGGGCAGAGCACGAAGCCGCCAAAGCCGTGGGCGATGTCGTCAAGGGCGCCTCTGGCGAGCACCTCCGACTTCCCGGAGCCGGTCGGGCCAATCACAGCCAAGCCGTGCTTGGCCGCCTCCGCGGTCAGTGCCACCTGCCGCTCGCCGCCGCCATCGCGGGCCAGCATGATCCGCCGACCCTCCCTGGCGACATCGGCTCCCACGTGCAGCTCGCGGGCCGCTCCGAGCCCGACGCTGGCGGGCACGCTCTCGCCAAGCGGCCAGGCGACCAGAGCGAGCAACTCGCCAGCGCTCAACCAACCATCCCGGCGCCCCACCGCCGGCATCGCGCTGAAGCTGCGACCACGTGCCTCCACGGTTTGACGCAGCCCGCCGAGCGCACCGCGGCGGCTGCGATAGACCCCGGCCACGATCTCAATAAGGGTGCGAGCCCGGGCGGTGCTGGCGGCCTCAACCAACACCGATCCCCGCGCGGCGAAGCCCGGGCCAGCGATCTTCTGCGCCCACGACCGATTCTCTGCGCGCGGTGCGCGCGAGTGAGTGGCGGGCGTAGCCGGCTGCGGCGCCCGTCGAGCCGCCAAAGCCCAGCGCACCACGACGCGCTCCCCACGTCGCAGCCCACTGAGCCCGGCCAACAAGGAGGCCGCGCCGGCCTCAAGTTCGCTCGTGCGCAGAACCGTCATTGGCGGCACGAACAGCCGCAGCCCCCGGGTGGCGTGACCGCTCAAGCCTTCGGCCTCGCTCAAGCGCACGCTTCCCAGGGCGCCGGTCATGGCCGCGCGGACGCTACCCAGCTCGTGCTTGGGAACCATGACCGCGTGCGTGATGCCGCGCTCGTCGGCCGCTAGCTCGAGCACGATCTCCGAAGCAACCGGCAAACCGGACAACGCGCCCAGCGCGGCTTGAGCACGACCGGCGTCAAGTCCAGTAGGGAAGCGAACAGCTAGTCGCACCCGGCTGGCCCGCATCGCCTCGCGGCCGCGTCGCTCGTGATAGAAGATCCCTCCTAGCAGGGCCGGGCCTCCGGTGGCCGCGACCAACGCCGGCACGACCGCCTCATTCACGGCCGCTTCTCCGCACGAGCGAGACGGGCCGCCCGCTCCCGAGCCTCGCGCTCTCGCCGCTCCCGCAGCCGGGACTTCGCGATCAGCCAGAGCGCCAACGCCACCTGGTCGGGGTCGGCCATCTCCCTGCGTACTGCATTTACCTTGATTGTTCGACTCATAATATGGGTCCCTCCTTTCTTGTTACATGGCATTGCCTCCGTTATTGCTCTTCTAGTCTGGGCGAAAATAAACCGAACAAACATGTCACTTCTCACGGTTCTTGCGCCCGCGTGTTTGGGAACGCTTTGGCGATTCGCACAACCGCCTACTGGCGCGTGTACCACCATGTGACTCGTATCGCGATGACGACCGCGGCCACGACTACGGCGATCGGCGCGGCGGCGTCGAGCACGCGCACAATCGGTCGAGCGGCAATGGCGATAAGGGCGGCCGCCGCGATGACGGCGACACAGACGTCGACGAGGCGGTTCATCGCCGCTCGATCTCGGTAGCGGTGCCGTCGATAACGCTGGCGTCGACTAGCTCGCGCATCTGCCGTTCGGTTTCGCGGGCGATGTCGTGAATGTCGCCCGCAGCGCTGAGTGCCTCGCGCTCGATGCGGGCGAACTCACGCTGTACCAGCGTCCGCCGCTCCCAGTACCGATAGAGGGCCCCTACCCCGAAGCACAGGCCGGCGATCACCGCCACGACGCCGAGGAGAGCAACGATCACCCCGGCCACCAGCAGGAAGATGACCAGCATGCCGACATAGACCACGCCTGATTCAAGGTCGTCGTTCATCCCAACCGCCTGTCCAACGCGCCGATGCGCCGGTCCATCGCCGCTGAGCCCGTCATGAGCTTGCTCAAGATCAGAGGCGCCATGTCCGGCGCCTGCGCGGTCAGCGCGGCCGCGACCGGGCCAAGCCTGGACATCTCGAGCATCGACACCTGCGTGACCGCGCCGATCGCCTGCTGAGCTCGTATCTCAATTGCCTCCAACGCGTCGATGCGCGCCAGAGCAGCCGAGCGAGCCCGTGCAATAGACCTGGCGGTGCGACGGTCAACACCCGACAGCTCCAGCTCGTACCTGTAGCGCTGAGGAAGCAGCTCCATCACGCCCCCACCTCGACTGCATCAGGCACCGGATACGCGTCAAGGAGCCAGACCAGCCGCTCCAGCGGGACGTTGTTCTCGCGCGCGACGTGGTTCAGCGCAGCGGCATGATCGAGTCCGACCGCTTCCATCCGTGCTACCGAACCCGATAGTGCAGCCGCGATCTCTTGTGCCGCTAGCTCTGGACCTTTCACATCAACCTCGCTTTCAACTCGTCTCTGGCACAAAGCCACCTACGGAGCGACGAGCGTAGAGCCGTCCCGCGGCCGAAAAAAGGGGTCACACGCAACGCACTCGCTACGAATATGTGTCCCCCATGGGGTACTCCTCGGGCCGTCTGAACACGCATCACGGCCGAACGCGCCGTTAGGCTTTTCGGTTGTGTTGGCCTTTGAGGAGCTCCTCAGCGACCTGTACGCGATAGCCCGGAAGTACGCGCTCGACGAAAAGGCGGTGGCTGGTGCTCGCCACCTGCTCGCCCTCCCACGCTACGCCGCGCGCGGCGATCGGGGTCCGTCGCTTCTCGCCGCCGACATCAAGGACGTCATCTCAGCCATGGCGTACACGACCAAGGGCGCGGCCAAGATGAAGCAGGCAGCTGCTCTGTACTTCAACCAAGAGGAGCCCGGCACGACTCTGACCCATCGGCGGGGAATGGTGCAGCCCAAGCACGGTCTCGGCGACCAGTGGATGAACCGAGCCGTAACGGCTCGCGTACTTCTCGCCTTGCTGCAGCTAGATCCGAGCGGTCGAGCGGGCCCGAACCGGTCGCCACTCAACATCGACGAAGTGCACGTCACGTTCACGCAAGACACGCTGGCGGCGGACGCAACCGAAACGATCACCTACGTCGTTACGCTGCTCGCACCAGGACCCCAGTTCTTGCCGCTCCCGTTCCCGCCGGACAGCCGCCCAGATGTCTATCACCAGGGCGAACCGGAGGGCGACCCGCTCCTTGGAGACCGCCGCCCTGATGCATTAGCGCACCTCATCAATTGGGACGGCGCCGAAACATGCATCGCCGGTATCGGCGCTGGCGTAGACGCCGGGCGAAGGATCCGCTTCACAGCCACCGTCAAGAAGCAGTGTCAAACGTGGCCGACTGCCAAGTTCATTGTCGACCGACGGATCGACCGTCTCGTGCTCGAGGTGCAGACTGGCAATCCTCCAAGCACGCACCTACGTGGCTACACCCGTCGCGTTCGCACTACGCGCTTTGAACCCACCTACGACACATTCGATGGTTGGTGGACAATCGACGCTCCTCCGTGGGGCAACGCGTACCTTCTCTGTGCGTTCACCGGTGACACTCTTGACATAAACACTGTTTTAGAGCATATTGTGTAGATCTTGTCGCTCCTTGTTTCGGGCTTGCTCGCGCCCTTGGTGGTCAAGCCACTACGGCGCGTTGAGCTCCAAACAGATCCAAAGGAGATGGCAAGTGGCTTCAGCCGATACTCACAACAGCGACCTCGTCGCTCAAATCGGCCGCAACAGTTGGTGGGCATACTACGGCCCACTGCCCGAAGCACCCTACGTCCGGGCGGTGATAGAGGTGGTTGCCGATAGCGCTCACACCGAGTTCGGTCATCCGCCCCGTCCCGTGCGCAATGTGTACGTGTTCTATCGCGAAGCCATGGCAGGCGACGCCGATCTGGAGAACTGGCAGCCGATCGTTGAGATGTTCGCCGAGATGACGGACGACGAATTCAATCGTCTTGTCAAACTCGGCGTGCTCGTGCAACTAGGCGATTCCGGTGCTCGGACACCGACGGAAGCCGAAGATGTCACAACCCAGTGATGCCAACTGGGCGAGGATGCCAAACAGCCCTCAGTCCCCGATGACCGTCAGGTTATCGGGGACAACCCGCACTGATTCAACTCCCGGCTGTAGCCGAGAGCCCCTGCTCCGTTGAGCTCTTAGCTCTGGAGTTCGATGTAGAGAGCCCAGGTTCCAAAGTAGAAATTCGGGGATCCGGGACGCATGGTCGTTTTCAGCCCATGGGTCTTGTGCGGGATCGCCTTGTACTTGAACGAGCCACCAGTAGCTCCTGAGCCCCAGTAGGCTTTCAGGATTTTGGCACCCTTGTGGGTCACGCAGCTGACCGTCCTGTGCTCGTTGACGATGTTGCCACCCTGGGGTGGCTCAGTGCCAAGCTCCTTCGACATTTTGCAGGTGATGTAGGGAGTGTTGTAGCACTTCACGCCATAGACGCACTGCCCGACCGAGTTGCCAACCGCACACGGAGTCGACTGGTTGCCCGGCAGATGGGTGCAGGACGTCTGTCCGCTAGCCGGCACTGGCACGATCGCCTGGGCTCCCAATGCTGGGATCAGGCAGGCCACAATCGCGACGGCCACGGCGGCGAGATGTTGCTTGATTCCACGCATGGCAATGTCTAACTCTGAGCCTCGATGAAGAGACCGACTGTTCCGTTATAGAAATTGGATCCTGGACGCATCGTGGTGTTGAGCTTGTGAGCCTTGTGAGGTATAGCCTTATAGCTCACCGGGGGACTAGCGCCCGATTCCCAGTATGCCTTCAGGATCTTGGCGCCCTTGTGGGTCACACAGCTAACCGTCCTGTGCTCGTTGACGATACTGCCGCCCTGAGGAGGCTGAGTCCCCAGCTCTTGCGACATCTTGCAGACAACGAAAGAGTTCTTGTCGCAGCCTTTGGCGTAGATACACCATATCTGCAAATTACCGACCTCACATGGACCGGATTTATCACCCGGGAAGTGAATGCAGGTTGTCTGGCCGCCAGCCGGCACTGGCACGATCGCCTGGGCTCCCACTATCGGGATCAGGCAGGCCACGATCGCGGCGGCCACAGCGGCGAGATTGTGACCCCTCACAACAACCGCCACCCCGCCAGCGAGCCCTGAGCGTGCCGGTCAGGGCGAGCAGGGTAAGTCGGCTCAGCGAGCCTCTCGTCCCCGCACTTCAGCCAGTGTCCCGCCGCCACCATCCTGGGCCGGAGCATCGCATATATTCTATGGCCGTAGCAAGGTGTGGCAGCCAGGGTCTACGGCGTGGCTGCACGCCCGCCAACCCGCAGAGCACTCGGAGCGACGATCCGGACGCTGCGCCAGGAACGCCGCCTCAGTCTTGAGACGCTCGCCGGCGCAGCCGGCATGCACACGACCTATCTCTCGGGCATCGAACGCGGCATCAACAACCCGAGTTGGGACAAGCTCGGGGCGCTAGCGGTGGCGCTCGACGTCGCCGTCAGCGAGATCGTGTTGCGCGCCGAGCGCGGATAGATCGGGACGCGGCTCGAAGGACGACGTTGAGGGGGCGTTAGAGATTGATAGCGAGGGCTTGCGCATCCTGATAGTCTGCTTGCGCGATGTCACAGACGATCTACGCTCGCGTGCCTGCCGACGTGAAGCAGGCCGCCGACGATTACGCCGTGGCGCAAGGCAAGACTCTCGCGAGCGCCGTGGCGGAGCTACTTGATCGCGGTCTACAGGCCGCCGGTGACGAGCACTCTGTTGCCGAACTCGAGCGACGGGTCGCGACGCTCGGTGCCGAGGCTGAGCAGCTTCGGCAGCGTGACCAAGCCGTCTCGTCGGCCTATGCCGCTCTGGCGCAGCGCACTGCCGGCCCAATCGGCACGTGCCCCACCTGCGGCAGTCGCATCACCGGGCGCGACCTGCTCATCTCCGGCCAGTGTCCAAACGCCGAATGCGGAGCCAGTCTGACCGTCCTTCTCGACACTGCTGGCCCGAAGCAGTTGGGCAAAGGGGGACTCAACGATGGTGACTTCAAGATGCTGCTTGCGGCCCTCGGCCTCCTCCTAGGCATTGCATTGATCTCCCAAGGCGCAGGAGGGGGGTGATCAGATGAAGACCTTGACCGAGCTACAGATGCTCCTAGCGGTCGCGGTAGCCGGAGCTGCTTGGATCGCGTTCGCCGAGCATCCGACGGCAAAGAACCTCAGGCGGGCGATTATCGATAGCTTCGAATTGTGAACCGCACCCCACGCTTCGCTGCGCCAACCTCCGCCAGTCCTTCGACCAACTGCTCGGCTGGCGGAAGGCTGGCGGTTCGGCGAGCACCGACTTATACTTACGGTGTTAACCAAAGGCAGCATGAAGCGATCTAAAGTTGCCCTGCTCCGTCGCGCGGGCGAGCGGTTGCAAGGACGGGTCTGATGCCGCGCCCGCCTCGCAAAGGTGCGCCGGCAAAGTCGCTGGAGGCGACACTCTGGGAAGCCGCCGACAAACTCCGCGGCAACCTCGAAGCCTCCGAGTACAAGCACGTCGTCCTCGGGCTTGTGTTCTTGAAGTACGTCTCGGACGCGTTTGCGAATCGGCGTCGCGTGCTGGAGCGCGCAGTTGCCGAGCCCGCGTCCGACGACTACATCGCTAACGCTGCGGCGCGAGCCCGCATCCTTGAATCTCGCGACGAGTACACCGGCCACAACGTCTTCTGGGTTCCTGAGCCGGCGCGCTGGGAGCGGTTGCAAACGGGAGCGAAGCAGCCTGAGATCGGCCAGATGATCGATGAAGCAATGGATCTCATCGAGCGCGAGAACCGATCGCTCAAGGGAGTTCTGCCGAAGAACTACGGACGGGCCGACCTGGATAAGCGCCTCCTCGGGGAACTCGTTGACCTGATCGGCTCGATCGGCTTTACGGACGTAGACCATGGCTCGGACGACGTGCTCGGCAAGGTCTACGAGTACTTCCTCGGCAAGTTCGCCGGTCAGGAGGGTCGCGGCGCCGGTGAGTTCTATACGCCGCGGTCGGTCGTGCGGCTACTCGTCGAGATGCTCCAGCCATTCAAGGGCCGGGTCTATGACCCCTGCTGTGGCTCGGGAGGCATGTTTGTGCAGTCCGAGGAGTTTGTGCTGGCGCATGGCGGCAAGCGCGACGACATCTCCATCTTCGGGCAGGAGTTTGTGGGCACTACCTGGAGACTGGCGAAGATGAACCTGGCGCTTCGGGGCATCGACGCCAACCTTGGGGACCGCTCAGACGACTCGTTTCACCGCGACCTGCATCCCGACTTGCGGGCCGACTTCGTTCTCGCGAATCCGCCGTTCAACAAGGACGACTGGTATTCAGCGGCGCTTGCAGACGACGCTCGTTGGCAGTACGGGCTCCCGCCGGCTAGTAACGCAAACTTCGCCTGGGTTCAGCACTTCGTCCACCATCTGGCGCCCAACGGCACCGCGGGCTTCGTGCTCGCAAACGGATCGCTGACATCTAACCAGTCTGGCGAGGGTGACATCCGGCGCAATTTGGTCGAGGCCGACGTTGTCGACTGCATCGTCTCGCTGCCCGACCGGCTCTTTCTCAACACTGCCATATCGGTGTGCCTCTGGTTTGTCTCCAAAAACCGGCACGGCAACGGGTATCGTGCTCGTCCGGGGGAGGTTCTGTTTATAGATGCACGCGCGCTCGGCAACATGCAAACGCGAACGTTACGAGTGCTTTCCGCCACAGAGACTGAGTCGATAGCGGCCACGTACCACTCGTGGCGCGCTAAGCGGCCTAGTAAGCCATACCAAGACATGCCCGGCTTCGTCAAAGCGGTGACGCTTTCTGAGATTGCCGAACAAGGCTTTGTACTCACTCCCGGTCGCTATGTCGGCGCGGCGGAGGCCGAGGAGGATGGTGAGCCTGTGCAGCAAAGGCTCACCCGGCTGCGCGAGGAGCTCTTCGCGACGTTCGACGAAGGCCAACGTCTAGAGCGCGCAATTCGAGAGCACCTTAAGGATGTCGGATGACATCACACACGTCGTGGCCCGTGCTCCAGATTCGAGACGTGGCGCTGACCTTTGATGGTCCTCACGCAACCCCGGCATCGACGAAGACCGCCCAGGGCGGACCGGTATTTCTTGGTATCTCGAGTCTGAAGCACGGGCGTCTTGACCTTGCTGAAAGCGGGTTCATAAGCGAGGAGGACTACGATCGCTGGACCCGGCGCGTCACTCCACAGGCAGGGGACGTCGTGTTCTCCTATGAGACGCGCCTCGGAGAGGTCGCACTGATTCCCGATGGCCTCCGCTGTGCGCTCGGCCGACGACTGGCGCTGATGCGCCCGAAGCTTAACGTCATCGACCCGAGGTTTTTGCTGTATGCGTTCCTTGGGCCGGACTTCCAGGCCGTGATCAGAAAGAACACCGTGGAGGGATCAACGGTGCCGCGGATCATGCTCACGGATTACCCGAGGTTTCCGATCGCAGTCCCACGACTCGTCGAGCAGCAAGCTATCGCTGCGACCCTGGGGGCTCTCGATGACAAGATCGAATCCAACCAGCGCATCGGGACTATCGTGCCCGAGCTTGTAGCAGCGCTGGTCAGTGAAGCGGTTGGCGTGGACGCAGAGTTGGTTCCCGTCTCGTCTCTTGCTCGGTTTGTCAATGGCGGCGCCTACACCAAAGGCGCATCGGGGTCGGGTCGCATGGTGATTCGGATCGCTGAACTTAACTCTGGCCCCGGCCCATCGACCGTTTACAACGACCTCGACGTGCCAGCCGATAAGGTCGCACGCCCGGGCGACTTGCTCATGTCCTGGTCCGGCTCACTTGACATCTATCGGTGGGCGCGTCCAGAGGCGATTATCAACCAGCACATTTTTAAGGTGATGCCAAACGCGCTTCCGGCGTGGCTGGTGCACGATCGTCTGAAGTCCGTGATGCCGACGTTCCAGGCGATCGCCAAGGACAAGGCGACCACAATGGGCCACATACAGCGAGGCCATCTGGAAGCCACCGCTGTTCCGATGCCCTCACCGGAGGCCATTGACCGCCTTGACGAAGCGCTCGGACCACTATGGGAGCGCCTGCTCCACGCGGAACAGGAAGTTCTTCGGCTCGCCTCCCTACGGAACGTGCTTCTTCCTGAGTTGCTTTCCGGCCGCCTTCGCGTCCGCGAAGCAATCGAGAGCCGGGAGGGCGGCATATGAGCGACGGGGGGATCACCGAGGGCATCGTCGAGGACGCCGCCCTGGAGTATTTCCGAGCGCTTGGCTACCGAACGCTCCCGGGTCCCGTACTGGCGCCTGACGGCACCACCCCGGAGCGGACGTCCTATGACGACGTCGTGCTGGTGGATCGCCTGCGCGCGTCTGCCGCTCGGATCAACCCGACCCTTTCCGAGACGGTCGTAGAACAGGCCGTCATGCAACTGCTGCGGGCCGAGTCGCAAAACGCTCTCGTCGAGAACGACCGCATCCATCGCCTGCTCACTGCGGGCGTTCCCGTGGAGCATCGCGGCGACGACGGCGCGACCCGCACGTCTCTCGTCTGGCTTGTCGATTGGGACGACCCCAACGGCAACGACTGGCTGGCCGTCAACCAGTTCACCGTGCTCCAGAACAAGAACCGGCGGCCGGACATCGTGGTGTTCGTCAACGGGCTGCCGCTGGCCCTCCTAGAGCTCAAGAACCCAGGTGACGAGAACGCAACGCTCAAAGGAGCCTGGAACCAGGTCCAGACCTACCGGACGGACATTCCGGCCATCTTCACGACCAATGAGCTGACGGTGGTCTCAGACGGCACGTCCGCGTCGATGAGCGCGTTCTCTGCGGGATGGGAGCACTACGCGCCCTGGAAGACCATCGACGGGCGTGAGGTCGTGACAGACAAGCCGGCCCTAGAGGTGCTGATCAAGGGCGTATTCGAGCAGCGCCGCTTTCTCGACATCGTTCGCAACTTCGTTGTGTTCTCCGACGAGCCGAGCGGTCTGATGAAGCGCGTCGCCAAGTACCACCAGTTCTGGGCAGTCAATGCAGCCGTCGAATCAACCATCGAAGCGTCCCGACCCGATGGCGACCGCCGCGGCGGTGTGGTCTGGCACACCCAGGGCTCGGGCAAGTCGATCGAGATGCTGCTCTACGCCGCCAAGGTAATGCGCTCGGCCGAGATGGGTAACCCGACACTGGTCTTTATCACCGACCGCAACGACCTCGATGACCAGCTCTTCGGCGAGGTCTTCGCGCCAGCGCGCGTCCTCCCCGAGACCCCAAAGCGCGCCGATGCGCGCTCGGAGGTTCGGAAACTACTTAACCGTGCCTCGGGCGGAATCATCTTCACAACCATCCAGAAGTTCGCCCCCGAGGCCAAAGGCGACACTCACCCCGTCCTGACCGATCGACGCAACGTGATCGTCGTCGCCGACGAAGCCCACCGCTCCCAGTACGGCTTCCGTGAGGGCTACGCCAAGCATCTCCGCGACGCTCTCCCGAACGCGACCTACCTCGGGTTCACCGGCACTCCGATCGAGTCCGGTGATCGCTCGACGCGATCGGTCTTCGGCGAATACGTCGACATCTACGACCTGACGCGAGCCGTTGAGGACGGGGCGACCGTACGCATCTATTACGAGTCGCGTCTCGCCAAAGTGTCGCTACCCGAAGACGCACTCGAAGCGCTCGACGAGCTCGCCGACGAGATCACCGAAACAGCCGAGGAGGAAGAAGCCAAGAAGGCGAAGTCCAAGTGGTCGCGTCTTGAGGCCATTGTTGGCGCTGAGGATCGCCTCCGCCTAATCGCAGGTGACCTCGTGAACCACTGGGAACGCAGGCGTGGAGAGCTGTTCGGCAAGGCCATGATCGTGACCATGAGTCGTCGCATCGCGGTCGACCTCTACGACGCAATCGTTGCTCTTCGGCCCGATTGGCATACCAACGATCCGACGACCGGGAAGATCAAGGTGGTCATGACCGGCTCGGCGGCGGACCCGGCGCGCTACCAACCGCACCTTCAAACCAAAGAGGTGCGCCGGCAGCTCAAGACCCGTGCCAAAGACCCAGACGATCCGCTCGAGATCGTGATCGTCCGCGACATGTGGCTGACCGGCTTCGACTCGCCTTCGCTGCACACGATGTACGTCGACAAGCCGATGCAGGGCGCCGGCCTAATGCAAGCGATCGCGCGTGTCAACCGCACCTTCCGCGACAAGCCAGGTGGCCTGATCGTCGACTACATCGGCGTCGCCACCAATCTCCGCAAGGCGTTAGCTGAATACTCGCCCAGCGACCGCGAGCAGGCTGGCGTGCCCATCGAAGAGATGGTGGCCGCGATGCTCGAAAAGCACGACGTCGTCCGCGCCCTGCTCAACGGCTGCGCATTCGACTCGTCTCCGCAACTCCCCGCAGCCGACCGACTAGCCCAGCACGCGCTGGTGCTCGACTTCGTTATGGCCGATCCGGATCGAACCGAGCGCTACCTGGATCAGGTCTTGGCGCTGACGAAGGCGTTTGCGCTGTGTGGTAGTCGCGACGAGGCTGTCGCGGTGCTTAACGACGTCCGTCTTTTCGCTGACGTGCGTGCCGCCATCATCAAGATCCAGAACCCGGACTCAGGTCGAGCGGGCAGCGGTGGTGTGGAGCTGGAGACCGCCATCGGCCAGCTCGTTAACGAAGCGGTCTCCGGTGACGAAGTGGTCGATGTCTACAAGCTCGCTGGGATAGACACGCCGGATCTCTCGATCCTGTCGGACGAATTCCTCGACGGCCTGACGACGAAGGACCATCCCAATCTCCAGATGGGCTTGCTACGCCGGTTGCTTAACGACCAGATCCGCACCGTGCAGCGGACCAACCTGGTACAAGCCCGCAAGTTCTCAGAGCAGCTGGACGAAGCGATCAACCGCTACACCAATCGGGCTCTGACGACCGCCGAGATTATCGCCGAGCTGGTCAAGCTCGCCAAAGAGATGCGCGCGCAGAACAAGCGGCATGAGGAGCTTGGGCTCTCCGTGTCGGAGGCCGCGCTCTACGACGCCATCGTGCAGAACGAGTCGGCGGTGCTGGAGATGGGCGATGAGACGCTCAAGAAGATCGCCGTCGAACTCGTCTTGGCGGTGCAGTCCAGCGTTACGATCGATTGGAATCTGAAGGACTCAGTCAGGGCAGCAATGCGAGCGAAGGTTCGCAGGCTGCTCGCCAAGTACGACTATCCGCCGGATCTAGAGGAGAAGGCGGTGGAACTGGTACTCGAACAGGCTGAGCTCTTTGCAGCGCACGGCGTGGCCACCGTCTGAGCTGGGGTCGACAACGACCGTTGTACGACCTTGTGTTGACGGCCATCAGTCGGTGGAGCATGCTAGGCAGATGGAATGCTCGATATGAACTCGACCGCCCCGCTCTTTAGTCCGGGGAATATGGATGCCCTGTTGAGCCACCTCCCCGGCGGCTCGCTAGGGGCGGAGCTTGTCGAGATCCTCCGTGCCGCTACCAGCGAGGCCGACGCCCGGGCGCTAATCGAAGCGCGTGTTTCTGAGCGTCTTCAGCACCAACAAGGAAAGCAAGATGCCCCGCCTGCGAACGCTTGAAATCTGTGGCTTTCGGTCATTCGCGACGCCGCAGGCCCTTAGCTTTGACACGAATCTCGGGTTCGTATGGGCATCAAATAGCCAAGGCAAGACGAGTATTGCGGAGGCGGTCGAGTTCCTTATTACGGGCACGACCAACCGTCGAGAACTGCTTGGCGGAGCCAAAGCGGAGTTCGACAGTTCGCTTCGCAACGTCCACATAGCCGCGGACGCCCCCGTCTGGGTAAAGGCAGAGATTGAAGACGACGCGGGAGTGGCGCACCATGTCTGCCGCGAGCTGGTGTCCGACTACACGGCTGAGCTCGAGTGCGTGGGTGCACTGACAATTGATGGGGTCGCCGCCAACGACCTCAATGCGATCGGTATCGCGCTGTTCGATGCTCCCCTGCGAGCGCCTGTGTTGCTCCAACACAGCCTGCGCTTCGCCTTATCTGCCAAGCCGTCAGATCGAGCGGACTACTTCAAGAGCCTGCTGGGGGTACAAGACCTCGATCTTCTGAGCCAACTTCTCGGCGCTCAAGTCAGCAAGTTACAGCCGGCCGCCTCAGAGATCACTCGCAAGATGAACGAGCTCTCGGCGCTCGATGGCTTGTCGACGCTTCCATCCGACATCGAATCGAGCGACTTGAGCGCGCGCGAGATCGAGCGGCATCTCGCCAAGGGCATCGATGTCGCCGTCGCTGCGATCGGTGCCCAGATGACCGTAACCAGCGGTGGTCTCAGCGAGCGAGCAGTCCAATTGGAGCAGGCGCTTGACAAACGTCGCGAGCAGACCTTCCCTGTCCACGAATACGCGGTCGGCGGTGTACCGACTTTGCCCGAGGAGCCGTTCGCTCACCTGCATGCGTACTCGGAGCACGCGCAACGAGTCGATGCCGAGGTAGAAACGCTAAGGAAGCTCTTTGAGGCCGTGCTCGATGTCCCAGCCGTCGCGCACGCGGGTCACACAATCGACTGCCCTGTCTGCGAGTCGCCGCATGCGCTGACAACAGGGCGCGTGGAGGCGATGCGCACCCAGGTGTCGCAGTCAAAGGAGCTTCGACAGGCGCAGGCCGACGCACGCGCGGCGATACACGCCTATCTCGCGAAGGTGACCGCAGCTGAGAGTGCGTCGGCACGGCTACTGCCGTCCGCCACGACCATTCGTGACGCGGAGCTCGCCAAACGTGAAGCGCTTGTCATCGACCTCATAGGGAGTGCGGACCTCCACAAAGAAGCGCTTCAAACGGCCGCGCAGCTGGCCGCGGCAAAGGCCGTCGTCGATCAGGCGCTAAGAGATCTCCGCGACGGACTCGAAGCGGCCGACCAGGAAGTGGCTCACGCTAAGCCCGTCGACTGCGATGCCTTAGTTGGCCTCCTGGCAACTGCAAGAACCTCGTTGGAGGCGCTCACTGCGGCTCGCGCGCGGTGTAGTGAGGCGCTCGGGGAGCTGCTCGCGCCCATCAGATCATCGGTCGACACGCGGCAGGGTATCTCGCAATGGCGAAAGCTAGCGGAGGTCGCGACCGACGCTGGCACACTTCGCAGCGTGCTGAGAGACAACCGTGGCATCGCGAGCGTCCGCGCGGAGCTTCAACACGCCCAGAACCAGATTGATAACGCACGCCTTCAGGTGTTTAACGAGAAGTTCGACGGCATGAGCGACGAGATAACGCGTTGGTGGCAGCTCCTGCGCCCTGATGAGCCGGTTCATTTTGAGGCCGTCAAACCACGCGGTGCCGGCAAGCGCTTCGTGTCGTTTAAGGTGAGGCTTCGCCCGCAGCTTGGAGCTCTGGGGGTGGTACGCGATGCCCTCGGCGTGTTCAGCGACTCGCAGCTCAACGCGCTCGGGCTCGCCGCATTCCTTGCTCGGACCAAGCTACAAGAGTCGCCGCTCGTCGTGTTGGATGACCCACTCCAAGCTGGCGATAGCGACCACAGGGCCACATTCGTTGTGTACGTGCTCCAGGAGTTGCTCGATTTAGGGGTGCAGGTGATTGTGCTGTCCTTCGACGACATGCTCCGGAAGCTGCTGCACAACCGCTATGAGGCCCTTCCAATCGATGGATTCGTCGTCACGCTTGAGAATCCATCCGACGGGTCCGTGGTGGCGAAAATCAGCGATACCGCCGACGCATTGCTTCAACAAGCCTCAGTGCACCTTGTGAGCGATCACCCGGCCGTTCGTCGGGCAGGTTCGCAAGCGGTCCGCGTGGCCGGAGAACGAGTCGCTAAGGAGATTCTGGTCAAAGAGCGTTCGGCGCGCGGAGAAATCTGCTCGCTAGAGGACTACGAAGGGGAGACTCTCGGCCCACTGATCATCGCGCTCGCGCCCTACCTCACCGACCGTGCCGACCTCGGTAAGTGGAAGACCGTCAACACACTGACGAGCCCAGCCCACCACGACTCAGCGCAGCCTACACGTACGGATCTAAAGGTTGCACTTGGCGATCTTCGAAAGTTCTACAAGACCTACATCAGGGACAAGGTGTGATCGACCGCGGACGCCGTCCGTCTCCGGTTGTTGTCGATTCGTACTAGCGTTTCTATCTGCGTCGCTCGGCTCGACGTCAGCCGAGGCGCTCGCCAATTCTGTCGGCGCCGCCGCCATGATGCGCGGCAAGTTCTTCCGCTGTATCCGCCGAGCCCGTTGACACGTGGTTACCAGTTTTGGTATCCGCGCATAGGTCTATGGTCGGTGGTCGATCCGGTTCGTCCATAGAAACCGGCCAGCGGCGCCCGCAGAGCGAGCGCCGGGAACGGAAGTCCAGCATGGCAGCCAAATGGGCTGATTATCTGATCTCAGCGGTTCAGTACAACGAGAAGGAAACCCACATCGTCAAGGTGCTTGCACACGTAGACAATGGGGACACGGTCGGCGCTGGTGTCGAGATGACGAGACAAAAGGTCGTGACTCTCTTGGACGGAGGCACTACCTTCAAGACGATCTACAAGGGCTCCGACGGGAAGTGGAAGGAAGGCGCCGAGGTCCGAGTCGTGACCATCGAGGGCGAGAAGTACATTCGCACCGATGCGGACAAGACCAAGAAGGACAACCTCGGCAGCTTGCCGAGGTTCTAGGGCCTAGCCGGATGCGCTCGAAGCGCGGGGACCTATCCCGCGCGTTCGAGGGCAGTCGGTTGTTGACCGAGGAGCGAGGCACCAGTGCGCCGGGTGCTTACAGGTCCTGCGCCGGCAGAATCACGTCCAGGGTATCTGGCACCTCAAGTCCGTAGCGGACGGCGATCTGCGCAACGTGCAGCCCGATGACGCCGCGCAACTCGCCGAGGCTCTGATTGAACGTCCAGCCGGCAGCACCCATGACGTCGCGGGACCGCAGCCGCTCGGAACGTAGCTCCTCGGCATCGACCCCGTCGAGGAACTTGCGGCAAGCTGCGCGCATCGCCTGGAGCGGCCCGCTGAGATCGTTGCCAATGCTGCCTCCGGTCAACTCGCGCGTAAGGAAGTGCCGAATCTCAAGTACAGATCGGACGCAGTGGTCGGGTATCTCCACCTCGTATGGCGAGTACAGGACGCGACGGTCCTCAAGAAACACCAGTACCCGCCGAGCGACTCCAACATCGGACTGTGGGGGCGTCCACGAAACGCCACCGACTGGCGTACTGATCCCGTTCAGCCGACTCATGATCTCGGACAGCTTCATGCGCCCAGTCTGCGCGCCAACGGAGGCAGAGTCAACCTGTCGCAACAAGCCTGTGACCCGCCCGCACGCACGGCGCATACTCGGTGAGCGACCAGGACTACGTGCGAATGGCTCGTAGTAGAACCTCAACCCGGGCTCGACGGTGTCCTTCGTCCTGTCTCGTCCAATCGACGGGAATCCAACCGCGGTGTCGTGCCATCGCCTAAGCCCGGGGCACGCGTTGACCGCGAGCACTCGCGTGTCGCATACTGAGGGAAGCAAGCTCGAAGCTCGCGGAGCCGTTCCCTCAACGCCTGAGCACGGCCAGCGCCTTCTGCCGTTTAGCGCGTTCGGTCGGCTCGAGAAGGAGCTCAAGCAGCGCCTCAACGGGTGGGAGAAGGTTCAAACTACGTCCACTCTCTTGCATCGGAGAGCCCCGGTAATCGGGGCTGTTCTGCTCAAGTTGTCGGCCTGAGAATCAGGACCCAAGGCCCATTGACGGCGACACCAGCGAACCACCACCAGCCCTGGCGCCTCCTCCGCGCGAAACGGAGGCAGTGACAATCGGTCTGCAGTCGCTCGAGGAAGTTCGGCGCCGGGGGCTGTGACGCGCGGTCTGGGCGTTTGGACGGTAGGTTGAGCCGATGCCGCGCTCTCCCAAAGACCTCGCTTTCGAGGCTGCCGTCAGGCCGCTAGTCCTCGAGAACGGCTGGAAGGTCGCCGGGGGTCGGGTTCGTCTATCGCGTCAGTGGGTCATACATCTACTGGCTGGCCATGCTGCGTCCGCGACGCGGCCCGCTGCGCGGCACGCTGCAAACCAAGCCGCTCGAACTCGACCCGATCTTCTGGGACATCGTCGGGCTCTCCGAGCTGCGCACGAGAAGGCCCGCCTTCCGCATCCAGGGCGCGTTCACCGTGCCGACAGCAATCATCGCCGAGGCCGAGCACGCCTTCGACCTCGCCGCCGTCGTGGACGCGGCAGCCCCGGTCCTGAATGAACTGCAGCGCGCCTTCGAGCGAAGCGAGCGGACGTATCGCACGCTTGGCGACTTCGGACCGGTTCTGGACCAGCAGGCCTCAACAGATGAGACTATGACTACCGCCAAGGTTGTCTGGTTGATCGCGCTCGGGCGAACCCAAGAGGCGGAGCAGCTGGTACGCGAGAGCCTCGCTGCCGGATCCATGGGAGGATTCTTGTTCCCGCTAGGCGACTTCAACAAAGTCGCCCTTCGCTACCTCACCGACGGACCATCCAACTCGCAATAACCAGACAGCCACCGCCGAAGCCCGCTCCCCCGGCCGCGACCGTACCCGTCACCATCACCCTAGCGCGCGTCCCTGAGCGCACACGACTGCTCCTACAGACGCTGACGCCTAATCTCGCAGCGACAGCCTGCGATACCACCCCCACGCAGCCGCCTTGCGCGAACAGGAACAGCGGGCCCGACGTCGGCGCGGGCGGGTTCGCAGCGCCGGCTCCACGGATGGGCTGCTCATGATGTCGGGCGGCCCCGTGTGGTTGGTCTCAGCTCTCCGGCTGGTGCGATGACATGAGGCGGTTGCTGCGAGTCGATCTGGTGATCGCGGCGCTCGCGGTCTGCGCCGCGGTCGTTATCGGCGCGGTTGATACCTCGACGCGACTTGACCATGTGGCGCAGGCCGTCGGACAGGAGGAGGGCTGCGCACAAGCAGCGACGCAACCGGCAACCCCCGAGCGGTATGGGTACGCCTTGGATTGGCGTGGTGTCGCACGCGAGGTCGTGTTGGGCTGCGGTGCCAGCCGCTACGCGCCGCTGTACGTGACCTTTGATTCGCGCCGGACGATGCTGGCGGCCGTCAAGATGGCGCTGAGCACCGGCGGTGATCCCGTGTGCCACACGGCCACGGAACTCTTCACGGTTGACTTCGACTTCGGCAACCTCGCCGCACGACGGTTCTGCGCGGCGGTCGGCGCCTCAGCCCCAGCTAATCCAGTGCATCTCAACCTTCTCCCGATGCAAGCGCGGGAGCGGTACGGAGCGCATGCCCTCGGCGTTTCGCCGCAAACGGTCAGCCTGCTCGTGGGCCTGGCAGCGCTCGCGTACCTGGCGGTCATTGCCGCCGGTCGCCTAGCTGGGCGCCAAGTACGGACACGACTGCGATGCCTGCTCGGCTTACTGGCTGTCGCCGCCATCGCTTTTGGCATTCACGAACAGCCGAAACGCGGCGTGTTCCACTCGCCGTGGCGATCAGTCACCGCGGCAGACGCAACACTGGTGGCGCGGACGTTCGCGACGCTCCACACCCCTGTCGGCTTCACCCGCGGGGGGCGCTGCCAGTTCACACCGCCCGGCGCTCAAGTGTGCTTTGTACGAGACCCCTCCATCGTGCTGTACACCGCCAACTGGGCACGCCTGATCGCCAACACCGGAGCGCAGCCGATCCCGCTCTTCGGTCCCGCCTTCTGCGGCGTCAACCGCACCCGCCTTGGCCTCCGGGTTCAGGGATGTAACAACCCCGCCGTCCAGGGCAGACTGCTCGTCTCGTTCTTCGCCAACTCCGTCGTCAACGTCGGAGCAACATCCGTCGTTGGCACAACCAAACCGGACCACGCATTCGCGGCCGGAACACACATCGCCGTCGAAGCCCTCGAGGTCTGGAAATACCCCTCGTAACCGCGTTGATGTGTTCAGCGTGTGCCAGTACAGCGCAGGTCGGCGTCGAGCGGGCCGATCCGGTATTGCGCGAGGTTCGGCGCCACGCCGGTGAAGCCACCGCTCGTGCAGTTCTGCCGCGCCTGCGTGAGTGTTGCGTCGGTTCCGGCCACCCAGTCGGGTAGCTGGCCGTTGAAGGCCGTCGGTGTTGTCTGTGCCGTCAGCCCCGTGATCTCCTGCCACTGGGCGCTGGTGGAATAGATCCCGATCGGTCCGGTCGCGCCGGCGTTGTGCAGGCCGGCGATGAAGCCTTGCAGCGCGGCGATGTTGAGCTGGTAGGTCCCGGCCCAGCTCGCCATCAGCTCGACGTCCAGCCACCATGGCGCGGTCCTGGCCGCGACCGGGTCGAGCGCGGCGACGAGGCGGTAGGAGTGGGCGGAGCGCTGCTCGCCGTAGATGTAGGAGCAGGCGTTGGTCAGCAAGCCGTTACAAGCACCATAGGCCGGCGCGGTACCGACGCTAGGCCAGTCCGCAACGTGATGAGCGCCAGGGTTACCGGTGTCGATGTACAGCGACAGGGACGGCTGCTTCGGCCGCTTCTGCCCCGGCGCGTCACGGGCCCAGTGCAGCTCGCCGCCCATACACGGGTTTGCTTTGTCCGCCAGCCCGCCATTGACACCGACGACCCCGAACAGCGGATTCGACGGGTAGGAACCCGAGCACTGTGGATAGGAGACGTCATGACCGGTGGGCGGCGACGAGCTGCCGCTCACCGCGATCACCAGCACCACAATGACGATCAAGGCGAGCGCCACCACCGGCACCCATCGCGCTCGGTACCGGGAACGGCTGGCAGGCGACACGGCCGTCAAGCTACCACGACGCTGGGCACGCACGGGCGCCGTCGGCGACAGAAGTTGCCGCGAGCGCCACGGACCGTTGCCTTGGCGGCAAAGTTCAACCGCCTCCGAGCGGGTCTCCGAATTGGCAGTGGTGATCGCTTTCGTGGTGGCTGTCGCGTAAAGGCGGCAGCCACCTGCTCCCACCACACCGATCACGTCCGACGCTCCCCGGCTGACGTGACCGCATTGCGCAAGCAGGGAGCGTCAGGCTAGCCGGGTGAGGCGTCTGGTTCGGAGCGGCCGGATCGTGGTAGCCGGGGCTGCGAGGAGTTGCGAGGATGGGTGTATGCGTCCGGTTCGTGGTTCGTTGCTAGACAATATGGATTGGTCGTTCGTCCGGTCTGCGGTGTAGAAGGGGCCGGTTCCCCCATGTCGTTCGTGGGGGTTTGTTCAGCCGTGCGGCTGTAACCCGCGCGGCGGCCCGCAATCGAATAGGAGGAACCAGCCATGGCCAAGGCTAGAACCCTGGTCGGGTTGGACGTGCACGCGGCGAAGATCGTCGCGGCGGTGCTGGACGCTGAGACGGGGGAGTTGCGGTCGTTCGCGA
>Ga0181536_10001981_pt1 | contig 23713 bp, 9 predicted proteins | sample PEATcosm2014_Bin_41_FD_121105 | JGI IMG/M metagenome (GOLD analysis project Ga0181536, IMG submission 121105) | Peatland microbial communities from MTU Mesocosm Facility, Houghton, MI, USA - PEATcosm2014_Bin17_60_metaG | ecosystem: Environmental > Terrestrial > Soil > Wetlands > Peat | place...
GATCCGCTAGCGTTCGCCGAATCCGCGTTGGCGATGGCGCAGGCCGGCGAGCCCGCGGAAGCTATCTCGTATTACCGGAAATCCGTGGCATTGGATGCTTCAAACGCCGGAGTGCAGGCCGACTTGGGTGCGATCTTAACCGAGAAAGGAGAAACCGCCGAGGGACTCGAACATCTGCAGAAAGCTGTGGCCTTGAAACCCGAGTCGGCGGCTGTGCAGAATAAGCTTGCATCCGCGCTTTTGAAGATTGGCCAGACCGGCGAAGCCATTGCACACTCGGAGAAGGCCGTGGCGCTGGCGCCGGATGCCATAGAGTTTCGCTTCAGCCTGGCCGGCGCGCTGGCACAGGCGGGGCGCTTCTCCGATGCCATTGGGCAATTGCAGAAATCCATCGATATCGGCGGCGGGCGGGACTGGCGAAGTTTCGACATGCTGGGCGCCGTCTACAACAAGATGGGCCGGCGGGATGAGGCGATCCAGGCCGGGCGCCGGGCGCTGGAACTGGCTCTCCCCGTCCAAGACGGCGAACAGGTCCGTAACTTGCGCGCCAAGCTGGCAAGCTACGAGCGAGCCCAGCGGCGCTAAAGATCGGCACACCTCAGTGCCGTTTCGTCGGTGATCCGGCCTTTCCGTCGCCAGGCTCGACGACCGTGACCACGCGGTCCGCCGCTACATCGCGCAGCACCTGACGGATGCCGCTCGGCCAGGTGATTTGTATCTCCTTGGCAGCGGCACTCGCGCCGAGACCGAAATGCACGCGCGAATCGCTCGACGACGCATACCCCACGCTGGTCGTGACGTGGTTATATTGCACCGAACCGTCCGCGGCGGTCACCCGGATTTTTGCGCCAATTCCCATGTGGTTGCTTTCGGTGCCGCATAGCTTCAGCAGTATCCAGTGATTGCTATTCTGCGTGGTGTTGTGAAAAATCTTGGCTTGGCCATTCAGTACTGTGACCACCGCGTCAATGCGGCCGTCATTATCCAGATCGCCGAAGGCCACCCCGTGGTGTCCCCCGGGGACCTGGAAATCGGGCCCGGCCGTAGCGCTGACGTTCTGGAATTTGCCGCCTCGGAGATTGCGAAACACGGCATTTGGTTCCTCAAACGTTCGCGGCGAAAACAGATGCACGTTTTCGTCTACGTTCGCGCGCGCCACAAACAGGTCCTTCCAACCATCGTTGTCCAAATCGGCGATACCGTTCCCCCAACCGGACATCTCGAAGGTATCCATCCCCAGTCCTGCCGCGGCTGTCTTGACGACGAATTGTCCCTGACCCAGATTCCAGAAAAGGGGGAACGTCTGCTTTTCGATCGCCGTCATCCAGATATCGGCGAGCCCTGTGTTCCGCACATCCCGGAAATCCGCACCCATTCCCGAAAGAACGTTTCCATCCTCTCCCAGTGCCACGCCCGCGTCCAGGGCGACCTCTTCGAAGCGTTCTCCATGTATGTTGTGGAAGAGCTGATTGGCGGCGTTATCGTTGGCCACGAAGATGTCCGTGTACCCATCACCGTCGTAATCGGCAATCGCCACTCCCATGCCGCGGCCGAGGTGTGCCGCAATGCCCGTCTGGGCTGAGACGTCCGTGAACGTGCCATCGCCATTGTTGCGGTAAAGCATGTTGGGAAGCGGATCGCAGTAACGCGGATCGCAGATGATTCGAGCGCCATTCTGGCCATTGGCGAAGCAGGCCTGTTCCGTGTCCGGGTCCCAGCGGCAGTAATTCGAGACGAACAGGTCAAGCAAACCGTCGTTGTTATAGTCCAGCCACGCGGCGGCTATCGACCACATCCTTTTGCCCTTGTAGAAGCCGCCCGCCACGCCGGCCTGGACCGTCACATCGGTGAAGGTGCCGTCCCCGTTATTGTGGAACAACTGATTCCCATTGACGGTGGTTACGAACAGGTCCGGCCGCCCGTCATTATCATAGTCCCCGACGGCCACTCCGATACCGTATCCGGCGCCACCCAACCCCGATTTCTCGGTAACGTCGGTGAATGTAAGGTTCCCGTTGTTGTGATAGAGCCGGTTGCGGTATTGGGGACCTCGCTTAACCAGCGAGGGCATCTCGGCGCCGTTAACAAAATAGATATCCAGGTATCCATCTCCGTCGTAATCGAACAGGGCCACGCCGCCGGCCATCGTCTCCGGCTGGTGCCTCAAGGGGGTCGGCGAGCTATTGGTCGTGAAGTGGACCCCTGCCCGGCCAGCGATCTCCTCGAAGGTTATTGGTCCGAGAACCGCGCCTCCCAGCGCCAAAAACGGGAAACAAACCAACATCACCTTCCAATTGAATGACAGCCGGGCCGATGAACGGCCGCGCAGGTGGAGCAAGATCCTCAATTTCGACCAGTATACACCGGTCGTGGCTTGCGCCACGAGGTTGGTGATCGCAGGATGGCGGCCAGGGGGTGGTTTCAGTTCTTCCCCGAAATGCCGAACGGGTGCAAGGCCGGCACCCCGAGGCGATCCTGCTGGACCTTCGTCTTTTCGAATTCCATCTTCTCTCTCTCGGCGTCCGCCTTACGCCCCGCCTCGCGGTAGGCTTCCGCGAGGAAGAAGTGGGCACTTGCGCTGGAGGGCATCTGCCGGACGGCATCCTCCAGTTCGGAAATGGCGGCGGTGGCATTATTGGCGTCCAGATTGGCACGCCCCAAATTGAGGTGACAGAGCCAGCGGTATTTGACGGGCACGGCCTTCATGCCCGCTTGCACAGTTTCGATAGCCTTCTCCGGCGCGCCCTGGCGGATCTGAATGGACGCGATCACCAGCATCGCCGGCCAGTGCTTCGGGTTGTTTTGCACTTCTCTTTGGAACTCAGCCAGCGCTGCTGTTATATCGGTTTCCATCAGGAAGAGGCCATAAGCGTAGTGCACGCCAGGCTCGGTGGGATACTGCATCAGCAATTGCCGGTAGCCGGCCGCAGCTCGGTCGGGATGCTGGGTGGCGAAAGACCAGGCGGCCTTGCCCGCCAGATCCACCACCGCGCGCCGCTGCGGCGAAAGCTGGCCCATGTCGTCCGGGCTGGCCAACGCGCAAAGGCCCATTTCTTCCTCCACCGGCGGGGGTTCGTCAGGATACCTGGTAAGTGGCTGCAACTGGGCGAGAGCTTCATCGAACGCCGACGACAAGATCAGAACCTGCGCGGCACGCACGCGCACGGCGGTTTCAAACTGGATGTTACCGCCGAGACCCAGGTCCTCGCCTTTGCGGATATCGGCCAGCGCCTGGTCCGGATCGTCGAGCTGGGACTCGCTCAGCCCCAAAAGAGCCCACCCGTTCGCAAATATCGGCGCCAACCCGAGTCCCTTCCGCAGAGCGTCGGTGGCCTCGGCATAGCGGCCCGCCTGATAAAAGGCGCCTCCCAGGTAGAGCCAGCCCTCCGGCCAGTCCGGACGCATCGCCAGCGCCTGCTTGTACAATTGGATAGCCTCCTCAGGACGTTTGTCCAGGGCAGCCTGCGCGCGCCGCGATAAATCCTCGAATTGCTCTTTGGAGGGCGTTTGCGCGCGAAGCCAAGGCGCTGTCAGCAGCACCAGGACCAGGAGCAGTGGAGCAGATGACTTCGTTGTGCACGCTCTCAACTCAAGCCGACGATGGTGACCCCGGACCTGCCCCACAAGTGGTCGACTCCACATACGCTATACCGATACGATATCGCAATTCTGCTGTCGCGGCCGGCGCTGCTTGCGCGCAATCCTCCAGTGCTGAATGACTCTTCACGACGCTGTTGCGGGGCGGCCGGGAACCTGAGCTGTGGGGCAGGCTTCATTCAGTTTGCGGCGGCCTTCAGAGGGACTTGCAAAATTCACTACCGGGACCGCTCCCCTACGGTCGCGCAAGCAAGCGGTTTCGGGTAGTTTTGCAAGTCCCTATTTAGTCCGCCCCCGCGAACGATGCCAGGCGCTCAACAAAAAAGGGGGGCGGCTGAGCCGCCCCCCTTTGGATTGGTTGATTGAAATTCCAAGCCTCGCGGACGAAGCTTAGAACATGAACTTCACCGCGAACTCGATCACGCGGGGCACTTCGTTCTTGTACAACGGGGAACCCGTGGTGGTCGTTTGGAGGTTGGTTTGACTCAAACCGCACGGCGCCGGTGCGTTGCCGCAGGAGCTTGCGGCTGAAGTGGAGAAGTTCAAGTTCAGGTCCGAAGCGCCGCCCTGACCGAACTGCCACAGCGCATGGTTCAGGAAATTGAACGCCGACATCCGGAACTCCACCTTGTGGTGCTCCTTGAAGGTGAAGTCCTTGTAAATCGCCAGGTCGCTGTTGAAGAAAGCCGGCCCCTTGATGTACGGCCAGATGATATCCCCGTTCTTTCCGCCCGTGGGAGGCGCGAAACAACTCGGGTTGAAGTATTGGCCGGACTTCAGACCGTGGCGCGGATCGCAAGTCAGTAAGGGCTCAGTGGCGGCAAAGGCATTCGTGCCCAGGTAGTCCGCCGGTTGCATGTTAGCTGGCCACGCGACATTGAGATCCCCGCTGCTGTTGGGCTGAATCGGCGCACCGCTCTGCCACTGTGTGATTCCCGAAAGGACCCAGCCGTTGGTCAGCCCGCCCAGGAATCGATCTGCGCCGCCCTTGCCCTTCACTGCATTGGGTAGGTTGATCACGTAAGCTGCGTTGAAGATCTGCGAGTGGTCGAAAGACAACACACCGTAGTTGTGGGCGCAGTCGTACGGGTACATGGAATTGCCGTCGCTGCCGTTGTTGGAACTCTGACCGTCGCGGCAGCCCAGGTTCTTGGAGAAAGTATAGTTCGTCGTGAAGGTGAAGCGCCCCGACTGCTTCTGCCACGTGGCGATGAACGCGTTGTAGTTGGAGTAGCTGAGGTGGCCGACCAAGCCGATGGACGCGTAGTTGTGGTACGGGTTCCAGTCGAGGCTGGTATTCTCCCCAGAGAAGTTACTGGGTAGAATGCCCTGCGCGTATTGGTTCTGGCCGGTTATGGGATCGGTCCCGAAGAACGCGCCCAGCGGGACGACATCGACACTGCCCGGATTTGTGGTACCACCGGAGCTCAGAAGATCGCGCGACCTGTTGCCTGCATACTGGAATTCGGCAACCGATCGCCAGGGCGCGCGCTGCGAGATCGTGATATTGTAGGTCCACGTGTTAGGCGTGTTCGCGTCGCCCATGGTGAGCGCCGAAAGTCCGCTGCCAATTCCAGGGACGCCTGACGCGTTGCTGAATTGTGAGAAGGAAGTGAGGCCTACGCAGCACGCGCCGGTGTTGACGCCTACGCTTTCGAGGCCGAGGGGCTGGTTGTAACCGGCGCTGGCATTGTTATAGGCAATCTGGTACCGGAACAGGCCGGCGCCTCCACGTATCACGGTTTTGCCGTCGCCGAAAATGTCCCATGCGAAGCCGAACCGCGGCTCGATAAAGAGCGTTTTACTGGGGAAGCCCGATAAGGGGATGGCGGAATCGATGGAATGCCATTCCACCCCCGTCCAGGCGCCCGCCGACGAAGTGTTGTTATAGGTGGCGGGATCCCAAACAGATACGCCGAACTTATCGTTCGGGACCCAATTGCCCATGTGCTCGAACCGGAGGCCGCCGGTCAGCGTTAGCCTGCGGCTGGCCTTCCACTGGTCGTTGAGGAAGAACGAGATCTGGTGATACTTCATGTCCTGCACGGCTTCGGCGTTGTCCTGGTTGAAGCCGTCCGAGCGGGCCGTGAGATAGTCAGCCAGGTAGTTACCGGCGGTAATGGAGGACGCCCCCCAAGGATCGAAATTGATAGAGCCGTTGGTCCCGCTGGACAGGCTGCCGCTAGTTTGATAGTTGCGGGCGAAATCCCAATAAAAACCAGCCTTGAGAGTGTGGGCGCCCTGGATCTTGGTCACGTTGTCGCTGATCTGCGGCGTCTGCGACAGCTTGCCGAAAGAATTCTTGCCGCCGGGCGTGAAGGGCTCGCCGTACTGGTAGGTGCCGAAACCGACGATGCCGTTACTTTGGCCGCCGTACCCGTAGGTATTAGGCATCATTGGCGTGTACGGGTCAGTGAACAAGCCGTTCATAGTGATTCCGAGCGCGCTGGGACTTACCGCCGCGGGGTTGCCCAGGACGATGGGGTTCAGGAAGGTGGCGTCCGCGAAGATGAACTCGTTGGTCAGCGTGGGGCTGAACACGTGCACCAAATTCGCGCTATAAACATTGGAATCCTGGTTGGCGTTTTGCGACGTCGGATAGGGCAGAGAGCCGTTCAGGTTCCACCAGATGCTGATCGGATTCTGATCGTGCTCGATCTGGTGGTTCCAGGAGAAGAACAACTTGGTGTTGGTGCTGATGTTGTAATCGCCGCGGAGGCGGATTTCCCAGCGGTTCACAGGCGGGCTAAGGAATGTCTCATAGTTGGCGCCTGTCGGATTCGTCACGGGATTCACGTTCGGCGCGGGCATGAGCTTCAACATCGCCAGGGTACCCGCATTGATGTCGGTTGCCGGAATCTGGCCGGTCGGATAGATGTTCGCGTTCAGGCCGTAGTTGTCCTCGTATTCGTTGGAAGCAAAATTCGGCCCCAAGGTTGCAAGGTACGCCGGGGTGAAGTTGCCCTGCAGCATCTGCTGAGTGGGAACGAACCACTGGGTTAAGCTACCCGCCGGATGCTGGTCCATATATTCGTACGCGGCATAGAAGAACAACTTGTCGTGATTCTTGTTGAAGCGCGTACCCGGAATGATCACCGGACCGCCGAAATCGCCGCCGGGGTAGTAGAAACTGTTGGCCGGCGCAGCCGCCTTCTGGGCGTTGTTGTACCATCCGTTGCTGTTGAGCGCGCCATTGCGCGCGTAGAAGTAGGCTTGTCCGTGGAACTGGGCGCCGCCGCTCTTGCCGATCGCCTGGAAGGTGATCGGGCCCTTGGCAAATTCCGCGCCGTAGGCATTCGTCAGAATGGAAACTTCCTGCACCTGGTTCTGGTTAATGTTGGCGGTCTGCGTTCCTTGATTGCCGGGGTCGAGGAGGTTGGCGCCGTCGGACGTCATAGTCATGGCGCCATTCACCCCGCTGCCTTGAACATTGAACTTGCCGATCGGGCCGTTATTGCTCTGGGTCGCCACTGAACCCTGGCCCCACTGGCTCTGGGTAAGGCCGTTATTCATCCCCACGCCGGGCATGATCTTGATCAACTCGGCGGCATCGCGGCCGCTCAGGGAAATGTTTTCGACCATGGACTGATTCAGCGTTTGGCTGGATTGTCCGGAATCGACGGGCACCTGAAGCTCAGCGGCGGAAACCACCTCTACTTCAGTCTTTTGACTTTGGACTTGAAGAACAATCGTCGTGAGACGCAAAGTGGACCCTTGCGTCAAGACAATACCCGTTTGTTCAACTGTCCGTAGACCCGGCGCACTGATGGTCACAGTGTAGGTTCCCGGCAAGATCGACGGGAAATCGAAATATCCGGTGTTGTTCGTGGTGGTGTCGCGAAGTACGCCAGTAGCCTCGTTTTTCAGCACGGCTTTCGCTGCCGGGACTGCCGCGCCAGTTGCGTCGGTAACGGTAGCACCGATCGAACCGCTCGCGAACTGAGCGTACGCGGGCAGTTGAATGAACACAACGATGGCCAGCAATAATGCCAGCAACCAGAAAAATCGCCCCGGATCGGTGGGCCGATTCGTAACAAAGACGGGCGCCTCACATGGTTTTCCCATTTGGCTCCTTCCTCATTAATTGCGGAATAAAAAACCCTAAAAACGACAATAAGGCGAAGCGAGGCCCGTGTCAAGAGTAAAGTAATGTATTTGCATTAGAAAGTTAACCTTGTTACAAGGTCAAGGCCAAGCGCCAGGTTTTGCTTCCAAGTTTATGGCGCTTCTGCCCGCCGCGGTCGGTCAAACCACGGTCTGGAAGCTCGGCCGGAGCAATAGGGGAAACACCGGAAGTCAAATCCGATGCCGAGGGGTCCGGCCATTCCGGCGCGACTGCCACCACCAGGTAGTGGGAGTTTCAGCCCCCGTTAACGGTTTTGCAGCGTCCCAGACCGTTCAAACCATCCGTAAATTAACGTGAAACCAGCTGTCGGCTCACCATCGGCCGCTGGCTTTCTAACGGGGGTTCGACGGCGCGAGGACAAGGCTCGCGAGGCCTTCACGAGCCAGGAGTCCGTGGTCGCGAACGGACCCCCCCGGCCTACTTCACGGGAAAGGTTACAGAACCGACCGCGTTCGTGTTCTGATCGAGGACAATGACACGGACCTCCCGCGCGGCGTCGCTGGTCGGGTGGTCTTGCGTGAAGGGGAGGCCATCCTTCATCACCATTTTGTACTGCTCCGCCGTCAATTCGGGTTTGAGATCCAATACGGATGGCTCCCCGAGCGGGGCGGTGGCGCTGCGATCGGATACCAGGCAATATAACGCGCCCGAATACTTGCCACCCTGCTCGCGCAGCAGGAGATCCGAGGGATCGACGCGGATCTCCAGGTGCACGCCCGTCTTGCCGTCAGCCAAGGGAGAGATTTTCGTGCGCAGGCCGATTTCGGCGAGGTCTGAGGGACTCTGAAAAGCCTCCATCAACACTGCCTTCGTCCTCTCCACGGCCGGCCGCGAATCGAGCAGCGCGTAATACCGCTCCCTGAGCTGCAGCTTGACACCCTTGCGCTCGCAGGTGACATGGACGCGGTGCCACTTGTTGTTCCAATTGTCCGGCCCCGGATCATAGAAGATCGAATAGCCGCCCATGGCACCCTGCGCCACCTGAGTTACGACGGCCCGAACGTCTTGCCGGGAATAGAAGTGGCCGCCGGTCAGCAGGGCCATTTGGTCCATGTTGTAATTCACGTCCGGACTGAGGCTCCCGATGAGCGCATATGGGTCTACGGCGACGCCGTCCTTCGCCAGCGTCACTCCCAGGTGCGGCACGTAGAGCGAGCATTCAACCCAATCGCCGTTGCAATGGGGAAGCATGGGGTCCGGCACTGTGGTGAGTCCGTTGGCAACCCAGAGGATATCCCTGCGCCCCGGGAAAGCCGCCAGTCTGTTGGCAAGATCCTCGAGTGCCTTGAAGGTCCTTTTGACCTGCTCCTCCGCGCCGATCTGGGCCTGCCGGATGTGGCTGGAGGCTTTCATGACCTTATCGAACGCGGTAGCCACACCCTGGGGCCAAGTCTTATCGTCGGCCGCAGGCGGACCCATGGCGTGAATCGGGATCAAGGCGCCCTCCAGGTTGAGCACATAGAAATATAGGCTCTCGCCGGACTCGAGTTGCGGAATGGCCTTGTCCAGGGCTTTCCAGTTTTCCAGCCGATCGGCGTCCACCAGGTTGATCATGTCGAAGAGCATGACCGTGGCGTGCGGCGTCGCACCGGAGGCCCGGTTCGAGAACTCCAGAACATCGTGCGGGACAGCCGGTTCGTTCCTGGGTTTATGGAAAGTGAGAATGGTTTGCGCTTTGGTTTGATCGACGATCTTGAAATCGTCGGCGGTCAGGTCGGTGACCGGCTGGCCGTTAGCGTCTAGCGCTACCGGATAAAGGCGGACGAGAGGGCCAGGCGTGGGAGCTTGTGCCAGAAGCCCGGACGCGGCCAATGCGAGGGCGAAGAAAATTTTCGACATACTTTTGGGTGCAGTGTATCACACCTCATAGTCGGAAACCCGAAGGAGCAGCCCCTACTGCGTGGACCCCAGGTAAGCGATCTGTTCGGTGGCGGATTGGTCGCCCTGCATCGCCGTAATTCGCAACTCACAGTTGCCCGGCCGGGTGGCCGCCGTCACGAACATGGCAATGGCGCCACTTGCATCCGGCTCTGGGAGCGCCACCGTTTGATCCGCGAATACCTGGCCGCCATTCTTGAATTCCACGTGGATCCTGGGCTTTTCCGGGTTCGACTTGTCCTTATACACCACAAAATAGACCCAGCGCTTGGTGCCGGGATCCACCGCAGCCTGCACCATGGGAACGACGTGCTTGCCCTCGAAGGTGAACGGATCGGCGGTGTCCGGCTGGGCGCCAGCCGGGTCGAGGTGTCCTACCATCGCTAGGCTGCTGATGGCGAGACCTTTGGGCGGCGCGAGGATTTCGAAACTCCCGGTTTCGGCGGTTGCCTGAAAGCCCTCGTGATCGACCACGGCGGCGTCCACCGTATAACGGCCCGGCGGCAGATCGAGCACATGCGTGTAAGTCAACTGTTCGGCCCGGACGGCTGCCAGGTTGGCGTCCGCGATGTAGTAAGGCTTGTCGAGGCTATACTGATCCACGACTTCTCCATTGGCATCACGGACCAGCGCCAGCAGGCAGATTTCAAATTTGTGGATCTTGCGAGCCGGATCGGCCGTGGCGCCCAGCTTCGCGCTGGGCAATTCGAAGGCCAGCGTGGCGTTTGCAGTCGTGCCGTCTTTCCGGAAATGGTAGGCCGTGAGGTGAAAATCGAAAGAGTGCGGCCGGGGCTCAGTGTTCAATACCGCCATCGCTGTGGCTTCCAGCGGCGTCAGCGGGGCGGATCCTTTCAGATCCGGCATGGCGAAATAACCGGTGCGGCTCTCCACCTGCAAATCGTTACGCGCCAGCTTCACCTCGATCTTCCTGAGCCGCCCGTCGAACTTTGGCGACGTGGAATGATAGACAGCTTCGTAGTGCGTGTCCAGATCCCCCACCATCTGTTGAAACGACTTACGGAAATCGTTGGTGTTGGCAATCAGGAATCCGCCCGTGCCTTCGGAAAGCGCCCGCAGACTGGATTGCATATCCGAGGTCCGCACGGCGGAGACGGTGTCGTCACCCTGCCGGCTGTTTTGGCGCATGACGCTGGCGCTGGCGTTGGTTTTGGACTGTTGCTGGCTGACCGAGGCCATTTGTCCCAGCGCCAGTTTGCCGGCTTGAGCGGTATCGTACATCCCGTTCATTTCCGTGCTGTCGAGCGCATAAAACGTAATGCCATGGCTATTGGCATTCGTCAAGATCTTCTGGAACAAGTCCGGATCTCCGGTGGTAACCAGGCCAGTGGTCACCAACAGAACCGTCTTCCTGCCCGGCAGCGTGCCGATCTGATTAATCAAGGTGGTGATCCTGTCAGTCTCGTGCATGCCGGTAATATTGGCGAAATCGCTGCGTTCCCGTACTTCGTCGCCGCGGATGCGATTCGCCCCGGTGCTGTTGGAAACGTCCGCTCCCATGATCACCGTGTTGCTGACCTCACCCCCGGTCATGTCCTCCGTCACCGTGGCCGTGTGTGTGGCGGCATTTACCTGAGCATTCAGCGTTACGATGTTCGGGCTGGCGGTAAGCAGGGCTTCCGAGGCCTTGGAGAAATTCAAGGCTCCCCCGTTGAGCGTGGAGGCGAGCAGTTCCTCCCGGTTCTTGGTGAACTCATGCACCGCGACCAACTTCTCGTTGAGGTTGAAGATCCCGATGTAACTCTCCGGCGGCAAATTAGCCTTGATGAATTCCTTGACGATTTCGACGGCATGCGGCCGGGTCACCGGATCGATATTGTGAAAAACAATGCAGACCGTGTTTAATTCCCGCAGGGGCAGGGACGTAGGGGCTATTTGCTGCTTCGGCTGGCTCTCTTCGCGGCGCTCCGTTTCGCGACCCGGCACCATGCGGAAGCTGAGAAGTTGCTGCCGTACGCCGTCTTCGTAAATTTCCACCTCGCCCGGCTTAACGTTTTTCACCTGCCGGCCCTTCTTGTCGCGCACGACCAGATCGAGCGCTACCTCCGTGGCGGTTACGCGAATCGTGGGTTCAACCGGCGGAAGAGTTGCATCCTGCGCCAGACCGGGAATGACCGCTGTCGTAACGAGAAACAGGAGCGACACAACACCAGTCTTTGGCATAGGCCGATTATATCTCCATCCGGGCGGCCCGCAGTTGATCCGGCGGCGACCAGATCGGACGGCAGCCTGGGGGTCCGCCAAAAACCACAGGCTTGTGCCCACTGATCGAGTACCCCAGGCGGATCGCCCGTGTATAATGATTTTCAGGTACAAATATCATGAAGTTACTCTCCCTTTGGGTGTTTGCCGGTCTGGCCTTCCTGTGGGGAGTCGCCGCTGCGGCGAACGGCCGCACGGCTCACGATACGCCTAAGGACGCCGCACCGCTCCTCATCGACTTCCCGGAACCGGGCTCCATCTTTCCGCCGGAAATTACGCCGCCCACGTTTTTGTGGCATGAAACCACCGGGGAGGCGATCGCCTGGCGGATCGAAGTGCTTTTTGCCGAGCGGGGAACGCGAGTCAGGGAGAACTCAGCGGGCGAGAAGCCGCACCTGGGAGAGATCGACACCACGCTGGTGGGCTACGTGCCTCCTACTCTTACAACCGAACAGGAAGCCCAGCACACCTGGAAACCGAGCCCGAAACTGTGGGAAGAAATCAAGAAGCACTCTCGGAAGCACCCGGCAACCCTGGTGATCACGGGGTTTCGGGATAAACGACTGACGCAGCCGGTCTCGAGCGGCCGGGTGAGCTTCGAGACTTCCATGGACCCGGTGGGCGCTCCCATCTTCTATCGCGACGTGCCGTTGATTCCGCCCGATCCCTCGGAGCGGGAGCGCGGCATCATCCACCCGCTGTCGGATTCGGTACTTCCGAAGATCAAGTGGCGGATCCGCTATCTAAACGAGACGAGCAGCAAGACAGTGATGGAGAACCTGCCCACCTGCGCCAACTGCCATTCCATCTCGCGCGACGGGAAGACGCTCGGCATCGACGTGGACGGACCGCAGAACGACAAGGCGCTGTACGCCCTGATCCCCATCAAGAAAGTCAGCGCCATCAGCAACGATTACGTGATTCGATGGAGCGCCTACACCGACCAGGGATCGCCCAAGCGGTTCGGCTTCATGTCGCAGGTTTCTCCCGATGGACAGTACGTAATCACTTCGATCGAGGTTCCGGGCACCAAGGGTCAGCGTGTCACCGACCGGATTTACCAGGGCCTGTACGACTTCTGGGGCTTCGGCCAAGTCTTTTATCCGACCCGCGGCATACTGGCGTGGTACAGCAAGGAGACGCACGAACTGCATCCGCTTCCAGGAGCCGACGATCCCGAATATGTGCAAACGTGCGCCTTCTGGAGTCCGGACCAAAGCTTCATCGTATTCGCCCGCGCCAAAGCGCGCGACCCGTATCCGCCCGGCCAGCCGCCCTCGCGATTTGCCAACGATCCCAACGAAACCCAGATCCAGTACGACCTGTATCGCATCCCGTTTAATGACGGCAAGGGCGGCAAGGCGGAGAGAATCGTGGGCGCTTCGGAAAACGGGATGAGCAACAATTTCCCGAAAGTTTCGCCCGACGGCAAGTGGATCGTGTGGGTGCAAAACAAGAACGGACTGCTGATGCGGCCGGACAGCAAGCTCTACATCGTTCCTTCGAGCGGCGGGGAAGCGCGGCCGTTGCGCAGCAATCTGAAAACGATGAACTCCTGGCATAGCTTCTCGCCGAACGGGCGCTGGGTGGTGTTTTCCTCCAAAACGCCGACGCCTTACACTCGTCTTTATCTGACGCACATCGACCAGGACGGGAACAGCAGCCCGGCGATTCCGATCGATGACGCCACGGCCGCCAACCGCGCGGTGAATATTCCCGAGTTCCTGAATGTAGGGCCCGAGGGTCTGGACCGGATCGATGCACCGGCCACGGATTTCTACCGGGAGTTCAACGCTGCGGCAGACCTGTCGGAGAAGCATCGGTTCGCAGAGGCCGTGCCGGCCTGGAAGAAGGCGGTGGAACTCAATCCCGAGGATTCCCGGGCACATAACAACCTGGGGGCCGCGCTGGCAGAGACCGGAAAGCCGGAAGAAGCGCTGGCTGAGTACCGCAGATCGCTGGAACTGAACGACCAGAGTTCCCAAGCGCACAACAATCTGGGCAGCGTTCTGGCTCAACAGGGCAAGCTCGACGAAGCTCTGGCGCAGTTTGAAAAGGCGGTGGAGCTGAATCCCGATAACGGCCGCGCACAGAGCAACATAGGCAGTGCCCTGTCGGAGAAGGGGCGGACCGAGGAAGCGCTGGAGCATCTGCGGAAAGGCGTAGCGCTGGAACCCAACTTTGCCGATGGTCAGAACAACCTGGGTGCCGCGCTGGCTCGTGCCGGAGCGCTGGATGAAGCCGTCGAGCACATGGGCAAGGCAGTGGAAATGGACCCGCAGTCGGTCGAATATCGCTACAACTTTGGGCGCGTGCTGGCCGCCAAAGGGCGCTTCGCGGATGCTGCCGTCCAATTCGAACAGGCCGCGAATCTGACGGGCATGCGAGAGCCTGCGATACTCGATATCCTGGCAGCGATGTATGCCGAGACGGGCCGCTACCAGCAGGCGGTCGCCATGGCGCGCAAAGCTCTCGACCTGGCCAACGAGCAGGGGAACGCCGAGATGGCAGCGTCGCTGAGGTCCAGCCTGGGGCGTTACGAAGCTCTGGCCAAGCGGTAGCGGTGGCGCAGCCAAGGCGGTGCAGTAGCCACACGGCAGCGCCCTCGCCCCGCCCCGGTCACTGTTTCTGCTGTTCCGCCGTGAGGCGGTCGAAGATAGCGCGCTCTTTTTCTCCGTCCTGTTGGCGGTTCAGGCGGAAATAAAGAGCGGCCAACTCGACGTGCGGCTGGGCCCAGGTGGGATCGTCGTGGACGACCTTTTCGAAGTCCCGCGCGGCCGCTTCCACTTGTCCGTCCGTGCGCTCCAGCCGCGCCCATTCGTAGCGCGCGACCGTGGAGTCGGGTTTGAGTTGCAAGGCGCGCTGCAAATGTTCGCGGGCCCCGGCCAGATCGCGGTCGGTGTGCAGAACAGCGCCCAAGCCGAGCTGCGCCTCAAAGTCCTTCGGGTCGGCCTCCACAGCCGCTCGCAGCGCGGCGGCGGCGCCCGCGGTATCTCCCAAGTAGCTCAACACGGTACCGCGTAATGTATCCACGCCAGGGAGTCGCGGATTCAGGTGCGCGGCCGCCGCGGCATAATCGCGGGCGCGCTCGAACTCGTTCATCTGGAGAGCGGTCCGGCCGGCCAGCAAGTAAGCCTCGGGACGGTTGCCTGCGCGGGCCACGCGGTCGACGCGGTCCAGTCCTTCGCGCCGGTGGCCTGACCGGATGAGCGCCGACCCCAGAAGCCACGCTACGGACAGGTCGTCGGGGTGCGCGGCCTCCACGGGCTTGAGAGTGGCGATCACGTTTTCATCCTGGCCGAGATTGGTATAACACTCAGCCAGCAGCGTGACGACGCGCGCGTCATCCGGTTGCACGGCCCGCAGCGTTTCGAATTGCTGCACCGCGTCGCGCCAGGCGCCCTTCTTGTAGTACGCCAACGCCAGGTTGAGCCGGAGACCTGCATTCTCTTTCTTGGCGAGGACCGCGCGGTATTGTTCGATGGCCTCGTCGTAGCGGTTCAATTTCGCGAGTGCGGCCCCCAGATTGGCGCGCACCTCGAGGGAATCCGGATAGCTTTTAAGGAGTTCCTGATATTTGCGGACCGCCAGCGCATCGTCGCCGCGCTGCTGCGCCGCAACAGCGTCATGGAAAAGTTGTTGGGGACTAGAGGATTGCGCGCAAGCAACGCCGGCAGCGATAAAGAATGCCACGATGCGCATCGATTCCAGGATAACGGATTTGCGTTATCGTAAGGGAGAGAGCTTGTCGGGTCGATCCTTTGCGGGGCGTGCTCGTGGCCTGCTCGGGCTTTTCGCAGCGCCTTGGCTTCGCGCACAAACGCGCACCAGAGAGTAATTCGAGGATTGATCACGCCGGGCGCAGGCTGCCATCTCAAGTAACACACCGGCGAGACCGGCGTGCGGTTCCGCGGCTGCCGCGTGGATGCGGCTGCGAGTATCATCAATACGAGAGCAACACATGCGCACTAAATTGATTCTGCTTGTTATGGTCCTGGCCAGCGCAGTTTCGGCGCAGACCACTGGCGGTTGGCAGCTCGTCTGGAGCGACGAGTTCAACGGGGCGGCCGGAAGCCCGCCCGATCCCACCAAGTGGAATTACGATCTCGGCGGAGGCGGTTGGGGTAACGGCGAGGCCGAAACCTACACCAATTCGACGCAGAATGCCTTCCAGGATGGCAACGGCAATCTGGTGATCCGGGCGATCCGGAGCGGTTCCGGCGCCTACACGTCCGCACGTTTGCAAACCGGAAGTCCGGGAGCTTCCACGCATACCGCTGACAACAGTTGGCAGTACGGTATGGTCGTCGCCCGCATCAAGCTCCCGTTCGGTCATGGCGTCTGGCCGGCGTTCTGGATGCTCGGCGAGAACATCGGGACGGTCAGTTGGCCTGCCTGCGGCGAAGTCGACATTATGGAGAATTTCGGCACCTACGGCAATGTCAACGATGAGGCCATCAACAACGGCACCGCGCACGGGCCAGTTGCCACGGGCAGCAGCAGCGACTACAGCGCCGGAGGGAAGTACACGCTGCCGCTTGGGGAACAGGTGGACAACGATTATCACGTCTACGCCATTCAGTGGTCGGCGAATTCGGTGGCGTTTTATGTCGATGGCAATCTATATTACACGGCCACGCCGTCTTCGGTTCCAGCCGGGCAGTGGGTGTTCAATAATCCGTTTTTCATTCTGTTGAACCTGGCCATCGGCGGGCCCACTACGTTCCTGGGCACTCCCAGCGCAACCGCTCCGTTTCCGAATCAGGACATGCTGGTGGATTACGTGCGAGTCTATCAGTCGACCCCGGTCAGCACCACGACGCCGGTCATCGCACCGGGACAAGTGTTGAACGGCGCTTCCTATCTTGGGGATCTCGCTCCCGGCGGTTTGGCCACCTTATATGGAAGCAACCTGGCCGACGCCCAACACTTGATCACGGCCAACCCCAACTTTCCGACCTCCGTCGCGGGCGTATCGGTGTCGGTGAACGGCGTGGCCGCCCCGCTGATCTACGTTTCTCCCACGCAGATCAATTTCCAGATCCCCTGGGAGACCGCGCCCGGGCCCTACGTCCCCATAACGGTCACCTGGAACGTCGCCGTCAGTGCGGTGGAATATGTCACCATCGCGGCGCCCCAGGCTCCCTCGATGTTCCTGAGCGAGTTCGTCAACGGAGTCGCCTGGGTGACGGGGACCGGATGCGTCGCCACGGAATGCGCCGTTCAGGCAGGGGGGAGCTACCAGTTGTGGGCTAACGCGCTCGGACCCAAGAACGCGCCCTTGCAGGATGGCGCGGGCGCCGTGTACGCCGGATCGCTGACGCCGCTGGAGGTGCCCGGCAGCCCGGCAAGCTGCCAGCTCACTATCGGGGGCCAGGCCGCTACCGTCCAATATTGCGGCGCCGCGCCCGGCGAGATCATCGATCAGATTAATTTCGTCTATCCGGCGGGCGTGATGGCCACCGCGGCATACGTGGAGGCATCCTTGACGATCGGCAGCGCCACCGGCTACTTTCGGGTGCCGGCGCCGGCATCTTCGGATCAACTCGCCCAGCAGATGCTGGCGCAGATGACGCAGAGCGAGAAGTTCCAGCTGGTGCACGGAGTGGGCGGGCCGGTGACCAACATCATCCCGCTGCCGCGCGGGGCAGGCGGCTACATCCCCGGCATTGCGCGACTGGGCATCCCGGCTCTCTATTTCAACGATGGCAGCGTCGGAGTGGCCAACTCGCAAGCGCCAGCGACCGCGCTCCCTTCCGCCATTGCGAGTGCTGCCAGTTGGGATCCGAATTTGGCGTACCAATATGGACAGGTGATTGGTGCGGAGATGAGCGCCTACGGGCTGAACGTCAATCTGGGAGGAAACGTCAATCTGAATCGGGAACCGCGCGACGGGCGTACTTTCGAAGCCAAGGGTGAAGATCCCATTCTCGCGGGGAAGATCAACGCGGCCCACGTTCGCGCCATCCAGGACCAGCACGTGGTGGGGTGCATCAAGCACTACGCCCTGAACGACCAGGAGACAGGCCGCACCACCGCCAACGTAATAGTAGACGAGCGCTCTGCCCGCGAGACCGACCTGCTGGCATTCGAAATCGGCGTGCGCGATGCCAACGTACAGTCCGTAATGTGCTCCTACAACCTGGTGAACGGCACCTGGTCTTGCGAGAACCCGCACCTCCTCACGGACGTGCTGAAAGGCGACTGGGCCTTTCCGGGTTTCGTGATGTCGGACTGGTGGGCCACCCACACCACCGTGGCGGCGGCAAACGCGGGACTCGACCAGGAGCAGCCTGATAACCAGTGGTTTTCGGGCCTGGATGCCGCCATACAAGCGGGCAGCGTGCCGCAGTCGCGGCTGGACGACATGGTGGAACGAATTCTCCGCGCGTTGTACCAGACCGGCGTGATGGGCGCTTCCGGTGCAGTGACCCCGGTGAACACGGTCGCCGACCAGGCAGTCGCGCAGCAGGTGGAGGAACAGGGCGCCGTACTGCTCCAGAACGCCGGGAATCAATTGCCGCTCAATCCGGCAACCGTTGGGTCGATCGCAGTGATCGGATCGCATGCCGACATCGGAGTGCTTTCCGGCGGCGGCTCGGCCCAGGTGTATCCAACCGGCGGCGCGGCATTGACGGAGGGATATCCCATTGTGCCCGGATGGTCCCAAGTGATCTGGGATCCGTCGTCGCCGCTGAAGGCGATTCAGACCATGGCCCCCAACGCCACCGTGCGCTTCGACGACGGGACGAACACGCCCCGCGCCGCTGCCGTGGCGGGCTCTTCGGCGGTGGCGATTGTATTCGTCAGCCAGTGGACCAGCGAAGGCATGGACATGCCGAACCTCAACTTCACAGACGTGATCCATACGACGCCCATCGACCAGGATGGCCTGGTGAGCGCTGTGGCGGCGGCCAATCCACACACCATTGTGGTCATGGAGAATGGCGGCGCCCAGGTGCTGCCGTGGCTGGCGAACGTCAGCGCCGTGCTGGAAGCCTGGTTCCCCGGTCAGCGCGGCGGCGAAGCGATCGCCAATATTCTGTTTGGCGCGGTCAATCCGTCCGGCAAACTCCCCGTCACGTTTCCCGCGAGCGTGAACGATCTGCCGCATCCGACCATCGCCGCGCCGGTCCCGCCATCCTCCACCGCGCCCTTCCCGGTGAACTATTCCGAAGGTCTGCTGGTGGGATATAAGTGGTACGACGCCAACAACCTGAAGCCGATTTTCCACTTCGGGTTCGGGCTTTCGTACACAACGTTTATGATTGCCAACGTCAGTCTCACGAACAACCTGGCCACCGGCAATCCCAACTTCCAGGTCTCCTGCGATCTGACCAATACCGGCTCAATAAGCGGCGCGGAAGTGGTGCAAGTTTATCTGGGACTTCCGGCGAGTCTCGGTGAGCCGCCGCGGCGCCTGGCTGGATGGCAGAAAGTGTCGCTGCAGCCCGGCGCGCGCCAGCATCTGACCATCGAAGTGGACCAGGGCGATTCCTCGCACCCGATGTCCTGGTGGAACTCCGCGGCAGGCGGATGGCAGACCGCGCCCGGGGACTACACGGTGTACGTCGGGAACTCCTCCGCGGCGGCAGACTTGAATGTGGCGGGAACGCTGCATGTTGGTTCATAAAGATGACTGGCATGGGTATTCGCAGGTTCTCCTTGCTTGTGCTATGCGCGGCTCCCTGGTTGCTTCTGCTGTGCCTGAACGGCCAACTCGACGACTCCTACGTATGGAGGCCCGTGCGGATTGTCGCCGGCGGATACGTTCCGGGATTCGTGGCGCATCCTACGCAGCCAGGTTTGATATACGCGCGCACCGATATTGGCAGCGTGTACCGATGGAACGTTGATGACGGGCAATGGATTCCGCTCACCGACTTCCAGACACCCGCCAACTACAACCTGAACGGTCCGGAGAGTGTCGCGCTCGATCCGACCGACCCGAACCGGCTTTACATCGCGGCGGGCATGTACTCGTGCGGCGGCTGTGCTATGTCGATTCTGGTCTCCACCGACCAGGGCGCCACGTTTTCCACCGTCAATGTGCCTTTCCGGATGGCTTCGAATAATGATGGGCGATCGGCCGGCGAGCGCCTGGCCGTCAATCCGTTCAGCCCGAGTGAACTCCTGATGGGAACTCGGTACAACGGGCTTTGGAAGAGTGCGGACTACGCCCAGACGTGGACTCAGGTTACGAGCTTTCCGGTTTCCGCTTCGAGCGATGGGTTCGGCGTCCAATGGGTGGTTTTCGACCCGGTCAACAGCGGCACGGTTTATGCGGGCGTCTACACCACCTCTTCGATTTATAAGAGCACCGACGATGGCGCGACCTGGTCGGCGCTCGCGGGCCAGCCGCTTTCCTGGCCGTTCAGCGTTTCGAATGGGACTCATGCGCCCGCGCCGGAAAGGGCGGTCCTGAACCCCGATGGAAACCTCTACGTCACTTTCGGCGACGGTCCGGGTCCGAATTCGATGAACTACGGGTTGGTCGAGAAATTCAATCCGGCCAATAACAGTTGGACCAACATCACGCCTCCCCTCGACCAGGCCGAAGGTGAGAGCTCGCAGCGCGGCGGCTTTTGCGGCCTGACGCAAGATCCCAACCGCGCCGGTACGGTTGCGGTGAGCACTCTCGACCGATGGTATCCAGTCGATACCGTTTATGTTACGCATGACGACGGCGCCACCTGGATCGACCTGGCGCGCGCTACCTCTACCGCCGGTTTCGCGGGGTTGAATGCGGGCAATTACTACTTCAACCCGTCGGTTTTCACCCTTTCCCCGTGGCTGACTTTCGGCGGTACCTCTGCGCCGGCGGGAAGTGCCAAGTTCGGCTGGTGGATGTCCGCCCTGCTGATCGATCCAACCAATCCGAATCACTTGATGTTCGCCACGGGGGCGACCATTTACGCGACGAATAACCTCTCGGTGGCGGATTCCGGCGCCGCGCCCACGTGGTTCGTCCAGGCGCTTGGGGTCGAAGAGACTGCCGTAACAGCGCTGATCAGCCCCACTGCCGGCGCGAACCTGTTAAGTGGGGTCGGCGACATCGGCGGATTCCGCCATAATGATTTCACGGTGTCGCCGGCAGCAGGAATGTATACCAATCCGGTGGCCACGAGCGTGGGCAGCCTTGATTGGGCGGGCCAGAATCCGTCAGTGATTGTGCGGACGCAGTCGCCCAACAGTGCCTCCACGAGTCCGTGCACTTATGGGGGACTATCGGGCGATGGCGGCACCTCGTGGAATCCGATTCCCGCGTGCCCCACGGGCGTCAATAGCGGAAATGGCGGCGTGCTGGCGGTCGACGCGAGCGGCACGATGCTGATGTGGGCTCCGGCTCTCGCATCGTCGAGCCCGCAATACTCAACCGACGGAGGCAACACCTGGACCGCTGTGACGGGTATCTTCACTGCTCCAACCGTCGTCGCTGACAAGGTCGCGCCAAAGGTGTTCTACGTGTTGACCGGCACACGGTTCTACAGTACGGGAACGAGCGGCGGCACGGCATTTTCCCAGATGAACTCCGCGGCCCTGACGACCAGCGGCATTTGCAATGGCTCCGGATGCGGCATCCCGGTGGCCAACTTCTCGAAAAGCGGCGATATCTGGCTGCCGCTCGGCAGCAGCGGACTGCGGCACTCCGTCGATGGAGGCGTCACGTGGACGAATCTATCCAGCGTGGCGTGGGCCAATTCGGTAGCCCTGGGCGCACCCGGCAGCGGAACCAACGTTCCGGCGATATATCTCTACGGTATTGCAGCGCCAGCTTCAGTTTTGGCGATCTATCGCTCCGACGACAACGGAGCAACGTGGGTCCGCATCAATGACGATCTCCATCAGTACGGCGGCCCCACGCTCATCCAAGCCGATTCCCGAGTATATGGAAGGGTCTATCTGGGAATGAACGGACGGGGAATCGTGTACGGGGAACCCCCGCGCCGTTTCGTGCCAAGCCGCAAAAAAGTCAGGTAAACGGCACTCGTTAATCCGTATCTGTATCAGAAAGGCGATCTCAACCCGACATGTCAAAGTCCGCACCACATCTGGCCGCCGCCGCCCTGCTAGGGGCGATGTTTCTTCTTGCCGGCGGAGCCGCTCTGCATGAGTCGGCCACGGTAGACGAAGTTGCGCACATGGGCGCTGGAATGAGCTACTGGCAGCGCCTGGATATGCGCCTCAATGGCGAACATCCGCCGCTGGGGAAGGCCCTGGCGGGGTTGGCCCTTGTCCTCCGCGGAACCCGCGCCGATTACTCCAGCCCGGCCTGGCAGATCTCAACCGATTTTTTCGCCGCCTATGGGGCCCAGTATATCTTCGGCGACGCTGTTGTCGGCCGGTGGAACGACTGGAAATCCGCATTGTTGTGGGCGCGCTTCCCCATGTTGATTCTGACCCTGGTTTTGGGTTGGTTTCTTTACCGCTACGGAACTCGCCTCGGCGGCCCTGCCGGCGGTTTGCTCTGCCTGGCAGCGTATGTGACCACCCCGGCATTTCTGGTGTTCGGCCCGCTGGTGCTGACGGATGTGCCGGTGACCCTGTTTTCCCTCGTTGCGCTCTGGCGGCTGGGCGAGATCTGGAGCGCGCCGTCGCCCCGGAATGCCTTGCTGTTCGGCGCCGCATTCGGGGGGGCGCTGCTCTCGAAATTCACGGGACTGCTGGTGATTGCCGTCGTGCTGGCGCTGTTCCTGCAAACGCGCTTCTGGCCCAGCGCCGGCGAACCCGCCGGGAAGGTCGCACGCAAGCAATGGCGGCGCGCGCGCTGGGGCTGCACGCTGCGCGGCGTTCTCTGGTCCGCTTTGCTGGTTTACGTGGTGTACTTCGTGCTTTCGTGGAACCAGCCCGATAATGCTTTGAGCCTCATCGGAAGGGGACCGTGGGCCGCGCTCATTCGCCGTCCCCTGATGCCGATCTGGCTGTATATCCGCGGGTTTCTCATGATGCTGGCGACGGGAGTCCGGCCAACATTCCTGTTGGGGCACGCTCACTCGCACGGTGTGCCGTACTATTTCCCGGTGGTGTTCGCGTTGAAGTCGACTCTGGGATTTCTGGTGCTGCTCACGATGGCCGCCGCCGCCGGAGTCCTTGCGCGCAAGAGTGACGTACACGCTATTCCGAGCGAGTTTCGCCCCCACTGGCGCGTGCTCATGACCGGATTCTTCGTGTATCTGACGATCTGCCTGTTGTCTCTCCTGGATATGAGCATCCGGCACTTCCTGATGCCGATCGCATTCCTCATTCTGATGCTCGCGCCCTTGCCCCGCATGGTCCGCGCCCTACCGGGGCGGAGACTTTGGCAAGCGGCGATTGCCGCGGCGGCAATCAGTTCCTTCGCCGCGATCGCTTTCGCGTACCCGTACTTAATGCCATTCGTCAACAGCCTGGCATTGGGCCATCCGGCCTACCAACTGGTGAACGATTCGAACGTGAGCTGGAACGAAGCTCTGCCCGAAGTGGAGCGTTTTGTCCGGGATCGGCGTTTGACGGAGATCGAGTTGGACTGGGCCTCGCTGAACGATCCTGCACTGGTCGTGCCAGAGGCCCGGATGTGGGACTGCCAGGCTCCGTCCGATCGCGATGCAGGCCACTGGGTCGCCGTCGCCGCGGTGTCCATTCTGGAGAATCACGATTGCGGATACCTGCAGCAGTATCCGCACGAGAAGCTCGGCGGTGGCGCGTACTATATGTTCCAACTGCCTGTACCCATTCCCCCGGCCGGTCAACCGGGCGGACCGCCCGCCGAGTCGGACCGAAGGATAATGTGGGGAATGCCCTTCGACCTTCGAAATTGGGCCGTCAACGTGGAGCGCCATCCCGACCGGCTGGTCCCGGAAATGCATGAGTTAATGGAAAAATTCCAGCAGCAATGGCAGCAGCGGTCCGCCA
>Ga0181536_10001982_pt1 | contig 23708 bp, 13 predicted proteins | sample PEATcosm2014_Bin_41_FD_121105 | JGI IMG/M metagenome (GOLD analysis project Ga0181536, IMG submission 121105) | Peatland microbial communities from MTU Mesocosm Facility, Houghton, MI, USA - PEATcosm2014_Bin17_60_metaG | ecosystem: Environmental > Terrestrial > Soil > Wetlands > Peat | place...
GATTGGGCGATGCTGCTTAGGTCGGAATGCTGTTGCGGGGTAAGCAAGATTTCGCTGCCAGAGGCCATGACAGCTTTGATGCTAATCGTCTAGTAATGGTTACTCTGCGACAGGCCACTAGTTAGAAAATTCCTGAAGAATGCCGAACCAGCCGCGACGGTTTAATGTCATCTTTGTACGAGCAGCATTGTGCGCCACGGAGGGGTTGTGGCTTTCCTGTTAATGCGACCCTGGTTCGCCGTGTTGGTGCTCATGGGAGCAATCTCGATCGTGCAGCCCTCGCTGGCGGTTGGGCAGCAAGGCGAGCTGACACGCAAAGTCAAAACCAAAGTGCCTCCCGTATATCCCGAAGTTGCGCACAGGATGGGCATCGGCGGGACTGTCAAACTCGCCGTGGTTGTTGCTCCTGATGGGTCGGTAAAGAGCAGTAAGGTGCTGGGCGGGCACCCTATGCTAGCGAGCGCGGCGCAAGATGCGATCAAGAAGTGGAAGTTCGCGTCGGCTCGCGAGGAAAGCACCGGAGTCGTGGAGTTCACTTTCAAACCTGATAACTAGAGAACTCAAACGGGCCTCGATTGGGTTGCGCCTGAGAGTGGGTGAGCTGTTCTCGTTCAGAATGATGTCACTGCACAAGCACTCATGGTGGCGGGGAGCACAGCACGTATGACCAACTTGAACAACTGGACGAAATGCAGGTGTGTGTTCGTAGAAATAGCGATCTACACAGGACATCTGAAAACGTGACGCCCATGGACCACCGTCGTGACACAAGCTACAGTCTTGCCTCGCCGACGGCCGGTTTGTACCAACCACGGAAGAAATAACATTTTGTCGAACTCGGTGCTTTTCCGTACTAAACTACGTTCGACATAACGGCACCCTCATCATCATATGAGCCCCGCACCGAAAGACGATTCCAACATCAAAGAGCCTTGCAATCTGTCTTTCGAAGAACTTCAGTCACTCCCGGACGAAGTCGTGATCGCTCACCTACGGGCCGGGCACGGCGACGCGCTAGGTGTGCTGTTTGATCGTTACCATCGTCTGGTGCTCCATGTCGCTTTGAAAATATTGCGCGACGTCGGCGAAGCAGAAGACGTGATGCAAAACGTTTTCATGGAAATCTACAAAGTCGCGGCACAATTCGATCCGACGCGCGGCACTACTAAAATGTGGATCTTGCGCTACGCCTATCATCGAAGCATGAATCGGCGGAAGCAACTGCAGGTCCGACGTTTCTATGCTAGTACGGATATTGCCGCCATAGAGGACACCCTGCTAATCGAAGGGGCAAGTATTCCTGCTTCTCACGAGGCTAGAGAGATCATTCAGCGGGCCCTTCAAGTCCTAAGTCCGGAACAAAAACATGTGTTGCACTTGGCTTATTTCGAGGGACTCACGATGAAGGAGATCGCCGAGGAAACAGGGGAATGCCTCGGTAACGTCAGGCATCACTACTACCGTGGTCTGGATAGGTTGCGCGATCACTTGTCCGAAGGCGATCCGGCGAGCGAGGTGAGAGTTGCACGTAAGGAGATGGGCGATGCGAAAGCATGAACATTTCGAAGAGCTCGCCGCATTAGCCGCTATCGGCCAACTGTCGGTTGAGGAACACGGAGAATTGTTGGAACACCTGCGGGGCTGCGCTGCATGCAGACGCAGCAGCGATCAGTTTAACTTCATCCTCGATGGACTCTCGCTACCCGAGCCTTCCGCGAGCGACAGAGACCTCCTGCAGTTGCAGGGTGCGAGCTATCGGCAGAGATTCTTGGAGCGAGCGTCTGCCGAAGGTGTACGTTTTACGCCCGAAGCGAGGGGTGAGAAGAAACGATGGGTTGCAACGTCTTTCTTCAGAAACTGGCGTCCGTATGCCCTGGGTGTTGCTTCTGCCGTCGCAGTCATGGTCGTGGCTTCAGCAGTTGTACTTCCCAAAGTGCTCTCTCGCTCGGCTGTCAGTCAGGTCACTGCTTCTAGTTCTGAGCGCGCCGTTGCCACTCCCGCTCGGGCGGACACACCTGCATCTTCCGATATCAGCGCACACATGTCAGACCCGGCTAGCCTTTCGATCGCTCACCTGCAGCAAGCTAGTGTGGACGCGGAAAAACGACTGGATTTCTTGCGGCGTGAGCTTGCACGAGCACAAGCCAATTACCAGCAGCTCCTCCAAGATTCAGAGCGATGGAAGGATCAGGCGGGGCAACTTCAAAACAAGAGCCAAGAGAACGAACAGCAGCTTGGTCAAGCCAGGTCTCAGGTCGAAAAACTCAGCAAGGACAACGACCAGCTAACGGCCGGTTTGGTGGCCCAGCAGTTCCGCGTCACGGAGCTGTCCGAGGAAGTCGAGAATCAGAAAGCCGCTGTGGAACGTGAGCGGCAGTTGACGGCTGCTGCCCGCGATGTCCGCGAGCTCATGGGTGCCCGCAATCTTCATATCATTGACGTGGCAGATTTGGACGGACAAGGCAAGTCAAAGAAATCGTTTGGCCGGGTCTTCTACACCGAAGGAAAATCGCTGATTTTCTACGCTTTTGACCTCTCCCAAAAGGGTTCGGCGTCCAAGGTTTCTTTCCAGGCATGGGGGCAGAACCAGAGCGCGAGCAGCAATGTTAAGAATCTTGGCGTCTTTCACGTTGACGATCAGGTGCAGAAACGGTGGGTTCTGCGTGTGGACAACCCGGAGCTGCTTAAATCCGTCGAGTCGGTTTTTGTGACAGTCGAGCCTTCCCCCGGAAGGGACAAGCCCTCTGGCCAGAAGTTGTTGTACGCTTACCTGGGAACCCAAGCCAATCATCCCTAACGGAGGCTCGCCGTGGCCGCCCACTGGTAAAGAACCGGGGTGTCTCGACCGTTCTTCCCTCTCTTCATGGATGTCAGGCCACCGACAGCGTGCTGAATCTCCTAATCTTTTCTTCACAATTGGTACAAACCGTATTGCGAGAAGGCACTACTTCGCAGAGTGTGAAGTAAAACCACAGATCGGGAGCCCTCACATGACTCTGCGCCGGACAGCTCTCCCCCTATTCCTTCTCGTTTTATGTTTCCTTGGCCTTGTGCCGTTTAGCTTAGGTCAGACGGAAGCCGCCACTCTGTCGGGTCTAATCACAGATCCACAAGGCAAAGTAGTACCCGGTGTCGCCGTGGAAGTCACGAATGTTGATACGAACCTGAGCGTGCATCAAACAACGGATGGTGCCGGGCTCTATGTGGTAGTTAGCCTAAAACCTGGGCGCTATCGTGTGAGTGTCTCTAAAGAAGGCTTCCGAAGAATCGACCTCACAGACCTTGTGCTGAACGTCCAAGATGTACTCAGCCGCAACTTCCAATTGCAGCTAGGTCCCGTCATGGCATCAATCACAGTGGTTGCCGATGAAGCCAAGGTCAATACTGAATCGGCCACCGTGAGCACCGTCATCGATCGACAATTCGCGGAGAATCTGCCGATGAATGGCAGGAGCTTTCAAACCTTAATTCAGCTCACGCCAGGAGTTGTTACAGTGCCCAGCAACGGTAACGACACCGGGCAATTCAGCATAAACGGACAACGAGCGGCTTCGAATTATTGGATGGTCGATGGGGTGAGCGCCAATATCGGTACCCCAGCCGTATCTACTCAAGGTAATGGAATCGCAGGTGCGCAAGCTTCCGTCAGCGTCCAAGGCGGGACTAACAGCCTGGTGTCCGTCGATGCAATGCAGGAGTTTCGAATCCAAACTTCGACTTATGCTCCCGAATTCGGTCGCACGCCTGGTGGGCAAATCTCGATTGTTACACGCTCTGGCACAAACCAGTTTCATGGCACCATGTTCGACTACCTCAGAAATGATGTGTTGGACGCGAACGATTGGTTTGCCGACAAAGACGGATTACCTAAGCCAGAAGAACGCCAGAATGACTTTGGCGGAACCTTCAGTGGGCCAATTATCAAGAACCACACGTTCTTCTTTTTCTCCTATGAGGGGCTTCGGCTTCGGTTGCCGCAAGTGGTGCAATCACTTGTCCCGGATCTCTCAGCCCGCCAGAATGCATTGGCTGCAGTCCAGCCTTTCCTAAACGCCTTTCCTCTGCCCACACTTGGTGCACCCGACGATGTGGCGACTGGTATTGCGCGGTTCAATTCAAGCCTTTCGAACAGTTCAACGCTTGACGCCTACAGCCTCCGGATTGATCACAAGCTGAGCGACAACCTTACGCTTTTCGGTCGGTATAATTATTCACCCTCAACCCTCAATCAGCGTGGCTCAGTGGGCGCACTGAGCCAGGTCGTTCCAGCTAGCATTACGACACAGACGGCGACAGTTGGGTCAAGCTGGATCGCGTCTCCGAGAGTCGCCAACGACATCCGATTCAACTACAGCAGGGTAAATGCTAACAGTCGTGCCGATTCGACTGATTTCGGAGGTGCCGTTTCGTTAGCGTCTCTGCCATTTCCGCCTGGTTTTACTGCGAACAATGGTAGTTTTATTTTCCAGATAGAATCGTTGCAAAGCAGCCTATACCTAGGTCTTCTCGGTTATAACTTACAGAGGCAAATCAACGTAACCGATAGCTTGTCTGTTCAGCGTGGTTCCCATAGTTTCAAGTTTGGCGTGGATTTGCGCCGACTCTCCCCATCCTTCCAGTTTGGAGAGTATATTCAACAAGTTATTTTCGTCGATGTACCATCTGCGCAGAGCGGAAGCCCTCTTTTCAGTATCATTTCGTCTAATCGGCCAGGAACTCTTCTTTTTCATAACTTAGGCCTCTTTGCTCAAGATACTTGGCGAATACTGCCGCGCTTGACCCTGATTTATGGCCTGCGGTGGGATATAGACTTTGCTCCTTCGGGAGTGAACGGGCCCGGCCTTGCCGCTGCAACGGGATTTAATGTGAATGATCTGTCGCAACTAGCCTTAGCTCCAGCTGGCACGCCACCGTTCAGAACGACGTATAGCAACTTTGCACCACGATTAGGTGTTGCCTACCAGATCGCACAAACTCCAAGGTGGGAGACCGTACTTCGCGGAGGATTCGGAGTCTTTTACGATCTTGCGACGACGGAGGTGGGCAACAGTTTGCACGAGGGCGTGTATCCGTTTGGTGCTATCAGTTACACTTTTGGCGGAGGCTTTCCATTAGACCCTACAGCCGCCGCCCCGCCCCCAATCACGGCTGCGCAATTGGCGAATGGTGACTTATTTGCCCTTGATCCTCGTCTTAAGTTGCCATACGCTCTGGAGTGGAATGTTGCCCTAGAACAAGCACTGGGCTCGCAACAATCGATATCTGCGTCGTACATTGGCTCTGTGGGAAGACGGTTGATGCAGTCAGCGTTTGTAAGCGGAGTGAATCCAAATATCTTCTCTGCACAGTTAACGACAAACGCAGCAACGTCAGACTACGGCGCACTTCAACTCCAGTACCAGCGCCGCTTGTCCCACGGCCTTCAGGTGCTAGGTTCCTATTCCTGGTCGCATTCTATTGATACCGCGTCGGCTGGCTCTTGGTCCGGCACCGAGGGTAATGCACTCTTGCCGGGGAACGCGAATCGAGGGCCGTCCGATTTCGACATTCGAAATGCATTTTCCTCTGGTGTGACCTATGAAATTCCAGCACGTAAAGGTAACAGCGTCATCAATGCTGTTCTGAACGGCTGGTCTCTCCAGAATGTTGTTCAGGTTCGCTCTGCGCCTCCGGTTGACCTCTTCGACGGTTCTCTATTCTTCCAGGGCACTGGAGCCTTCAGCGCGAACATTCGGCCTGATGTCGTTCCGGGACAGCCCTTCTATTTGTGGGGGGGGCAATACCCTGGCGGAAAAGCGCTCAATCCGGCGGCATTTACCCCTCCCCCAACGGATCCGATCACAGGCGCACCCCTCCGAGAGGGAAATCTAGGCAGAAATGCGCTGAGAGCTTTCGGTGCAGCCCAGTGGGATTTCGCGGTACACCGCGATTTCCCAATTCGCGAGACGCTCAAATTGCAGTTCCGCGCAGAAATGTTCAATGTTTTGAACCACCCCAATTTCGGACCCCCAGTAGCTGATATTAGCAACACCGCACAGTTCGGCCAGTCAATCCAGATGCTGAGCACGAGTCTGGAGAACCAAAACCAAGGCGGAGGTAGTTTAAGCTCGCTCTATCAAATTGGCGGTCCGAGATCCATTCAGTTCGCACTCAAGATCCAATTTTGACGGCCGTGCTCGCTGTCATTTGACGCGGAACCAGTCGATCTGAGGTCGTCCCTTCGGGGACCAACTGTTTATTCCGAGGAATGAATTCCTTTATGAAGCCACTTATTCGCCAAATTCGCTCTGTTCTGGGACTCGCGCTGAGTGCGAGCATGATTGCGATCACGGTCCTTGTCACGCCGGAAGCTGGCGCGCAGGAATCAGCCAAACACTTAGTCACGCTCGACGACCTGAAGGGCCTCAAAGAGACGGCACAGTTGCAGTTGTCTCCCGATGGAACGATGGCGGCGTACAAACTGTATGACCGGCCAGAGTTGTGGTTGGTAAAAACGCAGCCGCACAGCGTACCCCGTTCGTTGGGGAAAGGTACGTTCCCCGTTTTCTCGCCCGATAGCCGAAAGCTGGCTTACTATTCGAGTGCTTCCGGTAGCTTTCAGCTTTGGGTTTTGTCTCTTGTATCCGGCAGGCGGCAACAGGTAACGCACGTTCGCGGAGGAATCCAACCCGATCCCGCGACCTGGGTGGTTGGCAGGAGCGGCTATATCTATGATTCGTTGCGTTACTCGTGGTCTCCCGATGGCCGCAAAATCGTGTTTCCTTCACAGGTTCCTGTCCTCAAAGAGCCTTCCGCGGGTCGTCAGTCAGACACACGGCCAGCGGCACTCGGCGAAGGTGTTACGCCGTTGGTCTTGACCCCGCAAACTCCGCCCGACTGGACACTGGCTGGCCTCTTCCGCGTAGGCGGATTCAGCAAAGTCAAGTTGACCAATGGGAATTTGGATTTCAGCAAGGCCGATGCCAACCCCCCGCCTGTAACTACCAACCAGCTATTCATTGTCGATATCACCACCAAGTCGGTGACTCAATTAACTCGGGGTGACTATAGCTCATACACACCCTCATGGTCTCCGGATGGACGAAAGATCGTGTGTGTGTCGAACGAAGGTCAACCGTCCGGTGACGGCCAGACTACATCGACCAACCTCTATCTGATTGATGTTGCGACGGGCTTCAAGTCTCCGCTGACCAGCGGCCCGGGTTACCGGCGGATTCCTTCCTGGTCTCCGGATGGGAAGTCGATTGCGTTTTTCGGGGCCTCGACGGATCATCCCAACCGCGAATACCTGCTTGTGGTTCCGAGTACGGGTGGTGAGCTCCGCAATCTCAGTCTGGCGCTCGATCGCCGGCCGATCTTCGCCTACTGGTCTCCCGATAGCCAATCCATTGTCGCAAATTACAAAGACGGTGCGAACATCCCAGTCGCGCGCCTGAGCGTTGCCGATGGGAACGTCGAAGTCATCAGCGATCCAGAATCTGCCGGCAGATATTTGCTCGCCGGTTCCATGTCGGGCGCGCTCGCGTGGAGTCAGAGCGATCCGAGCGCCCCGGAGATCATCCGTTACTTGCCGTTTGGAAAACAATCCTCTTACGAGGTGGCCGATCTCAACCCCCAGGTTAGGAACTGGAAAACCGGGGCACAAGAGGTCGTTCGATGGAAAAACGCAGGTGGCGACGATATGGAAGGGGTATTGATCAAACCCGTTGGCTACAAGCCGGGACATCGGTACCCACTGATCGTGGATGCGTATCCGAAGCTCGGAAACAGTTTCAAGGGAGACCCCATGTGGGGAAACCAGGTCCTTGCGACAAGGGGATACGCGGTGTTCTTTCCGAACGGAGATGGGCCTCATGTTTGGGAAAACCCATGGAGGTCCATGCTGCATACGACTCGCGCCCAGGGTCCAGCGGGTGTGGACATTGCCGTTGACGATGTGGTTTCCGGCGTCGATACACTGATCGACCGGGGCATAGTCGATCCGGATCGAATGTGTTTGTATGGGTTCAGCAACGGCGGCGGCATGGTCGATCAAGTCATTACGATGAGCCATCGCTTCCAATGCGCGGTTTCGGTGGCCGGAGCGGTGGCCGCCGACTGGTCGTCATTGCTTTTTCTGGATACGCGGGACAAGTTCCTCATCGACATTGCGGGAATATCCCCCTGGGAGAATTCCCAGTCTTTCACACAGCTATCCGCCGTCTACCGCCTTAACAATGTCACGACCCCATTGCTTTTGGCCGATGGTGACGATGATGGAGATTTTTTGCTCGGGTGCCTCGAAATGTACAACGGTCTCCGCTACTTGGGGAAGGACGTGACTCTGCTGCGCTATCCAAAGCAAGGGCACGGATTCAAGGGGGCGGCGATGAAGGACTTCTGGGACCGGGAAACGGCATTTTTCGACAAGTACCTGAAGCAAGGGCAGCCCGCCGACTGACATTTACGAGGGACATCGCTCGACCACTCATAACCCGCGTGATTGTACGAATCTCATCTGCCATTGTGCCCCACTCCATGTTCGACGGTTATTTGAGCCACGTCCAGACCAGCACAATACCAGTCTACGAATCAGCCACAGGACTGAGCACCCGATTTGTACCAGATGGCTGGCGAAAAAGGCCAAGGACTTCCCTCAGCTTTCCAGAACCTGCCGAATCTTCGTCAGCAGGACTTTATTGGAGAAAGGTTTTTCGAGTAACGGAGCGTCCAGCTCAAGGGCATCGGCAAACGGGTCTCCAGCGTAGCCGGACATATAGAGCACACGAATGTCCGGACGCGTATGCTTGAGAATCCGGATGAAATGGCGCCCACTCTTTCCCGGCATGCTTACGTCAGTAAGGACGAGGTCAATGCGCAGATCTGTTTCCTCGACAACACGAAGGGCGGTCTGCGTATCCTGCGCCTCAAGAACAGTGTAGCCGTATTCCTCCAGGACACCCCGGATCAGCTCGCGTAACTGTTCTTGGTCTTCCACCAACAGAATCGTTTCCGACCCTCGGGGGATGCCCGTGACCTCTGGTCCAACCGATTCCAGGGGCGCAGCCGGCCCACTGACTTGGGGAAGGTAGATCTTGAAAGTCGTCCCGTTCCCAGGTTCGCTGTAGACGTAGATGCATCCGCCACTTTGCTTGACGATGCCGTAGACGGTCGCGAGACCCAGCCCGGTGCCTTTGCCTTGGTCCCTGGTTGTAAAGAAAGGCTCGAAGATTTGCGGCATGACGTCGGGGTTTATACCTTCGCCAGTGTCACTCACGGACATCATCACGTAGGCGCCCGCGCGTGCACCGGCATGCTGGCGTGCGTAGGTCTCGTCAAGGTCGGCATTCGCGGTCCTGATGACGAGCTTTCCACCTTCCGGCATTGCGTCGCGAGCATTCACTGCCAGATTCATCAGGATCTGATCGATCTGGCTGGAATCCGCTTTCACGCTGCCCAGGTCAGGGCTCGGCGCGAACACCAATTCAACATCTTTGCCAATCATGCGGCTTATGAGGGAACTGACGCGCTCAACGACGGCATTGAGATCGATGATCTTGGGTTGCAGAATCTGCTGTTTGCTGAAGGCCAGGAGCTGGCGGGTCAGCGAAGCAGCACGTTCTGCTGCCTTCTTAATCTCGCTGGAGTGCTTGCTAAGAAGGTCCGGAAACGCGAAGTTTTTCTCGATCAACTCAACGCAGCCCATGATCACCCCCAAAATGTTGTTGAAGTCATGGGCAATGCCTCCTGCCAGCCGGCCGATAGTCTGCATCTTCTGCGCCTGCCGCGACTGCTGCTCCAGGCGTTTGACTTCCGTCACGTCCTCGGTTATCGCCAGTACGCAGGAAACTTGGTCCAAGTGGATCAGCTCCGCTGATACCTTAATGAATCTTGCTTCTCCTGATCTCGTCCGGAACTGGGTAGCGAGCGCCCTTACTCTCTTCGCCTCATTGAGGGATTGGACCATCAAGATGCGATCTTTAGGCTCTACCCACATCCTCAAGTCATCGACAGTGTGGCCGACGACGTCGGCCCGCGCGTAGTCGGTGAGCTGGAGAAAGGCGTCATTCACGTCCTCGTAGCGGCCTTCCGCAATGGTGCTGATCGTGATTGCGAGCGGGCTGCACTGAAAGGCCTTGGAGAACATTTCCTCGGACTGCCGTAAGCGCTCCTGGCTCCTGTTTTTCTCAGTAATGTCGTGTGCCAGGACCAATTCAGCGTCTCTTCCTTCAAAACTTAAGCCATGGCTCGTGACTTCAACGTCGATGATGGCCCCATCCTTTTTTCGATACCGCCGTGGTTCAGCATTGCTGACGGCAACAATCGGGATTTCGGCTTTTTCCAGAAGATGAGGAGGAGTGTTTTTCTCCAGAGCGATATCCCGGATCGTCATCGAAAGGAATTCTTCACGCGAAAAGCCGTAATGTCGAATGGCAGCCTTGTTTACCGCAAGAAAGGCGAGAGTCTGGCGATCCAAGACCCACATGGGCAGTGGACTACTGTCAAACAGGAGCCGGTCCATTCACCTCACTCTGGTCACAACGAATCGCTCAGCAGGCCTACATCAGTCCTCGGAATCAGCTGGTTGTCGCAAGAGCCCAGTCAGATACACTACGACCTCGACTCCCTATAGACATATACACGCCGGGAAAACGGAATGTACCAAATCTCCGCTTCGAAGGGGCTCAAGAACGCCACTTAGGGCAGGAACCCACAAAATTGATCCGACAAGGAAACGGCAAAGTATCCAGCAAAAGTCGCTGATTCTTCCCAACCACGACAAGAAATATATTCCCATTCACGCATGCGACTTCAGGTGTAAGCTTTCGTGGCGCAGGACTTTAGGCCAGCTCGTAGGCTTGCCATACCCATGTCCGCAGAACATCCCGATCCCGGGTCTCGCAGTCTGCCTTGGAGCGAACTCCAGGAGGCAAGTGACCCGGAACTCGTGCAGCAATTGATCTCCGGCAACGATGATGCTTTAGCCGTCATCGTAGACCGTTATCAGCGTCTTGTGTTCAGTGTCGCTCTACGCATCGTAAAGGACGAAGGCGAAGCAGAGGATCTTGTGCAAACCGTGCTCGTGGATATTTTCAAGAAGGCGGAACAATATGATCCTTCGCGCGGCACACTGAAAGTGTGGCTATTGCAGTATGCCTACAGCCGGAGTATCAATCGCCGCCATTACCTGGAACAACGGCAGTTCTACTCGCAGATGGAAGTGGACGAGGTCGTCAGTTTTGGTTTCTCGAATGGAGCTCGTCGCAGCGATGGCCTGTCCACGGCCGAAGTGAGCCACTTGGTAGACCAAGCACTGGGTTCGCTAAACGCGAAACAGCAGACTGCAATTACCCTGGTTTATTTTCAAGGTCTCACGCTCGAAGAGGCCGCACGGAAAACTGGCGAAACGCTGGCAGCGGTTCGCCATCACTACTATCGCGGGCTCATGAAGTTGCGCGAATTCATCCGTTCCAAGCAATCGGTGCACAAGGCCGAATCTTCAACCGCGGAGAAAGTTTCATTGGAGGTGGCCCATCTCAAACCACGACCAATTTGAAGAGCTAGCAGCTTTGGCTGCCGCCGGCGAAATCGGTCATGACGACTGGCAGGTGCTGAAGGCTCATCTGGAAGAATGCGCACCGTGCCGAGGTGTTTTTGCCGACGTGGGAGAGATTCACGCCAAATGGCTTCCCGAACATCCAGATTTTCAAATAGCCAGGGAGCCACACTTTGACTTGCGGCTGCGTAAGGCAATTTTGAAACGTGCAACGAAGGCAGGTGCGCGCTTTTCGAAGGCAGCTCAAGCACAGCCGCAGCTCGTGGAAGCGCAGCACTCTCTTTGGGGCGCCGCTCGTCCGTGGTTGTGGGGAGCCGCAGCCACGGCTGTTCTCATCGTCAGCGCAGGAGTACTGCTCCAAAGGATGCGCCCTCAGTCGGTCGTTGAGAAAAAAGCTGCCGCAACTGCCCAGCTTGTTTCCAAGGCCAAGACTCCTGTTGGCTCCACCGTAGTAGATGCTCAGAGCCAATGGCAACAGGCCCAACTGGCCCTGGAGGAGACTCTCAAGGCCTCTACAGCACAGCAAGCTCGTTTACGGCAGCAGCTGGAAGCAGCGGAACGCCGGGCAGACGCACTCGCCCAGAGTGGCTCCGATGCCAATCGGTTGGTTGCCGAGTTAAGACAGCGGCTCGATGCTGCACATACCGCTCAGGCCCAGACGGAAGCCCAGCTCGCGGACCTCCGATCCGCACAGAGCACGAATGAAGCTGTTACCTTGGTTCAGGAGAAGGAAATCCAGGCACTCAATCAGAAGTTGAGGGAGCAGTCCGCCAGCGTCGAGCGCGAGGGCCAACTGCTTTCAGCCGGACGCGAGATTCGTGACCTAATTGCGGCTCGCGACCTTCACATTATCGACGTGTACGATACCGACGGACACGGCAAGACCAGCCGTGCGTTCGGACGAGTGTTTTATACGGAAGGGAAATCGCTAGTTTTCTATGCCTACGACCTCTCCCCACAACACCCGGAGAGCAGCAAGTACGCCTTTTATGTTTGGGGGAAAAGAGACGGTGCTCCCCAGATGGCCAAGAACCTGGGTGCTCTGACGAAGGACGATCAAGTCCAGAAACGCTGGGTTCTGACGATTACCGATCCCAAAGTCCTGGCGGAAATTGACTCAGTGTTCGTCACGCTGGAGCCCACTGGACGAGCGGGGGGACGCCCCAGCAGCAAACGGCTGCTGACGGCATTTCTCGGTACTGCTCCCAATCATCCGTAGTCTTCTTATCTGCCACGCGGGATTCATCGTCGATAACCGCTGCCCTATTCCTCTAGAATTTTCTCGTGCAAGTTGGGAATAAATGTCAATTGTCTATGAATACTGGGGGCAGAAGGCAACCAATCGATGACTAAACTCAGCTTGTGTCCTGAATCTACTGCCAGTCCGGCCCACTCGACGCGCTCTTGTTTTCTGGTTCTCTGCTGGATGCTCATCGGCGTACTCAGTTTTGCACAAATGGAAACGGCAACCGTTTCAGGTACCGTCATGGATCATTCCGGGGCTGTGGTAGCCGGCGCGCAGGTCCAGGTAATCAATTCTGATACGAACGTCACCGCCACCACGAGCACGAACGGATCGGGTACATACGTGGTTCCGTCGCTGAAGCCAGGGCGTTATCGCATTGCCGTGACCAAGGCCGGGTTCAAGCAGGTCGTTGTCACCGATGTGATCTTGAATGTCCAAGATGTAGTGAGCCGGAATTTCAATCTGGAAATCGGTGCAGTGTCCGAATCCATCACCGTAACGGCTGACCAAGAAAACGTGAATACAAAGGACGCCTCGGTGAGCACGGTCGTGGACCAGAAGTTTGCTGAAGAATTGCCACTGAATGGGCGCAGCTTTCAGACCCTTTTCCAATTGACGCCAGGAGTGGTTACAGCCACGACCAGCTTTTACGATCAAGGGCAATTCAACATTAATGGCCAGCGCGGTGACGCAAATTACTTCATGGTGGACGGCGTCAGTGCCAATATAGGAATTAGTCCAGCACCCCTCGGACAATCGGCCGGTGGAGCATTGCCGGCCCTCACTGCTTCGGGCGGAATGAATAATTTGGTTTCAGTGGATGCCTTACAGGAATTTCGCATCCAGACTTCCACGTACGCGCCGGAGTTTGGCCGGACCCCGGGTGGCCAAATCGAAATCGTCACCCGCTCCGGCACCAATCAATTTCACGGCAATCTCTTTGACTACTTTCGCAACGATGTCCTGGATGCCAACGACTGGTTTGCGGACCAACAAGGTCTTAGGAAACCGCCGCTGCGTCAAAATGATTTCGGCGGTGTCCTGGGCGGGCCCATCATAAAAGATCGGACTTTTTTCTTTTTCTCGTATGAAGGCTTGCGTCTCCGTCAGCCCAAGGTCGGGATCACGGAGGTGCCTTCCGCGACAGCGCGCCAGAACGCCCCCGCAACGACTCAACCGCTCTTGAACGCTTTTCCAGTTCCCAATGGGCCGGACTTGGGAAACGATTTGTCTCAGTTTTCCGGTAGCTATTCGGATCCCTCTACTCTGAATGCCACCAGCATTCGGATCGACCACACTGTTAATGGCAAAATGAATTTGTTTGGCCGGTATAACTACTCTCCTTCAAGCTCCGTACAGCGAAACGGGGGGCTCGGTACCTTGAGTGCGTTATTTCCCGTGAATTTTCAGACGCAAACCTTCACGCTGGGTACGACGCTTTTGATAAGCCAGAAAATGACCAACGACTTAAGGTTTAACTACAGCAGAGTCAGTGCGGGCAGCCATTTTGTGCTGGATAACTTTGGCGGAGCTGTTCCTCCTTCGAACTCCATCCTCTTTCCGTCTTTCGCCTCGCCCACTGACACCGCGTTCTTCTTCGACTGTTGCAACTACACTGTTGGGTTCGCCGTGGGTGACAATTCACAAAATCGACAGCAGCAGTTCAACGTAGTTGACGGCGTGTCTTTGGTCAAAGGATCCCATCACCTCAAGTTCGGCGTTGACTATAGACGTCTCTCGCCGTTCAATGGTCGAAGGAAGTATGATTCGCAGTTCGTTTTCAACGATGTGGCCCAGGTGCTCACAGGCGTTGCAGCGAACGCGTATGTGACTGGAGCTTACAACTCCGGCCTCACCCTTGCTTTTAACAACTTCTCGGCATATGCACAGGATACGTGGAATGTCACGCGGCGGCTTTCAGCGACCTACGGTATTCGCTGGGACGTAAATCCGCCACCCCATGTGACCTCTGGCCCAGCTCCCTGGGCAGTGACGCAAATTAACGACCTATCCCAGCTTGCGATTGCGCCGCAGGGAACCCCGCTCTGGCACACGAGGTATGCGAATTTTGCCCCACGGATCGGCCTGGCTTACCAGCTGTCCCAATCACCGCGCTGGGGGAACGTTCTCCGCGGAGGATTCGGCATCTTCTATGATCTCGGCTACGGCCAAATTGGGGATCCCTTGGCGGTCAACGACCAGTACTACGGGTTCACCGTTCTATCGAATGTGGCGTTTCCTCTGGATCCCTCCTTGGCGCCGCCTCCGCCTGCACCCACAAGCCCGCCTTACTCTCAAATCGCCGCCTTTGATCCACACCTGAAATCGCCTTATACCTACGAGTGGAACCTGAGCTTTGAGCAGTCAATGGGAGCGAACCAGACGTTCACAGTTTCCGATGTCGGAGCCAGAGGGCGTCGAATGTTACGTGAAGATTTACTTTCCGGCGCAAGTCCGGATTTCGGTGAGATCTATTTTATTCACAATGCGGACACATCCGATTACGATGCGCTGCAGCTCCAATACAAGCGGCGGTTGTCGACGGGACTGCAAGGACTTGCCTCGTACACCTGGTCGCACTCCATCGACACGTCCTCGTTCGACGCCTACCAGCTCGATCCAGGGCGCGGGCCATCGAACTTTGACATACGGAACTCCTTCGCCGGAGCCGTTTCTTACCTGATTCCAATTCCGTCCCAGCGGACGTTAGCTAAATCGGTGCTGGGAGGCTGGTCTCTGGATGCCAAGGCCATAGCTCGATCGGCTACTCCTGTCAACATAATCGCCGAGTCGTTCGCCATAAATGGGTCTACCTTTGTTAACGTCCGCCCCGACGTTGTTCCGGGAATTCCCCTTTACCTTTATGGATCGCAATATCCAGGAGGAAAGGCATTTAATAACACCCCTGGTGCGGTAGTAGGCGGGTGTCCAGATGGTTCCCAGAGTGTGGGGCCATTCTGCACTCCACCAGCGGGCCAGCTAGGAAATATGGGCCGCAACGCACTGCGGGGGTTCGGCGCCACACAACTGGATTTCACACTGCGCCGCGAATTCCCGTTCACCGAACGGTGGAAGCTCCAGTTCAGCGCGGATTTCTTCAATATTTTCAACCACCCTAACTTTGCTGATCCAGACAATACTTTAACGGACCCGTTCTTTGGACGATCGCTTTCCATGCTCGGCCAGAGCTTGGGAAGTGGCGGAGTCAGTGGTGGGTTCAGTCCACTTTACCAAATCGGAGGCCCGCGCTCGATCCAGTTGGTCTTGAAGTTAGTCTTTTGAGATCTTGCGGTCGAGCGAATTCCATAGATTCAATTTGCCAGAGCCGTTCGATCGAGCGCAAGACAACTAACAACGACGAACTGGTCGGATCAGTGGACGCGTCAAGAAGTTTTTTCAAAGAACTTATTTAGAACTATGCCCGTGTCTCAAGGAGTAACGAAATATGGCGCGATTTGAGCTTTGGGTTTTTCTAGGTGCATTTGTTTGCTTCTCGACGGCATCGCTGCGGGGAAAAGAACTAACCGTTTCCAGCGATATCGTCCATGTGGGACCGAGCGTTCATGTGAGCGCCGATCTTCCCCATGATCCACACTATGAAATGGAAATTGCGGCAAACCCAGAGGATCGCAACCAACTAGTTGCGTGCTCCATGTTGTTTCCGAATGACTCACCCACAGTTGACGTAGTCACGTACTCCTCCTCCGATGGAGGCAAGACCTGGAAGCTGACGTTGAGAACTCAGGGGGAGCGCAACAATGAGAGTTGGGATCCCGATTGCCGGTATGGCCCAGGCAACATCGCCTATTCCCTTTCCGAGGGCATCCGGCCGAAAGAGCCTCAAGCTTACAATCGCATCGACCGCTCGACAGATGGCGGCAAAACATGGGAAAGCCCTATCTTGTCGGTTCACGCAGAGCGTACCTTCCTCACCGTCGATCAGAACCCGGGGCCGCAGCATGGATGGTTGTATTTGTACGGGATGGGAAACGATCCGGCGCAGGCCACGATCCGCGTGGGATATTCTCCCGACGGAGGAAGAACCGTCTTCAGCCAATTGGTCTCGATGGAGTCTGGATTCCATTCAATCGGAATGGGCCCCGGAGTCATTTTGTCTGACGGATCGTTGGTGATGCCTGTGCCCGTATACAAGCCAGCGTCAGACGATCCTTACGGTGACATAAAAACCAAACGGCCGGGAGCCTTCAAGGTCATTCGAGCGAAATTCCAGGAAGCGAATTGGCCCCTAAAGATCAAGTCATCGACGGTAAGTGATTGGTTTATCGAGCGAGACAGCAATGGGAGCTTTATTCCAAGAATCGCGGTTGACTCCACGGATGGTCCTTTCCGCGATCGAATCTATGCCACATGGGAAGATGTCACACCGGGTCGCTCGGTGGTGAAATTGTCGTTTTCTTCGGATAAGGGAAAGACCTGGTCGCATCCCCGCGTCATCAATGATGATGTCGGACGGCCCGACGGAAATACGTTCAATGGACCGGATGATATTCACGGCATCGTGGCAGTCAACAAGCAAGGTGTAGTTGGGGTGATGTGGCTGGATCGCCGCGACCACTCCGACAATCTTGGTTGGACGGTCCGGTTTAGGGCGTCATTGGATGGCGGCGAGACGTTCTTGCCTAGTGTGAAAGTCTCCGGCGAGGATTATGATCCGAGCCGCTCCAATATCATTCCTTTGTTCCCAGGTGAGAGCGCTCTTGAGGAAGCTTCAACGACAAACGAAATAGGCATTGGGTGGTTCACATTTATGGGTGGGCACACGATGGGCTTGGCCGCGGACGCGGACGGTAAATTTCATCCGTTGTGGCCCGCCAATCCTACGGGGGTCTCGCAAATGTGGACGACGGATATCGGCGTTGTTGGCAACGCGGAAAAGAACGGCAGCGCGGAATTGTCAAAACTAGAAGATGCTAGCAAATTGGTGCGTCTCGAATTCCTCAACAGAACGTATAACCTCAAAACTCACGTGTTGGATTTCGATCTGCGGCTTGAAAATATCAGCGAGTCCAAGGTCAATGGACCGCTAAAGGTGAGAGTGTTGGACGTGGGATCGTATGTGGGCGATGTCACCGTCAAAAGCGGGGACGTAACGGCTCCTGCTGAGGGTATGGTCCTGGACTTCAGTTCGCTGTTTACTGACAACGTGTTAAAGCCAGGCGACGTAACGAAAACGATCCACGTGCGACTAGACGTCCGCGGCATTGATCCGTTCAGTCAGCTTGGCAAGTTTTCGTCGGGTCTGACCCCATTGGCCATTCTGACGACGAAAGTGCTCGCGGGCTCTTTTGAAAAACCGAAGAAGCCGGAAGGACAAGATGAGGAAGAAAAAAAATGGCCCGGGGCCGGACCGATGGCTTCGCCGCTCCCAGGGCTTGCACCTATGGATAACGACCGCTGACGAAACGCTGAAATCGCCAGACACCAGATTGTAAAAGAGTCTCGCAGGAATTTCGAATTTGATTGCCTGTGGACAGTGATCGGCGACGTTCTTACTTCTGAGTCCTCCGTTTCATCTCATGTTCGCCGTGCCAGGCGGACAAGTGAGGCGAACGTCAATGGGAAGGCCGTCGATACTGCTTGAATGCAAACCCCTCTAAGGAAACTTATATGCGTGCTCTTTTGCGCCTATCTCGATTCGCGATGCCACTCTTCCTTGCGATGCTGGCTTTAGCCGAAATGCCAAGTGCGTCACGGGCATCAAATGGCCGTTTCGAAGTCGATGACTATTTTCGGCTGCAGCGCGTCACGGAACTGGCTCTTTCCTCAGAAGGGGCATGGCTGGCATACGCCGTGGAAGTGCGGTCCTTGGAACAGAATAAGGTGATTAGGCAGGTTTACTTAAGCCCAACAGAGCCCGGTGCGAAGCCAACACTCCTGAAGGAACTGTCAGACGCCAGCAGATTAGCCTGGATTCCGGGCGCGCAGCAGTTGGCATTTATTGCGGAGCGCTCGGGAGCCGCTCAGGTGTTCACCTATGACCGCGCGAACGGAGCTGTGCATCAGCGAACCAAGAGCAAGGACCCGGTCGTGCAATTTCGATTTGCACCGAGCGGGCAAGCGCTGGCTTACGCGACCAGAGCGGTAACTCCTGCCGCGGCGTCGCTGTTTGCTCGTTTCCGAGATGGTGATACGGGTGTGCTGGTAGACACAGACACAACCAGCTCTCACGACTTCCTTAATCCAGAGTGGAACTCGCTGGTGGCGCCTGCACGAACGTTTCTGTGGGTGCAGGCGTCTGGCCAGAACGCATCTTCGATCGCCGTTCCCGGCGATGTTAAGGAGTTCTTCTGGGCCTCAGATTCACACGCGTTGTCAGTGAATTATGTAGGGGATGACAATCCGCCTTCGTTGTTGCGAACACACAGGAGGAGTCTTGGGATTGTGGACCTAAGCTCCGGCAATTTTCGGACACTTGTGAAAAGCTATCCCCGCCTGAACGGACAGCCGGGCAAGAGCTTCTACGGCGGCGAGTGGATACCGAATGAAGAGAAGATACTAATTCGACGAGTGACCGAGACAGATCCCTGGGTAAGTTGGTCCTTCCCGGAATGGGGTGTGGCGGACGTGTCTACTCCGCTCCGCGACGATCAGCTGTCCTGGCACCTTGCCGAGACATACGGCGTCGACGGCATGACCTTTTTTCCGATCAATGACTTGTCCATCCTCGTAGAAGAACCGCTTCAAGGTGTGCAGTCTCTGTATGTCTGGGATGCCCAGCGAATGAGACGTTCCGAGCTTGTGGCGGGAGTGGACGGAGACAGTTCGTTATTTGCATTCAGCGCGGACCGCAGTCGAATGGTTTTTGTGAACGAGAGCCTGACGCGCCCACCGGAAATTTATTCGCGGATTGGCACCGAAGGGCCAACTCAGAAGTTGAGCAACTTGAATTCGTCAATCGCGCAGAAGATGAAGATTACCTCCGTGGCAAGAGAAGTGACCTGGACGAGTACCGACGGAGCTACTGTCAGCGGTTGGTTGCTTGAACCGGCAGATCCAACGCATCGGGGACCTTGGCCGCTTGTCACCATGGTACATGGTGGTCCAGGCTTTGCGATCACGAATATGTTTGGCCCATACTTCTACACCTGGGGCGGCGTATGGCCGTATCCCTTTGACGCGTACGCGGCACACGGTATCGCGACGTTCTTTCCTAACTATCGGGGCACCGAGACTTACGGCAGACCGTTTGCATCGCCGACTAAGATAGATGGGGAACCGGTCGATGACATCGTCAGCGGGATCCAATATTTAATTGAAACCGGCGTAGCCGATCCGGCACGACTAGGAATCTCCGGCCAGAGTCATGGGGGCTGGCTCGGTCCCCTGGTGATGACGCGGGCGAAGAAGATCTTCCGTGCCAGTTCTTTTGCGGAAGGCGACGGCGACGAAGTGGTGGTTTATGAAGAGATGCCTGGTCAGTTGAATCGCGAGGTTCACGACGAAGTAAATGGCGGCAGTCTTTACGATTCACCACAACGATATCTTGACCTCTCGCCAAACTTGCATTTCGCCGGAGTCTCCAGCGCGAATCTCTTCGAAGCTGGTGCCCGGAGCTCAGCTCTCCTCATGCTCGCCCTCGGAAAAGCGTCACGCCGCGGGGGTCTTCCTACCGAAGTGATCGTGTATCCAAAAACCGGGCACAATGTGCAGATTCCCCGATTGCAACGGGAGTCGGCCGAACGGAATCTCGATTGGTTTCGGTTTTGGCTAAAGGGCGAGGAAGATCCCGACCCCGCGAAAGCCGAACAATACGCCCGCTGGCGCGCACTCCGGAGGCTTCAAGAACAGAACGCCCCAAAAACACAAGCCACACCAGTAAACTGATGCGCGACTAGACGACGAATTGGAAAGATTTGATTCTGGCAGGAGGAAATATGCAAGAGAGGGGGAACCGTTTGAGAGAAAACCTCTACCTAGGCCTCATTGTCGGCTTGCTTGCTGTGCTGTCGGCGTCGGCACAAGTTCCGGTTGAAGTGGGCCACAATGTACATGTGAGTAAGGCTCTTGCCGATCTTGGGCACTACGAAGTGATAATTGCCGCAGATCCGAATAATGCTAATCATCTCCTAGCGGGTTCCATGGTCGCCGGAAAGGATGGAACCGATTTCGAAACTGTTGCCTATGTTTCGTTCGATGGTGGGAAATCCTGGACACTGGCAGTGAGGCCGGATATACCTGGCTTCTCCACGCAGGATCCCGCGTGTCTGTACGGCCTCGATGGAAGCGCGTATTTTGTGTCCTGGGGCTACGACCGCGACAACAATTATAAAATGCTGTTGCACCGTTCGTCGGATGGCGGAAAGACCTGGCTCACCCCAACAGAGCTCCTGACCCTGGATCGAGAGTACCTGACCATTGACCGCTCCAATGGAAAATATCGCGGCTGGAGTTACGTCTACGGGCAAAGGGGGATTTTTTCGATTGATGGAAAACGAACTGCCGGCGGGTTGATAATTTTGCGTTCGTCCGATGGCGGTGCGACGTTTCCGTTGTTCAGTGTGCTTCTATCGGACCCTCCCGCCGCGACTCTCGCTCCTGCGAACAGCGTTGTACTATCGGACGGCACTCTCGTCCTGCTGTTTGAGGAGCTGAAAGTAGCGGAGGATGCGAAATTCAACCCGATAACTCGGGCAGCAAACACATGGCTGAAAGTCGTCACGTCCAATGATGGTGGGGAGTATTTCTCAGCAGCGGCTCAGGTTGCTGAACTGGCGGTTGACTGGGGAAATGATGTTACCGTCGTGCCAAGTCTCGCGGCGGATGCGAGCACAGGACCTTATCGAGACCGGCTCTACGCCGCGTGGACGGACATTCGCTCCGGCAAGGCCCGAGTTCTCCTCTCGTATTCTTCGGACAAGGGGAAGAGTTGGTCTGAGTCCGTGGAGATCGACGACGACCTGGCAGATTCTGGCTGGGGCAAGGGGCCGGACTGCTTTAGACCGGTTGTGGCGGTGAACTCGCAAGGGGTCGTGGGGGTGATGTGGTATGACCGGCGCGAGAACAAGAACGACGACAGGGGATGGTGGACACGTTTTGCAGTTTCACTCGATGGAGGGGAAACCTTTCAACCCAGCGTCAAGGTGTCCGAAGCCCCCAGCCACGTCGACCCGGCGGGCCAGCTGTTGGTCAGAGCGTGGGGGAATGAATCTAGAAGCAAAACACAACCACCGCCGACTGGACCTCTCCACGGAGATATCGTGATTCACGGCTTCAATTTTTTCGGAGGCCATACCGCCGGTCTGGATACAGATGCCAACGGGGCATTCCATCCTCTCTGGGTCGACAATCGCACCGGGATTCCCCAGGTTTGGACAGCCACGGTGGTTGTAAGAGGAAGCGCGATAGTGAATGGTTCTCCCGACCTGGCTACGTTGAAAGATCTGGATAGTAAGGTGACCTTGGACTATGGACCGGTTCAATTTGATCGCGCCAAAGGTACGGCATGGGTGGAGGCCTCGATCCGAAACATATCGCAGGATACCCTGCAAGGTCCGTTGAAGCTGAAGTTGCTGTCGCTGGTCTCTGAGATTGGTGTTTCTGAAGTCACCAATGCCGACAATCACGAAGTCCGGAGGGGAGCTATCTGGGATTTCAGCGAGCTCCTTCCCTCAGGGAAACTACTTCCGGGAGAGCAGACCAAGCAGAAGCGTCTGGAATTTCATTTGTCCGCTGTCCAGCCTCTCACGCAGATGCCGCAGTTTGAGCCTGGCGGATTCATCGTTGTGAGAATTGCGGCCAAAGCCTTAGGGATAATTTCATCAAAGCAATAGAATCAGAGGTGAAATTTAGCGCGACCGGAAGTACTTGTCTCGGGAGTGGCGGCGAGCCAGGTCAAGTTGTCTCGAGCCGAAATGTTTGCGCAGCATCGCTCCCGCATATCGAACCACTGTCGTGGGCTCAGCACCGCTGAAGCGAAAAGCCCAATTCCTTACGGGTTACGTTATCTATCCGACACTCACAGGTGGGGTTCATACCCCCAGAATACGTACGTTGGTAGTAGCTCCGCAGAGATTTCTAAAATGACGTGTGATCTGAGGCACCAGGACAAGGAGTGCAATCAAGATGTTGCTTCGCACCTCAATTAGGAGAGACGGACATGAAGAAAGCAACTGGTATCTTAGTCGGACTATTTTTGATAATACCCGGAATCATCTGCGCTCAATCCGGCAATTCAACTTCGACAACAAAACAGGCAACGGGAACCATCCGCTCGTTCGACGGGTCAACAACCCTAGTCGTAAAAAGCGAAGTCAACGGGAAGCGTAAGTCAACCACTTTTGTTTTGACCGCCAACACAAAGAGGGCAGGCGAGCTGACGAAAGGGGCCGACGTGACCGTGCAATACCGGGTTGAGGGCGACCGGAACATCGCGACGCTCGTGCGCGCAGAAGCGCCAGAACTGGAGACGCTCGAATACGCCAAGAGCATGATCAGCCTGGATGGTGAGGCTGAAGCGCACATCACCACGGGCAACAATGTTGCAGTCGACGGCAGCGCCACCAACCACGATAAATTCCAACACGACGTGATCCTCACAGCCACGCTTTTGGATGCCAATGGCAAATCCTTGGGCATGGCAACGGGCAGGCTTGAGGATTTGCCTGTCGGCCAGCGCGGCAACTACCGGCTCGTGGGCACCGTCACAGCGCAGACCTGGGCGCGTGTGAGCGTGGTCGTCTCGAACGTTACGGAACACGTGCGGAAAGAGAAATAAATGAAAACTCTGGTTAGAATGTGCTTCTTGTCTCTCTGTATTGTGGCAGTGCTGTCTTCGCTCGTAGCCGCGCAGAATCCGAACGGCGCGCTCCGGGGAGAGATTCAAGACGCGAGCGCCGCGCGAGTGGCGGGCGCTCGGGTCGTCGTCGAGTCAAACGGATCTTCCATGATCCGCGAGGCGGCGGCGAA
>Ga0181536_10001985_pt1 | contig 23665 bp, 26 predicted proteins | sample PEATcosm2014_Bin_41_FD_121105 | JGI IMG/M metagenome (GOLD analysis project Ga0181536, IMG submission 121105) | Peatland microbial communities from MTU Mesocosm Facility, Houghton, MI, USA - PEATcosm2014_Bin17_60_metaG | ecosystem: Environmental > Terrestrial > Soil > Wetlands > Peat | place...
CGGTAACGCACGTAACGGTCGAAGCAACCCTCCTCGACGACGCCCCACTCCCCCCAACGCACGCCAGCGCCGCCCGCTTCGACCTGTAACTAAATCGCGGCTAGCTTTTCTTTGGCGTCGCGTGCGGTGAGCTCGACGTTGTAGATCTTGCTGCCCGGTTGCTGCTTGCGGCCGCCTTCGGCGAGCGAGCCGGTATCGATCGGATCGAACCCGATCTCGTCGATCAATTGCGCGACGACCGACTTGGCATGCGCGTCGTCACCCGCGAGGAAGATCGCCAGCCGGTCCTTCGCGCCCTTCGGTTTCCCGTCGCTCTGCAAGCGCTTGTAGTAGAGCGTGTTGAAGGCCTTGACGAGCTGGGCCCCCGGCACGAGCGTCTTGATGATCTCGCTCGAGGTGCGGTTGCCGAGGTCTTCGAGCTCGAAATCCTCGTCGTACGGGTTCATCGCGTCGATGACGATCTTGTCGTCGTAGGGGCCGGCATCGGGGATCGCGTCTTCCTTGCGCGACCACGGCACCGCGATCAGCACCACGTCGCCGAAGGCGACGGCGTCTTCGGGCGTCGCGGCGCGCACCTTCGGCCCGAGCTCGTTTACCAGCGCTTGGAGCGACTGGGGGCCGCGCGAGTTCGCGATACGGACGTCATGTCCGGCAGCGGCAAAGAGTTTCGCCGCGCTGGCGCCGATGTTGCCGGCGCCGAGTATGCCGATGTTCAAACCAACCAGCCCTCCGGGGGAGTGAACGGTCACCTTCTGCACGGCGCTCCGGAAGTCCCAACCGCAATCGTAATTCCTTCGACATAACGCGGTCACCGGTGCCGGGTACGCTCGGCGACATGGACGGTATGGACTGGATGGCGAGCGCCATGCGCGCTGCCCAAGCGCAACTCGAAACCGCAACCCACAACTTGGCCAACGTCGCCAGCGACGGCTACCGCCGGGTCCGCTCCACCCTCGCCCTTACCCCCCAAGGCCTGGCAGCCCGCGAGTCCCCCGACCCCACCCAAGGCGGCATCCGAGAAACCGGCCGCCCCCTCGACCTCGCCCTCCTCGGCCCGGGTACTTTCCGGCTCTCCGGCCCCCAGGGCGGGGTCGAAACCCGCAACGGGGCGTTCCAGCGCGACCGCGAGGGCTACCTCACCGACCAGCAAGGCCGGCGGGTGCAGGGCCGGTCCGGCCCGATCCGCCTCTCGGAAACCGCCGTCGTCGGCACGGACGGCACGATCCGCGACGCCGGCCGGGTCGTCGGGGTCTTACCGCTTCCGCCGGGGACGACGGTCCGCAGCGGGGCCCTGGAATCGAGCAGCGTCGACGCGATCGGCGAGACGCTGGCCGTCCTAACCGCCCAGCGCGCCTTCGAAACGGCGCAGAAGACCTACGGCGCGATCGATTCCGCGCGCGACAAGGCCGTCAACGACGTGGGGCGGCTGAAGTGAACCGTGCGATGTACGCCGCGGCCTCCGGAATGGCCGCGCAGCAAACGAACCTCGAAGTGATCGCCGACAACCTCGCCAACGCCGACGTCGCCGGATTCAAGCAAGTCGTCGCGACGTTCACCGACGTCAACGCCGGCGGTTCGCTTGGCCTGGGCACCGCGACGTCCGGCAAACATCCGATCTTCGCGCAGGGCAAGCTGATGCATAGCGGCGGCCCGTTCGACATCGCGATCGACGGCGAAGGCTTTTTCCGCGTCGAGCGGAGCGGCAAGCACGCCTACACGCGCAACGGCGAATTCACGCGCGCCGCCGACGGCACGCTGCGCAACGCCGACGGCTGGGCGCTGCGCGACGTCCGCATCCCCGCCGACGCCGTCGCCGTGCACGTCGCCGCGGACGGCGCAGTCACCGTCGACACGAACGCGGTAACGGGTCGCAGCATCGGCCGCATCCGCCTCGCAACGTTCGCTGCGCCCGAACAACTCCAACCCCTGGGCGGCACCGTCTTCGCCGCGACCCCAGACTCCGGCCCCGAACGCCGCCTCGACGCCGGCCACACAGGCCAACCCACGATCGCCTTCGGCATGCTCGAGCGCTCGAACGTCTCGATCGTCGAATCAATGATGCAAATCCTCACCGCCCAACGCGCCTACGAAGCCAACGCCAAAGGCGTCCAAGCCGCCGACGAAATGCAACGCATCGGGCTTAAAATTAAAATTCGGATCATTCGATCATATTTGCTCTGCTTTAGCGAATTATTATTCGCTCCGCTTGCGCGCGATTCCACCTTATGCGCATTGAAGAAACGAGCAATTCGGGTATGCGTTCAAGATTCAAATTGATCCCGACTTGATCTCAAAATCAAGCACGTGTCCGTAGTGCCGATTTTGCCGGCACGATGCCGTCTGGACACGCGGATCGCCGGCGAGCTATGGTCGCAGTATGCAAAACAACGAAGACGAGGGCGACCACGATGGGTCGCATCAATTACACCGTGCTCGGGGGAGCGGCGCGCGCTCGCAAATCCGAGGATCGCGGCAACGCGTGGCTCACGCCGCGCGAGTTTGTCGAGCTGGTGCGGGCCGCGATGGGTGGCATTATCCATCTCGATCCGGCTACGGAAGTCGGCAATCCGACCGGAGCGTTCACGTTCTACACGGCGCTCGACGACGGGCTATACCTACCGTGGTGGGGAAACGTATTCCTCAATCCGCCCTATTCGCCGTTGGGCCCGTGGGTCGAAAAGGCGATCGAATCGGCGAAGGCGGGGGCGCGCATCTACATGCTCGTCCCCGTTAGGACGGATGCCGCTTACCACCAGCGGCTGTTGGCCGCATCGACGGACGTTCTGCTCCTGCGCGGGCGGCTGTCGTTCGCCCGGCCGGACGTCGAGGAGCGGCCGAAGCCGGCTGCCTTCGGGTCTATGCTGGTTGGTCTCGGCGGCGCCTCGACTCAGCCGCTGAATCACCTAGGAGTTCGGCTGCGGGCTTGCGGGGTGCCCAAAGATGGCACGTAAGCGTGATCGGACGCTAGTCCCGAAGCCCGCAATACCAAATGCTCCGCCTCGCGGGCTGCCGCCGCTGTTCGGTCACGGCGCGACGATCGTCCTCACGCTCATCGCGTCCAACCCGGGCATCAGTGGGATCGCGATGCGGCGGGCATTAGGCGGTGCTCCGCGATACGTCTTTCAGGGGCGGACCGATCCGCTTCGTCGCAGGGGTGTGCTGGTTTATCTCTCGCACAGAATGCGCATCAATCGGGACTTGCTCGGCTCCAGAGACCTCGCCGAGTTCCTCCGGGCGCTGGGCCGGCATTACGACGTGCCTAAAGTGCGCATAAGGCGTCAGGGCCGTGGATTGGGTAAATTTCCGTGGGCTCGCGTCGAGCCGCCCCTGAGCTTGTTCTACACCGAGAAGAGTACGCGTCTTCTGCTGATGATCGCGGCGCTCGGCGAGGTCTATCCGAGGGAAGTACGCGAGGTTGTGGGCGTTCGCGTCGAAGCCCAATGCGTGAGGTTGCTTCGGCTCGGCGTCCTGCGCCTCCGCGAAGTCAAGCAATTCAACATGTACGGCCTCAATCCGGATTTTCCGGGTGCCAAGTACCTGCGAAATTTCCTAAGGCGCTGGGCGCGCCACGATCAACGTACGATGGTCGTCGCGAACGCGATTCTCGCGCGGCGCATCGAAGCCGAACGGCGCTTCTCCTCTGGGTTTCGTTCGGTGTTCGCCGACATCTTCGAGAACAGCGACCGTGCCTTCCGCGTGCACGGTATTCAGCGATGGGACACGCCGGAGGAGCGATGGAAAGCGTTGCACGGCACCTACCAGGGCCGGCTGATCACTGACCGCCGTAGAGCAGAGGTTGCTAAGGAGATTATCGCTCGCCGCAAGCGTGGCGACTCCACGAAATCTAGCATCTAGCCCCGCCCTTGAGCCACATGTTGTCAAAGGTTGGGCCATCTTCGTCGGGAATGGCCGACGCAATTACGATCAGATCAGGATATTGGGCGGACAGGGCCGATGCCATAAGTGCCGCTCCTTCCACACCGCCGACGTACCGATAGGCCAGATGGAGCGCGTCGCAGTTGCGTTCTCGGTTAATCTCGAGTTTGTACAGCGTGTTGAGCGGCCGCTCGGACTTAGTGTCGGTCATTTCGGCCTCGCACCGGTCGAGCGTCGCTGTCGGACCGACCAGCGTGAGCACGAGCGCCCCGCGCTCCATCTTCATCGGCGACCAGGCGCGATCGCGAACGCCGCCAGCGAAATGCGCTGAGAGGCGCTGGTCCTCCGCGGCGATGAGAATGGCGTGCCCGCTGAGGGAGCGGTGTCGGCGAAGCAGTTCATCGACGCCGTCGGTGGCAGGCGTCCGTACCTTGGCCGTCAAGACGCTGCGGTCCTCAGCGACGTTCGACCGCTTGAAGAATCCGTCCGGTGCGATTAGGGCGTCCGAGCCGCGCTCGCTGCGTCGACGGAGATCTGTCTCCAGACGGTTCCGCGCCGATTTCGAGCCGGCGACTTCGAAGATAACCAGAGGCGGTTTAGGGGTATTCATTATCGCTTCGTTTTCCATCGTGTGATTGTTGTCTAATGAAGTCACTTCGAGCGTTCGGTTCTCGTTCGTCGTCGGCGGCCTCGATGGAGTGGCCGCCGAGGGCGCAGCGTCGTCTTCCTTGCCGGTGGATGTCGAAGGCGCGCGCATCACGCAGCCTCGCCGTCCTCGGTGATGTGTTGCGGGAGCCCATCGCGGTAGAAGGGCGTGCGATCAGCGTCCTCCACGTCTTTGATCAGCTCGCGTGCGCGGTCAAGGATTTTGCGTGCGCGTGGTGAGAGCCACGGCAACTCCATCTTGCTATTGACGTACAGACCGATTACCCATGCGGTTGAGGCGAGCATGATGATGCCGAGAACCTCGCTCGTCTGGGCCGCGAACGTCATGCCGCGCAGGCACTGGTTGGCCGCGCGTTTGATACGGCTGTTCGCGGATTCGACGAGTTGCCGTCCGCCATAGACCTCTTGTTCCTCGGGAGTACGCTCGTCCCACGCTCGGGCGTAGACGGCGAGCGCGCCGTCGCCTTTGCGTGACGTGTTTATTTTGGGCGGAACGCTCACCTTGATGGCATGCTCTTCGCAGTAGTTCAGCACGTCGTTCGACAAATATGCTTTGTCTCCGATGAGGCCGGTCACAAAGCGCCTCTTGCGAAGCTCTTCGAGCATACTGATGGTATAGGGCTCTTCGTGAGACTTGCCGGAGACGACGTGCACGTCGAGCACCATGTTGTCGGCGCGCGACACCGCGACGATCGCTTTTATCGTTCCCTTTCGCAGCAAGGCCGTCTCGGATTTGCCGACGACTTCGTTCGGAATTTCGAACTCGGTTCCGTCGATGAGTACCTCCGTCGCACTGCTCTTAAAGAACTGGTCCATCGCGCGGATGACTTGCAAAATGGCATCGTGCGTCTCAGGGCTGCGCATGCGGCGCGTGATCGTGGACGCGGCAGGGGGCGCGGCGTTGAAGCGCGGTGATCGGTGTAGTAGCTTTGACTCCCACGCCTCGTCAACGACTGCTTGGACGAGGTCGCCGCCGCGCCGGTAGATACTGCGAAGGGCGATACAGGTAAGCACGTCGCTCATCAAGATCGGCCGGCGGCCGCGCTGCGTACGACGAACATTTCGCGGTAGCGGGAACTCGGAGCGCGCAATGTCTCGGATGACGACGGGAAGCGCGCGCAGCGCAACGCGGCGCGCCACCGGGTACTTGACGGGATCCTGCGGATACGTCGGCCTCTTTGACTCGTCGACGTTTGCGTACGGCTGTGATGGCGGTCCCTTCTTGAGAAATTTCGCGAGCGCGCCCAAGTGTTTGCACGCGCCGCTGTCGGCGAAGCCCTTGCAGTTGCAGGACAACGCGCCGGATTCCGGGTCGGGTTGGATGAGGTATGATTCGTTGCGTGAGCCGTCTTTGCGGAGGCGGCCTTGCACCGCGTAGACGCCGTTTCCGAGCGGCACGATAGTGCGCGACAGATAAACCTGCAGTCCCTTACGTTGACGGCTAGTCATAGTTGATCACCTTCAGCGTGGTTTCGTGCAGAGGAGCGTGCGCCGGATTCCGGGTCGAGTTGAATGAGGTATGGTTCGTTGCGTGAGCCGTCTTTACGGAGGCGGCCTTGTACCGCGTAGACGCCGTCGCCGAGCGGCACGATGGTGCGCGACAGATAGACCAGCAGAGCCTTCCGTTGACGGCTAGTCATGGCCGATCACCTTCAGCGTGGTCTCGAGCAGGGCGGCGTGTTTGCAGGCGCCCAATGCCCCGAAGCACTCGCAGGAGCAGATCATCTCGCCGGTGTCATCGTCTGGTCGGAGGAGAAACGTTCTCCCGAAGGTGTTTTCGCCGTATCGTTCCCGCATCAGGCAGATGCCGTCTCCAAGATCGATGACACGCTGCTTGACATAGGCGAGGAGCCTTTTGCGCTGGCGGCTAGTCATCGGTCGGCACCGCAAGCGCCGTGTCGCGCGCGACGTGATCGCATGCGCTTGCGACCGAGGACGTCAGCGCTGACCGACTCGTTTTGTGGAGCAGCACGGCGGCGACGTGCTTGCATGTCGCCATTATGCCGAACGCCTCGCAGCTGCAGGTTAGCGTGCCGGTAGTTGCGTCCGCCTTGACGAGGTATGCTTTGGACTGACGCTTGCGGTGCTGCCCTTCCTCGGCCCAATCGAACAAGGATTCGCGGTAGCTAGGAATCGGCATCGCACACCTCCAGCAGCGCCTCGCGAAGTGATGCGTCGTGGTCGCACACAGCGCGACCGCAGTTGCGGCATCGTGTGACCGATTCCGGAAAGGCGGCGGCGAGCATGTCGTGCAGCATCTCCGCGTGGCTGCGCTCGTCGTCCGTAAGCCACGGTGGCTCGAGCGCGATCGCGCTCTTGCGCAACGTGATCGATTTCGGATGTGGTTTCGGTTTAGGAGGGGGAGCGTGGACTGCTCCGAGTCTTCCGCCCCCTTCGGCGATGGCCCCGAACCACGAGAGCACCGCGCGGTATTCACTGCGCGTCATTTGGTACGGACCTCCTCCGGCGGCGGCGCGAGCGGCTGGCCGGGAACGAGGCCGCCATCGATGATGGCAAGGTGCGCGTGCTTTGTAGGACGAGCGATGGGCGCGTGCACCGCACCGGTGCGAAAGCGCTTGATGAGAACGGCTCGGCCAGTCGTCTGCAGCGAAGAGAGGCGCGGCTGAGTCGACAAGCGCCACGAGGGCAGATACGCCGGCCCGGGCACTTGGCGATGGATGCTGGCGACGGTCGTCGCTGCGCTGGAGCGCGCGATTTGGGCGCTGCGAGAGGGATCGGTGAGGAAACGAGATTTCACGTGTTCTCCTTAAGTGATCGCCTGCTTTGGATCAGGCGAGCGGTGTTGAAAGGAGCCCACGAACAAAGAGAACTTGCTTTGAGCTTGACGGAACGCGTCCGCTAGCTGCAAGATATTCCCAGTCCGTTGATGAGTCGGCTTTCCAAAATCAACTCATCGATGGGCTCTAGGTGGCGGGCCTCGTCGGCAACGGCGGGGCTCGTTCATTTGTGCCGTTCATTTGGGCGGTTGGATCCTCTGCTTGTTGCTGTTGCGAGTCTGATCGCATTGCGGGTGATCCGATATCACGGGGTAGGGGAACCTGCGCAGATTGGTAGATAGGTCGACGATTTTCAGGGATTTGTCGTGCACACTCGTTGCCGGAAAAAGTTGCGATCTGCGCAGGTGCGAGCGAACGACTTGCCGTTTGTGAGGCGCGTCGATCGAGGAATGGTCGTTGAGTTTGCCGGCTCGGTTGATTCACGAGTTTCATCGAGACCGTGGTCTGGTTGCGGTCGCCGCAAAAGTAATATGGCCGCGCTTTATCAGAACGACTGTTCCGGTCGCCTGCGCCCGCGACAAACGGGGGGCGTCCGGAATTACCCGGCCCCACGGATGTTTGTCACCGCGCAAGTGACGCAAGGTCATCGCGAAGGCGGTGGCGGCCTTTGCGTCGTCCGAGCGCGTCACGCGTTGGTAGAAATACGGGGCGAACGATTTGTTCATTTCCGAAGTCCCTTCATGTGGCGCGACGTGCAGCGCCGGTCGCTGGTGGCATCCCTGACCATTCGGCGTCCGAATATGACCGAGCGAAGATGCCCCCAAGGCGAGCGAGCGTTTTGAGATCGAAATAGGGCTCGTACTTGCTTGCTTGAGCAAAAAGTAACGCTGCGCAGACGGGCGTCGCTCAGGAGTGCCACGGCTCGTCCGGCTCACGTGAAGCGAACAAAAGAAAATCGCGCAGTCTCAGGTGAGGCTGCGCGATCTCGGTGGTTCTTAGGATTTCAAAGAAGACCGATCCGATGTAGACGGCTCGTCGGTACGCGCCGCCGAGCCGTATTCGTTCTCGGTCCACGTCGTCGAGCGTTTCGTGTCCGAATATCTGCGCTACGACAGTGCGGCACCCGCATATCGGCAGGCCGGTTCCGAGCAGCTCGCGCATTCGCTCGGGGTCGTATGAGACCATGGTGCGGTTGCCGATGCTGTGGCGGGCCATTTCCCAGAACGGTTCGATCACCGCGCGGCGCGCGCGGCGGAGGACCTCCGGCCCGTACTGCAAGAGCAAATCCCCGGACGGATCAGCCGGGTAGGGCGGGAGAATGACCGCGTCGTCCGCGTCTACTATGCGCCCGCTTTCGAAGCTCACGGCGGCGATTTCGGTAACGATCTCACAGTCCGGATCGGGGCCGCTGGTCAAGATGTCGAGGACGGAGTAGGGTTCGGCACTGAGTCGAAAGCGAGGTTCTCCGCCAGCACTATTGAGGTTAGGTGTTTGTTCCATAAGTGAGAATATGATTCTCAAAACGAAACTATCAGATCCAAATTTGGAAAACAAGCTGATCAGATTGTTCGAATTCACACGGCCTTCGTGGGTTAGGAGTTCGTTGGGCTAGCGACGTTGGGCGAAGTGTTCGATTGCCACAGCAAGATCGGTTCGGGCTTGACGCGCGCCGTCTTCGAGGGCGCGAAGGGTCGGCCGGCCGCCGACGAGGCCATATGCGATAAGACCCGCATCGCGGAGCGACTCCGCGTGCCGCCGTAGGGGCCCCCAGAAGGGCTGTTCCAACTTGTCCGCGAGGTCGGCGACGGAAATCTCGCCGTCCAGCACCGTGCGGACCCAGCACTCTGTTCGCAGGGGTGGTCCCGGCATGGACCGTGCGCGAACGGGCCGGCGCAGGGGGAGGCCAGCGGGCGGCAATTCCCCCCTCTTCGCGGTCTTCCCGACGGTCGCGACTAGGGCGCAAAGCGCGGGGACGACGGGATGAGCTTCGTTCACCTGAACCCAGCGCGCCGCCGTTGGCCCGGACCCAAACGTCTTGCTCACTACGAGGTCGCATCGCTCGAGTCCATCGATGGCGGTTCGGACAACGTTACGCGACCGGCCGGTGTCGTGGGCGAGATGCGCCGTGGTCCCCGCGCCGTAAGCGAGGAGCGCCCGCAGCACATCCGCTTGAGCCGGCGTCCCGATCGGGATATGCACCGTCGACGAAATTCGACCGGTGGCATGGCGCTCGGACGCGCGTTGCCGGACGAACTCCGCTGCACGAGCCATCTGCGGAGTCGCCAGCCTATGCAGCAACGGCGTGAGGACTGCGCTGAGCGGAGACTCGGTCAACCGCAGGAGCCGCTCGCTGCCGGAGGTCGCGACGGTCGCGAGGTCGTTCTCGCACAGCTCACGCACGATGGAGTGCAGCGTCCGCAGGTGGACATGCGCGACCAGCGCCACGTCCGTCAGCGCGCCTCCTCCGAGTACGCCGAGTGCGACGAGCACCCGGGTGCGTGCCGGGCTGCCGAAGAGCTGAAGCCGCCTGACTGGAGGCGTCGCCTGCGCCGCCGGCCCGAGGATGAAGAACCGGTGGCCGGCGAGATGGTGCAGCACCGCTGCTAGCTCGTCGTGAACGTGCGAGGTTTCGTCAAGGTGCAGCAACATGTCGCGGTCACGTGCGACCACGTCGGTGAAACGTCGGTGCAGGCTGGGCATGCGCGCCGGATCGATGTCCATGATTCGTGCAAGTGCGCGCCCAGTTATCGGTCCATGCGTCGCGATCCCGACGAGATAACGCTGCTGCGGCCCGATTCCGAACAGACGGTTATGGGTGCTGGAAGCCTTCTTGGTAATGTCTTTTTGTCGCGGGCGATTCGAGCGCATCGCCTTCGCGGCGCGCGAATCGTCTCGGGTGTTTCGTTTTAGTCGTTGAGAGCCTCGAAAATGAGCGATCTAGCATGTTCATCGAGTCCGACAGACGGATTGGTTGACGGTCACGGCAAAACTACGATAGTGACCATTTCGTGTGTGAAGTGCGGATCGAGCATGGTATGTGAGGCGCTTTCAGGTTTGGAATGCTGGTGTATGGGCGAGCCGCCTATTGATCCGCAGCCGGCTGTTCCTGGTTGCCTTTGTCCAACGTGCTTGTCGGCGGAACGAAGCCGCCAAGAAGCGATGGATAGAACAAAAACGAGTTGAATTAAGTCGATTCTTTGTCGTCTACATCGTCATTTGCGTGCTGCAACTACACGATTCAATTTTTCGAGTAACGCGAGAACCTCAACTCGAGCCGGCTGATTAGGATTAAGTTTGACGATGCGACGGTGTCTCTCGAGTACGATCTCCAAGACCCCCGCTCGGGTTAATGACTCGGCCGCTGATCTCGCAGCATCCAAGGTTATCCCCGCGTTTTTCGCAATTTCCCCGAGCGGCGCTCGCTCGATCCGAGCAATGGCAAGTAGCAACCGTGTGCGAGTCGGGGAGGCAAACGTTTCGAGGTAGCCGGCGCTAAACGGAGCAGCAGAGGCGTGCGGGGAGCGAGGGCATGGGCGTCTCATATAGCGGCTTGCGACACGCGCCGTCTCGCGCGCAACTGGGTTCCCCCAATTGAACGCGCTGAGCTTCTCAGTTCGCGTCACCAAACCGGCACGCTCCAGAGATCGCAGTCGCTGCAGCGCAAAAGTCGGGTCAATGCCAAGCGAGCTTGCTAGACCTCTCCGCGTTTGCGGACCGTCCAGCAGCAGCGAGAAGAGAATTCGGGACCTAGCGACACCGCCAAAAAGGCCTGGGAATTCCTGGGGCACGTCTTCCTCCGCGCCCCAAGCGCTCAGTGTGAGCGTCGTTGCCGGGCGTCGAAGGCGGCCGCCCGGCAATGATGCCGAATCGGAATTCAACCGCTCGACGCCGAAGGGTAGGGTACCGGCCCTGAACAGACCGGGACGCCCTATTGGCCTTTTGGGCCGCCTACTAGGCCGCCGGAACCGGGAGTATTAGCCTGACGACTTCAGCGCGCGACTATGGCGAGCGGAATCTCGAGGAACTCGAGATGTTTGTCACGGCACGGCCTGGCGAGGATCTGACGATCCCGTTTGGTATGGAGGACGTCGGCGGCGATCTCGTGGCGATCGCGTCGGCCGGGCTCTATACGGACCCCCGAGATGCGCTCCGGGAGTTTTGTCAGAACGCCGTGGACGCGGACGCAAGCCGGATCACGATACGTTTCACCGGCCTTAACGCCGCAGTCATTGACGACGGCCACGGTATGGGATTCGAGGACCTCATTTTTGCCCGGCGATTCGCTCGCTCGCAGAAGGTGGGTACCGAAAGTGTCGGATTCCGAGGAATCGGGATCTATTCCGCATTTCAGATTTGTCAGCGTCTGATCGTGGTTTCGCAGCAAGCCGGGTCTGATCAGCGCTGGACCATGACGTTTGACTTTGCATCTATGCACCAGACGTTGAAGGACCGCGTTGATGATGGCCGAGGCCTCGAAACAGCGCTCGGACCACTCATCCAGGCCCACACCACCGTCGCCTTTGATCGTCTTCCTATTGCGGAAGTGCCGCGATCCGGATCAACCATCGTCCTGCTCGAAAACATCGATCCCGACGCCTACTCGGAATTGTCGGAAATTGAATCATTGAAAAGGTACCTGCGTCGCACGTTGCCGATCCCGTTTTCCGATTCATTCGAGTACAAAGAGAAAGTCGAGCGGTACCTGACGCGGAACGTACCGGGATATAGAACAGTGTCAGTTCGTCTGAAAAACGACGACACCGCATTTGACGAAGAGATCACGCGGTCGTTCCCCGACAATCTGCAAGCGCCGCGCTTCCTTGAGGCGTCGTGGCCGATGCCTCCCCAAACGCCGGTGCCGCGAGCCTTCATCTGGGCGTGCATGTCGAAGCGTAATTCACTGAAGCCGAACGGCGGAATCTATTTCAAGAAGCGGGGTTTCACGCTTGGCGACGGGACCGAGTTACGCGAGAAATTTTCGAAGCGTCCAGCCGTCTATGACTGGTACGCAGGCGAGGTGTACGTTGTAGACGAGACGGTTATCCCGAATGCTGCTCGAAACGGCTTTGAGAAGAATACTGGCTATCGTAACTTGTGGTCCGCACTCGATGCCCCGGCGGTGATCCTTCTCAAAGAAGCAGACGATTATTCCAAGCGCAACCGCGCGACGGAAGTGATAAGCGACGTAGAGACGGCTTTCCGAGAGATGATCGGCGCCGTTGATGAACGCAGCGCTTATGCGCAAGCCGTGAGTGCGCTCGAAGCGATTCAGCGAATGTACGTGAAGCTAGAAGGGCAGAAGATTCCCGTCCGTGACCCTTCATTCAAATCACTTCGCGCAAAGAAGACCTTCCTGGAGAACTTAATTGGTCAGGAACGTGTGCGATTACGCGATCTTGTCGAGCGAGCGGAGCCAGCCGCAACCGAACAAGACGGAGTCCAGAGCACAGGTGCGGGCTTCGCGTTTAGTGCGCTCGCGAACTACCAGCCGGTTGGCGATCGCAGGTGGCCTTCCACAACTGCCCTCGTCGAATTGTTTGCCGCGCAAGGCTGGCCGATTGATGAGAAGTTACGCGATGCCCTACTTGGCGTAGGCGCCGCTATGTCTCAGGTTCTGGGAGACGGGGAGCCGGCTTATCGCGCCGTCATCGAGACGTTGCGCAAGATTCTGGGCGGGAAGGCCGAGTCGGGCTCTTAGAGTTCTTCGAGCATTTTCAGGAGTTGAACGCTCGCGGCAGTGCCTCCCGGAATTCGCTCTCGAAGAAGCCGGAGAACGTCAGCCTGGCCTAACTCGCGTTCCTTCGGTCGCCCATCGGAGCCCTTACCGAGTTGCTTGAGCGCATGAACGCGCTCTTCGACGCGTTGGATGTGATCGCTGGCTTGTTCCTTGGGCGAGAGTTTGCGTCGCGACCGTTCGATCTGATCGAGGACATCGTCCACCAAGTCGTCCCGTAGGATTCGGGCGACACGACTCTTCTTCAACAGCTTCGCGTAGGCCGTGAGTGCATTCTCCAAATCCGTGAGGCTACGCTCTTTACGCCGCGCGTTCGAGTACGACCGGCACCGTCGTGATATGTCTTGAGCATAAACGACTAGATGGTTACAGAGATTTTCGAAATGAAGATTGGGCTCGAAAAAGTCACGTCGCCCATTGGTTACAATGCGGTCATCGAGGACATGCACTTCTCCAACTGTCCACTGATTAAAGCGTGGTTCTTGGAAGATTCCATCGAAGCAAGTATCCTCGCCAATCTGGAGGTTTCCCACGCGGGCCCGCAGGCCGCGCACACCCAGTTGGCGCGGGAACGCACCGAGGTAGTCGTGATGGGCGATCCACCCTAAGGCTGCCCGTTCGCCGTCCTGAGACGGAATCTCAAAAAACGTTGGCGGATGCAACTTCGTGGACTTGCTCGCCGACATCGCAGCGAGATCGCGGTACGGCCTGGTGACGGCCTCAGCGCGACTGTTAATGTGAACGGCAAGCGTCGTATAATCGCCGTGCTCACGAAGGTATTCCGCGATAGCCGGCCCGTGCGAAAACGAGGGATGGAACGGGACCGGGCCGACCTCCGCCAGATACGCTTCAACTGCCGCGGGATTGAGGAGTACGTCGCTCGCAAGCCTCACAACCTTTCGCAGCTGAACCTCGAAAAAATTCGCAGACTCGCCGGGCTCAGGACGTCGGCTCGAGATCGTAACAACGCTCGCGACCACATCTACGAGCGAACTGTGAATCGGCGAGCGTAACGCATCGCGCAATGCTCGGCAATCCCACGTCGCTTCCCGAACACGCGAGTCGCCGGACGCACGCGAACTGAACACCAGTTCTTGACAGTAACCGAGACCGACCAGTCTTCCAATCCCTCGAAACCCTCGGGCACCGGTACCACGCTTGCGGCTCGCTCCGATAGAGCACATGCGCTGCGCAAAAACCTCATTTGGCACGCCGGCGCCGTTGTCTCGTACGGTGATGGTGCGATGCATCGGGTCTATGAGCAGATCGACGCGGCCTTGCTCACGTTCAAGAATGTGCGAAGTTACTGCTTCGTCTATCGCGTCGGCGGCATTCTGACAAAGTTCCCGGTAAACCGTCAACGGCTCGGTATACATCGCGCTACTGATCAGCCCGAGGATGTCGTGCCCAATGACAATGTCTTCGCGTTCTGGCGCAGCCCCTTGCGCTGTACTTTGTGCAGCCTTCATGCGCTCATCCTGACGAGGGGAACAGTCTCGTCCTCCGCTTCAAGTCCGGCATCTTCAACGATCTCGTCTTCCAAGAGGGAGACGGTCGGTAGTGAGGTCTTCCGCTGCTTGCGCCAGATCAGCATTTCATCTTGTTTAGCGGGCGGGATATGATGTTCGAGAACCTTTCGCAAACCTTGGTCGCGCATGGTCTTGGCCGCGCCGCGATACTGACTCGGCGTGTTGACTGACAGGAACTCCATCAGTTCCGTGCGTTGCAGTTCGGAAAGGCGCGCGTATGACGCCTCGTACGCCTCGAGTTCCGGCCGGCCCGGGCCGCTGTCGTACCATTCGCGGTTGAAGATGAAGTGTTGCGGCCGCCGCAGCAGTGCCTCATAGTCCCCTTCGCTCTCACCGAAAGCGCGACGGAAAAAGGCCGGCTCACCACTCACGATGCCCTGCGTGGCCTGCAGAATAATCTGCATTGATCGCAGTTGGTACTTCGTCCATTTCTCACCGACGTGAGATCGGTCGGGAAGGTTCGTCGGCTGATAACGCATGGGAAACGAGTAGATGCGGATGCCGAGTTCCTCGTTGAGGTCCACGTTGAGCCGCATCCGTCGAAAAAGGTCGGCGGGCGTGTCGTGGAAGTTATACAGCATGTAGTTACTGAGATCGTCGAGCCCGAACTCGTGAGCGTACCGCACGGATTTTTCGTACGGTTCACGCGTTCCCCAGTGATCAAACGCGATACGCACCGGCCGGATCGCAATGCGCGAGAGTTCGCGCATGTACATCGGGTCTTTGCAGAGGATGCGGGCATCAACCCCTTGATTAAAGTCCACGCGTCGCTTGTAACTGTACTTTCCGCGCTTCAATGTCGCGCCGGGGGTGAAGCCGAGATCGATGATTTCGGCGATAACATCCTTGAACTTCGGGCTGGCGACGATGTTATTGTCCATTAGGATGAGGTCTTTTTTCGTGCCGTGGCGTCCCTCGATTGCGCGGATGACCGCGCCGAGAGACTCCGTATCGCGAAGATCGCCTTCCAGTTTGGGCACCCCGCAGAACGAGCACTTGCGTATGCATCCGCGCGACGCGTATGCAAAGTAGGCATCGCGCACGGGGTATTTGTACTCGATTTGTTCGAGGATGTCGTAGTCTGGAACGTAATCCTCGATGGGTGTTCCGGAGCGGTCGTCTGCGTAAAGTTCGCCGGCGAAGTCGTCCAGTTGAAGCGATGCCGCTGGTGAATCGGTCAACAATCCTCGAATGAAGCGTACGCCGCTCCATCGGACCTCGGCGTTAAACTTCTCCGGCATGAGCGAAGCGGCGATACCGCCGACGAACACGCGATTCGACTGACCGTGCGCGGCATCGAGCGCAAAATCGATTGTCTCGGCGATCTTAGCGTACTCGAACGAGAACAGCGTGGTGACGTAGATTCGATCCCATGTCTTCGTCAGGACGTCGGCGCGCGGACCCTTCACGAAGGTAACTTTGTCGCGCTTTCCTTCGGGGCCGTGGTATGCGGCAATCTTCATAAGACCCAGCGGCGGGTACTTATTCGAGTACCCCGGCTCGATGAGCAGAATGTTCTTGTTCGCCAACCTCGTTCGCCTCATTGTGCGGCAGCCTCGCCGCCCCAGCGTCATGAAAAGCCGCCGGTCCGGGCGACTTGTCTTAAGGGCATTTATGCGGCAGATCAACTCGCCGATCCCGCCCCTCGTTGTCTTTATGAAAGACGACCAGAGTGCCTACATTATGGCACAGCGAATCGGGAAATCAGTGTTTGCGCCGGGGGCGAGCCGGCTCCTCGCTCATGCTGCCACGTAGCCGGGACAGCAGCAACTCCAACTTCTTGACCTCCAGGAGGACCCGCTGACGCTCCTGGCCAGCGTACTGGGTGATTTCGCGCCGAACGTCGTCGTCGGCCAGCCAGGAGCGGAATTTGCTGAACTTTTGGTAGGCGTCGGCGCTGGCCCCTGAGTCCTGATAGAGTTCGTATGCGGCTTCGAGATCCACGCTGCCGGAGACGAACTTCTTGAGGACGCGCTCCTGCGAACAGATTTTGGCTAACTTCTTGCGGACATCTTCGGCCGGGATAGACGGCACGGTCTCGACGAAGCGGTCGTCGAGGTCCGCATGCACGAGTCGCGCCTTTCCGATTTCACGCGATTTGAAGTATTCGTCGTAGTGGCTCCAGTGCTCCGGCACCGCATCGTCGTGGTCGAGCATGAAGCCGTAGGTCTGCACCAGATGATCCGCGCGGCGTTTTGAGATTCCGCCGCCGCGTGCTGCGAGCGCCTCGATCTTCTGTGCGTGGTCCCCAGCGGACTGATCTGCGAGGTATTCGCGCAGGAAGAAACCGGCTTGTTCGAACGGCTGCCACGCGAGCTTCCCGTTAATGTGGTACTGCGCAAGCAGCGAAAACACGAGGTCGTCGTCGATGTCGGACGGCAGCACTTCACAAAGCATGTTGGCCCATTTCGCGCCGTTCGCACGCTTCGCGAGTAGCCGGTAAGCGGCGAGGCGCCGATTTCCCTCAAGAACTTCCATCGTGCCGCCGCGGACGATTACGGCATCATGGAGGCCACCTTCCGCCTCGATTTCGTTCGCCAACTTCTTGACGTGATCGAGGCCGATCATATGCGTCTCGATCTCCAACTGCGTCGGCTCTCGGCCATCGGCGCGCATGATCGAGTGAACACGAGGGTTCTCCTCGTAGAATCGGAGCCGGGCGTGGGGCAGCTCGACATGCTGCACGCGCAGCGTTCGTCCGCGGATGAGGCGAGTGTCTCGTACCTCAGGCTTCGGGGCCGGCGCACCGACGCCGGCCGTACCTAGATGGGTCAAGTCGTATAACCTCCCCGGTTGCGCCCGGCCGCGTCGAGGATGTCCTGCAGAATCCGCCCGTAATCGTAAGACATCTCGCCTTGGAACGCGTCGCGGGCGATGTCCCCTTGTGCGAGCCTTGCGGCACCCTGCTTCGATGAGAGGAGGGCGTCAACCCATTCGTCCACCGTGCCTGCGGCAACGAGGTTCGTCACGGTGCAAGCGCGGGTCTGCGTAATACGGTGGATTCGATCTTGCGCCTGGAGATAGTCGTCCAGGCTCAACGAGCGGTCGAAGAAGATGGCGTGGTTTGCGACGGTGAGGGTTAGCCCTTCCTTGGCTGTGCCGGGCGTCGCGACGAGCACTTTGCAATCGTCTTCGGTCTTGAACGTCCGCAAAGCCGCATTTCGTGCATCGAGGTCCATATCGCCGTGTACAGCAACGGCACCGAAGGCGTGGAGATTTTCCGCGAGCCAGCGCGCGTTGCTGATGAAGCCGGTCCACACGATCGTCTTCTCGCCAACATCGGCCGCCTGGCCGACGAGCCGCCTCAACGCGGTCATCTTGCCACTCTCCGCTCGATAGCCCTCATCAATGAGGCGCGGGTTCGAGGCGACTTGGATGAGGCGAGTCAGACGCTTGAGAACTTGCTCGGCATCGTCGAGCATGGGCGTGCCATCGCGGATCACGACGTGTTGCAGTTCCTCGATGTAGCGGTCGTATATCTCACGTTGACGATGTTCGAGATCGACACGAATCGTCTCGAACGTCTTCGGTGGAAGTTCGATACCCGCCGATTCCTTCGTATCGCGTACGCAGAACGCGGCGAGGCGCTCGGGAATGCGCTCGAGGCTTTGCTCGAAGTCTCGACGGCGTGCAGCATCTACGCCGAGATCGTTCGTAAGGTTTACTCGCCGCGTGAATTCCGCGTAGTCGGTCCCTAACGCATCGCCGCCGTCGAGGAAGAAAATCTGAGACCACAGGTCCTGCGGGCGATTTGCGACCGGAGTTCCGGTCATGATGAGTCGCCGCTTGAACCCAGTACGCAACGCGTGAAGAGCGAGCGATACGCCAGTCGAGGGGTTCTTGATGCGGTGCGCTTCGTCGAGAATGATCCCGACATCGCGCGTGCGAAGGAACAGTTCGAGGCGCTTTTGCTCGGAGACGAGTACCTCGTAGTGCGTGAGATAGACACGCGCCGGCGTGTTGAACGCACGGTAATTTGCGGACCGATCTTGGTCGAGTACGCGCGCCTCGATATAGGTATGCTCTCGTAGCTCGTCCTTCCAGTTTTGCAGCAGCGCGCGCTTCGTTACGATGAGGACCGAGTCAACGACGTGGTTCTGCAGCCACCACATGAGCACGTCTACGCCGATCTTTGTCTTGCCGAGGCCCTGCTCGTGAAAGACGGCGGCATATTCCAGTTCGCGGACGCGTTCGGCAGCCGCGTCTTGGTACGGGAACGCCGCGAGCTTTACGCCCAGCCGCGGTTCTTTGACGGCTCGGATGGCCATTTCAGCATGCTCCCGACGGCAAGATGTCATCGATGCCCGGCGAGATGCAATGGAGTCGCTCGTCGAGGCCGGGGGTTCCGGCTGCGAGCGCCTGGAGCAGGCCGCGCGCCGAAGCCGCGGCCGCGAGCGGGACGCTGAGCACGAACACGCCCATCGGTGCCTCGCTAACCGCCGCGACGAAGGCTTCCAGTTGCGCGAGGCTGTGCGCGGTTTCGAGGTCTTGCGCGGTCTTTGCCTCGCCGATCACGAAGGCACCGTCCTTCCACGTCCGGGCGAAGAGGTCGGGCCGAAAGCCGCCCACAAGGGGCGGTTTCGTCTGAGGGCCGGAGTCCGGGGCGTCGCGGTAAACGACGAGGTCGGCTCGGCGTTCCGCGCGAGCGCGCACGAAGCGCTCAAGAGCGATCACGCCCTCAAGGTGGCGGAGCGATTCACTCATCTTCGTCACCGTCGAGCAGTTCGGGGCTCCGCAGAACACCGAGCAGCATCTTAATGGCGTCGCGAGCTTCGGAGAGGTCCTGAGCACCGTTGTTGTCGCGGATCGTGGACAGCTCGCCGATGTTGACCTTCTGAACCCGCGCGCTCAGCGCACGGGAGAGTTGCAGGATGTCGGCTTCGAGCAGGGACTTGACGACATCGGGACGTTCGAGCTGTTGCAGCGCAAGTTTCGAACCGCTCTTGAGGAACACGCGCCGCGCCTCGGTATGCTTGAGGATGCGCGGCAGTTGGCGGATGTGCCACAGGGGGTAGAGCTTGCGCTCGTGCACCCAACGCGCGAAGTCGAGCAGACTGAAGCCGGCATCGGCGATAGCGCGCTTGACGTCCTTCGCCTGCAACTCGACGAAGCCGGAGAAGCGACTCGTGTCGAAGTTGCCGTCGCCGACGACATCGCGGTACCAGAGTTCCATTTCTTCGTACGCGACGATCTGCTCTTCGACTTCACGCTGCCGGCCGCCGGAGTACTCGACGATCTCGGACCACGTGAGGTGCTCCTGGTGGCGCAGGTAATGTAGATACTTCGCCTTCGAGTATGCGTCCCAAGCGCGCGGCCCGACGAGATGCACCTGGAGCCGGATAGCATCGATCTCCTTTTCGGGGAGATCGTGATACACGAGCGCGGGGATCGCCTTCCAGCGTTCGTCATCCGGGTGCTGCTTAGCGAACGTGCGGTAAAGAAAAACGCGCGTGTTGCCCTCGACGCAGATCATCTTTCCGTCCTTGACGTTCAGGACGATCGGCGTGACGATGCCGTTGTTCATCAAGATCGACTTCCGCAACTTGTCAACCGTCGTGGACTTCGCGTCGTTGTCGTCGCCGGTGTCGGCAAGGAGCGCCAACTCGAGGCGGTCCTCGCTGATCGCGCCGTCGGGGTACATCTCAACCCACTTCTTGATCCGGGGATTCGTGCGGTCCAACTCGATGTTTTCGACCGGGACCATCTGGTGGAGCGGCTGGCGGCCGCCGTTAGAGGAAGTGGACATCAGATGCCCTCCCGAGCTGAGATTTCGAGCAGTCGCACGAGATGGTTTTCTTCGTCGATCAGGGTCCTGCGGCCGTCAACGAACAGCTCGACGGTCACGGTCTTGAGGACGGTCGCACGCTGTTGGTTGCTGCCGAAGAGCGACAGCTGCGTCGCCTCGTCGGAGATGATCGCCTGCCGCTCGCCGGCCGGCTGGTGTAGGGAACCGGACTGCCGGCGTTCGGCCGAACGTCCATCGAGCCGGGCGTCCCGGCGGGTGGGTGAGTATTTCACGTTGGGGCTTTCTGCCGTAAGGCACAGTGATGAAAGGCCGCGCGATCGCGGCGTCTTGACACTGCACGGTCCCAACGTGCATCATTGGCCGAAGCAGCGGATCGAGTTTCTGAGGCTCATCTGATCCGATGTCCGAAGCAAGGTCTCGTCGTTCGCGGCGGGACCTTCTCGCTTTAAGAGCGAGAAGCGTAAGCGCGACCGTGATGCGCGGCTACATAGCAGAGCCGTCCGGATCGACAAGGCGAAACCCCTCGCCCGGGATCCGCTGGATGGGCCACTTACGCCGGCGTAGCTCGTTGATCTCCCAGCCAACGAGACGGCGCGCGTCCGAGTCGGACATGCTCGGGTCGATCACGTTCATGGTGCGGAACGCGAAGACGAGGTCGCCGAGAGAGAGGGGTCGCGTGCGCCCGAATTTGTCCAAAACGTATAGTGCAGCGTTCCCGCGCGACTTCTGCCGCGGAACGCGCTTTACCAAGGGATAGAGCGACTGGAGCTTCTCGGCGATGTGCGGCGTCTGGCGAAAGTCGCCCAACGTGGCCAAGAGCGGTCGAAGGTCGGCACTGCCGTCGAGTGCGATGTCTTCGAACTCGTCGTCATCGTCCGCGGCTTGGCGGTCCCCGATGGCCGATCCGGCCGCGTCCTTCAACAGGCGCTCCATTAACGGCGACAGGCGGCGCGGGGCCACCGGCTCCAAATGGCGCGGGCGGTCCGGGCCCGACGCGGGGGCGGCCGCCGGGATCCCGGCGCCGACCTCGATGACCCGAAGGGCGAACTCCAACTGCATTGCTGCCTCGCCAAGCCGCTCGCTCAACAGGCGCGCCGCCCGTACGAGTTCGCTGCCGGCTTGCGGGTCTGAGCCTAGCGACTCCACGGCGGCCAGAACGGCATCTGACACGGTGCCGTGCACGAGGCGGTCGCTGAGGTCGGTTAGAGCGCTGATAGGACTGGGATCATCCTCGTGCAAAATGGTTATCGCTCGCATTCCGATTCGGTTTTCCGACCGAACTCAACCCTAATTTACGATTTATTTGTCAAAAATGCAACCCCTGCCGCCCGCTCGGTGGTTTAGATGGTTGGGTAAGCGCCGTTCCGTTAGGCCGGCGCGATCCGCGCGCCCGGTCGGCCAGGGGTTCCCTCGGGCAGATCGCCGTGGGCGGGGACCGACCCAAGTTGAGACGCGAGGCGCAAGATCGGCGGCCCAGGCCTCTGCCACCGCCGCCGACGCTTAAATGAGAGAGTCCAATGAAGATTGACGACGACCACCAATATCTCGGCGCCGCGCTCGCCCAAATCGCCGAAGACCCCCAGTTCACCGCGATCAACTCCTTGACCGTGAACGGCACCGCTGTCCGCGGCGCGTACAAGATCAACCACGAGATCGCTACGTATATGAAGTACGCGTCCAAACCGACGCCGTCGCACGGTGAGTACCAGTTCACGTTCAACGCCCGGCATATCGCGGATCTTAAGAAGATCGCCGCCGCGAACGAGAAGACGTACATCATCCTCGTCTGCGTGAAGGTGCGCGAGATTTGCTGCATCACGTACGAGGAATTCAATCGTCTGATCTCCCGCCGGATCGTCGCGAACGGTGCCAACGAGCCGCAGTACACCGTCCTTGTCACCGCAAAGGATGGTGCGAAAATGCGTGCCTACGTGAATGTGCCGGGTAAGCGCAACAAGATTCTCGGCGATGCGCTCAAGGTGACGCGCAGCGCGTTCCCCTCGGCCATCTTCGCTTAAAGCACGGGTATCGCCATGTTCAACACCTGGGCTCGTCCGAGCAACTTCGTAAGTCGCGTCTCTTATGGGCTGGTCGCCGAGATCGGCACCGGCTCGTATCCTCGGATCGAAGACGGCGTAGCGAAGACCCGTCGTCGGATACTCGAGTGGATTGGCGCGCAGACCGGTTACACGAACCTTGCCGAGCGGGTCGGTCAGCCCTTTGACCTACCGGACCAGCCCGGAGTCAAGCTCGGCCTGGCAATCAGCGCCGACAACAGCATGTGGATTTCCAAGATGGAGCGACCGGACCGCGATATACCTCAGCGCAGTTGGATGACCGAGGCCGCCGTTTTGATGGAAGGTCGTAAAGCGTTCCTCGCGGTTCGCAACACGTGTACCGCGCCGGCCGACAGCATGGTTCTCCCACGCTCCGTTCCGAACTTGGTGCGCACGGTCTCGCGCATCGTCGGCCTGTACGATGCGGATGAATCGCTAGACCGCAACGCCTGGTATATCGAGTCAGCCGATGAACTGGAAGACCTGTACGCCCTCGTCACGTCGGTCGATCGCTTCATGCCGGTCGTTCTCGTTACCGAGCCGTACGCCGTTGATATTGACGAACTCGCGAAGGTGATGTACGGCGTTGCGCACGTCGTGGCTTTGCCAAACCGTTTATCGTACGACTGGGCAACGGCCATCACCAAGCCGTTCCATGCGTTTCTCGGCGCGGTGCGCACCTACAACCCCGGCCTCGTCGTGGATGCCTCCGACCCCTTCGATCACCCGATGGCTCTACCTGATCGAATCCGCTCGTTTGCCAACAACGGCGAGACCGGCGCCGACGCGTTCGAGCAACTTCTCGTTGAGCGTGTGTACGCATCGAACGCCGCCCGCATTGTGACCGATGCCCGAGGCGTGCGTTACTCGCAGGTGAGCGTGACCGCCCTCGAGGCCCGACGCGCTGCTGCCGTCGCAACGAATTCCGTTGATGAGATTCAAGGAATCTTCGATGCCGAGATCGCCGCGTACCAGAAACAAGTTGATGACTCCAAACTGATGGAGGCAGCCGCGCTCGAAGACAACGCCGCCCTTGAATCGGAGAATCAGCGCATGCGGCGGAGCGTCTTCGAAATGCAAACGGAGGTTGCCCGGATGCAAAGCGTCCTCGAAGCAGCTGGCAAGGCGGCCGTCGAACCGGTGCCGGACAACTTCGACGATTTCGACGACGAGTTCCCGAAGTGGGTCGAGCACAATCTCAGCGGCCGCGTCGTACTCTTGCCGCGGGCACTTCGCGAATTGAAGCAGTCGGAGTACGAGCGGCCGTCCGACATCTACAACGGTCTCTTGCTATTGGCAAACGAGTTTTGGCGGATGAA
>Ga0181536_10001987_pt1 | contig 23657 bp, 16 predicted proteins | sample PEATcosm2014_Bin_41_FD_121105 | JGI IMG/M metagenome (GOLD analysis project Ga0181536, IMG submission 121105) | Peatland microbial communities from MTU Mesocosm Facility, Houghton, MI, USA - PEATcosm2014_Bin17_60_metaG | ecosystem: Environmental > Terrestrial > Soil > Wetlands > Peat | place...
GCCAATGATCTGCTCTTCGTTGAATCGACTCTTGCGCACGACTCCTCCTCCTGACCCTGGGCGGGCCATTCTAAATGGGAGAAGTCACATTTCGACTGGACTAATTTCCGGGGGGCAGGTCACAGCTACCTTGTCTTGTCTGCGAAACCGGCGCTCGACTGTCGTGTAGGTGCTGTTCTGGATCATCGGCCCTCAGCCTGCTTCATGTAGGTGAGGTGGTCGGCTCCAGCTTCTGCCGGGAAGGATTGCTGCTCTCTGGATTGCTTCTTCGTATTGTTCGGAAGCTTGGGACATAAATCGTTCCGGCGAATAAGATGATATGGGCTGCCTTCGGATTTTGTCAAGTGGTTTATTTTGCGGGAGTTATCCGGGGGTAGCTAATGCATGAAATAACGTTACTGCCCGATTACTGCTCCGAGAACAATAACCCGGTGGTTTTGGGGCCACCGGGTCGCCCTGTACTTGAAAATCTGCCGGAAGTTCATGCCCAGGGAGATTGTATGGATTTGTTGTACCTAACTACAGAACCAATGTTATGGGTGGCCTCCTGGTCGTGTCAAGTGGGAATTGGTCATTGATCATATAGCCGAGGATCAAACTACCGGACGGTAGACCGTAAATAACAGCTCCAGTCAGTAAATGAATACCTTTGAGAAGATTAATAAGATCCATTAAACTCATAATAACAAAGGGGCTTAGCTGAGATGATTAGGCGAGATTACAAAGAGTTACCGGCAGCAAAGCGCTTACCTTACGTCTTTATCAATCCCGCATGTAAGGTAGAACGCCCGGTAGTTGACCCTCATGCTGCTAGTTGTCCCTGCCGGAAGTGCAAGCATTACCAGCGGTTATTTCGCAGACTTCGAGCTATCGAAGCGAGCAGAAGGGAGCATAGGTAAGGTGAGAAGACATGCCACATCTGGTGGAAAGCTGATCGGGTTGTTAGAACCGAGCCACGCCGGACCTGTACGGACGTCCAAGGTAGATTTGCTGGATGTGGAACGACCACTATCAGGGAGCTCGTACGAGTCCTTGGGGTCAGTAGGCTGGTACAGACGGATCGTACCAGTCCGCGAACAGCTTCGGTGTACATCTGGAATACCGGATTACAGGATAGGCTGGCGTTTGCGGGGGATCGCACGCAGAAGAACCAGTATACAGTGCCGTGCGATGACCTTGGTACCAGCGGCACGGTTGGCGGGGATGACGGCGCTTTCTATTTTCCCTACATTCTCGATCCGCAGTCGTCGTCGGCGCTGCTCGTCGGCACTTGCCGTGTGTGGCGCGGATCGCGCGCTGGCGGCGCATATTCCGTGCTGAGTCCGAACTTCGACACCTTAGGCTCCGGAACCTGTTCTGGAAACGAAGTGAACCTGGTGCGCGCGCTCGCCGCCGGAGGCACGACTGACACGAACGGCTCGCAGGTCGTCTACGCCACCACCAGCGGCCTCGGCCCGCTCGAGGGCCCACTCTCCACGCCCACCGGTGGCCAGGTCTGGGTCACCACTAACGCCACGGCGGGAGCCTCCAGCTTTACCGACGTCACCGCCAACGGTCCGCAGGGCAGCATTAACCCCAATCAGTTCCCCATATCGAGCGTGGCCCTCGATTCGTCAGATTCTACCGGCGCTACCGCTTACGTCACAGTGATGGGCTTCACTGGCGGCCCGGGTCACGTCTGGAAAACGGCCAACTTCGGCGCAAACTGGTCCGACTTCACCTCGAATCTGCCGGACTCGCCGGTCAATGCCATCGTCGTCGATCCCGTAAACGCTCAGGTCTACGTCGGGACTGACGTCGGTGTATTCATCAGTTCCACCTCTACGGCCACCTGGACAGAAGTCGGCCCGACACCCGGCCCGACCCAAACCGGATTCCTGCCCAACGTCGCCGTCACCGCGCTCGGCCTGTTCAACTCCGGCGGCGAGGAACTGCTGCGCGCCTCCACCTATGGCCGGGGCGTATGGCAGTGGCCGGTCGCCGCCACTCCCGACTTCCGGCTCTCTATCTCCAACTTGCCGCTGACTGCCTTTCCCAACCAGACGGCGACGTTCAACGGAACTGCCAGCAGTGTGAACGGCTACGCCAGCACCGTGACCCTCAGCTGCGTCGCCGGCGCAACGGCTCCGCCCAGCACATGCTTTGCGGCACCCTCTACCCTGACTCCCGCAACCAATACGCCGTTCACCGTCGCCGCCTCTGACGCCGTTGGCGACTACAGCTTCGATGTGCAGGCAGTCGGCTCCGATCCCAATAACACCACGCATCTGGTTCCTGTCACTCTTCACGTGGTTGACTTCGCGCTCACTACGCCCTCGCCCGCCAGCGTGACCGTGCCGCGGGGAACCACTTCTCCCCTGGTTGATTTCCAGGTCACCGCTGCGGGATCGTTTAATCAGAGCGTCACCGTCTCCTGCAACCCCGGCATCTCCAACGCCACCTGCACTCTGACGCCCGGCCTCACCGTCAACCCGACTTCAACCAATCCCGTCAACATGACCGCCAGCGTGAGTGTGCCTGCAGCAACCGCACCTGCGACCTACACTGCGACCATTCAGGCCACGACCGCTGGCGCCCCGGCGGCGCTCTCGACGGGGTTCGCGCTCAACGTCACCACCAACCCGGACTTCGCTCTGTCCGAGCCTTCCGCCTTCCCCGAAGTCAATGCCGGCAGTACCGGCACCAACGGCCCCATCTCCATCAGTTCCCAGGACGGATTCTCCTCGACCGTCAACCTCAGTTGCCCCACTACCTTCGGCGCGAACAGCTGCAGCATCAGCCCTGCGTCCGTAAGCTCGTTCCCGGCAAGCGCAACTCTCACCATCAACGGGACCAGCTTCGCGGCGGGAAGCTACTCGCTTGCCATCACCGGAACCTCCGGCTCTCTCACTCACTCGGTCAACGTCCCTTTCAATGTCGGCGACTACTCCATCTCCGGGACGCAGTCTCTTTCTCAATCTCCCGGCGGTCAGGCCGTTGCCAATCTCACGCTGACTTCCACGAGTTTCTACAGTGGAAAGATCAACTCCACCTGCGATGCCAGCGCTCTCTCCGGCGCACAATGCACACTCTCGCCTGGCAATCCCATCACCCTGGCCAGTGGCGGCAGCGCGAACTTGACCGCGACGATCAACGTCCCTAACAACGCTGCCAACGGCAAGTACAACATCAATATCAATACGCAGGACACAACCGGTGCGCCCAGTCATTCCTTCACGATCTCGCTGACCGTAAGCCAGGATTTTCTTCTCGCCTCTTCGACCGCAAGCCAGACCGTCTATGCGGGCCAGACCACCGGCCCCTACAACCTGACAATCCAGCCTGTCGGCGCGTCGTTTAATGCTGCCGTGACGCTCGCCTGCTCCGGACTGCCAGCCCTCGCGCAGTGCCTGTTTAGTCCCTCCGCCCCTGTCACCCCCGGCAATTCGTCCGCCAGCGTAGTCATGACCATCACCACCACGGCGGCGACAACTTCGTTGGCTCTGCCTGGCGGCTTCCGTTCGTTCTTTTATGCCGTGGGTCTGCTGTTGCCGGGAATGCTGATTGGTTGCGTCGCGCTTGGTCGCAACTCGGGAAAGCGGACGCTTTCTCTGGCAGGAGCGCTCGCGATGCTGCTTCTGCTGGCGCTGCTGGCGGCCTGTGCCGGTGCCAGTTCCGGAGGCGGTGGCCACCAGGGCACGCCGCCCGGCACGTACAAGTTCACTGTTACCGGTACCTCTTCGGGTGCCCCCGCGGACGCGGGCCAGAGCACACAAGTGAGTCTCGTCGTAAACTAGAACGTCGCTCTAAGTGGATTGTCATCCTGAGGGCGGGCGCTCTTTGCCTGCCCGAAGAATCTGGGCGAGCCGCGCGAATCGCCTGCGCTTTTTGCGGGTGAAGAAATCGCGCGTTTGGTTCGCTTCCTTATCCCAACCCCATGACCGAGTCTCGCTACAACGTAATCATCATCGGCGGCGGCGTCGTAGGCCTCGCCGTTGCGCTCGAAATCACGCGCCGCTTCCCCCGTCTCCGCCTCCTGCTCCTGGAGAAAGAAGACCGCGTCGCCCGTCACCAGAGCGGACACAACAGCGGGGTCATCCACTCCGGCGTCTACTACAAACCCGGCTCACTCAAAGCCCGCTTGTGCGTTACCGGCGCCGCTGCCATGGTGGACTTCTGCCGCGAGCATGGCATTCCCTACAAAGTCTGCGGCAAGGTGATCGTCGCCACTTGCCCCGACGAACTTCCGCGCCTCGCCGACTTGCGCCAGCGCGGCGAAGCCAACGGCCTGGTTGGTCTGCGCCTCATCGGACCCGAAGAATTGCGCGAGCTCGAACCCCATGCCAGCGGCCTGCAAGCCTTGGTCGTACCTTCGACTGGAATCACCGACTACGCCCAAGTGTGCGAGAAATACGCGGAACTGATTTCCGCCAGCGGCGGCATGGTTCTCACTTCCGCAGCCGCGACCGGCATCCGGCGCGACGCCAACGAAATAGTCGTCGAGACCACGCGCGGCGCCTTCTCCGCCACTTCGTTGATCAACTGCGCCGGCCTCTTCAGCGACCGCATCAGCCGCATGGCCGGCGATGAGCCCAGCGCGAGGATCATCCCCTTCCGCGGCGAATATTACGATTTGATCCCCGAGCGCGCCTCGCTGGTGCGCACCCTGATCTATCCCGTGCCCGATCCTCGTTTCCCCTTCCTCGGAGTGCATTTCACGCGCCGCATTACCGGCAAAGTGGATGCAGGCCCCAACGCCGTTTTGGCCTTTGCCCGCGAAGGCTACCGTCTCACCGACGTCAACTTGCGCGACTTCGCCTCCGCGCTCGCCTTCCCCGGATTCTGGCGCATGGCCTTCCTTCACTGGCGTAATGGTTTTGCTGAATGGTATCGCTCGCTCTCCAAGCCCGCCTTCGTGCGCGCGCTGCAGCGCATGCTTCCCGAGGTGCGCGAGGGAGATCTCGTTCCCGGAGGCTCCGGCGTCCGCGCCCAGGCCCTCAAGCCCGACGGCGCTCTCGTGGACGACTTTCAGTTCGTGCCTTCCGGCAAAGTGCTGCACGTGCTCAACGTCCCCTCACCCGCCGCCACGGCCTCGCTGACCATCGCCAAAACCATCGTGGACACGGCAGCCGCTGGCCTCGGACTCTCCTAGCCGCTTTGGGGTGGCGCGCTTTTGAGTGGGGCGGGCCTTCAGGCCTGCGATGAGTGCCCTGTTATAGCTCCGGGCTTTAGCCCCTGAGGGACGAATTTCCGGCTAGCTGTTCCTCGAACTCCGTATGCGTATACTTGCGGAGTACTCCATCTGACCGGAGCGCTTATGACATCCCGATGCCTTCCGCTTCTCTCTGTTGTCATGCTTTTTCTTTGTGCGTTCGCCGCGGCGCAAACGAACCCCGCCCCACCGGCCTCTTCCCCCTGGACTCTGACCTGGTCCGACGAGTTCAACGGACCCAACGGCTCGCCTCCAGACGCTTCCAAATGGGTCTCCGAAACCGGCGGAGAAGGCTGGGGCAACAGCGAACTGGAGTATTACACCGCCCGCCCCGAGAACGTCTACCAGCAGGACGGCAACCTCGTCATCAAGGCACTGCAGGAGAAATACACCGGCGGTGGCGTCACCAGAAACTACACTTCTGCCCGCCTCAAGACTCAGGGCAAGTTCTCGCAAGCCTACGGCCGCTTCGAAGCGCGCATCAAGATTCCCAGCGGGCAGGGCATGTGGCCCGCATTTTGGATGCTGGGCGACGACATAGACAAAGCCGGCTGGCCTGCCTGCGGCGAGATTGACATCATGGAGAACATCGGCAAGGAACCGGCCATCGTCTACGGCTCAATTCATGGCCCGGGCTATGTCGGCGGCACCGGCCTCGGAGCTCCGTTTCACCTGCCTGCGGGCCAGGTGTTCGCCGACGACTTCCATCTGTATGCCGTGGAGTGGGAACCGGATGCGATCCGCCTCTACGTTGACGATCATCTCTACTCGACGCGCACCCGTGCCGACCTGCGTCCGGGCTGGAAGTGGACCTTCGACCATCCCTTCTTCCTGATCCTCAACGTAGCGGTCGGCGGCGACTGGCCCGGCAGCCCCGACGCCTCCACCGTCTTCCCCCAAACTATGCTGGTGGACTATGTGCGGGTCTACAAGAGAACTCCTGCGCGCTAAGAGACTAAAGCAGATGAACCAGCCTATAGAGTACTGTGCTGTCCTCAGAGCAGAGGACAATAACACGCTGGCCGCTCGCCGCACAAACGAAGGAGGTCAAGCAATGAAACAAGCGTTGCCGTGGCTAACTCCACTGCTGCTCTGCATGTCGTTCCCAGCCTCTTTGGCTGCAAGCGATAAAGGCAAGGAGTGGCTCGACGCTCAAAAGGATCCTGCCGCAATCAATGTCAACGGCAGCTGGGATTCAGACGAGTGGGGAAAATTGCATCTTAGACAAGCCGAAGGAAGCCGGGACGTGAGTGGCAACGGCGGTGGGTACGAGATTACAGGAGTAGTCAGCGGCAAGAAACTGTTCATGCTCTTTTTGACAAAGAGCACTGTAGAGTACTGCGCCGTCCTCAGCGCGGACGACAACGACACCCTGACCGGAACCTACTCGACCCGGAAGTCCCGGTTTAAGGGAGGGCTCTGCCAAGACGCCGGCAGGCCGATGAACATGAACAGAAAAGGGAAGTGACTCACCTTGCCGTTCGCTTCTCGGTGATCGGCATTCCCAGATCTGCCTTCCTCTACTTAGCGTTCAACTCGGGGCTCCTGGGCGTCTGTTCGATTACTTGCAGCTTCCCGTCAACGAACTTCAGGAGCGCAGGAAAACCGGTTCGCGTGCTTTTGTTCTTGCGAAACGTGACGACGGTTCCCTTGTCTTGGCGCGGAAACCAAGTCTCCACCTTAGCGCCGTTTTCTTCGCCGGTCGTGACGTTGAGCGGAGTGCCCACCACGGCGAAAGCTTGTTCCTTGGTCATGCCTGCAACCACCTTCCGCTCGGCAATGGCTTGCCGCACCTCCGCGGGCCAGTCTTGATGTTCGTCCTGGAGCGGCACTTTGGAGAAGGTCTGGTTGAACGCCTTGACGAAGTCATCCATGGTTTGGATGTGAATGAGGTCGATGATCAATTCGTTGTCGTTGGGCGGCGCTCCTTCCAGCCACACTTGAACTGTGTCGTGGTCGAACGAGAGTTTTGCGTAGCGCACAGCGTCGTTGGGAAAGAACCCCCAATAAACGCTTTCGCGCTTGTTCTTACTAGGCAGGTTTAGCTTGCGCTCGGCGTCGTGCCCCGTAGGGGAAACCTCGAGCAACGATTCCACGCTGAGCCCGAATCCCGCCGCGCCGTACTTGCAGGGAACGTCCAGCCTCAGATACAGCGTACCCGCGGTCATTCTGTTGGCCGTGTCGCGTTCCTGCTTGGACAACTCTGCCATACCCGCCAGCGATGTGAGGAGAATGAAACTGAACAAGAACATCACGCCCGCGCTAAGACGCAATTTCATAACAGGAGGCTCCTTGGGAAAAGATGTGGTGCGTGCAGGATAGTCTCTAAGTCAATGGTGCGAAAGGGGGGACTCGAACCCCCATGGGTTTCCCCGCCAGATCCTAAGTCTGGTGCGTCTGCCAATTCCGCCACTTTCGCACGCGCAGCAGCAGTGGATTACAGCCAATTGTAACCTCCGCTGTGGCTCGTGCGCATCAGACCGCAGGTGATGCCCAGGTTTCACCAGTAGGTCCTTACTCCCCCACCCGCGCCGCCACCGGATGCGACTTCTTTTTCGGCACGCCCTTGGTGTGGCAGTCAATGCACTTCACGAAGTGAACATTGTGCGGGCTTTTGCTCGACTTGAATGTGGTGTCCATGGTTTCCACGTCCAGGCCGCAATTGGAAAGCTGCGGGTGGCAAGTCGCGCAGGACGCTCGCGTTCTCTGGCCGTGTCCCTGGTGGCAAGCAAAGCAACTGAGTCCTTCGTGCACGCCGATCGCGGTGTGATCGTCTCCCGAACCTACCTTCATGCTGGCCAAAGGCGCGTGGCACTGGTAGCAGAGAGCCTGGCGGATGTCCGGGCTGATGCGAATACTTCTGTCACCGTCGCGCATCGCAGGCAGCGGCAGACCGCCCACGGACACATAGTCCAGTTCCCGCCGGTCAAATAACGCGAGCGATGGCCGGAATATTTCCTGGCTGGGACCCGGGTTGGCCGGTTTCTCGACTGAGCGAACCAGCACCGCGCCCTGGCGGTGCATCTGATGACAGGCGAGACAGGGCATGACCGGCTGTTCCGCCAGCTTCGGATCGCGGAGCCTCCACGGTCCCTTGGTGTCGAGCGGCGTCACCAGATCACGGATGCTGCCGTTGAAGTACGAACCATGGCAGCGCAGGCAATCATCCATCAGCGGCTGCTGGTGATTGTGAGTATTGTCCAGGAAAATTTCTTTGAAGGTTGCGGCATGAGGCCCCGCCGCCCAATCCGCGTATTCCTGCTGATGGCATTTTCCGCAGCGGCTGCCCATGCGCTGTACATCGTCCGCTTTCAGCCGCACCTGCTCCGGAATTTTGCCGCGCACATGCGCGACCAGGCGGCCAATGTTCTTCAGATGAAACCCGGCATCGAGCGTGAACACGTCGCCGTGACACTCGGAACAAGCCACGTTGCGGTGTGTGGAAGTATGCCAGTCCGTGTAAGGCTGCCAGATTTCATGACAGCGAGCGCACGATCGTCCACCCGAGTAGCGATAGTAAACGCTCGCCCCCGGCAGCACGAGGACTGCAACCACAACTATGAGCAGCACGAGAGAAAAGCGCCGGTACCACGGCTTGCGGTCAGCGGTCATCTTATGTCCACCCTAGGAATCTCCACTCTGACGCCCAACTGGCTGCCCGTTGTCCAGTCGTCCGCCTAAGACGTGCCATGCCCGCCTTTCCAAGACTTCACCAGGTGATCGGAAGCGTAATACGCGATCGCCATAATGGTCAGAACGGGGTTGAACCCGCCGTTCGTAACGTGGACGCTGCCGTCCACAACATAAAGGTTGTCCACATCGTGAACCCGGCAATACTTGTCCACGACGGACGTCTTCGGATCGTCACCCATGCGGCAGGTGCCGGCCTGATGTTGGCCGCCGCTCAAACCCGTGCCGGGCAAGAACGTCCACGTCGTCTTCGCTCCGGCCTCTTTCAGCCACGCTTCCGCTTTGGAAGAAAGAAATTTCGCCACCACTCGATCATTCGGATGACGGTGTCCAGACAGACGAGCGACCGGAATTCCCCAATAGTCCTTCACCTTCGGGTCCACTTGCACTCGGGACTCAAAGACCGGCATTTCCTGCACAGGTCCCATGACTCCCGAGCTGCGCCGGTACGATTGGCGCATGTATTGTTTGTGCGCCAGGCCCCATCGCGGTGCGCCCGGCGGTCGCCAGCCCACGAACTGGTAAGGCAGCCGGATGAACTCGTTGGCCAGCATTCCGCCGCCGATCAGTCCCTTGTTGCCATGGTTGAAGTCGCAGATGGCAATCCCGGCGCCGGGGCCTAGATCGTCGTAGACTTCGAAGTCAAACAGTCCCACCGCGCCGGTGTACGCGTGCCCCTGCAAATTTCGTCCCACCCAGTCGTAGCGGTTGCCGAGGCCGTCCGGAAACATCCGGCTCTTCGAATTCAGAAGCAAGCGCGCCGACTCATTGGCCGATCCAGACACCACCACAATGTCGGCGGTCTGCTCGCGCAGTTGTGGCTTGGAATCAAAGTAGGCCACGCCTTTCACCCGGCCTTGCGAGTCCGTGAGAATTTCCTTCACGATGCACTCAGTCCTCAGTTCGCAGTTGCCCGTGGCCATCGCTGCCGGAATCGCCGTGTTCTGGGTGCCATTCTTGGCTTCCACTTCGCAAGCAAACCCGACGCACCAACGGCACCTCATGCACGCCGCCCGGCCGTTGTAGGGAACGGAATTGCGCAGCATCGGAATGTCAAAAGGATGAAACCCCAATCGCTGTGCCGCCGGTTTCAGCACTTCATACTCGCGGTTAGGAGGGATGGGCGGCATGGGCAACAGGCGTTTGCGCTGCGCCTTAAAGATGTTGTTCGAGTCGTCGCCGGATACTCCGATCTCCCATTCCGCTTTCTCGTAGTAAGGCTCAAGATCCTGATAACGGATGGGCCAGTCCTCGAGCGTGCTGCCCGCGACGGTTCCATAGGTCGAGCGCATGCGGAAGTCTTTTTCCATGAACCGCCACGCCATGGCCCCATAACTGACGGTTCCGCCTCCCACGCCAGTAGCATTGTTGTTGTAATCGCCGTCGCTGGAGTTCACCAGGTGCTGGCGGCCCTCCTCATCCACAAACACGCGCGGATTACGCTCGTCAGGGCCGAAGGCGCTGCCCAGCACCGTGGTGCGCTGGTTGCGCAAATCGTCCTTGCGGTCATCGAAGGCTGTGTACCACTTGCCGCGTTCCAGCAACACCACGCTGAGTCCGGCTGTCGCCAGTTCCTTGGCCACAATGCCGCCGCCAGCGCCCGCCCCCACTACCACCGCGTTGACGTGCTTGAGTGCCATCGGTCTTCTCTCGTCGCGCCGCCACAGGCCAGGGCAGGATGCCCTCGCCAAACCCATCACCTCAGTCCTTCTCCTGCTACCCCTATTTCTTGCCGACGTCAAAATGAAGCCGCCCGCGAATGGGCGGATAGGGAATGCCCAACATCTTCCAGCTGGCTCGCTCGCGATTGCCGCCGTGGCGAGGATCGCCGTAAAACCCCTGCATGGTTTGATCTACCAGTAGTTCAAAGAACTCGGCCGAAGAAATCTGTTTCCAGGCCTCGGCTGGTGCCCGCCCCTGCTCCATCTGCGTCAGCAATTCGATTTGCTGGGTTGCGGTCAGTTCCGCAAAATCGGCGCCGTAAAGCGCACGGCTGTTCTTGCCCACAGCGGCAATCCCCCAGCGATACGAATTGCGCAAGTGTTCGAGTGGTCCACATAGCTGGCGATCAATGTAGTTCACGACGCCGGCCCACGCCGCGCCCGGATCTTCATCCGCAGGAATGATCTGGTCGCAGAGTGCAGCCAACGTCCGGGCTTCGTCCACGGTCAGGAATCGCCACGGAGATCTGGCTCCGCCGCAGCCCACGCCGGAACCGGCAGCTGCCGCCATGGCCATGGCTGCTTGCAGAAACTTCCGGCGGCTGAGCTTGTACGCTGGTTCCACTCTCGCTCCCTTTACGCTGAGCATCGAATATGCGCCGGACCGGGCAGTCCAGTCTGTGATGTCAATCACGCACGGTGCAGCAGCAAGCACCGCCTGAGCCTTCTTTTGTACCTGCTCACGCCGGCTGGCGCAAGGCCGGTGCCGGGGCCAGTCTCTTCTGGCCCCAGAGCCACGCGACGATAGCTCCGAACACGAAGTTCGAGCTGGTCACCTCGCAGAAGTGCGCCCAGCGGACCGCGTCGGGGAAGTAAGGATTCGGCATCAGGAGCGGGGCTACTCCGCTTATGAGCGAGAATATGGCTCCTGCAGCTAGCGCGCCGCTCAGCCGCGGCAGGCCCAGCATCCGTAGCATGAGCAGACACAGCACGACGAAGGCCGGCCCGCGCAACAGCAGCTCCAGCGCGAGAACCGTAGAGGGTGAAGGCAGTTTTTGTGTGGCGTAGAAGTCTTTGATGTACGGCCAAATGATCGTCCCTGCGACAAAATACAGGACCAGGTAAGTGACATCAGAAACCACCAACTTCCAGGCTCGCTCGCTGCGCGAGTTCGAGGCTATGGGGCGATAATGCTCCTGCGGAATTCCCGCCCGTCTTCCAAACAACACCATCCACGCCGGGACGGAGAGGACGGCCGAGATCGTGACCTGCAAGAAGATTCGTGGCCACTCGATGGGAGAGTTTGGCAGGAAGAAAATGCCCTCGATGCCATTGATCAATCCAATGGCCAGCGGAATCGCCGCTACCGCTGCGCCCAGCCTCCAACCACGCCACTCCGTGCGCAGGGCCAGAATGGACAACGCCACGACCGTCACGGCATTGGTTAGAAACATCCACTCGAGAACGTGCTGCATAACATTGGGCATCACAGCCTTAGGTGGGAGCAGGAGTGCGGCGAAAGCTCCGGCCAAGATTTGCACGGCAGAAGTGGCGACGAAGACTGCCAGGACTCGCGAGATTACGTTCGACGATTTCATGATGCCCTTACTCCTTTCTCTTGTGTTCGTAAGTTCGGAGTGCATCCCTGGTCCACTGCAACAGGCATTCGTAGCTCTTGATGCCGCTTTCCAAAGCCAACCTGCCCGACGTGGGCATGGTTGCCCTCCCCGCACTCAGTTGTGCGTGGAGCTCCGGAATGTACGATGTCAGCTCGGTCTCGAGCGACCGCAGAAGTCTGACCGAGGCGGACGGACCGGCTACGTGCTCGGAAAACGCAAACCGTAACATCACTTCGTTGATGCCGCGAATCACGTCGGCTCGGACCAGCGGGCGTGCGATCCACCTCTTGAGTTCCGCCGTGCCCCGCGCCGTCAGCCGAAAAACTTGCCGCCGGCGCATCCCCGATCCACTCTCGACGTTTCCGCGGATGAGTCCCTGTTGCTGCAGCCTTTTAAGCGCGGGATAGATGGCGCCGGGGCTGTCACTGTAACTCGTCATCGCCGTCGTCGAGAAGATCTTCCGCAGGTCGTATCCCGAACACGGATTTTGATGAAGCAATCCCAGGAGCGCACAGCCGAGGTTCGAGATCGTTAGTCCGCGCATATAGTACGTATAGTACTAATACGCAACGTACTGTCAAGCATTTCTTTGCAAGCGGACCCTGCCAGAGGTGCTGCCGCAGGAGAAGACGCTGATCGTGCTTGACCCGGGAGTGCTCCGGATCACATTCAGGTCGCAACTGTATGGACGGGATGGTTGTACAATCGCAGCTGAAAGTCCGAATTCCGGCGCAGCACTTCCTGTGCCGCAGCCTTTAAGACGAACTAATTCTGCTGCGCCCGGACCCCTTCGGTTGAGGGCGCCATGCAAAAAGCGGGTAGTCTTGGTGAATCAGGAAGTAACGGCCGGTGCAAGTTTGGGCGAAAGCTGCTCATACCTGTTGCCATCCTTTTATTGATCACGGCCGTGGCATGCGGCGGCGGGAGCAGTTCTCCTGTGCCTTCCCCTCCGCCGCCCACCGCATCTCCCGATGTACGGGCAGACTATCTCGTCGGGCAGATGACACAGGACGAGAAAATTCAGTTGGTCCACGGCGGCGCCGCCCTGGATTGGTGGAATCACACCCTTCCCCGCGGTGCGGGTGGCTGGATCCCGGGCATTTCCCGCCTTAACATTCCCGACCTTTATTTCGCCGACGGCAGCGTTGGCGTTGGCAACGGCGTGGGACAAGCCACGGCCCTCCCTTCCTCCATTGCCAGTGCCGCCAGTTGGGACCTGAACGAAGCTGCCAAGTACGGCCAAGTCATCGGCGCCGAATTGAGCGCTTACGGCATCAACGTGAACCTGGGCGGCAATGTCAACCTGACCGGCCGTGAACCGCGCGACGGCCGCACCTTCGAGACCAAGGGCGAAGATCCGATCCTCGCCGGAAAAATTACCGCCGCGCATCTGAAAGCCATTCAGGAGCAATACGTGTTGGCCGGGATCAAACACTTCTCTTTCAATGATCAGGAGACCGGCCGCACCACTGCCAACGCCATGATCGACGATCGCTCGGCGCGCGAGAGCGATCTGCTCGCCTTCGAGATCGGTGTCAAAGATTCCAGTGTGCAGTCGGTGATGTGTTCTTACAATCTCCTCAACAACACCTACGCCTGCGAGAACGCCTATCTCCTCAATACTGTCCTGAAGGGAGACTGGGGCTTCCCGGGCTTTGTCATGTCCGACTGGGACGCTACGCACAGCACCGTCAATGCAGCGCTGAATGGCCTGGATCAGGAGCAGCCGGAAAACATCTATTTTGGATCAAGCCTTGAACAGGCGGTCCAAAGCGGCGAGGTGCCTCAGACGCGTCTCGACAACATGGTTCATCGCATCCTGCGGGCCATGTTTGCGGCGGGACTCTTCGACCATCCGGCCACCATTCAGCCCATTAACGCCACAGCCGACGCAGCCATCGCGCAGGAAGCTGAGGAACAAGGCGCGGTCCTGTTGAAGAACACCGGTTTGCTTCCGCTCGACGGCACGAAGGTTCCGTCGATCGCGGTGATCGGTTCCCACGCGGATGTCGCTGTGCTCTCGGGCGGCGGTTCAGCGCAGGTCGATCCCGTTGGCGGACCCGCTCTGACCGAGGGCAAACCCTGCCCGCCTTGCTGGTCGCAGGTGATCTGGGATCCTTCTTCGCCGCTCAATGCCATTCAGGCAAACGCGCCCGCCGCCAGCGTGCAATATGACGATGGAACCAATGCTTCCCAGGCCGCCGCCTTGGCCGCTTCCTCCAATGTCGCCATCGTTTTTGTCAGCCAGTGGGCGAGTGAAGGCATGGACGTGCCCAGCCTGAATTTCACCGACGTGATTCACGCGACGCCCATCAACCAGGACGCTCTGGTCAGCGCAGTTGCCGCTGCCAATCCAAATACCATCGTTGTTCTGGAGAACGGCGGTCCCCAGATCATGCCGTGGCTGGCCTCCGTCAGCGCAGTTTTGGAATCGTGGTATCCGGGACAGAGCGGCGGACAGGCCATCGCCAATATCTTGTTCGGCGGCGTCAATCCTTCGGGAAAACTCCCCATGACATTCCCCGCCAGCGTCAATGATCTGCCCCGTCCGGTCATTGCCACGCCGCCCGATTCCACTACCCCGTTTCCCGTGGACTACACCATTGACGGATTCAACGTGGGCTATAAATGGTATGACACGAAGGGCTACACTCCACTGTTCCCGTTCGGCTATGGCCTGTCTTACACAACCTTCTCCATCGCCAATCCCCAACTCACCGCCGATACCTCCGCGAGCAACCCCAGCTTTCAGGTGAGTTTAGATGTTCAGAACACCGGCACACGCGCCGGCGCCGAGGTCGCTCAGGTATATCTCGGCTTGCCGGCCAGCACCGGCGAGGCCAAACGTCTGGTCGGATGGCAGAAGGTGCCGTTGAATCCTGGCCAACTGCAGAACGTGACTATCCAGGTGAACGGCATCGACTCTTCTCATCCGCTCTCGTACTGGGATGTTACTAGTAACTCCTGGCTGGTTGCATCCGGAACCTACACCGTCTACCTCGGCAACTCTTCGCGCAATCTCACTGCGGTTGGGACCTTTCAGATGCCGTGACCTCAGCCGACGCGGATAAAGGCCAGCACCCAACCGGCACCGCATCGCGCACCGGCCTCACTACTGGGGTTTGGCTTTTTCCTTTTCGAGTTCGTAGCGCCCGATATCATCCCGCAGCTTCTTCTCCAGTTTCTCGTCGTTTGTCCGGAGAGTGAGGTCGAGCGCACGACCGGCGGTTTGGATTGCCTCGGCGAAGCGTCCAGTCTTACTGTATGCGTCAGCCAGAGCCGCCAGAAGCTGCGGTTCTTTGCCTTGGCTGAGCTCCACCGCCTTCTCAAGAGCAGCAACGGCCTGGGCAGAGTCTCCGCGCAGCCCCAGAACATGAGCCAGATTGGCATAATACGCGGCAGAAGTTGGGCTGAGCGCGACTGCCTTCTGAAGTTGCTCGACTCCCTCGTCCAATTGTCCGATCTTTGCGAGCTCCCAGCCCAGAGCATTGTGAGTGTCCGCGGCCTCGGGAAGAATCTCGACTGCTTTCCGCAGGTGCTCGAGTCCTTCCTGAACTTGCCCCTTTTCGGCCAGCACCACCCCCATTTCCATCTCCGCTTCGGCATTGGACGGATTAAGGGCTAGCGATTTCTGCCAATTTGCCACTGCGGCGTCGGGGTCGCCGGTTAGCGCCAGCGACACCGCGAGGTGATCGAACCAGGCGGCGCGATGAGGATCGAGAGCACAGGCCTTGCGGTACTCCTTAACTGCTTCGTTCTCCTGATTGTTTCCACTCAGGGACACTGCCAGGGAGAAATGCGCCTGGGCATCGTCCGGGTCCAGTTGCAAGGCCTTGCGCCACTGTTCGATGGCTTCGGGCAGCCGGTTTTTCTCCATCAGTTCGAATGCATCGTTCGACAGATTGTAAAACCGGGTCGCTTCCGGGTCGATCTTCTCCAGTCCATCCGGCGGAATATTCACAAACTCGGGAATGTTGACGGCACGATTGGCCGCGGTCGTGTTGTCGACGAGAATCGCAGGACTGTCATTGCCGTCAGCATCAATATGGGTCAGCATGAGCCGGGTATAGCGTCCATGCAATTTCGAGGAAAATGCCAGCCAGCGCCCGTTCGGAGAGAATGTGTGCCACGAGTTCATGACCGGCGTGTTGCATTTCATGAGGCGTGCTTGGCCGCCTTCAAAGGGCACGATGTAAAGCTTGCTGTCCGGTCGCATGAGCAGGCCGTTGTGGTTTTGAACAAATACGATCCAGCGGCCGTCCGGAGATACCTTAGGGAAGTTGTTGCTCAACCCGTTGCCACCAGCACCGGCGATCGGCTCCGCTTTACCGCCTCTGCCCTCGTTAAAGGGAATCCGGTACAGGTCGTATTGGATTTGGGGTTCTCGCGGATCGTTTGCGTGGTCGGGCATCTCCGCCCCGGGCGGATAGGGATCGCGAGCCTCCGCGCGGCTAAAGACCAGGTATTTTCCATCCGGCGACCAAAACGCGCTGGTCTGGACGAACTCAGGATCGTCCGCGCCCGGGAGAGGCCGCAGCTTCTTGGCTAACCGGTCATACCAGGCGAGGATGCCGCGCATCGGATAGAAAACCTGGCTGAAATCGACGTCCGGGTAGTTGATACTGAACAGGCGATCCGAGAGCCCGGGCGCAAAGGTTGGGTTTTTGTTTTGATGGACGTTCCCCGCGCCCGGAGGACCGATCGACGTCACCACGTAGCGTCCGTCGGGCGAAACCTGCGACATAAACCCGAACCGCTTCACCGCTGGCTCGGAGGTCCTGGCATTCAAATTCTCCTGGAAAGAACTCCAGCGGATGACATCCTGATTTCGGATAGTCATGAATTTCTGCAACGGAACGAGGGCATATAAGCCCTTATCGTTCTTCGGTCCATCAAGATCGATTCCCATCGTCTTGCCGTCCCTGGAGAACGAGTGGCAGTTGGCACAGGTGTAGAGGTTCTCCATGACAGTACGGCTCTCCGGTTCGGCAATGCTGCGCAACTTCCATTTGATGAGGGGAATGGCCGAGGGCGGCAGCGGCTGGATGAACCCTTTGTCCGTTCTGGGCGATAGCATCAATGGGACATCCCGGTAGAAAACAGGAGCGCCGACGGGATCCAATGACGTGGAGATGGTAACCGTGCCACGCGAGACCGGCAGGGAATTGCCGTCCGCAAATCCAGTAATCGTAATCGTCGCCGGTTTCTGCGATCTGCTTTTGATCTTCGCCCACGTGGCTGCATCCGGCCTCCATGTCCGCGTTGCCATCTGCCTTGGAGTCAATTGCACGAGGTCCTCTCCGGAACCCGCCTTCAGATCGATCTCGGTCACCTGCAGGGAATACCCGGGCGCCTCGACACGAATTCCACCTGTGCGGTTGGCGAAGGTGACCTCGATCACCCATCGTTTCGCGCTCCCACTGTCATCGCGCCAGAGAAAAGTTGGCGGCGTGATCTCCGGGGGGAAAACAGAGCCCTCGAGCGGGTAGTCAATGGTGATGACCGCCAGTACATTCGCCGCGGACCCAGGTTCGGCGCCCGGAGCCTGCTTTCGTGCGGCCACAAGCAAGAACGAGCCAGTGCCGAGAATCGCAGCAAGCAGAATTCTCGCCGTAAAGAACGTCATTTGTACCCTGGGGACTCGCAAGTTAGTAAATCCGTTGAAATTTGACCGTAGCAGTTTCATAGGCCCAGGGCTGTGATTCTGATCACTGTGCCGAAGTGTTGGCGTTAAGAAACAGACAAAACCCCTTGCAAAACGTGCTCAGTTGCGGCAGCCTTATCTGGCGTATTGTCAGATTTTCGCGCAATGTACGGCTCCTAACTCGCCTGTTTGGCGATAGTTGGTCATGGCTGTGTTCAATGAATGGCAGATTTTTCGCGAAGCTCCGTTTGCGTTCCGGGTTACTTCTGCTCCTTGGTTTAATTCCCGTTCTTCCGTCTTTCTTCGGACTGGGTTCGTTACCAGGCGCTCCCATCGAGTTTGAGCTTAGGAAGATTGCATTCCGACTGGAGAATGGCGTCACTCCCGCAAAGAATATGCCCGAGACCATGCTGGGGGGCGTTGCCATCTTTGATTACAACGGCGACGGACGCCCCGACATTTTTTTCACCAATGGCGCTAATGTCGCCACGCTGAAAAAAGACTCGGCCAAATTCAGCAATCGCCTTTTCCGCAATGATGGCAACGGCGTCTTCACCGACGTGACTGACGCAGCCGGTCTGGCGGGCACTGGATACGACATGGGAGTTGCGGTTGGCGACTATGACAATGACGGGCATCCCGATCTATTTGTTGCCGGAGTGCACCACAGCACGCTCTACCACAACAACGGCGACGGCACGTTCACCGACGTCACCGTAAAATCTGGCCTGGACGCTTCGCTGAATCATCCTGATCCCGAATTTGGTCCCTGGTGGGCGATCACCGCCGTCTGGGTCGACGTGAATAACGACGGCCTGCTGGATCTGTTCGTCGTCAACTACCTGCAGTGGACCTACTACGCACAACGTCGGTGCGAGTTCGATCAAGTAGGGGACTACTGCCACCCCAAGTTCTTTAAGGGCCAGCCGAATCAGCTTTTCTTGAACAACGGAGACGGCACCTTTCGGGATGCTTCCAAAGAGTGGGGAATTCGCGATCATGTCGGAAAAGGAATGAGCGCGGGTATGGCCGACTACGATCTTGACGGCCGTCCGGATTTGTTTGTCACGAACGACGCTTCCTACAACTCGCTCTTTCACAATCTGGGAACCAAGTTCGAAGAAGTTGCCTTCGAAACCGGAGTGGCCTTGACGGAAGATGGAAGTTTCATCTCCGGCATGGGTGTGGATTTTCGTGACTTCAACAATGACGGCTATCCCGACATCGCGTTTGCTGCCCTGATGAGTCAGACTTTCCCGCTGTTCCAGAACACCGGCAAGGGTAGTTTTCGGGAAATCACGACCGAGAGTGGAATGCATGAGGCCAGTCTCCAGATGTCCGGCTATTGTGCTGGTTTATATGATTTCGACAATGATGGGTGGAAAGACTTATTCGTAAGCGGCGGTCACGTGCAATCGGTACCTCTACCGGGTCAGCCGATTGATCAATATAACGCGGTGTTCCGCAATCCCGGCCGCAGCGGAAAGTGGGTCGCGCTGACCGAAAAGGCAGGATTCACCTCTTCGCCGGCTGCCCGCCACCGTGGCTGCGCCTTCGGCGACTTGGATGGAGATGGAAGAATCGATGTCGTGGTCAGCGCGATCGACAGGGACGCCGAGATCTGGATGAACCGCAGCCAGAAGTCCGGTCACTGGCTGGATATCGCTCTGCATGGAACCAAGAGCAACCGCGACGGCATCGGTGCTCGCATCAAAGTTGTAGCGAAAAGTGGCGTGCAATACAACCACATGACGACCAGTGTTGGTTATGCGTCATCCAGTGACGGTCCAGTCCACTTCGGTCTCGGACCTGACTCCCGTGTGGAAGAGATCGAGATTCGTTGGCCGTCGGGTACGGTTCAAACACTGCGCGACGTCGATGGCGATCGTCTTATTAAGGTTACCGAATCAGCATCGAAGAAGTAGCCCAGCGCGCGTTCCCAGCACTAGGGAAGCGGCGCGGCCCTATTGGTTCGCTCCCCACCCGCTGATCAAGAAAACTGCCAGCACACAAACACGAAGATGAGGGAAACCTGCCCATTGAGCAGGCTTTTCACGCTTAGCAAGAGCAATTTCTGTAAGAGTTCGACGTGATTGAGCTAAACTCTAGTCATGAACCGGATTGTCGCAACCGCGATGGTCCTGCTGACAGTTTGCCTAACCGCGGTGGGGCAAGCGAAACCGATGCCGGCGCAGTCCCAGCCCCAGCCCCCGGCTAATGCCCAGGATGATCGGTCCCAACCAGCCAGTCCTACTGAGGGAGTACCGACCTTCCACTCTGAGGCCCGACTGGTGCTTGTTACGGCGGGAGTGTGGAAACGTACCGCCGACAAGCAGCCCGACGAATCGTTGGTTCCGGCAGATAGTCTAAATGTCCCGCCTCAGTTGGAAATGGAGAAAGCGTTCATCCGTTAAGATAGCGGAGCGAACGTATGAGGAAGGCACGGAAGCATTTCACCCCGGAAGAAAAAGTAGCCATCCTGAAGCGGCATCTTGTGGACAAAGTGCCAGTCTCGGAGCTGTGTGAGGAACTGGGCTTGCGACCGACGGTGTTCTACCGTTGGCAGAAAGAGTTCTTCGAGAACGGAACTGCCGCTTTTCAATCTCAAGAGCGTCCCCAGCGCCAAGTGGAGGAAAATCAGAGACGGATCGAGTTCTTGGAGAAGAAGGTGCAGACCAAGGACGAGGTCTTGGCTGAGTTGATGGCTGAGCACATCGCGCTAAAAAAAAGTCTTGGGGAACTCTAACTGGCATTTGGGTGCCGCATGATGTGCGGGATCTAGTCGTGGACTTCGTCCGGCGCTGGTCGGAGAGGACCGAGATCGGCGTCGGGCGGTTCATCCCTTGGCTGGGCGTGACCGCCAGCAAGTTCTATGACTGGCGGCAGCGGTACGGGTGCGTCAACGAGCACAACGGTTGGGTTCCCCGTGATTTCTGGTTGGAGCCGTGGGAGAAAGAAGCAATCATTGGGTTCCATTTGAAGAACCCGCTGGAGGGCTATCGGCGGCTGACGTTCATGATGCTCGACGCTGACGTTGTGGCAGTTAGTCCCGCAAGCGTTTGGCGGGTGTTGAAGCAAGCTGGATTATTATCCCGATGGAAGAGCAAACCATCGCGCAAGGGAACTGGGTTTGAGCAGCCGTTGCAGCCGCATCAGCACTGGCATATCGACGTTTCTTACATCAACTTGTGCGGCACGTTCTATTACTTGTGCAGCATTCTGGATGGGTTCAGTCGTTTCCTCGTGCATTGGAATCTGCGTGAGTCCATGCGAGAAGCTGATGTCGAAGTGATCCTGCAGCGAACTAAGGAGAAGCACCCGGAAGCGAAGCCGCGAATCATCTCCGACAACGGCCCGCAATTTATTGCTGGCGACTTCAAGGAGTTCATTCGCATTTCGGGCATGACGCACGTCCGAACCTCCCCTTACTATCCACAGTCGAACGGCAAGATCGAGCGCTGGCACAAATCGCTGAAAAGCGAGTGCATTCGGCCGGGAACGCCGCTGTCAATGGAAGATGCAAAACGCCTGATCCAACAGTATGTGGATCGCTACAACTATGTCCGCCTGCACAGCACCATCGGCTACGTGACGCCAAACGATATGCTCGCGGGGCGGCAGGTCGAGATTCACACTGAGCGCGACCGCAAGCTGAAAGCCGCCAGACAGCAACGTCAGAGTCGCCGCCAGCAAGGTGCGTGAAGCGCAAGCGACTAAACGCATCGATATGAGAGGGTGGGTGGAACGGAGTCACTTCACTTCGCACCCGCAGACATCACCGCGGCCTTCCGCAAGAACTCAAGCGCTCCGGTATTCTTCGGATTGAGCGCAAGAGAGTGCTGATAGTTGGCAATCGCGAGGTCGGATCTTTTGCTATCGGCGTATGCGTCGGCGAGGCTGTCATAGACCTTCCAGGAATCGGGGTACTGTTCTGTATTAAAGACAAACACCGCGATAGCGTCTTCGAGCTTCTTGGAGTTGAGCATCTGGTATGCGACCGCATTCACGAAGCTTTCGGGGAGTTTGTCGCCGGGACGGGAATGGGTCTTAAACTCATGGATCGCCTCCGTCGGCCCCTTTTCGCTCAGAGTGCGCTGGAACGACGTGTCTAACGCCGCGACTCGTTGGTATTCCGCAACCGGAGCCCCCACCAGAGTCTGCAGTTCGCGGCTTTCAAACCAGCGACCGCGGACCATCACGCCCACCGTCTGCCGCAGGCTCCGGACGTCCAGCAGCGGGTTGGCGCGCAGCATGACAAGGTCAGCAGACTTGCCAGGGGTAATGGTTCCGAATTCCTCTGCTCCGGGCACATACTGGTGGATGAACTGTCCGGGCGTGCGGGTAGCGGCAGAAAGTGCTTGGAACGGAGTGAGCCCTGCACTTACGAGTTGCTCCACGTCGTCGTCTAAGGACGACCCGGGAATCATCAGGCCGAAGGGCGTGTCCGTGCCAGTCAGGAGCGGCACGCCCGCATTCGACATCGCGAGAGTCAGCTTCTTGAGAGTCGCTAATTCCAAAACAAAGCGGTCGGACGGCTCTGAAGGTCTATCGGCTAACCAGTCTCCTCGAATGTCCGGTGGCAGAAACGCAATATCAGGTTCCGCCATGCGCCTGTCAAACGAGTTGGGGTCAGAAGTAGTCGTGGTCAGGGTGGCAAAGAACGAAAGATTGGGTGTGACATAGGCCCCGGCGCGGCGCGTAAGCTCGACTGCACTCTGGATGCGTGTATCGTCAGGCTTGTTCTCGAAATAGGTCTTGTAATACTCCTCGGCGTGGGCGATCATCACCTGCCCTTGCGCGAAACTGCTCTCCAGGCCAACCGCCTTGGAGATGTGGCCAACCACCGCGATATGCTGTCTTTTAGCCTCGTCGAGTACGGCCGCGTAGATGTCCGGTTGCAGGCGGTCATACGCCTTAATGAAATCATAGCCTTCGAGCGTCGCTCTCTCCACTGCGGCACGAGCGTCACGCTCGCAAACTGGAACGTATTGGGATCGGCCGTTACCGGGGCCATCGATCATGAACGCGGCGAACACGCGAGGACCCACTACCGAACCCTTCCGGATCTCATCGCGAGTGGTGGTTACAAATTCCGGCGAGGCTAGTCCCATGTTGAGCATGGTTGTGACGCCGCTGGCCAGGAACAGCGGTAGCATCTCCTTCCTGTCGACATGCGTGTGCATGTCGGCTAGACCCGGCATAAGGAACTTGCCGCGGCCGTCTATGACAACCGTGTCGGCAGCTAGATGGACTGAGGTTGCCGGGCCGATCTCTACGATCTTTCCGTTGCGAACCACGACGGTTTGGTCGGGGAGGACCCGCTCCGTGTCCATGGGGATGACCGAAATATCGCGGAAGGCAATTGCGTGGGTGCCTGACCTCGATTCCCCTACCGACTGACACCGAGCCGGGATTGCCAATGCCAGTACCACCGCGCCAGCGATCACACCTAATCTTGTTTTCATAACAGAGTGAACTCCGCTCTTTTCGGATGACGTTTCGCGTACCGAAGGGTTATACGCGCGGGAATGCACAATTGTTCGTTCCTGTTGCGCCACGAGCCACATCTGTACCGAATCACAGGATAGCCGGAAAGTTGATATCGCCGGAATGGGTGGAGCTACAATGATCTTGCCGGGCGAAACGGAAGCGGGCACTGCGGGGACGCAACCATGCCGAGGGATATCCCGGTGGGCTCATCGAGACGATGAACGGGGGCGTGAGGACTCGTTCTTGCGCCGCCCAACCTCCATCCGATCGAAAGACCCCCATGCCTTGAAAATCCCCGCCCGAAAGGCGGAATACTCACTAGCGGAGAACGTCGCTTTTCCATTTCAGGCTGAACCAAGACA
>Ga0181536_10001988_pt1 | contig 23652 bp, 24 predicted proteins | sample PEATcosm2014_Bin_41_FD_121105 | JGI IMG/M metagenome (GOLD analysis project Ga0181536, IMG submission 121105) | Peatland microbial communities from MTU Mesocosm Facility, Houghton, MI, USA - PEATcosm2014_Bin17_60_metaG | ecosystem: Environmental > Terrestrial > Soil > Wetlands > Peat | place...
ATCTCCAGCGGGGCATCGCTCACCACGGCGCCTATTTGCGCCGCCGCCTGGAACAGCCGCGCCGTCTTGCGATGGATCACGTCGATGTACCGCGCTTCGCTGGTATCCGCGTCGCGGGCGTTCATGAGCTGCAGCACTTCGCCCTCCGCGATCGCATTGGTCGCATCGCCCATGATCTGCATGATGGGCATGCGATTCAGGGTCACCATCATCTGAAATGCGCGTGAATAGAGGAAATCGCCCACTAGAACGCTTGCCGGATTGCCGAAAACCTCGTTGGCCGTCTCCCGACCGCGGCGCAGCGACGAGCCGTCCACTACATCGTCGTGCAGCAAAGTCGCCGTATGGATGAACTCGATGACGGCGGCGGCGTCGATGTGCTGCTCATCTTGGTGGCCGCAGGCGCGGGCGGCCAACAGCACCAACAGCGGCCGCAAACGCTTGCCGCCGGCGTAAATGATGTAGGTGGCGACTTGGTCGACCAGCGCCACCGGGCTGTGCAACCGACGCTTGATGACCCGATCGACGGCCTCAAAATCGGTGGTGACCAACTGGCGAATCTGTACTAGTGTCATGCGGCGCTCGACGGAATTCAGCATGGTACCTAAGAATTCGTCGCTTTGTGGGACGCCATCGCTGCCCTGGCCAGGGTCGGTTTGATTTCCGAGCCTTGGAGCCGTACAATTCGCGGCTCTTTTGCGGCCCTACAGGCTGCCCAGCTGGAGTTGAAACCATGTATGCCGTGATCGCCACGGGCGGTAAACAGTACCGCGTCCAAGAAGGTGCTGTAGTTCGTATCGAGAAGCTCGACGCGGACCAAGGCGCCAGTGTTGAATTCAATCAGGTGCTGCTGGTGGGCGCCGGTTCCACGGTGACGATTGGCGCCCCCTACGTGGGCAGTGCCAAGGTGGTTGCCACGGTCGAGAGCCACGGCAAGGGCGATAAGGTTCGCATCGTCAAATTTCGCCGCCGCAAGCACTACAAGCGTGAGAAGACCCATCGGCAGCCCTATACCGATGTGAAAATCACGTCTATCGTCGCTTAACTTTTTCGCAGGAGATCCATTAGATGGCACACAAAAAAGCAGGCGGCAGTACTCGCAACGGCCGCGATTCGCACTCGAAGCGATTGGGCGTCAAGAAGTTCGGCGGAGAAGATGTGCTCGCGGGCAACATCCTGATTCGTCAGCGTGGGACGGTGTACCGCCCCGGCGTCAATGTCGGCATCGGCACCGATCACACCTTGTTCGCCAAAGCCCACGGTACGGTGGAATTTCGCGTCAAGGGCGAGAAACAGCACACCTACGTCAACATCATCGCGAAATAGCCTTAGGTTGCGAGCCTCGTGCGCTCGCCGGTCAGTTGGTGACAAAGGGGGACAGGCGAACACCTGTCCCCCTTTTGGTTTTTAAACGTAAGCTATCCTCATGAAATTCGTCGACGAAGCCAAATTGAAAGTGCAGGCGGGCAACGGCGGCCGCGGCTGCGTGAGCTTCCGTCGTGAAAAATTCGTGCCGTTCGGCGGCCCCGATGGCGGCGATGGCGGGTTGGGCGGCAGCGTCTACCTCAAAGCCGTCGAGGGCATGAATACGCTCGCTGACTTCCGTATCTCCCGGACCTACCGGGGTCAGAACGGCGAGGGCGGCAGCGGCAACGACTGCACCGGGCATGGTGGCGACGATGTCTACGTCCCGGTTCCCATCGGCACCGTCGTCACGGACATGGAGACCGGCGAGACACTGGGCGATCTCACCGTCGAAGGCCAAACGCTGCTGGTGGCCAAGGGCGGCAAGGGCGGGTGGGGCAATACCCGCTTCAAGTCGAGCACCCACCGGACGCCCCGCAAGGCGGGACTCGGGCTGCCGGGAGAGAAGCGCGAACTCGCCCTGGAGCTGAAATTGATCGCCGACGTCGGGCTGCTCGGTCTGCCCAACGCCGGAAAGTCCACGCTGATCCGCGCCGTTTCATCGGCGCGGCCCAAAGTGGCGGACTATCCCTTCACCACCCTGTATCCCAATCTCGGCGTGGTGACGGCGGGGCCGGGGCGCAGCTTCGTGATGGCCGATATCCCGGGACTCATCGAAGGCGCCGCCGATGGCGCCGGACTCGGCATTCGTTTCCTCAAGCATTTGCAGCGCACTCGCGTGCTGCTTCATCTGGTGGACATCGCGCCGCCGGATCCGGACGCCGATCCGGTGAAAGGCGCACGCACCATCGTCGCCGAACTGAAAAAATTTGCCGCCGATCTGGCCGCCAAGGAACGCTGGCTGGTCATCAATAAGATCGACCTGCTGGAACCCAAGGAAGCCGAGCGCCGCGCCAAGGATATCGTTCGCCGGCTGCGCTGGAAGGGCAAGGTATTGTTGATATCAGGCGCCACCGGCGCCGGCACCGAAGAGCTCAAACAAGCGGTGACGCGCTATCTGGAGGAGCACCCGCGCGCGCGCCTCGCGTCAGGCACGGATGCTCCGTCCGACGGCCCAGCACCGGCGCCCGCCGTTGCGAGCCGGGGGGCGCCGTAGTCGTTTCAGTTGAGGGGCTCGGATGAGCCGGCGCGATGGGGCGTACCGTCAAGTTGCGCGATACGAGCGGCCATGTGCTCACTCTGGTCCGATGCCCCAGACATTTCACTCAGCCAAAGGTCCAGCGCGAGTTCGACCACCGCCGTCATGCTCAGTCCCGTCGCTTTGGACACTCGGTCGACCTTGTCGGCAATCATCGAATCGGCGATTTGGATAGCCATCTCCACTCCTGGTGCTCTGTTATTGCTTAGTTCTTCGCTTCACTCAAAAAAAACCGGCGATGGCCGGTTTCAATTCAACAGCGCGTGCTACGTGCTGTCAGGTTGCAGGGGGCGGGGACGATTTCGCCAGTGCCCGAACCTGCTTGGTTAGGCGGCTCTTGTGACGCGCCGCTTTGTTTCGATGAATGATGCCCTTGTTGACCATGCTGTCGATGATCGGGGTGGCGTGGGCCAGCGCGGCCGTCGCATCGTCGTGCTTGCCGGCTTTCAGCGCCAGCGTGGCCTTTCGAATGGCACTGCGTAGCTGCGAGGTCAGCGCGTCGTTGCGGGCGCGATGAAGGGTCGACTGTCGGGCAGCTTTTTCAGCAGATTTCGTGTTCGCCAAGCGTAGGACTCCTAAAACGAGCCGCATAGTCTGCGGATCGACCGAGCGCTTGTCAATGACACGCCTGAAACGAGCGACTGGGCCCGGCCGAACTTGAGTATAATCTTGGGTTTTCGCCATGAAACTAGTCCGCGGACTCCACAATCTTGCGACGGCTGACCGCGGCTGTGTGCTGACGGTGGGCAATTACGATGGCGTGCATCTCGGCCATCAGCACATGATTCGGGTCCTGAAGCAGCGTGCTGCCGAATTGCGCTGCCCGTCGACGGTTTTGGTGTTCGAGCCCAGTTCGAAGGAATTTATCGATCCCGCTGGTGCGCCGCCGCGACTGACGCGCTGGCGCGAGAAATATGTCGCGCTTGCGGCGCAAGGTGTCGACCGACTGGTGACCTTGCGGTTCGACGACCGCATGCGCGCCATGTCGCCGCAGCGCTTCGTCGACGAATTGATTGTCGAAGGCTTGGGGGCGCGGCACGTGGTGGTCGGCGATGATTTTCGATACGGCGCCAAGGCCGAGGGCACCATCCACAGCCTGCAGGTGGCCGGCGAGTCCCTCGGTTTCGGCGTCGAACAGGTCGCCGCGTTCATCGTCGACGGCGTGCGAGTGAGCAGCACCGCCGTGCGCGAGCGACTGGAGAAGGGCGACTGCGTCGGCGCCGCGCGCCTATTGGGGCGTCGGTACCGCATGATGGGGCGGGTGGGTTACGGGGAAGCGCTGGGACGGACGTTGGGCTTCCCGACCGCCAATGTGCGGCTCATGCGACGCAAGTCGCCGATAGGCGGGATTTTGGCCGTGCGAGTGTATGGTATCGGCGATGGGCCGTTGGCCGGAGTCGCGAGCTTGGGCACGCGGCCGACGGTGAACGGCGTCGAGCCGCTGCTCGAAGTGCATGTATTCGATTTCAACGGCGATCTTTACGGGCGCGCGATCGAAGTCGAGTTCGTCGCGAAATTGCGTGACGAGGTCAGGTTCGATTCCTTGGATTCAATGATGGTGCAAATGAAGGTCGATGCAGCGCAAGCGCGTGACCTCTTGTCGAAGGTGGATTGTGGCTGATTACAAAAATACGATCAATTTGCCGAACACGGGCTTCCCGATGAAGGCGGATCTTGCGAACCGCGAGCCGGGCATGCTCGCGGAATGGGAACGCATTCGTTTGTACGACAAGATTCGTGCGACGACGAAAGGGCGGCCTCCGTTCGTGCTCACGGACGGCCCGCCGTACGCGAACGGTGCGCTTCACTTGGGACATGCCGTCAACAAGGTGTTGAAGGACATCATCGTCAAGTCGCGCACCCTGGATGGCTATGATGCGCCGTACGTTCCGGGCTGGGACTGCCATGGTCTGCCCATCGAGATGCAAGTCGAGAAAACGCATGGACGCGTGGGCCAGAAAATCGATGCCAGGGCGTTCCGCGCGGCATGCCGCGCGTACGCCCTCAAACAGGTGGACCTCCAGCGCAGCGAGTTCAAACGATTAGGCGTGCTCGGCGATTGGGATCATCCGTACCTGACGATGATGCCGCGCTTCGAAGCCGAGCAGCTGCGCGCCTTCGCCGTCATCATCAAGAACGGCCACGTGTACAAAGGCTACAAGCCGGTTCACTGGTGCCTGAATTGCCGGTCCGCGTTGGCCGAAGCGGAGGTGGAGTACGAAGACAAGACCTCGCCCAGCGTTTACGTGCGTTTCGAAGTCGTTGACCGAAGCGCTCTCGCCGAACGCGTGGGACTGGCACTGACCGACCAATTGGCGTTGTTCGACGACTTGCCCACGGCGGTCGCCATCTGGACCACGACGCCATGGACGTTGCCCGCGAATCGCGCCGTGGCGGTACATCCGCAGTTCGATTATTCGCTGGTCGAATTCGACCTGGGCGCGGGTGTGGAGCGGCTGCTGGTCGCAACCGAACTCGTCAAAGCCGTCATGCACACGCTGGGCGCATCGAACTGGACCGTCATCGCGGAGGCCAAGGGCGAAGCGCTCGAAGGCCTCATGCTGCAACATCCTTTGTACGATCGTCAGGTGCCCGTGATCCTGGGTGATCACGTGACTCTCGATGCGGGTACCGGCGCGGTGCATACGGCCCCCGGCCATGGCCTCGACGACTACATCGTGGGTCGTCGCTACAACCTGGAGATCGACAATCCCGTGGGCGGCGATGGGCGCTTCCTGCCGTCGACACCGTTGTTTGCGGGCGAACAAGTGTTCGATGCCAATCCGCACATCATCGAAGTTTTGCGGGAGCATGGGCGTTTGCTCAAGGGCGAGCCGTATCACCATTCCTATCCGCATTGCTGGCGCCACAAGACGCCGGTGATCTTCCGCGCCACGCCGCAATGGTTCATCAGTATGGACCAGGCGGGTTTGCGCAAAGGCGCGCTCGAGGCCATTGCACACGTCGACTGGATGCCGGCATGGGGTGAACAGCGCATCAGCAGCATGATCGCCGGGCGCCCCGACTGGTGCATCTCGCGGCAGCGCACGTGGGGCGTGCCCATCCCGCTGTTCGTCAGCAAGGTGACCGGCGAGTTGCACCCGCGAACGGCCGAGTTGATCGAGGAGGTGGCGAAACAGGTCGAACGTGACGGCATCGACGCATGGTTCGATCTCGATGCCGCCGCGTTGTTGGGCTCCGACGCCGCGCACTACGACAAGGCCACCGACGTCATGGACGTGTGGTTCGATTCCGGCGTGGTGCATCACAGCGTAACGCAGATGCGGCCCGAGGTGACATCACCCTCCGATCTGTATCTCGAAGGCTCTGATCAACATCGCGGATGGTTTCACTCCTCGCTGCTCACCTCGGTCGCGATGCATGGACGTGCGCCCTATCGCGCCGTGCTGACTCACGGCTTCACGGTGGATGAGAAGGGCCGCAAGATGTCGAAGTCGGTGGGCAACACGCTGGTGCCGCAGAAATTGACGAGCACCTTGGGCGCCGACGTGGTTCGCCTGTGGATTGCGGCCACTGACTATGCCAACGAAATGAGCGTCTCGGATGAGATCTTGAAGCGCATGGCGGATTCCTATCGCCGCATGCGCAACACGCTGCGGTTTTTGCTTGGGAACATGCACGGATTCAATCCGACCGAACACGCCGTGCCGTGGCATGAACTCGTGGCCATCGATCAGTGGGCCATCTCGAAAGCCTTCGCCTTGCAGAACGATGTGGTGACGGCGTACAGGAATTACGAGTTTCACGACATCTATCAGCAAATCCACAACTTCTGCGTGGTCGAACTCGGCGGCTTTTATCTGGACATCATCAAGGACCGTCTATATACCACCGGCGCCGCGAGCACGCCGCGCCGATCGGCGCAGACGGCGATGTACCATGTCGCGGCCGCGATGGTGCGCTGGCTCGCGCCCATCTTGAGCTTTACCGCCGAGGAAGCTTGGACCTTTTTGCCGGGCCTGCGCAACGACTCCGTGTTCCTCAATACCTGGCATCAGTTCCCGCCCGGCGCCGAGCGCGAGTCCGACATCGACTGGCCGGCGCTCATTGCATTGAAAGCGGATGTGGGGCGCGATTTGGAGCGGTTACGCTCGGCGGGGGAAATCGGCGCCCCGCTCGAGGCCGAAGTGACGATTTTCGCGCCGGCCGCCCAGGCCGCGCGTTTCGCGGCACTGCAAGACGAATTGCGATTCGTGCTCATCACCAGCCAGGCGCGCGTGATCGAGACCGATGCGCCGTCGGATAACGGCGTGCCCGCGAGCGCCGAGGGCGTCTGGATCGAGGTCAGACCCAGCACGCAGCCCAAATGCGTGCGCTGCTGGCATTTGCGCAGCGACGTGGGTAGCAACCTTGAGCATCCGGAACTTTGCGCGCGCTGTGTCGTCAACGTCGAGGGTCCCGGGGAGGAGCGAAGATTCGCATGAGCAGCGCCGAGAACATCGCAGTCGTCGATAAAAGCGGCAGCCGTGCCACGGCGTGGCTGTTCCTGTCCGCTTTCATCGTGATGGCGGATCAACTGTCCAAGGAGTACATCACGCGGCATTTCGGTGAGTTCGAGTTCACGCGCGTGCTGCCCATCCTCGACATCACTTGCATGCACAATGTGGGCGCTGCGTTCAGCTTCCTCGCATCGGCCTCAGGCTGGCAGCGGTGGCTGTTCATCGGACTGGCGGTGAGCGTCAGTATCGCCATCATCATTTGGTTGTATCGGCTGCCGCGCGGCAAGCATTCCCTGTTGGCGGCCGGGCTCGCATTGGTGCTGGGCGGTGCCGTCGGCAACGTGATCGACCGGATTCGGCTGGGGTACGTGATCGATTTCATTCACTTTCACTGGGATCGGGCGTATTTTCCGGCATTCAACGTGGCTGATTCGGCGATTACCGTCGGCGCCGCGTGTCTCCTGCTGGATGCACTGTTCGACTCGAGGCGGAAATCTTGATGCAAATTCTTCTAGCCAATCCGCGCGGCTTCTGCGCCGGTGTCGATCGCGCCATCGACATCGTCGAGCGCGCCATCGACTTGTTCGGCGCGCCCATCTACGTGCGCCACGAAGTCGTACACAACAAGTATGTGGTGGATCGACTGCGCACCATCGGCGCCGTGTTCGTCGAGGAACTCCAGGAAGTGCCGGACGGCGCCACCGTGATCTTCAGCGCGCACGGCGTGTCCCGCGTGGTCCAAATGGAAGCGCAGCGCCGCAAGCTCAATGTCTTCGATGCCACCTGTCCGCTGGTGACCAAGGTCCACATGGAAGTCACGCGCTATGCCCGCGAGGCGCGCGAAGTGTTCCTCATCGGGCATGCGGGACATCCGGAAGTCGAGGGCACGATCGGGCAGTTCGATACGTCGTTCGGCGGCAGCATCTATCTGGTCGAGACGGTCGAGGACGTGCAACGCGTGGCGGTGCGCAATCCCGGACATTTGGCGTTCGTGACGCAAACCACCCTGTCGGTGGACGATACTGCATGCATCGTCGCGGCATTACGCGCCCGGTTTCCGGGTCTCAAGGCGCCGGTCAAGGAAGATATCTGCTATGCCACCCAGAATCGGCAGGACGCGGTCAAGGACTTGATCGGACGGTGCGACGTGCTGGTGGTGGTGGGCTCAAAGTCCAGTTCCAATTCGAATCGGCTGCGCGAAATGGCCGACAAAGTGGGTATACCGGGATTTTTGGTCGATGGTCCGGAGTTCCTGCACCGCGACTGGTTCGATGGCGCGAAGACCGTCGGCGTGACCGCCGGCGCCTCGGCGCCGGAGATCCTGGTGCAGGGGGTGATCGCCCAGCTGAAGCAGTGGGGCGGGGCCGTGGTCGACGAATTGAAGGGCCGGGAAGAACACGTGATCTTCGCGTTGCCCAGGACGCTGCGCGACGTCACAAAGCGAGGCGGCAGCCTTTCGTCGGATGACTCGGCGGGGTAGAATGCCGGCCCCTTCGGATATGCCGCAATAGCTCAGTTGGTAGAGCAACGCATTCGTAATGCGTGGGTCAGGGGTTCGAATCCTCTTTGCGGCACCATAAAACATAGAGTTTTGGCGATAGCTGGGTTTTGAGGGTTCCCTCGTAAGTGCTCTGTAAGTGCAGCTGCGAGGGGCACACTTCCAGAGAAGGGGGGCTGGGCGACGCGATCCGCGGGAGGACGTGCGTTCGCGAGTCAGCGGCGCGGGTCGCGCACATCCATTCCTTATCGCTTGCTCTTTTTCCCTTTCCGTCCCTCGATCCACGCATCCACCACTTTTCGGTCCCATTGCTGTGCTGGCCATCCGGTCTGCTTCCACTTTGGGAAACTCCCGCATTTCACCCCATCGTAGACCTGTGAATGGTTGAGGCCAGCAAGTCTCATCACATCTCCCATTGTGTAATACGGCAGTGCTTTCGGTGGAGGCTTTGGGCTTCGCTTCAGCGCAAGGCGCATCAGTCGCCTGTTCATCATGTCTCATCGTTCACTGTCGTCGAGGAGCCAAATGGATCGGGCCTCCCTTGCCGCGTTCGAAATTCTAGCTGCCAAGAGCCGAGAGAATCTCTATCACGAAGATGCTGTAGTCACGGCGTGCCATTTTTCGCGAAGCAAGGCCCCAAGTTTCGCGAGGCACCTTTGATATAAGTACGAATTTGCCGGCGTTGTGCATCAATCTTCAGCACCACGGTTAGGAAGCCAAGCAACGTGAATTCAATACCCCTCGACTTATACGCTCCGCCGACTGAAGCACTACCGCCGCCTCCGGTCGACACTCGGCCAAACCTGCTTCCATTCGAGCAACTGACTTGGCAAAATTTTGAGAAGCTCCTCTTCCAACTTGCCGTTCGATCGAGGCGGGTCAGGGGTTTCCCGGGGCGCGGGCGGGCCGGTAGCTGAACGGTCGTTCAACGCCGCTCGGCCGAACTCGTTAGGCGATTACCACCGCCACCAGGGCGCGTATAATGCACGGGGGGTGTTATCTCGGGGCTTGGAGTAGTGAAATGACGCCGCGTGAGTTCTGGGACGTATGCGAAGCGTTCGATTGGTACCAGGCGGCGGGGAATGCCGCCGTCGTGGCGCAGCGCGCGCTCTTCGCCGAGGCCCCGCCCGGGAGCGAGAACCGAACAATCCTAGACGGGTTCGCCGCCCATAAGTTCAGCGGCAAGCTCCACGGCACCCCGCAACAGCCCAAACCGAAGCAACCGGAATGAGAAACGATCGCGACGCACTATCGCCTCGCGATCGTTGGTGCTGATTAAAGGCGGGGGGCCCAACTTGCACTAGACCGGACCGAGACGGTGCAGGGCGCGCGCGCCGACCACGCCGACTCGTATCGTAGCGGGCCGTTCTAGGCGGAGCGAGGGGCGTCCGCGGCCCGGGCGGCCCCTCTACAATACCGGCTTCTTTAGCTTTTGAAGCCTTCCTAGCAGCCCTTTGTATTGATTTGTGGCTTTGATAATTTCTTTTGCCAATTCGATTCCGGCAAGCACCTCGTCGGCTCCAACATCGTCATAGGTCTTCGCCTCAATATGCGCAGCGTCGTTGCCAAGCAAGCGTAAGTGGTCCATGGCCTCGAACAATGCATTGGGCAGTGTCCGCATTGCCTCGCTACATGAGGCAACGCGACCGGCAGTTATAATTGTCGCCGGTCAGCCGGAGAAAAACCGCTCATTTATGGCGGTTGACAATTGCAAACTTTGGTTGAGGTAACGAAACTCAGTGTGCCTTTAGCTCCTTTTTCTTGATCTACCGTGATTCCCCCTTCATTTGCGCGCGCTGCCCGCCAAAAAGGTGACCGAATCGAAGGTCCTACGGACCCGTACTAGATTATGGTGTGTGAGCAATTCTGGTTGTGGCGCGTGGCATCAGGCGTCCGCGAAGCACGGGCGCGCGAATTAATGACCATTGAGCATAATTTGCCGCAGGCAACCCCAACGGTTGTCTATTGGTGCGCAACACAGACTTGCCGTGATTGATAGGGACTGAGGCAAACTATGGAACAGTGCATCTGCCGCTCCTGCCGATCGATTCATCGGTCTGTTCGCTCTGCTTGCCGCTTCGCTGCGGCCTTTGCGATTGGGGTGATCTGTTGCGCCGGGCAGGCTTTCGCCGCGTCGGACCAGAGCGTTTCCGGGTTTACGCTGCGCGTAGGATATCAACCGTATTACGCGGAAGCCTGGTCTGGCGCTTTGGTGCGGGAGCTGCGACTTTACGAGGGCCGCTTGCCGCCCAACGTGAGGACTGAATTCCTCGCAGCAACGATGGGCGCCGAGGTACTGGTATCGGCGTTGCAGCGCGGCGAAATCGATGTGGCCTACCTGGGCCTCGCGCCGACTCTGACCCTCACCCAAGATCTCTCGCGGGGGGACTTCCGAATTGTCGGCGTTTCCTCCGTCAGTCGGCGGCTCTGCAACGTCATCATTGCTAAAGCGGGTGCTCCGGCGCTGAATTCACCAGCCGCGCTTCAATGGCTCGCTGGTAAGCGAGTGGCCGTACCCCGCGGCTCATGCGCGGATCTGTTTCTCGCCGATGTGCTCGAGAAAGGTCAGGTAGCGCCCGCCCGAGTCTTCAATCAGAGCATCGACGTGCTATCGGCTTCGCTTAAAGCGAGTGCAGTGGATGCGGTCGCGGTGTGGGAACCTGTTGCAACGGATCTCGTCCGCACGACCGGCGCCGTGCGTCTCCTCGACGGCGATGGTATCGAGGAGCGCAGCGCAGCCTTTATCGTCGCACGCGCGGCGCTGTTGCGCGATCACGCCGATATCGTCGTGGGTTGGTTGGCTGCAGAGCGCGCCGCCGAACTGCTGCTGGCATCCGACCCAGAGACCATGGCGACCCGCGAGGCGCTAGCGCGGCAGGCGTCCGGGCTTTCGCGCGAGACATTGCTTGCGGCGTGGTCGGGCGCTTCTAGCCCGAATCAGCATCCAGCTCCACCGGCAACCTTTCCTTTTGTCGTTACCCCGGAAGTATCGCTAATGCTCCGCGATGCCGCGGCGCGGATGGCGCAGCGGGGCTTGCTCGCCAATCCGGGTCTGCGCGCACAGACCATTGCCGATGGGGCCACTCGCCAAGTGCTTGCGGCTGCAGGGAATCGGAGCTCACAGAGCGGCAAAGCCTACCCATGAACTCCGTCGAGGCGTTGATTCTGCAAAATTCGAATCCGACGGCGCGCCGCTGGATGCCTGAAAACTTCGTAGTGATTGCATTTTCCGTAGCCGTGATTCTCATCCTCGTGCTGGCGGTGGTCGGCGCGCGCGCGCTCACGCGCTCCACCCTAACCGTGCGCTGGGTGGAGCATACCCATGCGGTCTTGCATAAAGTTGAGCAAGTACGTGCCTCGCTCTCGGATATCCGTACCGATGTGCAGGCTTATGTGATTACCGGCGATGAGAAATATCTCACACGACGGGAACAGGCCGTTTCCATCGTGCTATCGAGCACGCGGGACTTACAAGAGCTCACCACCGACAACCCGCGCCAGCAGGCGAGACTTGCGGAGCTCGGCCGAGCCATTCGCGAGACGGTCGATCAGATGACAATGTTGGTTGTGCTGCGTCAGACGGATGGCTTTAACGCGGCGCATGCGATATTCGCGAGCGGCTCTATGGAAGAACACACGAATAAGGTCGATCAGGTGCAGAAAGCAGTAATTTCAGAGGAAACCGATCTTCTTGATCAGCGAACGCGCGATGAACTTGACAGCCGGCACAGCCTCATTTTCGTGGCGGGTGCACTCATTGCCTTGGTCATCGCTACGGTCTTCTTCGGTTTTGCCCGCTTGCGTGCAGAACTCATAGCGCGACAACGGCTCGCTCTCTCATGCGCAACACAACAGAAGTTCCTCGAAGCCGTTCTCGAGCATTTACCGGCACTCGTCTGCGTCAAGGACCCTAAATCACTCGAGATCGTGACTATGAACCGCGCGATGGAGCGATGGTTCGGACGTCCGCGTGAGCAGCTGATTGGTCGAGCCACCGCAGAATTCTTCTCCTCGGACGACGCCCGATCATCGCTCGAGACGGACCGCGAAGCACTGGCGCAGCTAGATGTTGTTGTTAACCCAGTGGACATTCGGACTGCACCGAACGGGACCCGTGTGACCATGTATACGCGCAAAATCGCGGTTCGAGATGTCGGCGGCCAGCCGCTATTTATCCTCAGCATCTCCGATGACATATCCGCGAAGGTGGCTGACGAGCAGCGCATACGCGAGTTGAACGCCACACTTGAGCAGCAAAAAGCAGACTTGCAAGCCGCCAATCGGGAGCTTGAGAGTTTCTCATACAGCGTGTCGCATGATCTTCGATCACCTCTGCGCGCGATCGACGGATTCTCCCTGATGCTTCTCGAGGACTACGGGGCGCAATTGGATGCCGAGGCGCACCGATATTTGACGACCATCCGCGCCGGAACTCAGCGCATGGGACAACTGATCGATGACCTACTGGCGTTCTCGCGTATCGGTCGCCAACCCCTTAAAGATATGCCCGTCGATATGGAGAAACTTGCGCAAGATGCGGCCGCTTTCGCGGTGCGCGAAGGATCGGGAACGGCTCCGCGGATCGTCGTCAGCTCATTGCCGGCGGCGCGCGGGGACCCCTCGCTCCTGCAGCAGGTGTGGCAGAACCTGATCGGCAACGCGGTTAAGTACTCGAGCAAAGTGTCGACACCCTTAGTTGAGGTGGCCGCGCGCCAAGAGGGGGATGAGGTCGTGTATTCGGTGCGTGATAACGGCGCGGGGTTCGATATGCAATTCGCGCATAAGCTCTTCGGCGTGTTTCAGCGCCTGCATGGCCAGGATGAGTTCCCAGGCACGGGTGTCGGTCTTGCAATCGTGCACCGAATCATCACGCGCCATAGCGGCCGCATTTGGGCCGAGAGCGTGCCGGGTCACGGGGCCACCTTTCAGTTCGCAGTGCGACGAGCCATTACAGCATGAGCAGTTTCCAAGAGATTGACATTCTTTACGCGGAGGACAGCCCCACTGATGCCGAGGTGACAATGCGCGCTCTTAAAAAGGCAAACCTCGGCAATAATTTGCTGTGGGTGAAGGACGGTCAAGAAGCGCTCGACGTGTTGCTAGGGCGCGGCCAGTACGCAGAGCGACTTCGGACTTCTCCGCGCTTGGTGTTGCTCGACCTTAAGATGCCGAAAGTGGACGGGTTGGAAGTGCTTCGAACCATTCGATCCACCGACTCGCTTCGAGCAATTCCGGTCGTTATGCTCACCTCGAGCGCCGAAGAGAGCGACCTTGCCAAGAGTTACGAGCTCGGAATCAACAGCTACATCGTCAAGCCAATTGACTTTACGAGTCTGTCCGACGCAGTGGCGCGCCTCGGTTACTACTGGGTGGCGATGAACCGGCTTGCGGAGTCCACCGTGTGAGCACTGAGCCCCCCATTCGATTGCTGTTCATCGAAGACGTGAGCACCGAGGTGGAGCTTGCCGTGCGTCAGTTTTCACAGCGCGGCATTGCCTGCGAATGGCGGCGTGTCGATACCGAACCGCAGCTTCGCGAGCAACTCGCAAGCTTCGCCCCGGATGTCGTGCTCTCCGACTTTACCATGCCACGTCTCGACGGCTGGACGGGACTCGCATGCGTTAAAGCACACGACCCGGATCTACCCTTCCTGTTTCTCTCCGGAACGATCGGCGAAGAGGGCGCGATCGAGGCACTGCGCCATGGTGCGATGGACTATGTCTTAAAGCACAATATCGAGCGGCTGGTGCCGGCGGTTCAGCGCGCGCAGCGCGAGGCGCGTCTCGTGCGCGAGCAGCGCCGAGCCGCGCAGCAGCTTCGGGACATCGTGGAGAGTTCCCAAGATTGGATCTGGGAACTTAATTTGGACCGCCAGATTGTGTTCACCAGCCCCTCCGTCGAGACCATCTTAGGCCACTCGGTTGATGAGGTCGGCAGGACCGATATTCTCGAGCATATTGCGAGCAATTACCGTGACAACGTGAAGCGGGATATCTGCGCACTCGCGTCACATCGTCGATCCGCTCGCTTTCTCGTGCCGTTCCCGGGCAAGGACGGGCATCACCGCTGGCTTGAGACCAACGTTCTCGCATTGTTCGATGCGGGCAGCCGCATTGTCGGATTTCGCGGATCGAGTCGAGACGTGACAGAACGTGAGGAGCAGCAACACCGCCTCGCTCGCATGGAAAGGGTCCTGAAAATGGTCAGCGGGATTAACGGCGCGCTCGTGCGCTTGCGCGATCGGGACCCCTTGTTGAATGAAGCCTGCCGGATCGCGGTGAATGTGGGAGGCTACAAATCTGCGGCGATAAGCGTTCTGGAACCCGGGCAGTTGCTGCAAATCATCGCAGTCGCCGGCCCATACGGGTTACCGGTAGGGACTCTGGTGTCACTCTCCGCCTCGGACTCCTTGCCGCTGACGGTCACCGCGCGAGCAATCCGGACCAAAGAGCCCGTCGTGGCACAGAACCGACCCAATTCGGAGATGTCCCCGGGTTCGCGATCGCCTGAGTCTGATTCCACTCCGAAGGCCACCGTTGCAATTCCGCTCATCGTCGATCACACGGTGGTCGGCGCAATCACATTGTGCACTGCTGTCGAGGGACAGCTCGATCAGCGCGAGCTGCAACTGCTTCAGGAAGTGGCCGCCAATGTCTCCTTTGCGCTCCAATACCTCGCGCGCCAGACCACCGTGCACTTCCTGTCCTATTTCGATCAGTTGACGGGGCTTGCCATGCGCAAGCTATTTTGCGAGCGCATCGAGCAACAGCTCGCGCGCCGACTGGGGCCGGAGATGAGACCCGCGATCATCGTGCTCGATCTCGAGCGACTCGGTCTCGTCAATGAATCGGCCGGCCGTCATGTCGGAGATGGCTTGCTGCAACGCGTAGCAGATCGACTACGCCGTAACGTTGATGGTACAGAGTGCCTCGCCCATCTGGGTTCAGGCGCTTTCGCGCTATCGATGCCTCTTCTGGGATCGCCAGAACACGCCTTCGCACTACTACACGAGCGGATCTTCCGCTTATTCGCGAAGGCATTCGAGATCGATGGACACACGATACGTGTGGGTGTTCGTTGTGGGATCGCGTCCTTTCCGGAAGATGGTCAAGGTGCTGTGGCACTCCTCGAGAACGCCGAGGCGGCACTCAAAAGCGCCAAAGAGTCGGGCGAGAGTTTCTTACCATACAAAATGCAGATGCACCGAGGTAAAGATCAGAGGCTTGCCCTCGAGCAGCGCCTACGTGTTGCGATCGAGGAACAACAGTTTGTATTGCATTACCAGCCAAAAGTCGACATCGGCTCCGGCCGACTCGTGGGACTCGAAGCGTTAGTGCGGTGGAATGAGCCGGGTCGTGGACTTGTGGCACCTGCGGAGTTTCTGCCGGTGCTCGAGTCCACGCAACTCATTGCCGAGGTGGGCGACTGGGTGATGCAACAGGCGATCGCAGACCTGCGCCGGTGGGCAAGTATCGGCCTCCACGTACGAGTCGCCGTCAATGTGTCGCCGTGGGAGCTCGGGCGTCGTAAGTTCGCCGACCGCGTGTTAGCCCACCTCGGCAGCGTCTCAAACCATGGAGCGTCCGGACTCGATGTTGAAATTACCGAAAGCGCCATATTGCAGAATCCTGATGATGCCACGACCAAGCTCTCGATATTGCGCTCTGCGGGGGTGAGCGTCGCGCTCGATGACTTCGGCACCGGTTATTCCTCGTTGAGCCGACTGTCGCTCTTGCCGGTGGACACGCTTAAGATTGATCGCTCATTTGTGGCCGGCTTACCCACGCAAGACGCTGCGGTGGCGCTCGTGTCCACCGTCATCGCGCTCGCTCGCGCCTTTTCCTTGAACACGGTCGCCGAGGGCGTTGAGACAACGGAGCAACTGCAATCGCTGCAGGCGCTTGGCTGCCAACAGTCCCAGGGCTACCTGCACGGAAGGCCGCAGCCGCTCAGCGAAATAACAGACTTGCTGCAAAAGCGCCGTGCTAGCGAAATAGCGCGCTCTACTGCAGGCGATCTTTCTGCGCAGTCGCAACGGGACGCTCGTAAACGCGCACACGAACCAGGCGCTCAGTGACACTCGCGGGGAAATTCGTGAGGCGTTCCAAGTAGCCTGTTGTGACTTCGAAATCGGCGGGCACGACGAGGGCGCCGGTGTCGGTCCGCACACCATCGATCAATACCATGCCGGCCGTAACACGACCGAGCGCGACCTCGCGGATGATCGCGGCCTGAAGTTCCGCGCCGAGGTGCGCCGCCAGGATGGGTAGCAAGGATGTCGAATACAAAGCGAAGTGAGATTGCACGGCCGCGAGGGCACGCTGCGGGGCACACTGGCTTTGAACCGGCGTTGAATATTGATCAGGGATTTCGAGCATCGTGCATGCTGAAACAACAAGTTGCGGCGCCGGTCGGCGTCCAATCAGCTCGCCGGTTCACAGCTACCGCGGCGTATAACGAGACCAACCCGTTCGCGATCCGCTTCCGTGGCCCCAAGGGGACGGTGAGTTACAGTCTGGGACATCAGCCGAAGTCGTTCGATTGGCGGGCGCGTCGCGCCCAGCCGCATCTATGGAAAAAGGCGCCGGAAGACGCGTTTGCGAACGGCCTGCGAAACGCTGAACCAGATTATTGCCGTCGGCTGAGAGGCTCGAGCACCCCACACCCGAGTACGGCTCCGGTGTGCAACCCGTTGCGTCGTTGCACCGTGTTTTCCAGCGAAACAGTGTTGGTGGTATTTTGGGGGGGCACGGCCCGGTCGCAAAGAGCGATACCCCCAGCGCCTCAGTCCAGGGCGGGAAGGCCCAGCTGCGGAGAAGAAGAAGCGGACGAAGCGAGGCCGCTGGACTCCAGCGCAGCGCCAGAAGATTATCGCTGCGATTTACGTGGCCGGCGCATCGATCAATGAGGCGGCCGAGGCGCATCACGCGTCCGGGGGCAACACCGCATACGCAAGTTGGACCATGCCGTGATCGAGCACGTCCGCTGACTTGAACCGCATCCTCACGACCCCTGCTAGGCCGGTGCGGTAGTCCACGATTCCCTGAACTTGCTGCGCTCCATCGAGCGCCGGCGCGACCAGAACTCGCAACTCGTCGACGACCTGGGCGGCCAGGAAAGCGCCGTTCGTTATGGCGCCGCCTTCCACCACGAGGTGCCTGATGGCAAACACTCGGGCAAGCACATCCAGCAAGCTCGGGATGTCGAACTCTGTGCCTGCGGAGACAATGTACGAGACGCCGTCAGCCGCAAGTTCGGCCAGATGGCTATCGGGGGTATCTCCACCAACGAGAACGATGACGTGGTCGCCGCTCAGCTTCGCGCCCTGAAAGTGAAGCTTGCCGGAAGGGTCGAGCGCAACGGCGAACGTGGCAGCATCTGTCTTAGCAACGTGGATCGGTCGTTCAACCTTCCATGGCCCGGGTGGCGCGTGGGGGCCGGTCCTGCTCATCTCCGCCATAGTGACGCGCCCGACCAGCCATGCGTCTGCCTGGAGGGAGGAATGAACCTTCTCGTACTGCTCGGACCAGTCGCGTCGCGTACCATCGGGACTCGCGGTGAAGCGACTGGGATGTAGCCGGCCATCGATTGAAGTCTCCATCAGTATCGAGACACGAGGTTTCATTCACACGCTCCTGGTTCCTTAAAGACGATCTCGGATAGGTCCTGCAGCGAGCGTGAGTCATCAAATAGGGGTCGGAGCGACTTCTTGTCTCTATTTGCCCATTCAAAGACGTGAGAGCCGTTCCAGAAGTTATTCTTCAGTAGCCGATTCCACGGTACCGAGGTTGTGGAGTCGGGCGGGACAAATTGATGGGGGATTGGCTGAACGTTGCCGATCTGCAAGGACTTGCCAGACGCGCGCCACTCTCCGGTTTTGACCATCTCGTCGATCGCGGGTGGCAATTCCGAGATTGGCCTCGTGTATCGCTGCACTCCGAAAGTCCAGCCCGGGAGCGATTTAAACTGGATGCGGTCAGTGAGATACTTTGCCTGCTGGGATTGCTGGCCCTGACGGTCCTCCGCCACCAGTATCGTGAATACATTGATGGCTTGCTTTTGGCCGTCGAGAGTCGCGAACACTTCGGTAGCTTCGAAGTGCGTGTAGGTGCTGAGGATACCGTGCGCGAGTAACGGGGCGAGTTCCGCCATTGCTTATCTACCGCGTAGAAGCCATCGCAGATTGCGCCGAGTCAAAGTCGCAAGACCGCAAGCTGCACGCCAAGTGTTGAGGTCTAATGGCCTACAATAGCAGCTGCGTCCCCGCAGGGGTTACAAGCGTTACGCTGCCATTGCCCGATGTCAAATTCTGGTCCGGAGAAAGGTCATACAGCCATGCCGCACGCGGTCCCAAGCCAAGTTTGCAATTTGATAGTGAAGGTATTCCCTGATGTGAGCAACGAACCGGCTGAGAAGGGTCAGCAGGCGCACCGGCGTGCAACGGACGTTGGCGCGATCCTCGACTTCTTAGGGAGAGTCCCGGACGAATTGATACGCCTCTCCGCAGATGATGACGCTTTGTTTTGGGCTAATACATACGCGCTTCGAAATGCTTGGGAAGATAGAAATCGGAGCAACAACAATCTGTCTATTAGGCCGCTCTCAGGCGCCGAACACACGCCGCTTTTTGAGGTCAAGCGGCTGTTGGCCAAGTGCCCAGACGAAGCCCCTGCCGTACAAACGACTGGGCTGGAGTTCCTCCCTAACGATCGATTTCGCGAAGGTCTTCGTACGGACATCAGTTCGGCTAACTCCGCTCTGATGAACCACGAATACAAAGCCGCATTGGTGCTCGGCGGTTCCGTAGTCGAGGCGCTGCTTCTTTGGGGGCTTGAGAAGGAGGGTGAACCAAAGGTCAAGGCGACTGCCAAGGGTGCGCCGGCAAACGCTCTCAATGAGTGGACCCTAGGACAGATGATTGAGGCAACTCACGCCTGCAAGCTCATTTCGGACAACACGAGGAAGCAAGCAGAGCTGGCACAGAATTTTCGCAACCTGATCCATCCGGGACGACAAGCGCGGTTACAGGAAACATGCGACAGAGGGAGTGCGCTCGGCACGCTCGCGGCGGTAGAGAAAATCGCCGTGGACCTCACAAAGAAATTTCCGCGACCCAACACGTAGAGACGCGATACGACCCCCGGCACGCCCCAAGCGGGTGTGGAATATCCCGAAAGGCCTCCTAGGCGAATCAATACCTTATCCCGCAACAAGTGCAGTCATTTCCCCACGCTAAATGCGCTGGAAACACCTGTGAAGCCAACGGCTTGGGCGCGATAGAACGTCTGCCTTCGAACCAGGTGGTCGGCGGTTCGAATCTCTGCGACTCACTCGCATTGACACCATTAATTCAACTGAGGCTCGACCAAACGCGCGACTGCCTCCACCTTTTGATCTGGTTGCAGATGTGCATAGCGCACCGTCATAGCTAGCGACTGATGCCCAAGCAGTTCGCGGAAGGTGTTGAGCGGCACGCCCTTAGAGGCCAATCGACTCGCGAAATCATGTCGCATGTCGTGCCATCGGAATCCCTTGATCGATGCCTGCTTCAGCAATGCTGACCATGCTGTCTTGAATCCGGTAAATGCGAACATGCGCGTGTCGCGAGATTGTTTCTTCCAGCGCCGGAGAACGTCCAGGGCCTCGGTGTTCAATGGCACGTGGCGCGTTTGCTTGGATTTGGCGTTAGACCCCTCGATAGTAAGCATATTGTTGACCAGATCGGCCGCCGACCACTCCAGCGCCAGGAGTTCCCCGCGCCGAATTCCCGTGTTCAGACTTAGGAGGATCGCGGGCTCCAAATGATCCGCAAACTCTCCGAGCTTCGGCAACTGCGGTTTCCTTCGCGCCTTTCGCCAGCGGTTTGCGGAGTCGCGTTCCTCACGCATTTTTGCGTCGCGCGCTCTCAGAGCGGTCCGCAATCGAGAAGACTCTGCCGGACTGAGATATCGTACTTTGGGCGAACGATCGAGCCTCGGAACGTCGACCCTTCGGACAACGTTCAATGTTAGCTTCTCGAGCTTTACCGCACGGCTGAGAACACCTGATATCGTTGCGAGATCGCGCGTGATGGTGGAAGGCTTACGGCCTTTGTTGAATCGTTCGAGCTTCCATTCCTCGAACATTTGAACGGTGAGCTGCTCTAACGGTCTCGCGTTCCACTTGCCGAAGATGGTTTCGAGCCGTTGCAAGGTTTGTGCGGCACTGCGCGGTCTATTGGCTTGGAGCCAAGGGCTGTAGGTTTCATTGATGAATTCGCCAAGCGTCAGCTTTGCGGTGCCATCAACCCCATGGAATGGCTCGCGCCCGTGAGCAACGTTTCCGAGGATTAACTGGCAACGAGCTCGCGCTTCATCAGGTGTTAGTACGCCAACCTTGGCAAATGTTATTCGCCGGCCGCGTCCAACTTGAGCGACGTAGGAACGTGCGCCACTGGGTTGAACACGCAGCAGGAATCCGGGTAGTCGCGTATCTCGGATGTCGAATGGAGTAGGAGCAGCCTGTGCCGCCTTGCTCGCTAGAAGCCGGGCTCCAATAATGGCGCGAATATCTGACCCTCAAATTCGTCGAATTCCAGAATGCGTGGCGGATTTTACTGCACTTATAAGTGCAAATGGGTCATTCAAGCTCTGGGGCTAGCATTCCTAGGACGACGGACCGTCACCTAAAGTGCCTTCAAATCTAGGTAATCCTTCCTTGCAAATTGGATAGTTCTGCCGATTCGATCTTGCACCTAGCGCGGCACGATTCTCCCTGCCCGAATCCATACTATTACAATGTGCTCCGGAGACCACCATGAACAATATGACCACTGCTAACCGCTTCTACAGCCTGGTTATTACTTCGCTCTTTAGCGTTTTGTCCTCAAGCCTCGCCGCGCTGCCGGCCGCCGCCGATAGCTTTGAGCCGCTTAAAGTGACCGTGAAGTTTGGCGATCTCGATGTGTCGCATCCGCAAGGTGCAGTTGTGCTCTATGGCCGCATCCGCGCGGCGGCCGAGAAGGTGTGCTCACCATATGATGGCAGCGGTCTCTCGGCCAAGATGCACCTGGATGCCTGTGTCAAAAATGCCGTTGCGGAGGCCGTGGCCAAGGTCGACGAGCCGGCACTGTTTGCTGTCTATAGTGCAAAGATGGGGAAAACCGTGCCCGCACGGGTTGCCTCACTGCAAAATCGTTAGCCCCCTTGTCCTGCGCGGTGGTTATTGCCACCGCGCGGCGCCAGGAATCGTCGATACGGGTCCTGATCGCTTGCGCCAGTCCTGACCCGTCTTTCTTTACTGGGATCGGCGCTGCGACGGCGTGGAGGCGCTACCCATGCCGACGAAAAAACGCGAAACCACAGCCAACGGTCAGCACCGCGTCCTGATGCTTCGATCACACTCCTTTGTCCTGCGGGTTGCGTGCCATCGCGACCGCCTCAGCGCGCGATGGCACACCGAGTTTGGTCAGGATCGCCGAGACGTGGTGGTCGACAGTCTTCGTCGAAACAAACAGGCGCCTGGCTATGGCCGCGTTGCGCAAGCCCTCGGACAACAGTGCAAGAATCTCTGCTTCGCGCCGCGTCAGGCCGAGTGGATTGCGCCGAGTCGATGTCCGTGAGCCGCGCGGAACTGCGCGGACACCCCGCGCGCGCATCTGCCGGCGCAGAGCCTGCGCCGCCGGCGCCGCACCCAATAGATCGAGTATCGCGAGAGCTTCACGCTGTTCGGGTTCGGTTCCGTACCATCCGAGCACGAGCGCCCGTTCATAAGGACATCCCAGCTCCTTCCAGGCGCGCGCCGCACCACGCCAGTCGCGTGAGATCTCTAGCGCGTAGGGTTCAGGGATATCCGTTGGAAGCTGCTCGAGGGCATCCACTCGCCATAGCCAGGCTGCAAGTTCGCCTTTCATCCGCGGATCTTGTCGATGGCGCACCATCTCATACGCCGGCTGCACCGCTCGAAGTAGGGCCGCCCGATCGCCCGCAAGCCATGCAGCTTCGGCATACGCCGCGGCGAGCGTGCCGATGCGCTGCAGCTCCGGTATCGTACCAGCGAGCGTCCGCGCCTCTTCCAGCAGCTCACTTGCGCCAGGGTCGCCGCGCCGAATTCGCAGGTGTCCGAGAACCTTCAGCGTTGGAATGCGGGTAACAGGCGTGGTGCGCGAATGACGTAACACGGCCTCCGCGTCGTCACTCGCTCCGCTCCAGTCGCCTTGCTCGAACTTCATCCGCGCACTGTATGCGACCAGGTAAAGCAACCAGGAATCCAGCTCGTACCGTTCACAGTACTCCAAACCTTCCCGAAGATAACGGGACGCCGGCCCGTATTGACGGCGAGACACGGCCATAGCGCACAGGTTGGTATAGGCGCGAGCTATTGGGCCCTGAAAGCCACCGGTCAGCGCGAGTTGCAGACTACGATCGAGATCGGCCCAACCTGAGGTGTCGCCAGCAATAAGTCGTACGGTGCCGAGCGTATTCAATGCATCACTCAGAATCTCGTGATTCGCCCACGGCTCCACAAGAGCGATGGTTCGTTGCGCCCAACTGATTGCGGAATCCGTCTCGTGCGCCTCCATGTCGAGTTGCGCTCGATTACTGTACGCCATCGCCAAGGCCGGGCTCGGCGGCAACGATTGGAGCGTCGCGACGGCGTCGGCGGCGTACTGGTCGGCCTCTTCGCGCCGGCCCGCAAACCAGCTCAGCCTCGACAACCAACGCAGCGCGCTGCCTTCCTTTATGCGCTCTCCCGAGGCGCGCCAAATCTCCAGCGCGGAGCGTTGCACCTCGATGGCGCGTTCATGCTGACTCGTCAGATAATACTCGTACGATAGTTGCTCCTGCAGACGTGCGCGCTCATCAGGGACGAGTCCGTCCGCGTACCGGAGTGCAATTTGGTAGTGCGATGCCGCTTCACGATGTGCACCCACCAACGCCGCTTGCATGGCGGCCACGGGTGCGAAACGCAGCACTTCAGCTGCATTGCGCGCGCCATCGGCGTGATATGCAAGGCGGGCGGCGGGAATATTGGGCCGCGCTTCCAAAACGGCAAGCACTTTTTCGTGCAAACTCTGTAGACGAGGCTGGGAAAGCGAGCCTTCAATCGCGCGCCGAACAAGCTCATGCCGATAGGCCAGAGAGCCGTCCTCA
>Ga0181536_10001990_pt1 | contig 23642 bp, 21 predicted proteins | sample PEATcosm2014_Bin_41_FD_121105 | JGI IMG/M metagenome (GOLD analysis project Ga0181536, IMG submission 121105) | Peatland microbial communities from MTU Mesocosm Facility, Houghton, MI, USA - PEATcosm2014_Bin17_60_metaG | ecosystem: Environmental > Terrestrial > Soil > Wetlands > Peat | place...
AGGCCATTGAAGGATGCGGGTGAATTCGTTGTCGGTTGGCAATTCACGAGTTTAACCAGATTAGCCCGCGTCGCCGAGATCCCGCCAATCCGCCACTTCCACGAATTCCTGCGCAGAGCCAGAACAAGAAACCCCATCGCGCGGCTGATCGGCGTTCAGCGGGTGCTACAGTTCCCGTCGCGATGCCGACTTCCGGGGAGTAATCTCCCAGAACCCCGCTTCCGGGGAGCCTTCGGCGACCGGGCGTTTCCACGGGTCGACTACGCAGCCAACTGAGCCGATCTTGCGGTCGCCCGAGGACATCTGAAAGTCTGCGGTCTCAGCCGAGAGGAATGGCGGCCCGGGCGGAGCCTCCGCCAACTCCACTAATAGGCCATCAATATCGTGTTCGTTCGTCCTGGTGTTGCCAACGAGCTTTATCAGGAGAGATGTAAGGCCAGGGGTGCCCCGCATGCTTGCCCCATGCCGTGCGAATAGCCCTGCCGCGAACGACGCGCGCATGCGATCCGCGACCTGCAAGATCAACTGGCGGACGCCGACGGGCAGTTGCTCGCCTCCGGCCCAAAGCTCCAGCAACACTTCCACGCACTGTGATAGAACCTGGTCGCCTGAACCACTTTTTCAGTACACGATCACAAGATTAAGGACGGCGGCCTTCACACGTGCAAGGTAGGCAGAAGGGAGGGAGACTTGCAAGAGGCAGGCTACCGCGCGCGAGTGCACGTAAACGAAGGGATCCCTGAGCAGCAGCAGGAAACTCTCATGCACGAGTGAGGGAAGATCGTCGGCGGACGTCCCCGCGAAGGATGCATAGCTCTCGGCCGCTGCACCCCTGACCAGGACTGCCTGACTTGTCATGGCCTGATACAACGGCGGCAGGGCCATCGGTAGGGAGGGCTTGCACCCAGCCATCGTTCCCAGGCAAGTTACCAGGGCCGCCTTGAGCTGGCTGTGGGTATCATCCAGGGATTCAAAGGTCTGGACCACCAATGAGCCCACCGACGCCGGCTTGCGGGCAGCCGCGACGCCGATCACCTTTGCGAGCGCGTCAAGTGCGTTACTCATGCCGAGGCGCCGCCCCTGTTCCTCGATCGACTTGAGTACGTCGGGCCGAACATCTAGGTCCAGCAGTTGGCTGTAGGGAGCCTCTAAATCCGCGGCGATCAACGCCGCGGCGCCCAGCAGCGTTTCGGCGTGCCGCTCCAGAAGGTCCGGGAAGCGGGTGGCGTAGTCCCTCAAAAACCAGATGGCCGTCGTGAGAGTCTTTCCGCTGGTCCGGCGCGCTAGCACTTCCACAAATCGCTGATATGCCAAGCGGTGGGCGCTTTCCACATCGGTGCCGGCCTCTTTGCTTTCATCCAGATCTGCGGGCCGGAGCACCCAGTCGTAAATCCCGAACAACGCCGACTGCACATCCTCGCGTGCGGACCATATCCGTTGCTGAATCCGCTCGTCTACCTTTTCAGGGTGGTCCATCATTATTCGGGCAAGGGCGCGCTGCGCCCACGATTCAGCCGAACCGTTCTCTCCGAAATCATCGTCCGCCAGGCACAGGGAGTCGATCAGATCATCGATGATCTGCAAGCCGAAACCTGGATCGGTCTTTGCAATGGCGAGGATGCCATTGCAAGCTTCAATCCGAACATGCTTCGCCTGGACGCTCAGTAGTTCACGCACGATGCCCAGCACCCTGTCCGCAAAAAGTCGGTGCACGGTTGACAGCGGCCGAGAGCTACCGAGGGACTCTGGAAAAGGGGTACCCCATCGAACAGGCAGCGCGACACTAATCAGCGCAGGTAGCGCGGGGGATACCAACTCGCGGTGTTCAGGGGCCAGGTGTTTTGTGACGATCTCAGGCGCGGCATGGTAACTGTCACGACGCGCTAACGCAGGAAGTGCGGACCGGCAAAGGCGGTCAGGTTCAGCGCCAACGCTATCCAAACCTCCAGAGCGGTTTCGGTTCGGTGCCCGCCGGCTTCCGCAAGATCAAACAGGGCCTCCCGCGCTCCCGAATTAAACCGCGATGAAGCCGCAGCAGCAGTCTCAACCAGAATGGCCCGATGCTGTGTGTCAGGGTGCCGGTCGAACTGATCTATGACGTTGAAGATACCAGCCGTGGGGACATCGCAGCCCTTGGACAATTGCTCGCGTCGAACAGACCGAGCATTAACCCGCTCAGTCTCAAATTCAGCCCGTCGGGCCTCATCCTCTCGTATATTCTGTCGGTCACGATCTCGCTCTGCCACCAGTTCCGACAAATTGGGCAGCCTAACAGGCAGACGCTTCTGGCAGCCCGCACAGTTCCGATCGTGAAAGTCGAGCACCACAGACCTGAGATCCATGCCCGCCATGCCTTCCGCGCTGGCGTGAGGGCATTGGAAGCGCCGCATTCCGATTGGTAGGCCGGTTTCCATCTCGACCATGCCGACGCCGCCAAATCTCTCGCACGTGAGGTGCGCGCACCAGTTCTGGGCAAGCTGTCTTGTCCAATCCTAATGGCTTCTTCAACTCGCGCGTCGCTGTCCACGGGCATTGCCTCAGAACTGCCAATAGCGGGAGGATCTCGTCCTCGAACCATCAATAACACAAGGCGCAGACAACAGTCTTGCCGAGGGCGCCTTGGCGCCAGACACGGCCAAGCTCGAACGCGGGGCAGCTCGGCGAGTCGCCGACTGCCTGTCCGCAAAACGCGTAAACCGGTGATTTGACGGACCTGTGACCATGCGAGGAGGATCGCGAACGATAAACGCGCTAGGCTCCGCTAGTGCCGGTTCTGCGGCTTCTGTCCGGCGGCAATGAGCTCCGTAGTGGTGCGGGCAGGGCGAATCGCGCAGTGCCGAGGCGCACGCCGTGTAGCGCGAGCCGCAATCGAACTGCGGGCCGATAGGCGTATCGCTGCCGGATCGCTTGCTGACGTGCTGCGTCTGGTACGCGCGGTACCGCGACGCGGTTGACACCCAAGTTCCGCAGGAGCAGACTATAGCGGTGCGCTGGATTCTGCGCGTCTTGAGGGCGATTCCGCTGACGCCGTGCTGGGTGCGTGCCCGGCGGCTGCGAAACCGGCGCGACATGCGGGAACACCTCCGCCGCTATTACGCGAACGGTCAGTAGGACCTCTTTACCTTTCGCGCACCCCGATGCCCGCTGGCCAACTCCGGCGCCCGGCTCGTGGAGAAGAATTGCCGGCGCTCAGGTCCTGGCGCCCAAGAAATCGGATATCGTAAGCCGTGGCCACTTGTCAATCGTCGAAGATGGAGAGCTACGCCTTGAAGGAGCTTTCCGAGGCTGAAAAGCTCCATAAAAGCATGTCGCCCGTTGGCCCAAATGCCGGGATTTTCTGGACGACGCACTCTCTTGGGAAGCGGCTTTCCACTCCCCTTCACGGCGAAGGTCAGGAAGATGATTGCCGAACGGAAGAAGACGGCGAAAGGGTGAAATGGGCGCTGGGTTTGCCGTCGTCAGCGCCGATCCAGAGAGCGAACTGCGTGAGCGTTTCCCAAAGGAGTTTCCACTTCGCATAGTGGCCGGGAGCGAGTCTACAGCCGAAACACCACTGCCAAAGCGGATGAAAAAAGCACACCTGACAGCCCTTGGAGTTGTTACTTTTTTTGTTACTGAGGCAGGTACGGAGTATTGAAATTACGCTAAATCATTGAAAATATGGAGCCACCCTCCGGGCTTGAACCGGAGACCTGCTGATTACGAATCAGCCGCTCTACCAACTGAGCTAGGGTGGCTCGGTTTCTTCCTTTATAGCATGAAACGGCCCAGTCATTCCTTTGCTATCCTCGCGGAGAGCCGATGGCATCCCGCCGCGTCCTTGCAGCTTCCGCCGCCGAAGCGCGGCAAGCGGAAGCACAAGGAGTTCGTGAGGCCCGAGCAGTTTTCTGCGCTCGTCAGTCTCATCGAGGAACCGTACGCCACCATGGTCTACGTGGCGGTCTACACCGGCCTCCGGCCGAGCGAAGTGATCGCATTGCGGTGGAGCGATATCCACGAGCAGTCGATCACGATCGACGAGCGGTACTGCCGGGGGGACTGGGCGGCTCCCAAGAGCGACGCTTCCAACACGACCATTCCGGTGAACCGGAAAGTCATCCAGCGGATAGAGCGGTTACGAACGCTCACTGTGGAAGTGAAAGCGGGCACGGCAACCAGACGCTACCGCGCCGTGAAATCCGACGGCCCGGACGACTTGGTGTTCCAATCCGTGCAGCGCGGGCGTCCGATGCGTGACAATAACATCCTGGCCCGGCATATCAAGCCGGCCGGGAGCAAACTGGGCATTGGCTGGGTGAACTGGCAGGTGCTCAGGCGGTCTTACGCCACCTGGCTCAGGATGGTGGGGGCCGATCCCCGCGACAGGCAATCTCTCATGCGGCATTCCCGCTTTACGACGACGGCCGAGATCTACGCACAGGACCTCCCGGAGTCGCAAATGCGGGCGGTCGAGAAGCTCAGTGGTTTGGTAAATTGAAATTCGAATTGGGACAGTAGTGGGACAACGGGAAAACTGACGTGGGGTAAGTCTTTTAGAATGTGGTGGCCAGGGACGGAATCGAACCGCCGACGCCAGCCTTTTCAGGGCTGCGCTCTACCGACTGAGCTACCTGGCCGCCAATCGGCTATTGTAACAGACCTGTGCCCCGGCACGCCCCGTTACCGCGTTGCGAGCGCCGCCAGTTCCTCTCCCGTGGCCTTCTCCACATCGGCGTGCAAACTGTGACCGTGCGCGTCCATCGTCACGATGGCCGCAAAGCCGTTCACCTTCAGGCGCCACATGGCTTCCGGGATGCCGAATTCCATCAGGTAGACGGCGGGCACATCCTCCACCGTGCGCGCGTAATACTGCGCCGCGCCGCCGATGGCATTCAGGTACACCGCGCCGTACTCCTGCAGCGCCGCCAGCGTCTTCGCACCCATGCCGCCCTTGCCGATGACAGCGCGCACGCCGTAGCGCTTGATGACCTCCGCCTGATACGGCTCTTCGCGGCTGCTGGTCGTGGGACCGGCCGCCTTCACCACCCAGTGCTCGCCCTGCTTCAGCATCACCGGGCCGCAATGATACAAAACCGCGCCGTGCAAATCCACCGGCGGCGGATTCTTCATCAGGTAGGCGTGCACATTGTCGCGCCCTGTAAACATTTCACCGTTGATCAGCACCACGTCGCCCACCTTGAGCGCGCGAACGCTGGCCTCGCTCAGCGGCGCGGTCAACACCACTTCGCGCCCTGTCAGCGGAAATCCTTCGGCTTTGGCCATGCGCTCGACCGAACGGTCCGGATCGCGATAAAGCCACTCGGTGATGGCGCCGTCTCTTGCATCCAGGCGCACGCCCAGGCGGCGGAACGCCCAACAATCGTACGCCACCGAGACGAAGAAGCTGGCCGGCAGCCGGTTGGCCGCGGTGATCTTGCAGCCGATCAACGACGCCTTGCCGCCGAATCCCATCGCGCCAACGCCCAGCCGGTTGGCCTCGTCCATGATCTCGCTTTCCAGCTTCGCCAGCACCGGGTTCGGATTTACATCGTCGAGCGTGCGGAACAGTTGGCCTTTCGCCAGTTCGTAGCCATGCGCGCGATCGCTGCCGATACACACGCCCAGCGCGCCCGGAGCGCAACCCTGGCCTTGCGCCTGCCACACGGCGTGCAGCAGGCATTTGCGCACGCCTTCCAGGTTGCGGTCGGCGCGGCCAAGATGATCCAACTCACAGGGCACGGAATACTGGATGTTCTTGTTCTCGCAGCCGCCGCCTTTCAGGATCAGCTTCACTTCGATGTCGTCCCGCTCCCACTGATCGAAGTGCATCACCGGCGTCTCGGGCCCCAGGTTGTCGCCGCTATTCTTGCCGGTGAGCGAGTCCACCGAGTTCGGGCGGAGCTTGCCCAGGCGGGTAGCTTCGGCGATGGCTGCGCGGATGGCGCGCTTGATCTCCATCTGATTCACGCCCACCGGCGTGTGCACCACAAACGTGGGCATACCGGTGTCCTGGCAGATGGGACCCTCGTCGTCATTCGCCATGTCGATGTTCGACAGAATGATGTTGAGCGCCTGCGAGGATTGGGTGCCGGGCGTTTCCGTGCCCGCCGTCAACGACATGGTCGCGCGCACGTCGGGCGGCAGATTCGTGGATGTCTGGGTGATCAGCTCCAGAAGGCTGCTGGCGAGGAGTTCCATACCAATATCTCCGGAACTTCTATTCTATCCAAGTTCAGTTCCCAACCCGCACCCCCCGGCGTTACCGAGCCGCGACGTTACCGAGCCGCGACATCACCGAGCCGCGGCCGTAAGGGAGCGCCCTATGGGCCTGCGGCCCACCAAAGGTGATGAAAATGGGCGCCAGCAACGGTAGGATAGTTTCCGGCGGAGAGTGGCCGAGGTCGTTTCCGCTCTGGAGATGTCGAAGTCGTGAGGGAGTCCGATCCGGATCGCGCTTTTTGAACCAATCAATGAGAGTCGCCTTTCCGCAAGGCGGGGCGATAGCTCGCAACGGTGCGTATTCAATTCTGTCGCGCGTTCTGCCACTTCCCCGCCAGAAAGGGGAGATATGTCCTACAACATAGCAGCCACTGACAACATAGCAGCCACTGACAACATAGCAGCCACTGACATCCATAAGAAAGTCCCGATGGTGGTCGTCGCCAGGCGGCCGACGAGGTGGCGACGCGACGGGAGCCGCCGTGGAGTTTGAGTGTCGGAAGTTTGGAACCGGAGCCAGTGAGCGGAGACACTTGGTAAGTTGGCTGCGGCTACACCAGGTGCGCGAAGTGGTCATGGAATCGACGGCCCAGCACTGGAAGCCGGTGTGGCTGGATCTGGAGCCGCATTTTGAGAAGCTGCATCTGGCGCAGGCGCAATCCAACCGCGCGCCCAAAGGACGCAAGAATGACTTTCGGGACGCCCAGCGTCTGGCGCCCCGCTTGCTGGCCGACGAACTGATGCTGAGCTTTGTGCCGGAGCCGGAACAACGTACGTGGCGACCGATGACGCACGAACGTCTGTAACGGGTGCGCGAATGAGTGCGCCTGCAAACCAGGTGGAAGCCTTGCTGGAGAAAGCCCGCGGCCGCTGCGTTTCAACCCGCGGACGGGTGCGGTGGAACCAAGGTGTCGATCCGGGTTCCCACCTGCTGCCGGCGTCGGTGCGATTCAACGGGGTTGCCGCGACGGCGGTGTCCAACAGCGGGTCCACCTACGTGCCGGCGAGGGTTCCGGCAGGGGCGGCCAGCGGCCGATTACGGGTCACCACGCCGGGGAACCGTTACCGCGCGCGCTTCGCCGTGCAGTGCGGCGTTCCGGCCTGAACTGGACACGCCCGAATTCGGAGAGACTCGACGGGCGCGCCCGGCTGGGAATACTTCAGGGCATTTCCGGTGATTTGCGGGATCACCAGGCGGATCAGTCCGGCGTCGGCGGAAACCCGCGGCAGACCTTGCGGTAAATGGACTTCGATTTGGGAACCCCGTTATCTCTTTTTCCAGGGCCGCGATGTGCGCCATTTGGATGGCCTGGGTCATCATGGCGTTGAGGCGTCCGCCCTCTTCGTGCATATTCTCAAGCCATTCCCGCCGATCGGACCCGGGGAGGAACTGTCGGCTGGAAGCCGATAGGGGCCCTAAAGGGCGCCCCCGCTGAAGCGTGCGCCACGAGGCTTGACACAACCGTAACAATCAAGTCATACTGGTTCACTTCTCGCTCTTCAGAAATTGCGTTGCAAGGGGAGAAAACTACATCGCCACTCTCGGGAGTGGCGGTGAAAAGGAGTGCCGATGCCAACCGGAAGAATGTTGCTTGCGGCAGTCATTTGTTTGCTTGTGCTTGGCGCGTGTCCGCTGGTTTATGGCCAGGCTACGGGAATCATTTCGGGCAGCGTTTCCGACGCCACGGGATCCGCGGTTGCCGGGGCGAAGGTGGTGGTGACCGCGCCAGCCATGGGCGTCACCCGCGATTCCACGACCGACGAGTCGGGGCATTATCTCGTTCCGCTGCTGCCGGTCGCCAGTTTCACGGTTCACGTGGAATTCACAGGTTTTCAGCCCGCCGAACAAAAGGACGTCCGTCTGCAAGTGGACGAACACCGCGAGGTGGACTTCAAGCTGTTTCCCGCATCGCTGAAGGAAAGCGTGGAAGTGACCGCCACCGCCGTGGCTGTGGAGACGGGCAATTCGACGCTGGGCCAGGTGATCACCTCCCAGCAGGTCGCCGAACTGCCGCTGAACGGCCGCGACTTCGTCCAGTTGGCCACGCTGACGCCCGGTACCACTACGGAAACCAACCCGAGCAGCTTTTTTAACGGCGGCCCCAGCAGCGAAGTCTCGGCGCGCGGTTCGTTTTCGCTGTCGGTGGGAGGCTCCCGCGCCAACTCCACCGATTGGCTGTACGACGGCAACGACAACAACGAACTGACCGCGGGCGGCATTGCCATTCTGCCTTCGCTCGACGCCATCCAGGAATTCAAAGTCCTGACTTACAACTACTCCGCCGAATATGGCACGCGCGCGGGACCGACAGTTTTGGTGACGACCAAGAACGGGACCAACGACTTTCACGGTTCCTTGTTCGAATTCTTCCGCAACACGGACCTGGATGCGCGCAGCTTCTTCGCCAGCTATACCGAGAAATTCAACCTGAATCAATTTGGCGGCTCGCTGGGCGGACCGATCCAGAAGGACAAGACGTTCTTCTTCGCCGATTATCAGGCCAAGATGCAACGGCACGGGATTCCGTATGTGGGTCTGGTTCCTTCGGCCGCCATGCGCAACGGCGATTTCACCAATGATGCATTCGGCAATCCAAACTCGACGGTTCTGACCAATCCCTACATGACGGGAGCGCCCGGCTCACGCAGTGACTTCCAGTGCGATAGCGCGGGTAACGCCCTTCCCGTGGCTGCGGACGGTAGCCAGACGCCAGGCACGCCGTGCAACAAGATTCCGCAAGGTCTGATCAACCCGATCGGCCAGGCAATGATCAACCTATATCCTTTGCCCAATGCCAACAATCCAGCCCTCGGCTACAACTATGTCAACGAGCCGGTGAGGAGGCTCAACGAAGGCGAGTTCGATATCCGGCTGGACCACAATTTCTCCGCCAAGGACTCGATGTTCGCGCGCTTCAGCTACGATCAGGCGTACTCGTTCGTGCCGGGCGGTTCGCCGGGCTTCGCCGAGCAGGGCGCCTTTGCCAGTTCGGAAGTCATCGACAATCACGGGCGCAACGCCGCGCTTTCCGAGACGCATATCTTCTCCGCCCGGACCGTCAACCAATTCAGCGTTGGATTCAATCGGATCTCCAACTACTTCACCTCTTATGGCACAGGCACTTGCGAAGCCGACAAGCTGGGGATTCCTGGCGCCAACCTGGGCGGTGCCAGTTGCGGTTTGACATCCACGGAATTGAGCGGTTACTGGTCGCTGGGGGACCGGGGATACTCGCCATTTCAGGGCGCCAGCAACGTCTTCTCAATCTCCGACTCGTTCGACATGGTTCGCGGCGGCCACGACATCAAGATCGGCGCAAATATTCGCGCCAACGAGTTGAACACGCTGGCGATCGGTTTCCAGGACGGGTATTGGCTCCTCAGCGGCGATTGGGGTGGCGACCCCGCCGCGCAGTTGTTGATGGGCTTCACCGATCTGGCCATCCACGATCAGACGTTTGACGGCGATGTCATCGGGCGCCGCTGGAAAATGTATCGCCCGTTCGTGCAGGACGATTGGCGCGTGAGTAAGGATCTAACATTGAATCTAGGATTGGCCTGGGCCATGGTTACACCTGAAAGCGAAGCCTTCAACCGCCAGGCAAATTTCGTCCTGGACAGCCAGACTTTCCTGATCGCGGGGCAAAACGCCAATAAATATGCGGGCGTCAAGATGGATTGGACGGCGCTTGAGCCGCGCATCGGTTTGGCCTGGAAACCTTGGGGCAGTCAGACTACCGTGCTGCGTGGAGGTTACGCGATCTATCACGATTCCTCGTGGAACATGGGCGCCCAAGGCTTATGGCAGAATCCGCCTTACTACTACGAGTCCGATGCATTTGCGTTTGGCGGCGGATGTCCGTTCGCCACTTCAGCCTGCGCCACGATGTACGGACAGACGCCCTACCCAGCCATTAGCCTGTCGCAAGGTTTCCCGATTCAAACCACGCCTCCCCCTCCAAATGCATTCACGGGCACGATCAATGTGATGAATCTCAACTTCAAGCAGGGCCGGGTGCAACAGTTTAACGTGAACGTGGAACACCAACTGCCCGGCCAAGTGCTGTTGACCGCCGGATACGCGGGCTCCCGCGCTTCCCACATTCTGGTGTATGGCAATAACCTGAATGTGGGATCTCCCTCCGCTTGCGGCACGGTGGCTGGATACACGCTGGGTTGCGGACCCGGCGGAGCGGCTTTCGGCGTTCCGGAGACGAACTTCCCTTACTCGACCATAGATAACATGACCGACGACGGGAAGGCGCATTACAATTCGCTTCAAATCAAGGCTGAAACCAAGAGCGCCCGGCACGGTCTCTATGCATTGATTGGCTATACCTACGCCAGGAACCGTGACACAGGGTACACCGACGGTCTTGGCAGCAATTTGGGAGCAACTTACTATCCACTGCCTGGGTGGCAACAGTTGGATTGGGGCCTCTCTCAAATCAATAACAATCACGATTTCACGGCCAGCGTGATCTACGAGCTGCCTTTCGGCAAGGGTAAGGCGTTCGGCGGTTCGTGGAGCGCCCCTGTGAACACGATCTTAGGAAACTGGGAGATCACGGCAATTGAGAAGGCCACGTCCGGATTCCCAGTTTTCGTGGTGGCGACCAATAGCTCCGGGGTCAACTTCGAAAACAATGGAAACAGCCTGATCCGCCCGAACCAGGTTTGCAACCCGGTATTGAGCAATCCAACGATTAGTGAGTGGTTCAACACCAGTTGCTTCGCGGCCCCGCCCACCGGCGAACTGGGGAACGCTTCCCGCACTCCGCTCTCTGGCCCGGACTTCGTAAATACGGACTTTTCGGCTATCAAGCACTTCCTGCTGCCATGGCGCGAGGGGATGCGGGTCGATTTCCGAGCCGAGGTCTTCAATCTCTTTAACCATCCGCAATTCGGTACGCCTGGCAGCAGCATCTGCGCGGGCTGTCCGTTGCTCGGCGCGCCGGGCTTCGGGGCGATCAACACCACGGTGAATAACCCGCGTTTGGTTCAGCTTGCGCTTAAGCTTTTGTTCTAAGGGCATCGTGCTGGCGCTGCTGGCGATCTCCGCCGCGTGGTGCCAGCAGCGCCGCAAAGTCATCGTCAACGAAGACTGCTCCGGACCCGGCGGCAGCAACATGCAGACGCTGCTGACGATGATCCAGTCTCCGCAAGTCGAAGTGTTGGGCATCACGGTGGTCAGCGGCGACCAGTGGCGCGACGAAGAAGTCGCGCACACGCTCCGGTTGCTCGAAATCGCCGGCCGCACCGACATCCCGGTATTTAGCGGCGCGGCCTTTCCCCTGGTGCGTACGCGCGAGGAAGCGCAACTCTGGCAGGAGCGCTATGGCAAAGTGGCGTACGCCGGCGCTTGGGACGACCGCTGGTGGCACGCGCCATCCGTCGTGCCGCAGCTTCCCGAAGGCGCGCCCTCCGCCAAGCCGGCCGCCGAAGACGCGGTGCATTTCCTGGTGCGCACGGTGCATCGGTATCCGCACGAAGTAACTATCTACGAAGGCGGACCCATGACGAATCTGGCGCTGGCTATCTCGCTCGATCCGGAGTTCGCGGGGTTGGCGCGGGAACTGATATTCATGGGCGGAAGCCTGAATCCGCAGACCGATTACCCGGAGTTCGCCACGAATCCGCGCCACGAGTTCAATTTCTGGTTCGACCCTGAGGCGGCTCACATCGTGTTGCGCGCGCCCTGGCAGAAGATCGTCTGCACGCCCACCGACATTTCGATCAAGACCCGGCTGACGCGCGTTATGGTCCAGCGCATCGAGCGAAGCGGAACCGCTCTGGCGCGGTACGTCGCGCGCTTCCACCAGGAGGGCCAGGGGGCCGGCTTCATGTGGGACGAACTGGCCGCTGCCGCGTGGATCGACCCGTCGCTGATTACCAAGCGCGAGACCCGCTACATGAGCGTGGACATCGGCCACGGCGCGGGATACGGCAACACACTGACCTGGACGGAGAAGGATAAGCCAAAGCTTGCCGCGCAGCCGGTCGAGATTCAGTTGGAATTGGACGCAGCGAGGTTCTATGAGATGTTTGTCAACCCGATGACTGCGCCGGCCGCTGAAAAAGGCAAAAACAATTAGCCGCAGTTGAACGCAGATCTGCGTTCATCCGCGGCTAAAAGGTGTTACACCTCGTACTTGCGCAGAATCTCTTCCCAGTATCCCTGCGCCTTCAGGATCAATTCCACCACCTCGCGCACCGCCCCGCTGCCGCCCGGCGCCGCCGTCACGTAATGCGCCTGCGCCTTCACTTCCGGCCGCGCATTGGCGGTGGCGATGGCCAGCCCCACGCGGCGCATCACCACCACGTCCGTCAAATCGTCGCCGATGTACGCCACCTGCTCCTTGGCCAGACCCGCATCGGCCATGATCTCTTCCAGGATCGGGATCTTCTCGATGTGCCCCTGATAGACGTAGCGGAACTTGCATTGCTTCGCGCGCTCCGCCGTGGCCGGCGAGACGCGCCCGCTGATCAGCCCGGTCGAGATCCCCTTCCAGCTCATCCACTGCAGGCCGATGCCATCCTGCGAATCGAAGCCCTTCGTCTCCACCATGTTGCCCGGGTTCAACGCGTCCGGCACGTTGATCAACCTGCCGTCGGTCAGCACGCCATCCACATCCATCAATAACAGACGGATCTTGGCCGCCAGTTGGATCGCTTCACCTGTCACTTATTCTGACTCCTGTCTCCTGTCTCCTGACTTCCTATCTCGCGTAGAATAAGACTAGCGGCCCCTAATGCTCGAGCAAGTCGCGAAAACTATAGCCCGTTATAGCATGTTTCAGCCGGACCAACGTGTGGGGGTAGCGGTCTCCGGCGGCGCCGACTCCGTGTGTCTGCTGCATGTTTTGCGAGAGCTCGCCCCGCGCTGGAATCTGCGCCTCGCCGTACTGCACCTGGATCACCAGCTCCGCGGCTGCGAGTCGCGCCAGGATGCCGCCTTCGTCCGCGACCTGGCCGCCGCGCTGGATCTGCCCTTCGAATTGCAGGAAACCGACGTGGCGGCGCTCTGCCGCGAAACGGGCGAGAATCTCGAACAAGCGGCGCGCGCGGCCCGCCTGGAATTCTTCCAGCGCCTGATACAGGCCGGAACCGTCGATCGCATCGCCACCGGCCACACCCGCTCCGATCAGGCCGAAACCGTGCTCTTCCGTTTCCTGCGCGGCTCCGGGACCGCCGGACTGGCCGGCATCCGCCCGGTCACCGGCGATGGCATCGTCCGGCCGCTGCTCGAAGTCGATCGCCCGGAGATCGAGCGGTATCTGCGCGAGCACGCCATCGCCTGGCGCGACGATTCCACGAACGCCAGCGCCGCATTCGCCCGCAATCGCATCCGGCACGAGCTGCTGCCGCAATTGACTCGCGACTGGAATCCCGCCATGGCCGAAACTCTGGCGCACACCGCCCAATGGGCCCAGGCCGAGGAGGCTTATTGGGAGGACGAACTGGCCCGCCTCGTGCCCGCCCATCTGATCTTCGAACCGCCCGCAGTGCTGCTGCAGGTCGATAAGCTCGCCGCACTACCGTTGGCCGTTGTGCGCCGCCTCGTCCGCCGCGCCGTCGAATGGGCCAAGGGCGACCTGCGGGGCATCGGCTTCGAGCACCTGGCGGGCGTTCTGGAATTGGCCGCTTCAACCGAAGGCCACGGCCGCCTCCAGATCCCCGGACTCGACGTTTTTCGCTCGTTCGGCTGGCTGCGGATTGCCCCTCCGGCGGCCGATAATCTGGACAACCGCAACTACCGCCTGCCTTTACCGGTTCCCGGCGTCGTCCAGTTGCCCGGCCAAAGGGTGGTACTACTAACGGAACTGTTTGAAAATACGAACGTAACGGAAACGTCAGATGGCGTATATAATGGAGGGGTGGGGTGTTTGGACTGGAATCGGATCTCCGGTCCCCTGGAAGTTCGGAACTGGCGGCCCGGTGATCGGTACCAACCAGTGGGGCATTCCGGGGCGGAGAAGATCAAGGTCCTGTTCCACCAGGCCCGCGTTCCGCTGTGGGAGCGCCGGCATTGGCCTGTTGTCGTTATGGGTGAGGTGATTCTGTGGGCGCGCCGCTTCGGTCCGGCGGTCGTCTTTGCCGCGAGCCCAGGTTCGAGGCCGGTCCTGGGCATCCGGGAGACCGGATCGTAACGTATTTGGAATCGACTGGCATGTTTCGAGCGTCTATGTTAATAGCGGCCAACCCCACGCGCTGGGAGGTTTCGTGAATTCTAACATCAAAACAGCAATCTTTTGGGTAGTTCTGATCTGTTTAATCGTGCTTTTGTACACCATCGTCCGCACGGGCAAACACCCCGCTGAGGAGCAGATCGCCTTCACCGATTTCGTCGATCAGGTCAAAGACAAGAAGATCAGAGACGTCAATATCGCCGGCAACGAAGTCCACGGTATGTATGTGGGCAGCAGCGATAGAGGCTTTCGCACGCTCATCCCCACCAACTATCCGGCCATTTACGATCTGCTGCAGCAGAACGGCGTCAAGGTCGAAATCAAGGACACCAACTCTAATCCGTGGTTTTCGCTGCTGGTGCAGGCGTCTCCCTTCATCCTGCTGCTGGCGTTCTGGATTTTCATGATGCGGCAGATGCAGAGCGGCGGCAACAAGGCGCTCAGCTTCGGCAAGAGCCGCGCGCGCTTGCATTCCACGCAGCAGAAGAAGGTCACGTTCAAGGACGTCGCGGGCGTGGAAGAGGCCAAGGAGGAGTTGCAGGAGATCATCGAGTTTCTGCGCGAGCCGCAGAAGTTCCAAAAGCTGGGCGGACGCATTCCGAAGGGTGTGCTGCTGATCGGCCCTCCGGGCACGGGCAAGACCCTGTTGGCGCGAGCCATCGCCGGCGAGGCCAGCGTGCCGTTCTTCTCTATCTCCGGTTCGGACTTCGTCGAGATGTTTGTGGGTGTGGGCGCCAGCCGCGTGCGCGATCTGTTCGAGCAGGGCAAGAAGAACGCGCCCTGCATCGTCTTCATTGACGAGATCGACGCCGTCGGCCGCCATCGCGGCGCGGGCCTGGGCGGCGGGCACGATGAGCGCGAGCAGACCCTCAACCAGTTGCTCGTCGAAATGGACGGTTTTGAATCCAACGAAGGCGTGATCCTGGTGGCCGCCACCAACCGGCCCGATGTGCTCGATCCGGCCCTGCTCCGTCCCGGCCGTTTCGATCGCCGCGTGGTGGTGGGCCTTCCCGACGTGGGGGGCCGCGAAGCGATCCTGCGCGTCCATACCAAGAAGATCCCCCTCGGCGATAACGTCGACCTTTCCGTATTGGGCCGCGGCACGCCGGGCCTGGCGGGCGCGGACCTCGCCAACCTGGTGAACGAGGCCGCTCTGAACGCCGCCCGCCAGAACCGCAAGGTTGTGATGATGATCGACTTTGAGCTGGCCAAGGACAAAATCCTGATGGGCGCTGAGCGCAAGTCCATGATCCTGAGCGATGCCGAGAAGCGCAATACGGCCTACCACGAGGCGGGCCACGCGCTGGTGGCGGCAACCATTCCGGACTCCGACCCGCTGCACAAAGTCACCATCATTCCGCGCGGCATGGCGCTGGGCATAACCATGCAGTTGCCCATCGACGACAAGCATTCCTACAACAAGGAATATCTGGAAGCGCGCCTCGCCATCCTGATGGCCGGCCGCATCGCCGAAGAGCGTTACATGCACCATATGACCACGGGCGCCGGCAACGACATCGAACGCGCCACCGACATGGCTCGCAAAATGGTCTGCGAGTGGGGCATGAGCGAGCTCGGCCCGCTGAGCTTCGGCAAGAAGGAAGAGCAGATCTTCCTGGGCCGGGAGATCGCGCAGCACCGCGACTACAGCGAAGAGACCGCCATCCGCATCGACGCGCAGGTGAAGAAGCTGGTGCAGAACGGCTATGATACCGCCGTGAAAATCATCGAAGAGCATTCCGACGCGCTGGTGCGCATCGCCGAAGCGTTGCTTGAGCGCGAGATCCTGGATGGCAACGAGGTGATGCAGATCATCAGGGGCGACGCCCTGCCCCAGATCGCCGCGGCGCCGCCTAAGGATTCCGGCGATGGCACGCAGCAGGTGCTGCGCCCTGAACCGAGCCGCCGCTTGCCGGGACTCTCCGAAGGCGAACGGCCGCAGCCGGCGTGATCCCGCGCTTCCCCATCTATTTGTTCGATATCGACGGCACGCTGCTGGATAGCGCGGAGGATATCTGCGGCGCCGTCCAGCACGTGCTGTCTTCTGCGCCCAGGCCGACGGACGTTCCGTTCGCGTACCTGAAGGGCTTCATCGGCCGGCATCTGATCGAACTGTTCGCCGATGTTTACCCGGATTATTCCGCGCCACAGATCGACAGCCTGATCCAGCAATACCGGGCGACGTATCTGGCGCGCGGCCATCTGCAAACCAGGCTGTATCCAGGCGTCGCCGAAGGGCTCGCCCGGCTGGGCGGCCGGAAGGGCACGGCCACCACCAAGGGATCGCCCACCACGCGCGCGGTGCTGGAGCAATTCGGACTGATCCAATACTTCGACCATGTGCAAGGCACCGATGGCTTCCCCTCGAAGCCCGCGCCCGACGTGGTGCTGACCGCGCTGGCCGCGCTTGGCGCCCGGCCGGAGGACTGTCTGTTCGTAGGCGATTCGCCCGCCGATATGGAAGCCGGCCGCCGCGCGGGGGTGCGCACCTGCGCGGTGCGTTACGGCTACGGCAAGACGGACGAGTTGGCGAAGTGGGCGCCGGATTACTGGGTGTCGGATTTGCGGGAGTTGGTGTGTGAGGGGGGATCGGATCTCCGCCGGTGAATTTGCGCGGGCGAACAATCAGGTGGGCAACGCCCAGGGCGGAAGGGCCGCAGCGGCCAAGCCCATTCCCGTTGCACAGGCCGGAGTCAGGATCAAATGCCGAGTTGGCTCCGAACGTCCTCGGGCGATACGGCCCCTTCCTCGGCCAGCCGTAATCGAGAGCGCTCGATCAGGTCAAGGAACCGGGGATTGGAGCTTAGCGACACGGTCTCCAGGTCGGCATTCACGAGTGGCAGGAGGACCGCTACGGGCTTCCCGCGTTCCGTGACGACGAGAGCCTCACCGTCGATGCCGCGCGCGCACTCCGCCAGTGTCTGGTTTGCATCGTCCATCTCGACGCTCTTCATAGCTTGATAACCTCCCCGCCGATTCGCACGACATCCCGCTCTTTCACGCCGACGGCCAAAATGCGCACCACGCTCGCTGTCGCCTCTATTTCGTAGTATACGCGCAAAATGCCGATGCGCAGTTCCCAGGGCGCAAGAGGATTCGGCCTCATTGGTTTACGGTTTCTCGTCTCCAACCCAGGCTCATATCGAAGTTGCTCGTCCACCGAATCAAGCACAGTTCGTTGCTGGCCTGCCCCGAGCGCTCTCAGATGCTCGACTGCCGCTGGCGAATAGTCGATTCGATATGGCAATGCTTATATGTTACTGGCTGCCTGACTGGACAGACGTTGCCCAATCGCGCCGCGCAGGCGCTCGCAGTCCTGGGCGACTTGCGCATGGTCCGCCACCCTTACGAACCGTACGTCCCGCGCATTTGGGCGCTACGCCACGGTCTTACGGCCTAAGACGCTGCGTATGTAGCGCTCGCCGAAGCTCTCGAATCGCCTCTCATCACGCGCGATAGGCGCCTGGCTTTGGCCCACGGGCACCGCGCGAAGATCGAGTTAATTGAATAGCCCGCGATCTTGTGCTGGCCTCACTCGTGGCGCAGCGCCACGGTCGGACCGCGCCGGCGATTCGCGATAAAATTGCCCTCGTGCACTTCCGTAGACTCGCTTGTTTGCTCCTGGGGGCCTGGCTGGCTGGAGGCCTTTTCATGGACATGGTGGCCACCCAGAATTTCCGGTCGGTGGACCGCCTGCTGGCCAAGCCCGCGCCGGGCGCCGCACAGCAGCTCGAGAAACTGGGGCGGGGCGATGCGCGCGTCTTATTGCGGCATCAGGTGTCCGAACAGAACCGCTGGTATTTCGAAACGTGGGGAGTGGCCGAGGTCTCGATTGGCGCGGCGCTCCTGCTGGTTCTGATTTTCGGAAGCACGGAAAAGAATCTCTCCCTGCTATTCGCGTTGCTGATGCTGCTGATCGCCATCGTGCAACGATTCGCGTTGACGCCGCAGATTGTGGTCCTGGGGCGCATCATCGACTGGATTCCGGTCGACCAGCCGTCGCCCGAGCGCTCGCGTTTCTGGATGCTGCACAACGCCTTCGTTGGCCTGGAGCTTTTGAACTGGGCGCTGGGCTTTCTCCTGACCGCCAAGCTGCTCTTTCGCAGCAGAAGGCGGAGCAAGGATGAGGAGAGCGAGCTATCGTAGCCGCGCGCCGCGCGACGCGGTAGCCGGCAGCTCACCTATGCCGCCGCTGGCGGGATGCGTAGCCGCACTTCGATCTCCAGCAGACGCCGCTCGAGAACGGCCATGCGCTCTCGAAGCGTTTCAAAATCCTTGAAGCGGAGCAGATTGGCCTCTTGAGTGGTCAACATGGCCCTCAGGACTTCCGTTTGGGAGTCTCGGATTTGCTCTTCCAGCGAGGCTGCGAAATCGTCCATGCGCTTCGTGAGCCTCACTTCGACCTCATGGAGACCCTCGTTGAGTCGATGTTCCAGCCGGTCGAAACGCTGACCCACCTCCTCAAAACGCCGATCCACCGCGTCAAAACGCTGATCCATTCCGTGAAGGCGCCGCTCGATCCCTCCAAGCTCATCCTTCAAAAGCGCGCGGAGATTCTCCCCTAACCCTACGATGTCTCCCTTTGTAGCCGGACTGTCTTCAGCCATGGATTCTTTCATTATGCCATGCCATCCAAATCCACCCGGTCGATGAAGCCGATTACCGCCATATCGATGGGCGACTGCATCCGGCCCACGCTGCTCATGGCCGCGTAGCCATCGGTCGTCAGCAGCACCTTGTCGCCGATGCCCGCGCCGATGGCGTCCAGGGCGATCACCGCGTCGCCCCGATTCGACCCATCCAATTCCAGCGGCTGTACCAGCAGCAGATTGCGGCCCTCATGGCTGGGGTGCTTCCGGGTGGCCACCATTTCACCCACGACGCGCGCGATCAGCATGCTCAACCCCTCTTCAGATGGATGGAGTCCACGATGCCCACGATCGTGCTATCGACCGGTACTTCGGCGGGCAGGAACGCATAGCTGGCTTCCTTGCTGCGCGTCCAGTAAACCAGCTCTCCCGCGCCGGCGCCCGTCCAATCGGCGCAGACCAAGCGTTTGCCGGTGGGTTTGAGTTCGGGCGTCATGGGCTGGACGAGCAACAAGCGCTGGCCCTCCAGATGGCTGTCCTTGACGGTCGACCAGACGCACCCGACTACGCGGCCCAGCAGCATGTCAATCCAGCCGCACGTCGTCGACGATGCCGACGATGGCAGTGTCCACGGGCACATCCTTGCAGCCCTCGGCCATGCGCGCCGAGCTGCCGGACACCACCAGAACGCGCTCCTTGAATCCGGCGCTGACGGTGTCCACGGCCACCAGATAGCCGGCTTCGTCCTTGCCTTCGGGCGACACCGGTTTCACCACGATGAGCTTCTTGCCTTCCAGCCGGGGGTCTTTCCGTGTCGCCACCACGGTGCCCACTACGCGGGCCAAAATCATCGTGATCCTATCAGCCGGCTACTTTCCGGCCGCGGCATTTTGCGTCTTGCCGATCGGCAGAATGTCTTCCAGGCTCTGGTGCGGGCGCGCGATCACATGCACGGCGATCAGCTCGCCCACCCGGCGCGCCGCCGCCGCTCCCGCATCGGTGGCCGCTTTGACGGCCGCCACGTCGCCGCGGACCATCGCGGTGACGTACCCGGACCCGATCTTCTCCCAGCCGACCAGCGATACTTTGGCGGCCTTGACCATGGCGTCGCAAGCCTCGATCATGGCCACCAGTCCGCGTGTCTCGATCAATCCTAACGCTTCACCCATCTAGACTCTCCCAAACCGCTCCCTAACGGTCGCGGCTCTGAAACTGCTACCGCTCCCTAACGGTCGCGGCTCTGAAACTGCTACCGCTCCCTCATGGCGAGCGGCTCCGATTTCCGATTCAACTCACACCGCGCGCCCGCAGCGCCTCATCCACCATGCCGATCAGTTCTTCGCGCGTTACGTAGAATCTTTCCCCTTGCGGTACTTGTTCAGCATACACCGGACAGCCCGGCTCCATGGCCGCGCGCGCTTTCACGCCATATCGCGTTCTCGAATCGAACAGCTTCTCCACTTCCGCCTTTGGCAGCACGGTGGGACCTCCCAACAGTTCCGCCACCAGCGAAATGCGCGCAAAGTGCTCCATGGTCTCCATACGGAAGAATGCCTTGTAGACGTCTTCGCCGTAGCTCACCGCGCCGTGATTCCCCATCAAAATGGCATCGTACTTGGGGATGTAGGGTATCAGCGGCTCGGTCAGCGCCGGAGTACCGGGCAGCCCGTAGTCCGCCAGCGGCACGCAGCCCAATCCGATGATCACCTCCGGCAGCAGCGCCAGGTTCAGCGCGCGGCCCGCCGCCGCGAATCCCGTGGCTACCGGCGGATGCGCATGCAATACCGCATGGATATCCGGACGCATCTCGTAAATCTTCATGTGCATGGCGACCTCCGAGGTGCACTCTTTCCGGCCGCTCAGCTTTTTTCCCTGCATATCGATGACGATGAGATCGTCGATATGCATCATGCCCTTGCTCACGCCCGTGGGCGTCGCCAGAATGCGCTGCGCATCCAGACGCAGCGTGATGTTGCCGTCGTTGGCAGCCACCCAACCCTTCTGATAGACTAACCGCCCGATATCGACAATATCCTGCCTGTATTCCTGCTCCGTCTTCGTCATCGCGGGATAAACGATTGTAACAGAGTGGCGCACGCTTCAGCGTGCCGCCGTGGGCTTCAGCCCACGGTCTGGCAGCCATCCGAAGATGGCGAGCTGAAGCTCGCCACAGCACGCTAAAGCGTGCGCCACGGATGCATTAGACTTGTTGGTGATCGCATGAATGGTCCGAGACCCTCGCCTTCCAAAGCGCAATGCTTTGTTCTGCGATGCGGTGCGGTTTGGCTGGCTTTGCTCATCGGCGGAGGCGTCCTGCCAACCGCCTCCGCGCAGGCGCCCGATGCGGGTAGTGCCCCGGCGGCGATTGCGACCGATCGGCCCGCCGTCACAGACTCCAGCGCAACCGTTCCAAACGGGGTGTTCCAGGCCGAAAACGGCCTGCTGGATACGGGCGATCAAGGGCACCGTACTCTCGATTTCCCCGAGACGCTGATTCGAGTTGGAATTGGTCCGAGCACCGAACTGCGTTTCACGGCTCCCGATTATTACCGGGACTCTGTGAATCCGCCCGGGTCGCTGTCGGGTTTTGGCGATCTTGCGGCGGGCATCAAACAGCAACTCCACAGCGCACCGGGCGGTTTCGAGCTGGCGGCGGTCGTCTCGCTCAGCTTCCCAACAGGGGCGCACGGAATCTCGAGCCATGGCTACGATCCTTCCCTGCAACTGCCATGGTCGCGCCCCCTCTCTGCGAACTGGACAGCGGCAGGCATGCTGTCCATCTATGCGCCGACTCAAAATGGCTCGCACAGGGTTGTCGGCGAGTCCACCTTTCTTGTGGATCGACAGTTGACCAAGCCTTGGGACGCATTCATCGAATACGCCGGCGATTTTCCGCAAGCTGGGGGGCCGCGCCACCTTCTGCATTTCGGAACCGCGTATAAGATTCGGCCGCGGCAGCAGCTCGATTTGCACGCCGGCGTGGGGCTTTCCGCGGCCGCCGTAGACCACTTTGTCGGAATCGGCTACTCGTTTCGCTTTGGAATAGCCGGACGATAAAGTTCAAGCAGCTTCCGGAGGAGTCGCCGGCGGCGCCACGGGCTCCGCGCTGGGCTCCGCCCCGTACTGCTCGAAGAAGTGGGCGATGGTCTTGATGCCGTCGTAGTAGTTCTGCAAGTGATACTTCTCGTTGGGCGAGTGCAGGCCGTCGTCCGGCAGGCCGAAGCCCATCAGCACGGTGGGGATGCCGAGATGAGTGGCGAAATCGCCCACGATCGGAATCGATCCGCCGGAGCGGATGAAGACGGTCTTCTTGCCGAGGATGTCGCTGAACGCTTTGGCGGCCACCTTGATGGCGGGATGGTCCGGATTCACCGACAACCCGGGCCCTGCGCTCAATACGCGCACCTCGAAGTGGATGCCCTTGGGCGTGTGCTTCTCGACAAACTCGCGGAAGGCCGCGATCACCTTGTCGGGGTCCTGCTTGGGCACCAGGCGGACGCTCACCTTGGCGGTAACCTTCGCGGGGATCACGGTCTTGGCGCCGGCGGCGGTGAATCCGCCCGCGATGCCGTGCACTTCGAAGGTCGGGCGCGCCCACACGCGCTCCAGCACCGAGAACCTGCGCTCGCCGGTGAGTTCGCTCGATCCAACTTCTTTCAGCCGGAATTCCTCTTCGCTGAACGGCAGCCGTTTCCAGCTTCGCTTTTCGGCGGGCGCCGGTGGCTCGACATCGTCATAGATGCCCGGCACCTGGATCACGCCGTTGGCGTTCTTCACTTTGGAAAACAACTCCACCAGCCCGAAGATGGGGTTCGGCGCCGCGCCCCCGTATAAGCCGGAGTGCAGATCGCGCGCGGGCCCGCTGGATTCCACCTCCATGTAGACCAATCCGCGCAGGCCGATGCATAGCGTGGGGATGCCTTCGGCGAAAAGCTCGGTATCGGAAACCAGCGCGACATCCGCTTTCAGCTTTTCGGGATTCTCGGCCACGTACTTGGCGATGGATTCGCCGCCCACCTCCTCTTCGCCTTCCACCAGAAATTTCACGTTGATGGGCAACGTTCCGGTCGCGGCGCGCAACGCTTCGATGGCCTTCACGTGCATGTACATCTGGCCTTTATCGTCCGAGGTGCCGCGTCCGTAGATGTTGCCGTCGCGCACGGTCGGCTCGAACGGCGGGCTTTTCCATTCTTCCAGCGGATCGGCCGGCTGCACGTCGTAGTGGCCGTAGCACAGCACGGTGGGTTTTCCGGGCGCATGCATCCAATCCGCATAGACCAGCGGATGCTTGGCGGTCTGAATGACCTCGACATTCTCCATGCCCACGTGGCGCAGGCTGTCGGCGACGAATTGCGCGGCGCGCTCGATATCGCCGCGGTGCTCGGGCAGCGTGCTGATGCTGGGAATGCGCAGGAACTCTTTCAGTTCGTCAAGAAGACGGTCGCGATTCTGTTCGACAAATGCGTCTGTAGTTTTGGACATTGGTTTTTCCGGTATGAATGACCATTATAAGACCGTGCGCGCTTACCGAGCCGCGACCGTTTTACCGAGCCGCGACCGTAAGGGAGTGCCCCATGGCCCTGCGGGCCACCAAAGATGATGAAGACGCGCCTTCGTGGGGCGGGCGCCCTCGCCCGCGGACCGGCGCCCTCGCCGGTCCAACGGC
>Ga0181536_10001993_pt1 | contig 23628 bp, 21 predicted proteins | sample PEATcosm2014_Bin_41_FD_121105 | JGI IMG/M metagenome (GOLD analysis project Ga0181536, IMG submission 121105) | Peatland microbial communities from MTU Mesocosm Facility, Houghton, MI, USA - PEATcosm2014_Bin17_60_metaG | ecosystem: Environmental > Terrestrial > Soil > Wetlands > Peat | place...
GCACGGATGCGCTCGGTGGGTGATACTCGTGGTGCCACGGGTGTAGGTCCTCCTTCGTGAGTTGCTTTCTCTTGAAGGAACCTACGCCCGTCGCGCGTTTACACCAGGGACCGGACGCCACCCCCTCAGGAGTGGGGCGTGGTGATTGACTGATGGCATGAGGGGCGTGCTTCGGCTTGGGCTGCTGGCCATCCTCGTCTCGCTCGTTCTCGGGTCCTGTGGCTCTCCAACGGTGAAAGGCCCATTACGTACACAGCTCTTGCTAAGGACGCGGCGAGCAGTGCCAGGTCAGCTCATAAAGGGCACATTCGTCGTTATCAACCCCGGCAGTCCCTTCAACCTCACTCAGGTAGCACACCCAGCTAGCGAGCTTTCACCAGATCATTGCCGACCAGCATTCCAGGTCTATTTAGCGAGCGGTCCGGTCAATAACGGGTCGGGATTCACGACGGAGTGTCTCAGTGCCTCCTTTATGATCGCCCACGGCACGACGCAGCTCCCGTTCACGGTGAGGACCGACTACTCCAGTTGCACGACAACTGGGATGCCCACACCTGATTCTCCGGTGTGCCCAGCATCTGGAACGTCTCCATTACCAGCATTTCCTCCACTTCCCCCTGGCAGTTACGAGGCGATGCTCGTGTGGTCCGATGTCGTGCCTCTGCCACCGCCAAAGCCCGTATCCGTGGTCCTTGCCGTAAGGCAAGGATAAGGAGGTGCTCAAGATCGCTCGCCGCCGGTGATCCCGAACGCCTACCTCCCTGCTCGCAACCGACCGGGTGCGGCACTTCCCACCTAGTCCACTTCATTACCATTGAAGTGTCGGATGGGCTTAGGACCTGTAAGACTTCATCACCGGGGGGGCGAGAAGGATGCCGAGGGACCAGGTGTTTCGTCACAGAGAACCTCGTCATTGCTCGATTGCAAGGCTTTGGTATTTCGGTCGTCTCTCAGTTCTTGCAGCAATGGCCATCCTCTGCGGTGCGTGTGCATCCTCATCTACGTCATCGACATCCCGCTCGTTGTCAACAAGCTCAATTTCGATCACTTCACCCAACTCATCGACTACAACCGGCCCCGTCACGGCAGCCGCCTGTAAACCGAACCAGCTCATGGGAACGATAACATTCAATGCGACTGGCACAGAATTGGGGGCGATCAAGCTTTCGAACACGGTGGGCAAGGCATGCTCGCTGTCAGGCCAGCCGACAGTCACCGTGTTGGGCGACAATGGAGCGCCACTTGCCCAAACCGAGTCGACCTATCATCGTGCCCCGGACTGGCCACCTCCAACACATCCGATTGTGCTGTCGCCTTCGGGTGAGTTGCCTCAAGCAATCGTCGAAGTCGACTGGGTTTGGTGCGGGCCGTCTCCCCATGAACTGGAGTTTCAGGTCCGTTTCTCGACGTGGTCGTCTCCACTTGACATTCCGGAAACTTCAATTTCACCGTCTGGGTTCTCTCCAGCAAGCTGTTCAAGCTCAGGAAGTGACGCACTCTTCGCCGTGGACTACGTACGCGGCTTTGGGTCGAATGGGATCATCGGACCCTCCTAGTAGGCGCAGGCCGGAACGATGGCATGCCGATGTTCCTGAGGTTGCCGGATGAGCCCTGCTCGGGAGCGACAATTATGCACTGGTACGCGGTGCGTCTCGGAATACGCGCTACTGCCAGATGAGATTCCACCCTGGCTACCACGACGGGTCAGTGCTTTAGACACCACCTCAGCGATCAGTCGACAGATCCTCAGAGAAGTTGATGAAAGGGTTCGGCGGGAGGTACTCACGAGGAACATCCTCGACGTGCGCGAAGTGTTGGACGGGGAGGACATTCGACACCTCTTGCTCATCCTCGAACACCCCGCAAAGAGATACGTCGTGAGCAGCAGAGAAGATTTCGTCAAGGACAAGCTCCCTATTAGCGAATCGGAGGTACTCCTCAAGGGGAATACGAGCCACCAAGCAGTAGATGCATCTATCGGGACTCGAGCCGACTCGGCGACCGATCATGCAGTGCGTATGTCCGTCATCGATTGCGTAGACCGTATCGTCTCCGCTACCCAGGCAGGCACGGATCCTTTTCGCTCCGCGATGTTCCGGCAAGAGGTGGAAGTGGCGGCGGTCTTTCATGGCAAAGAGCAGCGCAGGAGGAACCGTGCTATCGGTTTCGTCTTCCTCCAACGGCGTAGATTCTGTCCGGTCATGCAGAGGGGCACCGATTCCCATCGCACCTGGTGAAAACCCGGGAGCGAAGTACCGCGACGTGCTCTCGCCTTCATCACTTGTTCGTTCGTTGTCAGTCAAGGTCAACCCCCTTCATGCCCAGCTCTCCTAGCATCCCTGAGCTATCGATCGCTACATGACCCTGCGGGTCGCACAGCAGCCGGAAGGTTGTCATCGGGTTAGCCGCGATGGTCTGCTGGACCTCCAACCGCTCGCTTGTCATCTCCGCATCCTGCCACGGATCGTCTGCGGGACTCGCGGTGTCACGGGCGTCCACAGGGTGAGGCCGGTCAAGCCCGCATCTTGGTGCGTGCAATACGCCTGATCCTGTGGTCGAGGCGCGTTCCTAACACGATCCGCTCGGGATCGACGGCCCTGGACCATACAGCTCGGCCTTCATCACCAGGCAGCTCGACGGCCCAACGCTGCACCCGGCAATCCCCGATGGCCAGAAGGCCGCAGCTTCACACGCGAGTGAGCGGATCATCCCCAACTCACCAACCCGCCCTCGTAGACTGAAGGCACGATGCAGGTGGCAGATATGCAGGGATCGACTCCAAGATTGGTGGTAGCGAAGTGAGAAAGTTCGTGTTTGGCTTACTCGTCCTGTTAGTTTTGGCTGCCTTTGCGCTATTGATCGTGTTTTTCGCCTTTCTGCGACACTGGGCGGCAGTTCACACCGGCACTCTCAATGAGAGCGGTCCCTACTACGGGTTCTGGTCCGGCTTCGGTTCCGACATCGGTGAGGCGACACTCATCACTGCGGTCGGCGTCGGGGTATACACCGGTGTTCGTAAGGTCAACTGCCACACCAAGGGGTGTTGGAGGATCGGTCATCATCCACTAGAGGGCACTCCGTATCACTTGTGCCGGAAGCACCACCCGGATGTACCGACAAAGGGTGCTTCGCATGAACACATTCTTGAACAGCACCGCAAGTACATGGAGGCTCAATGAGTAGCAACGGCGCATCAGTGATGCCGGAGTAGAGTGGTTAGTTCACCCCATCCTGAGACTCCAGCCATCCTGTAATTACCAAGCTGAGCAATCCAGATCGGGCGACGGTCGGAGTCAGCCTAGGCTTGGGGCCGCGCGAGCCGGCATTTCTGCCTGGTCTATTCGGACTGGGAACGGAGCGCGACATAACAAGGCGAGGAATGACCGATGATTACCTTTGTCGGTTATCCGTTGGGCAGGCTCGCCGCCGTCTCCCAGGATAGGCGTATCGATTAGCGGGTCGTGGAGAGTTCTTATGCGCGCGAGGACCACGCCGGTGAAGGGCTCTCGGGTTCAATCTGTTCGTCCATTTCGCATATAACCTGGTTGCGCCCGAGCTCTTTGGCTCGGTAGAGGGCCTTATCGGCGCGGTTGAGTAGGTCCGAGGAGGTGTCGTCGGCTCTCGAGGCAGCGATCCCAGCGGAGCAGCGGTGACCGCTCGAGGTCCGAAGGCGTTGGATGATCTTCTCGCCGTCGTCCAGCGTGCAGGTGGGCATGACGGCGACGAACTCGTCACCGCCATAGCGCGCGAGCGTGTCGGTGCTTCGCAGCTGTGCTTGCCACTCAGGTGCCAGCTTCGCGAGAACGAAATCGCCCGCCTGGTGACCCTGGGTGTCGTTCACGGTCTTGAAGTCGTCGAGGTCCACGATCGCCAGGCAGAGTGAGTCTCCATTTCTCGCCGTTTGGGCGAGCTCCTTGTCGAGGATCGTGAGGAACGCTTGGCGGTTGACCAGTCCGGTGAGTGGATCCGTGACGCTCTGACGACGAAGGAGGGAGCTCAGATGCCCCACGACGAATCCGGCGGCTACCTCAGTACCGAGGACCATGATCGCCACGCTTGTTGGATTCTGGTGTATCCAGATGTCTATGACGACGGCACAGACGGTCATGACGTAGGCCAGATGCAACATTGCCCACCGCAGCGGGAAGGCGACGAACGCGAGCATCACTACCCAGATGTACAAGGACAGATCCGCGACGGAGGGACCGCCACCATGGCCCGAGATGACGCCAGCTGATATCACGAGCGTGCCCATCACTAGGTAGGCGTGCAGCATCCAGATACGCAGCCATCTCCCGAAGAAGCGCGCCACCAGGTACAGACCGAACCCGGAGGGTACGGCAAGGCCGGTGCACATAAACGCGAGAAGATGACTGGCGCCATGGGTGTGATCGAAGAGGGCGACAGGGGTGCCGAGGGCCCCGCCGACCATCCACATGAGCCCCAGCATCTGAGCGATCGCCGCCACGTGCTCGGGACCCTCGTGCAAACTGGTCCAGGTGGTCGCGCGGAGACCTCGCGGGGGGGCACTCGGTCGGTCGGGCCCCGTGTCGCCGTAGGTATTCTTCACGGAAGAAGGTATCGACCGTTTCGATGGCCACGTTAAGTAGTTCGTCCCCGGTCACGTAGCGTTACGAGAACCAGCCCGAGTCCTGCTTCTAATTGCAGGTGACACTGAGAAGAGGTAGCTCTCATTGCCCTGGAGAGGGGAACCTCGGGCCGTTGCGCAGTTCAGGGCGGTGAGAATAGGGCTCGTTCCGTCTGTTGCACCTGTCTGTGGGGCCGTCAGTCTGGAAGTACCGTGCTCGTGCTGTACGAGACCAGCTCAGAGCATTGTCAGTTGCAGCGCCAAAGTGTTCTGAGAGTGTTTGACTGAATCGCCCTTCTGGGTCTGGGACGTCGTCGGTTCTATCGAGCCGAGAAGGGCGATTCAGACAATGGGCACGGAGCACGTTTACCGTGGTTGTTCTGCCGATTCTCATCACCGGACTGCCCGAGGGGAAAGACCCAGCGGCGCGAATCCGAACTGACCACCGAAGCGCCGAGCTGAGTTATCTTTAGTCGGGCTGTTCGGGAACGATGTCTAAGGGGCGGGACCGGTCCCAGTTCGCTGTTCGGTACCAGCGAGCCCATCGTTGGTTTTCAGGCGTTGTGACCTGTCTCGGGCAACGAGCACGGAGACTACAGAGAGGAACGAGCGGCGTGGACAGAGAGGCTTTCGAACAGATCCGGTCCGTGGTGAGAGATTTCGTGCGCAACAGCGTGGTACCGGCTGAGAACGACATCGACGAGAAGGACGAGATCCCAGCTGAGATCCGAGATGCTGCAAAGAAGATGGGCCTCTTTGGTTTTGCTATTCCCGAGGCCTACGGTGGCTTGGGTCTGTCGATGGAGGAGGAGAGCCAGATCGTCATCGAACTCGGCTACACCACGCCAGCGTTGCGGTCGATGTTTGGTACCAACAACGGCATCGCTGGGCACGTATTGATGGAGGGCGGTACCGAGGGCCAGAAAGAAGAGTGGTTGCCGAAGATTGCTTCCGGCGAAGCCGTCGCTTCCTTCGCCCTTTCCGAAGCGGAGGCAGGATCGGACCCCTCCGGCTTGACCACCAGTGGACGCCGCGACGGTGACCACTGGGTACTGAACGGCGCCAAGCGCTACATCACCAACGCGCCGGTCGCCGACGTGTTTATGGTCTTCGCTCGAACCGATCCTGATGCGAAGGCGACCCGGGGCATCTCGACGTTCCTGGTCCCTCGGAACACGCCAGGGCTCTCGGTCGGACCACGTGATCACAAGATGGGGCAGTTCGGAGTCTGGACCGCCGACGTATACCTCGACGACGTCCGAGTGCCGGCTGACGCGCTGGTGGGAATCGAGGCGGGAGAGAACACCGGCTGGGCCACTGCCATGCGGTGCCTGGCTCATGGAAGGATTCACATCGCTGCTTTGTGTGTCGGCATGGCGGAGCGGCTGGTCGACGAGTCGGTGGACTACGCACGTAACCGGAAGCAATCGGGCCGACCGATCGCCACCTTCCAGCTCATCCAGGGCCTCATCGCCGATTCGGTGACCGAGTTCTATGCCGGACGAAGCCTGGTGCTCGAGTGCGCGCGAGCCTTCGACGCAGGCTCCGATCGCAAGGTCGGACCGTCTGCGGCCAAGTATTTCTGCAGCGAGATGGTGGGACGGGTCGCCGACCGAGCCGTGCAGATCCACGGGGGCACCGGCTATATGAGGGGGATCGCCGTCGAGCGCTTCTTCCGCGATGCTCGCTTGTTCCGGATCTACGAGGGAACCAGCCAGATCCAACAGGTGATCATCGCCCGCCATGTGATTGGCGCGGCGACCGACGGTTGAATCGCACCGACTGATCGGCGTCAGTTGGATGGCCACAGGCTGAGGGGAAAGCGGAGACGAGATCTGGAGTCGCTTGACGAGCCAGCAGCTCCGTGTCACGGAAGCGAATCACGCTGTCCCTTGGTGTAGGTAGTTTTCCGCCGCAAGTGAACGATGAGTGTCGTCCTCTTGGTCTGTTCGACATTGCTTTGGTGGATCTGCTTGATCTTCCGACACGATCACCGAGGCTCCAATGCGAGGCAAGAACAGATCACGAGACTCCAATGCATCGCGAGACGCCGTGTGAGTGTGGAACTCGCCCCTTACCGTCAAGGGATGCACCCGACGACCGCCGTTGGTGCCGTGACGATCGCCTATCGATTCCGTCCTGGGAACGCCGTTGTGCCCTGCAACCCGTTTGGATTGCGGATCAGAGCAGGTTCGGGACTTTGGACCCTAAGAGATCGGGTTATACCGGCGTAGGTTCTTCCCCGTGGCACACGCGAACGACGGACTGTTCCTCGACCTGGCGGCGCTGGGGGAGGACGAACTTGTATTGCGAGAGCAGGCACACCGGATCGCCGTGGAGGTGCTCCGACCGGCGGCATGGGCCCTCGACCGGATGACGCCGACGGAGCGGATCGTTCCCGGCTCTCCATTCTTCACGGCGATGACGACGTTGAAGTCACTCGGCTACCACCGGTTCTTCCTGCCCCCTGAGGCGGGCGGTCCGCAGGAACCGCTCTCGCCGCTCGCCCAGTCCGTGGTCCTCGAAGAGTTGGGCTGGGGGAGCCTCGGGCTGGCGACTGCGTTCCTGGTCGACATGTTGCCGGTGATCATCATGTCCCGGTTCGGGAGCCCGGAGCTCCAGGCCGAGCTCATGGTGCCGTGGATCGAGGACGAGACGGGCGCGTTCCACGGATGCTGGGCCATCACTGAACCGGATCACGGGAGCGACTTCATCGGGATGCGCGACATGGACGCCCCGACTTTCGGCCGGGCTCAGCTGGTGGCCGACCCGGGTGACGGCGGCTGGGTGTTGCGGGGCCAGAAGGCGGCGTGGGTGAGCTCGGGTTCGATCGCCACTCATGCGGCAGTCCACGCGCAGGCTGGTCGCGACGGCGACTTGCTCCATAGCCTGTTCGCGATCGTCCCTCTCGACGATCCTGGGGTGCGTCGAGGCGCTCCCGTCGACATGCTCGGCGTTCGGGATGATCCCCAGGGTGAGCTGTTCTTCGACGATGTCTTCGTTCCGGAACGCAACGTGCTCATCCCGCCCGGGCCTTTCTATCCTGTCTTCGGGGACCAGCTGCTGTGCCTGACGAGCTCGGTCATCTCCAACGTCGCCGTCGGCGTCGCCCGCGCCGCCTTCGAGGAGGCGCTCCACTATGCCCGTCAACGCATCCAGGGTGGTCGTCCCATCGCTCACCACAAGAACATCCAACTCACTTTGTACGCGATGTTCGAACGCGTAGAGACGGCACGTGCCTATTCGCGCGCCGCACTGGCCCACGCGCAAGCGAACATTCCCGGGTCATCCCCGACGGCGCTCGGGGCGTCGCCACGGCACACCCGCGCCGCGCAGGTGTACGCCAAGCGCACGGCCTACGAGGTCGCCCACGACGCCCTGCAGGTCTTCGGCGCCCAGGGGCTGAGCCGCGACTCGCTCATCGAGAAGCTCTTCCGCGACGCCCGGAGCCTGCTGATCGAGGACGGGACGCTCGAGGTGCTGGCCCTCGACGCCTCTCGCGACCTGGTCCAGAACTACGAGCACGAGACCTACGACCTGGAGGAGATGATGGCGACATGGTGACCATGAAGAGCACACCGTTAGATGCACCCCTCTTCCAGATGAACGCGGAGCGAGGAGCCGAGTACTGGGGCTGTCGGGCCGTTATGGCCGGCTTCACTGTGGGCGGCGACGTGGCCGACCTCGTGCCTCGCGGCCTTCACCTCGATTCCCCGGTGTTGGGCGGCATCCTCGTGGCGGAGTACGGCGCCAGCACGCTCGGCCCCTACAGCGAGTTCGTCTCCCTCCTGCGGGTGGTGGACGATGACGGCGCCTCCGGGCTCTACGTCCCCTACATCTACGTGACCGAGGACGCGGCGATGGCGGCGGGCCGCGAGACGCTGGGCGCGCCGAAGAAGCTGGCAGGGGTCAACGTGCTGATGCGACCCGAGGCGGTGGTCGGCACTCTCGAGCGCCCATCTGCCTGCACTCTGGCCAGCGTCATCGTCTCGCCGGTCGAGCGGCTTCCCGCCGAGATCCTCGAGGCCTTCCTGCCTTCGGGCACCCCCTTCTATTCGCTGCGACACCTGCCGGGGCCGCCGGGGGCGACGCAGGTCACCGAGCTGATCCAGTGGAAGTGCGACTTGGCCACCCACAAGGACGCTTTTGGTGACGACTTGCGGTTCATCGGCCCTGGTTCGGTAACCTATCCGGTTCGCTCCGCGATCGACCCTGTTCACCGGCTTGAGGTGGACACGTTCGTGGTCGGCACCTACCTGGAGTTCGACATGCGCCTCACGGCGGGAAAGGTCATCTGGTCCGAGACGGTGACAGCCACGACGGCGCAAAAGGCCGAATCGGCAGGCGCCCCTGCGTAGGGGGGAATACCAGTCGGTCGGTGCCGCGTCGTGGCATTCCTTCTTCGAGCCGGACATGCCGCGTGGTACCGGAACCCTCTGAAGGGCTCAACCAATATGTCGGTCGAGTCCGAGATCTGCAGATCAAATGCTCTGAGGGCGAGTTTCGTATCGGGTCGGCTGACTGCTGCTCGAAGCAACGACCGGGGCCGTAACCTTGGAGGGCGGCAAGACGGTCCCGTCTGGGTGCCGTTCGTGCCAAGCCGATGCCGCGTGACGACCCAGGCGATGCCCAAGTCGAATGTCAGCAGCCGAGTGGATTACGCAGCCGCTTGGTAACACTCGTGAATCAGGTTCCCAAGGATGTCTCGGCATTCCACGCGCAGGGAGAGCGAGACGTCCGAGGGGTGAGCGGTGACTGGTACGCCGAGATCGATGCCGCGGCGCGGGCGCTGTTGGTTGCAGCGGCACAGGTACTCGAGAAGGGCACGCTCTGTGTGTCGTGGGCTGACGCGCACGAGCCGATCAAGACACTCGCCCCGCGCCATTCTCACTCAACGGTCGGCGTACGCGTTTGCTCGGGGTGCGGGGGCTCGACCTTTATTAGGCTGTCGAGTCCGTGTAGAACTCGGACGATCCCACGATGGCGGCTATGACCGACTCGTTGGAGGTGCCGCCGTTCAGCTGGGCGACCCAGTACGCCTGACCTCCCGGATCTGAGGCGCGCCCCAAGAAGGACTCGTAGTAGTTGCCCACGAGGTCGCCTCTGTACTCGGAGGAGGTCGCGATGTCATAGGCCACCGCGCTTCGGCTCCCTCCTGAAGAGAGCTGGTTCTCCCAGTACGTGAGCCCCCCTGACTCAGGGGAGCGCCCGAGGAGCTTCGTGTACAAGGCGGTGACGAAGCCGGCAGAAGTGCTATCGGAGTTGGTATAGAACTCGCTGGAGCCCAAGATGTTTGCGAGGACCGACTCGTCTCTGGCGCCGCTGTTCATCTGGGTGACCCAATACGCCTGACCCCCCGCATCCGAGGCGCGTCCCAAGAAGGTCTCGTAGTAGTTGTTCACGAGGTCGCCTCTGTACTCGGAGGAGGTCGCGATGTCGTAGGCCAACGCGCTTCGGCTCATTCCTGAAGAGAGCTGGTTCTCCCAGTACGTGAGCCCCCCTGACTCAGGGAAGCGATTGAGCAGGTGGTCGTAGACAGAGCAGACGAACTCGCCGTTCGCTGTGTACCCGCCGTAGCCGTAGCCCGAGTAGCCATAGCCGCAGCCGGTGGAGGCAACGTGATTGGTGCTGGCAACCGCCGTGGTGATTCCGCCAGCGATGACTAAGAGCGCGAGAATCGCCTGGATCGGGCGCCGACGGATCTTGCTCCAGGCGTTCGTGGCTGTCTGTCGCGCCCTTTTCACCACGGCCCCCTCTTTCGTGTCCGCTGTCGAGTGCTACCCCGCGAAAACCCAAAACCGCGGGGGTCGGCTGAAAAGGCATCCTTGCAGCCAGACGCGCAATTGTCAACTGTTTACCAACTGTTCGAGATCAGGGCCGAGATGGTTTCCCACCTTCGTCATCGCGAGCTCCCTCGTGGCCCACGGGCGCGTCTACGAACCCGGGCGGCCGCGACCAAAGCGCTCAGTAGCACGAAGGTCGTGCCCGAGACGATGTAGCCGAGGCGGGTCAGGCCCCACGGGGTGAACCGAGCGATCCCACCGCCCCGGCCGACCCGGAAGAGCAGCGTTCCTGTCGCGGATTGGCGTGCCACCTGGCCGTCGAGCTCCCATCCTTGCTGGTAGGTGGCATCGAGGGACACCGGGCCCGGCGGGCCCGGACCGATGGCATAGGCGACCGGCGAGATCTGCCGGATCACTCTCTTGCCGGTGGATTGGCCCACGCCGACGTAGGAGGTGTTGTGCCAGATTTCGAGGCCAGTCGAGTCCATCACGAGCCGGAGGTCGGGCTGTTCGGCAACCCATGAGTAGCTCGGCCAGTCCACCGTCTTGGCCAGCACCACGAACTGCACGCCGAGCGGGGCCACCAGGGAGCCGAAGTCGTGGATCTTCGGGCCCAGGGCGAACAGGTGCTCCAGATATGCCGACCGGGTGGAGGTGGAGGTGGTCTCGATCCCGCCCGCCTCCACGTTGTCCCCTGAGATCACGCTCCGCCGAAACGAAGCTGGTGCCGGGTTGGCGATAACCCTTTCATCGGTGAAGGGAAAGGCCAGATAGAGATGCCAGGGAAGGAAAAGGATTTGACCAGGGCCGTCGCCCATGAGCCTGTTTGCTGCCTGCCACGAGGACGGTAGGTGGCTCGGGGCGATCTGACCGGCGAGTCCGTCGAAGATCGTTGGCGTGTACGCGAGGGGTAGCAACACAGCCAGTGTTGCTACCCCCACTGTTCGTCTGTCGAGGCGAAGGCGCGTCACCGACCCGGCGAGCCGCTCGACACCCCAGCCAAAGAAGACGGCGTAGGCGAGCGCGGTAAGCATGAGGAACTTTTGCGGCTCTTCCATGACCGCGAAGAACGGGACGTGGAAGTACGCCCATCGGAACAGTGGCCCGGTTGGACCCTGGTCCCCTAGGGCAAGGAAGTACCCGGCGATGCCGATGACGAGGAGTGCTGCCGGCGTCCTGCGGCTCGGTGGGTCTTCGCTGTCCGTTGGGCACGAGCCCCGACCGGCCCGCAGCCGCACGGCTGCCCCGACGCCGGCCACGAGGAGCAAGGCCAGGAGCAGAAAGGGCCAGCCGGTCACGACGTCTTTCGGGAGTCGCGGTCCGGGTCCGAGGCGCCAGAACCCGTACAGCCCGAGAACATTGGGAAACAGGCCTAGATGTGGATCGCCCGTGGTGCGGTAGAGGGCGAGGAGGCTTCTCGTTCCGTGACTGGAGGAAAGCTGGGTCGCCGTGTGGGGGAGCAGGATGTACATGCTCAACAGGGCGAACGTCACCCCGCCGGCGACCAGACGGCTGACAGAGGCGACACGGGTCGGGCGATGGGTGAGCCAGACCGCCAGCACGACGATCCCGTAGATCCAAGCGAAATGCGCGCTAAGCGCCGTCAGGACGGCCCACCATAAAGCCGGTGTCGGCATCCACCAGTTGCCCGAGCCGATAAAGCGGAAGGCGCTCGTCACGGCGAATGGCAGGAGCGCATAACCGAGCAGCAGGGCGAGGTGGCCTGCATAGATGCGCTGGAAGACGAACGGGTTGACGCAGTAGAGCGTGGCTGCCCCTAGTCGGCACCATAGAGAACCGCCCACAAGGCGGCTGATCCCCCAGGCAGCGATCGGGAAGAACGCCACCAGCGGGAGCCAGGTTCCGGGCCCGCCAAGGGTGCGGACGAGCCAGTCCACCACCACGGCGAAGGGGACGCCGCCGGTGAGGCCACCGTTGAGGCCGAATGCTCCGATTGGCACAAGGGGGGTGCGAGGCCCGGTCACCCAGTCGAGGAGCCATAACGCTCCGCCGGTGAAGAGCGGCAGGCTGACCCCGATTGCCAGGAGGCCACCCCAACCGATCATGGCGAGCTGCTGCCGGTGTCCGGAAGACTCGAGCACCCGTTGACTGTGGCACACCGCCGCACGAGCCGAGGCTTCAGGTGACGCGTCTCGAATCGCCTACGGATGGGTACTGACACCGCCGGTTGTCGCCAGCTACCCTTTCGTCACTCAATCAGTGCATTTCGGCTCAATCGGTGCACTTCGGCAGGAACACCCCGTGAGTCGCTTGGTGAGGATGAGTAAGGCTGAGAACGGCCGTGTCAATCCAGAGATCAAATCAAGCGAGGGACCTGTTCCTGCTGCTCGCGGGCGGGGGTGGCCTCGCCTTCTTCATCGCGTCGAGTGTCTCGAACGTGTCGAATTTCTTCTTCCACGTCGCCATGAGCCGGATCCTCGGTCCGGCCACCTACGGCGCCCTTGGCTCGCTCTTGGGACTAGTGACCGTGATACTGCTAACGGTTGGAGCGCTTCAGGCGGCTGTGACGCAAGCGGTAGCGGCGGGGGTGGCTCACCGCGATCACCATGTTCACCTTGCGCTGCGTTCGCCACTGGCTACGTCGGCGGTAATGGCTATTGCTCTGTTCTTCCTCGTGTCAGCGTCCTCGCCACTGCTCAAAGGCTTCCTGCACCTGTCCTCGGAGGTCCCCGTTGTACTACTCGGACTCTTTGCGTCGTTGAGCGTCGTTTCATTGATACCCGCCGGCGTACTGCTCGGTCGCCTGTCCTTCCGTCCGGTAGCTGCCGCACTGGTGGTCAATGCGGCGGTGCGTCTATGTGCGGGAGTGGCCATGGCCGAAGGAGGCCTCGGACTTGACGGGGCCGTCGCCGCGAGCGTATTCGGTGCCGGCGCGGCTCTCGTCGTGTTGATGTGGCCGTTTCGAGCCGAGGTGCGAACCCGCGGAGGACTGCCACTCGACGTTCGGTTTGGGTCAGCCCTTCTCGCGGTTTTGGCGCTCGGCGGTGTATCGGCGTTCACTGGAGTCGATTCATTCCTCGCTCGGCATTTCCTTGCAAGGACGGCCTCCGGCTACTACGTTGCGGCGGCTACCGGTGGCCGCATCGCGCTCTTCGTGCCAAGCGCTATTGCCCTGGTTGTCTTCCCACGATTTGCCGCGAGCCACGGAGCCGGTCCCGACGCTCGGAAACTTCTCGTGCTTGCCCTTGCCGCGGTCGGCTTCCTGAGCGGATTGGCAGCTGCGGGAATCTTGATCTTCCCTCATCTGGTGATATCCGTGCTCTTCGGAGCCAGTTACCAAGCCGCTGCGAGCGCCATGCGAATCCTGGCTGTAGGCGCCGCCGCGATCGGTCTGATCACTATCCTCGTCTACTTCCACCTGGCCCGTAGATCCAAGGCGTCTTTGCTGATTTGGCTTGGGGTCGCCGGAGCAGCCAACGCAATCGGCGTATGGCACTCGGGGCTCACAGCCATAGCGTGGAGCATGCTCGGGGTAACAGGAGTTCTCTTCGTTGTCATAGCAGTAGCGGCTTTCGCCGCGCCCGATGTCAGAGGTATACCCGAAATCGCCAAACTTATGATCTTCAAGGACGCGGACGACGAGTTGGACCTCTCGATTGTGGTGCCGTTCTACAACCCCGGTGACCGACTTCGCCCGACTATAAGTCGATTGATGGAGGTCCTGACCGAGACCGGAGTGACGTTCGAGGTCATCGCTGTGTCGGACGGTTCGACGGACCGAAGTGAGGAAACACTCATCGGGTTTTCGCCGGCAGTCCTACGCTGTGTTTGCCTGCACGAGAACAAAGGAAAGGGCGAGGCGTTGCGGGTCGGACTGGCTCTAGGCCGTGGGCGCTACCTCGGATTCATCGATGCTGACGGCGACATCCCACCTAGCCAGGTCGCATCGCTCGTCACGTTGGTGCGTTCGCACCAGCCAGACATCGTGCTCGGCTCCAAACGCCACGCGATGTCCGAAGTAGTTTATCCGCCGTTACGCAAACTGTACTCGCTCGGCTGGCAACTCATGGTGGTCGTGCTCTTTCAGCTGCGGGTACGCGATACGCAGACTGGCCTGAAGATCATCCGACGAGACGTGTTGGCCGGAGTGCTCCCGCGAATGCTTGAGAAACGCTTTGCCTTCGATTTGGAGCTCCTAGTCGTGGCACGTCATCTTGGATATCATCGATTCCTTGAGGCCCCAGTGCACATTCAAGAGCGATTCGGCAGCACAATCTCGGCCAAAACAGTGTGGAACATGTTTGTCGATGCCCTGGCTATCTTCTATCGGCTTCGAATCCTGCATTACTACGACGAGGATCACGCAACCATCGCCCCAGTCGAGATTCGCCCTGGGGACGGTGTCTACCACGAAGCCTCCCTTCAAGCCTCTTCCACCGGCTCTCCTCGGCCTCGGGCTCTTGGTACTGACCAATGAAATCTGGAACTGACTCGGCGGGTTATGTTGGTGGATCATGTTCGCAGCTGACCGTTTTGGCGTTCCGAAATGCTTTATTGGAACCGATGAGTGAAGTTGCGCGGCACGTACCAGCTGTTAAGTGGATCGTTGTTGCTTCATCCCTCGAGCGCGAGCCTTCTCTTAACATGAGAGTACACGCTCAATACATCGTTAACTCACGGGAACACACATTCTGTCGCCCTGTTCGGCCCCACCTAATCGGAACCGTCAGCGGCGCGCGCATGGTCCGTGATCCGCGCTCCGGTTATTGCGCAGATCCGGAAATGGGCATTGCTGCCTTGGGAGCTAAGTTGACGTGAGATTCGTAGAATCCCCCCCTAACTCTCGACCAACCACCTTGTGTCACAAGACAACGCCGAATACGGGGGTCATCTGCGTTCTTTCACCATACGGTGATGACCGATCGTCGCCCCAAGGCGGTGTGGCAGCCTATACGCGTCAACTCCTTCAACATGTACCTTCAGACAAGCAGATAGTCGCTCTTACGCAGCTGGATAGCCACCGACAAACATGCGGCAGTGTTGCCATCGAACCAACGTGGAACCCAGATTGGCGTTTCCTATGGAGAGTTGCTCGAGCCCTGCGCATCTACAAGCCTGATCTCCTACATATCCAGCATGAATTCCGGATCTTTGGCGGGCTTCTCAGAACGGCATCAGTCGTGAGCTCGCTGCGTGTGATCAGGCCTTCAGACACAGCCGTTGTAATCACGCTGCACAGCGCAATAGGGCGACGCGACATCACCCCTTCATTTCTTCAGAGGAATAGGCTACGCATTCCCATTAGACTTGCTTATTGGGGAATTCGAGTCGCCCTTGGTGAAATTCGGCGTGCCAGTGACCAAATCATCGTTCATCACGCCTACTTTAAAGATATCTTGATCACCGAGTACCGATACAATCCTAGCCACGTTCATGTTATTCCAATCGGTGCGACAGTCAATGATGGCGCTGAGGTCCAACGACATGCAACTTCAAAACAAAAGAATGTTCTGGTCTTTGGCTTTCTGACCACTTACAAATACCCCGAACTAGTCCTGCAGCTTGCTCAACACACTGATTCAGGCGACGTCAAGTTTTGGTTCGCTGTGGGAGAGAACCCGCGGGATGAGTCCACAGAACATCAATGTCGTTTGAGAGACTTGAGGACTGGCGTGGAGGCTCTGGGCGATCGCGGTCGGTGGCTAGGATTTGTGCCCGATGCCCAACTGGATGCACTCTTCGCGATGACAGATGCCGTCATTCTCCCTTACATCGAGTGCATATCAGTCAGTGCCGTTGCAGCACTAGCCGCAAAACACCGGGTTCCTATCTGCCACAGTGTCGCTCTTAGGCCTCTTTTCGGAACGGGACCACTTGAGTTCAACCTGGACGAACAGTCGCTCCAGGAAGCTGTTAACGCAGCACTAGGCGGAGTGCTCGGATCGGATACGATCGCGAACCGACTCTATGCGCCCTTGGATGAGGTCGGAGCGATGACTGCCAAAGTGTGGGAAATGGCCTGTAGCGCACGGGGCACAACTCACTGAGGCGAAGATGCGAATCGCGATTGTTGTTCCTGAATTCCCACCGTTCCATATTGGTGGTGGCGGAATCGTGTTTGAAGAGCTTGCACGGCACTACGCTGAGAATAATGAGGTGAGGGTCTTTTCTGCACACGATCAAGTCCGGTCCTGGATCAACGGTGGCATCTCAGATGCATCCGATATTGATCGAAGTTACTCGACGTCTCGTTATCCCCTGGTACCAATCCGAAATCAGTCACCCCACCTCCGTACCGTTATACCGCCGAATCCTCGCTCAGCCTTTGCTTTTTATCGAGACTTTTCGGAGTGGGAACCGAACGTCTGCCACATTCATGGGTATGGCTACGCGTTTGTCGATTTCGGTGCACTTGCCGCTCGACATCGGCGAGTGCCTTACATCTTCACCTGTCATGGACTACCAACAACGCCGGCGCGGCATGGCCGCTTGTTGAGCGGGTCATATCGCTTGTATCAAAGTGTAGGCGCGCGTAGAACGCTCGCGGGGGCTGCAACAATTACAGCGGTATCGAAAAGCGTCGGACATGAGCTAGAGGTACTTTCGAAGCGGACGGTTCAAGTAATCCCGAACGGACTTACAAGGCTACCCGATGTGTGGCCGCAAGACGTTGCACGCTTGCGAGACAAGCTGGGGATACGGGAGGCCGAAGTGGTCGTCGTGGCCGCCGGGAGGTTAGCTCATGCCAAAGGATTCGATATCCTGATTGCTGCTTTGGATATGGTGGAAGTTGACAATTTGGTTTGCATCATTGCGGGTGACGATGGCGGGGAGCTTTCGAATCTCGTAAACATGGGCCAAGGTCTTAAGCCCGGAAGGAGCGTCGTACTGCCTGGTCGCTTGGAGCGAGCCGATCTCGCTGCCTTATTCACTCTGGCTGATGTAGTCGCGATACCATCGCGGAACGAACCGTTTGGACTTGTAGCACTAGAAGCGCTGGCCATGAGCTGCCGAGTGGTAGCTGCCTCGGTAGGCGGTATGACTGATTTTCTCGCGTCGACGTGCGCGATTCTGGTCAGGCCCGATGACGCCCACTCGCTTGCTACCGGAATATCCGCTGCTATCAAGAGAGGGGGCCCTTCGGACCATGAGGCGGCATCCGCAATGGCTATCCTCAATGACCTGACATGGTTCTCCATTAGCAAGAGTTACGTCCGCCTTCTTGAAGCGGCTGTCGGCGGCAACTCCAATTCAAGGGCCCCCGTGCTCGAAGATTTCGGGTAGTCGAGTATGAAACAAAGCAATTCCTTGCGAGACAGCGCATTTCGTCTTCGCGCCCGCGCCGCAGCTGCATCAGTCACTATCTTTCGCCCTGCCGTTCGATTCTTTTTGCGACATTGGATTAGGCATGACGAGCTAGTACGAGTCCGGCAGCAGATGAGGTATCTTTCCTATGCTGAACTTCTCCGCCGTAACGATCCCCCGAGTGACTTGTCGCTCTATGAGCTCAGCATCTTCTCTCAAAATGGCGAAGACGGTGTCTTGTGGGAGATTCTGTCTCGCCTCGGAATTCACGAGGGGTTCTTCGTCGAAATCGGAGCGAGCCCCAATGAGTCGAACTGCTTGCTGCTAGCTGACTTGCTAGGTTGGCATGGCGTATTCCTGGACGCATCGGCCAGAGAAACCGGCGAATTAGCTCGCAAGTATGCCGCATCGCCTCACATCGTCGTCGTCAATAGCTTCGTAACGCCGGACAACCTCGAAGGTAGTTTCCAATCCGCAAACGTGCCGTTGGAATTCGACGTGCTATCAATCGATGTCGACGGAAACGACTATTGGTTATGGCGCGCGCTCAAGAAGTATCGTCCCAAAGTGGTGGTTATTGAATATAATTCGGCCCTGGGCGCAGACCTGAAGCTAGTTCAGCACTATTCAGCAACCGTGCAACCCTATTCCCCAGTCAATTTTGGGGCCTCTGTAACGGCGATGGAAGCGTTGGGCTGTCTAAAAGGCTACCGACTCGTACACGTCGACACCACGGGCACTAATCTGTTTTTCGTCCAAGACACCGACTCGTACGCGCTTCGCCCGCACAATGGGCAACTCATAAGACACCGCGTACCAAACTACTATCTGTATGGGTTGCGCCACCGTGGCATGCTTGATCCGAACTTCTTTCTGGAGAATCCCGAGTGACCACCACCTTCTGATAGGTAGAGATTCGATGAAGAGGCGATTGGCAATTTGTATTGGGGCATTTGAGTACGGAGGTCAGGGCCAAGTCGTCTCCGAAGAGTTGACTTACTTGCAGGATCGGTATCGCATTTCGCTTATTGCCCATCGAATAGACCGAGAAGTCCCTTCTGGCATCGAGGCGACCGTGATCCCGCACCCGCAGGCAATGCCTCGGCCGAGTGCATCTCTAGTCGCACTCCTTAGGACAGTTGATCTCATCCACTGCCACGACAGTTTTCAATTGATGCGCGCCGCAAGTCGTAGTGGACGACCCTGGGTAGTCACAGCTCACGGCATTTGCCCCCCCCGTTACCGAAATTCCATGGTCTCCGCGTTTTCCGCAGCTGCCACAACCTGGCTTTATCCCCGGCTATACGCTCGGGCGAACCAAGTGGTCGCCATCAGTGATTACGTATGTGCGTGGCTTCGAACACTTCGACTGAGGAATCCTCTCGTGATTCGTAATGGGGTTAACGTGGCGAGCAAGGAAAGACCAGCGCACAGAGCAGAACCTCTCAATCTCCTATACGTTGGCGAAATTTCTCGACGAAAAGGCATCGATGTCCTCTTGGACGCGATGCGGATCTGCCCGATTGGCATATCCCTGGTTGCTGTTGGTCGAGGGGAAGTGGAACGTTATCGCGCGATCGTAAACGAGGATCCTCTCCTACTAGGACGAGTCATCTTCACCGGCGAATTGTCAAACGGCGAACTCCAACTCGCGTATGAGCGCGCATTTGCGGTATTTTCCGCATCATACTGGGAAGGCTTCGGGCTTCCGATTATCGAAGGTTTTGCCCACGGGATACCCGCTCTGGTCCGGTGCCAAGGGGGACTTGAGGAATTGATCCGGTTGTCGGGAGGCGGCCTATGCTTCGAGACTCTCGAGTCGATCCCGCGACTTCTTGACGTATTGCAACATGACTGGGATAAGCTACGTGTAGCAGCTCTTAATTATGCGATCGCGAACCCATGGTCGGATACCTTTGACCAGTACGACGCGCTCTTTCAGCACCTTCTATCCCAGTGACACTCGCCAACTGGAGACACACCAGCTCAACATGATTATTCATCACAGCAGAACGTAACGGAAGCCTAGGGAGTTGCTCCATAAGTCACGAGACGCGGGATACGCCCAGAGGAGATGTGCCTCGTGAGATCCGTCCCACACTTGAGAAGCTTCTATGAAGACCGAGCTAAGGAGAAACGCCTAACATCGGATAATCCCGAGATGAAATCACTCATCTCGCGAATCAAGACCTGGGTTGATCTTCGACCGAATCAGCGTGTTCTGGACATTGGTTGCTACGATGGATATGTCCTTCGGCGGCTCACGAATGAGGCTCCGATTGTGGGGATTGGGGTGGAAGTATCTCTTCGCGCGGTCAAGCGAGCAGAGGCGGGATCAGAAGACACGAGGCTAGCGTTCGCGACGTGTGAGGCAGAGCGCCTGCCTTTCCTGGATGCTTCCTTCGATGTAGTGGTCTGTAGTGAGATTCTTGAGCACGTGGTGGATTTTCACGTCGTTCTCAGTGAAATTGCACGAGTTCTTCGGCCGGGTGGACGACTCTATGCGACGATTCCCAATTCCTTATCAGAGGTTTGGTGGCCGCTTCGTGGGACCTGTCGCCACGTAGACACTATCGAGGGGCATCTTCGTCGTCTTTCTCTTAACGAATTTCTTTCGATTCTCTCTCAGTATCGACTCGTGTGTCTTAACGCACGCTATCGGGGGTTCATCTTCTCAGCGATTTGGTACCGACTAACGGTGTATAACAAGATGGCTCGCTCCGTGGGATCACCTATGTTCGATGATGGTTGTAGCCTTCTTGCAAGGGCCGCACGTGTCGTCGTGTATGGGCTGATGCATTCATATATGTTGGTTGACGGTCTGTTTTCGCGCTCGTCCCTCTGCATGGGGATTGATGCCGTCTTTGAACGGTTGGCGTAGCTTCGATCATTCACGTGATCTCGTGAGCTGAGGGTCGCGCACCCGCGAGAACGCTCTGACTGACAACGGGAATTCGTGCTTGCGTGGCACCCGAAAACCCAAAACAGCAGGGGATATCCAAGATGAACGCCATTAGCCCTTGTCGTGTGAGGGTGGAACCCGGCGGCACCTGGGTCGTGGCTCACGTCGGACTGGACACTCTTGGGGTGGCCTGCTCTGATTACGAGTCCACCCGATCTGCCCCTCAGAATTCGGAGCCGTGTTTGTAAGGCACCACTGGCGGCGCCGTCCTCAAAGGGAAAGCGGTGTTACACGCGTACTCATCCCCGTTCCTGCCCTGGCAAACAACATCCATATCGTTGGAGATGTCCCGATGCCTTGGGTAGATGTCCTTGAGGGTCTCAGCTCCAGGCCCTCGGAGTGTAAGGAGCTCAGCAGGAATGCCGCTTCTTGGGCTGCGACGTTCTCCTGGGAATGACTTGGTTCTGATCTGGCAGGCGTGATTGAATCGGTAATGGGAGTATCGACGGTCTGAACTTGACTTTGGTAAAGAAATTCAGGTGCTGCGCGGTAGCACCTTCGAATGCGTTTAGGCGGTATGACTTGCTGGAAAGAGACTGGCGCTTTCGATGCCACCTTACCTGCCTCTGGGCCCAGATTCGTCGCGTGTCGGTCAGCGACATCGAGCGTCGCCAGCTCACGGACCCATGAGCCGCACTTGACCTCGACCCTCTGTCCGCCGAAGGTGATGCAAGGTTTAGCTTTGGTGCTCGCGTGACGTCTGACACACAGGCTAACCGTAGTCCCGGCGGCGCCTCTTCTGAGGCGCGAACTCCAGACACAGTGCCGATTTCAAATCGAACAGCCAAGAGTGGAACTCCTATCACGCTTCATCGGCTCGAACAGGCTGGGCTCGTATGTGTTCTTCTTCTCTCGGTATTTCTTAGGTTCATCGCGCTCGGGTCAGTTCCGCCCCCCTTTGGAGACGAGCTGCTCGCCGTAGCCGATTTGCGTGACCAGCTGCGTAGCGGGCTTCACTTCACAGGAGCCCCGGTGACGTTGTTCGACTGGCTTATAACAGTGATCAACGCCCGCGCACTATTTGGTGCCACATTAGGAACGAGCCTGCTCGACATTCGATTGATCGCGGCTACTTTTGGCTTGTTATCGATGTTCGCCTTGGTGTGGTTCGGTATCGAAATTGGTCGACCACGCCTTGGTCTATTGGCAGCGTGCATTTATGGTGTAATGCCGTGGGCGATTTACTACAATCGAGTTGCTATTCCCGCATCTGAGTATGCGTTTCTTACTCTCGTCGGGGTCTGCTTCTTAATACGCGCTGTCAAGCGTCATCGTTGGCGGTGTGTCTATTGGGGCATGATACCGCTTGTTCTCGCCATTTATCTATATCCTCCGGCTCTGATTACTTCACCGGGTATTGCAATCATAGTATTCCTCGTGTACCGTCTAGAGATTTCTCGCCGTGGCGTTTTCCATATTGTGACTGCAGGACTTCTCGCGTGTGCGCTCCTCAGTTACTACGCCGTGGTTCAGTTTGTTGCGCCGGAGGGAGTCAGTATCGGTGCGCGCGCTGTTATTTCTGGGCAAGAACTCTGGCAACACCATCTATCAGTGGGGACAATGGTTAGTAGGTTCGTCTTTAACTGGGCTAGCTATTTGAACCCGTCCTTTCTGTTTGTTCATGGAGATCCGAACAAACGTCAGTCAATCCAAATTATGGGCGAAGTTGGATACGTTATAGGGGCACTGGGAGTTCTCGGCGTTGTCGAAGCACTTCGAACGTGGAATCGTGATACAAAATGTGTTCTTGCTTTGCTGTGCTTCTACCCCGTTGCCGATGCACTCACTTATTATAATGCGCCTGCGAATAGCGACGTTGGGGAATTGGGTTGCGTGGTCTGGGCACTGTTAGCGGCTTTTGGTATTTACGCGGTGACGTTTCGGGGCGTGCGTATACGTTGGTGGAGATCGCGTTCTTTCTTGATTAACGGCGTAGCAGTACTGTTGCTATGCACTGGGCTCCTAGCCTGCCAAGTAGGTGTGTTCTCGTGGTACTACCTATCTAGGTACTCCTCTGTAGCCGCCTCCTCTTTCGAAGTGGGTTATCCGACAATCGTCAAGGTGCTTGAGCAACACGATGCAAGAGATGCGCCGGTCGTGATGCAAGGGTCGTTCGACGAGAACGTGATGTTGGATTACGTCGATCAAGATCATCCGAAGGTTCTTGGGCTTTATTTCACTTGTTCCGCGTTGTCGTCTATTGTAGCTAGATATACTCCTCCTGGCTGGGTGATCGTTATCCGAGAGTCGTCTGCATATAATGATTATCGGGGCTGTGTTGCTGGATACCAAATCATAAGGCTCGATGAGGAGGCTCTGACCGGCGCTGGCCGACGTTTTGTGGTCTGGGCTGATTTTTCGAATGGCTCAGGAGCTCCCTACCGAACGGCTGTGCTGTGGCTGAGTCCTTCTAGAAGGACCGGTTGAGCAAAGTAACGCGCGATACTTGATCAGCACCGGTCGAAAACGGCACGCCCGGCCATCCCCGATTCCAATTGCCACGCGCCAAAAGCTTCCCGGCAGGAAGCCAATCAGGGTAGTGAGAAGGGTCAGGCGGAAGGTGCGTTTCGTTAAGGGCGCGGATCGTGGGCACCTCGTCCTCGCAACAGCCGGCGATGACCTTGTCCAGAAGCACGGCTGCCTCTCATACGTCGTCGGCTAAGTATACGTCGCGCATACAAGGTCGCCGCGCGTGAGGGTATTTTGCCAGAGTCTTGTGCCGAGCAGCCAGAGGCGACCAGCTCGCCTCCGTTCCGACTCCGGTTTTCGATGGACACGGTAGTAGGGGCGGTGGCGTCCGGTCCCTGGTGTAAACGCGCGACGGGCGTAGGTTCCTTCAAGAGAAAGCAACTCACGAAGGAGGACCTACACCCGTCGCGCGTTTACACCAGGGACCGGACGCCACCGTGATCGGCCGGCTGCCTGGAGAGCAGAGTTGCCTGTCGCTCGTCTGGGCGGTGCTCGACCGTGCCTCGAAGGGCTGGCGCGGGCTCACCATGACACCGAAGGCGCTGCGCCAACTGCAGGAC